>JGI12316J15310_10000061_pt4 | contig 40641 bp, 38 predicted proteins | sample MarCyaLeptolynsp_FD_15310 | JGI IMG/M metagenome (IMG submission 15310)
CAAACCCTAAAGCCGTGCCGCCGATCCTTACCAACTGGCTCGGGGAAGATGCCGCCAAGGACGCGCGTCAAACGTTCCGGGCCGCCGGCATTCCAACCTACGACTCGCCCAATGACGCGATCCAGGGCTTCTTCTACCTCTGGCAATACACCAAGGCCCAAGAGGCCCTGATGCGGACGCCGCCCAAGGGGATGGAGCACACGGCCATCGCGGACGAAGCGGCGCGCGCCATCATGCGAACGGCCGTGCGCGCCGGGCGTACGGTGCTGACCGAGCCGGAGTCGAAGGCGGTGCTTTCGGCCTTCGGCATTCCCACCGTGGCGACACGCGTGGCGGCGACGCCGCAGGAGGTCGCGGAGATTGCGCGCGCGCTCCTCAAGCAGGCGTCCTCGGTGGCGGTGAAGATCCTCTCCGATGATATCTCGCACAAGTCGGACGTGGGCGGCGTGCGCTTAGGGCTACGCACGTCGCAGGAAGCCCGGCACGCAGCCGAACGGATGCTGATGCGCGCTTCGGAACTGCGTCCCGAAGCGAAGATCCAAGGTTTCACGGTGCAGCCGATGATCATGCGCAAGAAAGCCCATGAGCTGCTCATCGGCATCTACCAAGACCGCCTCTTCGGTCCGATGATCTTGTTCGGCGCCGGCGGCACGGCCACCGAGATCATCAACGACACGGCAGTGGGTCTGCCGCCGCTCGACACGATGCTGGCGCTCGACCTGATCGCGCAGACCCGCATCAGCAGATTGCTCGAAGGCCACCGCGATCGGCCGCAGGCCGATCTTGCAGCGATTGCCACGGCGCTCATGCAGCTATCTCAGCTTGTTATCGACTGCCCGGCCGTCAAAGAACTCGACGTCAACCCGCTGCTGGCGGACGAGACCGGCGTGATCGCGTTGGATGCCCGCATCCGCATCGATCCGACCGAGGTGGAGAAGGACGGCCCCAATCCATCGCTCGCCATCCGGCCCTATCCGAACCAATGGGAGCGGTGGACCGACGCCCTCGACGACGAACGTCTGCTGGTGCGCCCCATCAAGCCCGCGGACGAGCATCTCTATGGGGACTTCGTCGACAGGCTGTCTTTGGAGGACATCCGTTTCCGCTTCCTGGCGCCGCGCCGGGAATTCTCGCATCAATTCGTCGCCCGGTTCACGCAGATCGACTACGCACGAGCCATGGCGTTCGTGGCGCTGGACAAGCACGAGACGGAACTCTACGGCGTGGCGCGTCTCGCCGCCGATCCCGACTACACGACGGGCGAGTACGCCATCATCGTGCGCAGCGACCTGAAGGGCAAAGGGATCGGCTGGATCTTGATGCGGCACCTCATCCGCTATGCGGAGCACGAGGGTCTCGAAGAACTCTCCGGCGACGTGCTGGTGAACAACACTCGCATGCTGGAGATGTGCGAGACGCTTGGTTTTGAGATCAGCGGCGACCCGGAGGATGCGTCCTTGCGCAAGGTGCGGCTCAAGCTTCCCGCGGTTCTTCGCGACGCGGCGTAAAGCGCGTCTAGCCTCTATGGCGACCGCTCAGTCGCTGACCGGATCGCGCAGGCTCATCACGTAGGCGGCGATGTCCCTCAATTCGCTCTGCTCGATCGGGATCACCGGCATTGGGTGCTTGGGGATGATGATCTTGGCCATGACCGAGCCCTCGGTCTGACCCTCGCGATTGGCGATTTCGCGGAAGCTCGGCACGTCGGCCACGGCGCGCGTCTGACCGCCATAGACCAAGTGACAATTGGAGCAGAGCTTCTGGGACAACTGTTTGCCCCGAACCGCACTGGGCTCGCTCGTCACAGGCTCGCTCGGGACGGGCTCACTCGGCACAGGCTCGGCCCAGCCCACGCCGGTCCCCACGAAACAGAACGCCGCAAGCAAAAAAACAGTTCGCGCAATCATGAAGCTCGCACCCAGCAAATCGCGGACTCAAAAGATGCTCAGAGCCGAGAGGACGTCCAACCGAGTGGATTCTTATGCCGCCATCGCCTCAAGCTTGCCCATGTCGACCAAGTGGACTCGGCGCGCCGACTCCAACCGAATGATCTTGGCCTCCTTGAGCTCGGCGAACATACGCGAGACCGTCTCAAGTGTCAGCCCAAGATAATCGGCAATGTCGTGACGCGGCATGGCCAGGTCGAGCACACGATCGGTGGCGGACCTGCGGGCCATCTCCAACAAGAAGGCGGCGAGACGCTCCAAGGCGTTCTTGCGGCCCAGCAGCAGAAGATGGTCTTGGGTCTGGCGCAGGCCGATCATCGTGCGGTTGAGCAACTCATGCACGAGCCCGCCCGAAGCGCTGGCGCTCAGCAGGCTATGCCATTTGAACGCGACCACTTTGACCGGCACGATCGCCTCGGCGGAGGCATGATGGGTATCGCCGGCCTCGAAGCCGAACATGTCGCCTGGAAGATGGAAGGCGCTGATTTGCCGGCGCCCGTCCGGAAGCAGCTTCGACACGCGGACGACACCGGACATGAGCTTGTACACATAGCCCGCGCACTCGCCCTCCGCGAAAATCTCGGCATTGCGGCCGAAGTTCATCGGCACGCTTGTCGACAACAGCGCTTCCGGCCCTTGCGCCTCGGACAAATCCGACCGCACGGCTTGCTGATTGAGCCTGGGAACTTCGACAACGGGGGTGGGCGTTAGCATGGTGAATCCCTCGGGAATCGTTTGCCTAACGTCATAGATACGCGCTGCCGCGCACGCCCGAAATCGTGACGGTCACCTAAGTAAAACTACGTAAGACGAAAGTGGAACGCAGGACGGCGGGCGACACCCCCGAACCCGTCGCCTCGCCGATCCTGAACCGAACCGTATGGCTGGCCACGCGGCGGAGCCTTGAGCCATGTCAAATCGGCTTGTTGACCGGCTCCCGGCCGGGAGGCCCGCGGCTACTGACTGCCGGCGACCGGCACGTGCGCCAGGATCGCCATGCGGATCAGCTCCGACAAGCTCTTGGCCTGCATCTTGGCCATGAGGTTGGCGCGGTAGACCTCTACCGTCCGCGGGCTGATGCCGAGGGTTGCGGCGATGACCTTATTGGCGTGCCCGGCGACGAGCCCTTCCAGCACTTGCCGCTCGCGATCCGACAAGCTTGCCAGCCGCGCGGCCAGATCGCTGTCCACCGCGTTCTCGGTCTGCGCCAGCGCCGTCTGGACCGCAGCCAGGATGGCCTGCTCGTCGAACGGCTTCTCGATGAAGTCAACGGCCCCGGCCTTCATCGCCTCGACCGCAAGGGGCACATCGCCATGCCCGGTGATCACGATCGCCGGCAGGCACGTGGCCCGCTCCCTGATGGTTCGCAAGAGCTCGATCCCGGTCATGTCGGGCATACGCACGTCCGTGATCAGGCATCCGCATTGGACGTCATGGAGACCGTCGAGAAACGCGCCGGCGGATTCATAGAGACGCACCGCCACGCCCGCCGAGCTCAGCATGAAGGCCAAGGACTGGCGGACGGCTTCGTCGTCGTCGACGATATGCACGACGGGGTTGTCGACCATTATCTGCCGGCCTCCTGCCCCGCCTGAACCAGGGTGACATGGAACACCGTCCCCCCGCCGTGATTGGGCTCGGCCCAGAGGCGCCCGCGATGGGCCTCCACGATGCGCTTCGAAATCGACAGGCCGACGCCCATGCCCGCCGGTTTGGTGGTCACGAAGGGCTGGAACAGACGGGCGTGGATCTCCTCGGAGATTCCGGTGCCCGTGTCGGCAACGGTGACCTCGATCATCGGCCTACCCTGCTCGTCTTGGTGATGCTCCGCAAGGGACGTAGAGACGCACAACTCCTTGTGCTCCGACTCCTCCATGGCCTCGATGGCGTTGCGCATAAGGTTGAGGAGCACCTGCTGAATCTGCACCTTCTCCACCATGACCGGGACGAGATTGGGATCGAAGCGGAAGATGGTCTTTACGCCCTCATCCTTGGCTCCCACCAAGCCGAGGGCGCTGGCCTCCTCGATCAGCCCATTGATGCTCTCGGGCCGCCTCTCGGCCTCGCCATGGGTCACGAACTCGCGGAGTTGGCGAATGATCTGGCCGGCGCGCAGGGTCTGTTTGGTGGTCTCAGAAAGGGCATCGCGGACCCTCGGGGCGTTCGGATGCTCCATCGGCTCAAGCAGCCGGTTACAGCCCTGCAGGTAGTTGCTAATCGCGGAGAGCGGCTGATTGATCTCATGGGCGAGCGTTGAGGCGATTTCGCCCATGGCGGTCAGCCGGGACAAGCGTGCAAGCTCGGTCTGCAACTCCTGCAGTTTGTGTTCCGTCTGCTGGCGCTCCGTTAGATCGCGGATGAACCCGGTGAAGAAGCGGCCGTCGCCAGTGCGCATCTCGCCCACCTCCAGTTTCATGGGAAAGGTGGAGCCGTCCTTGCGCTCCCCGGTGACGACGCGGTCGGTCCCGATGATGCGTTTCTCCCCGGTGGCGAGATAGCGGGCGATGTAGCCGTCGTGATGCTCACGGTGGGGGCTCGGCATCAATATGCTGACATTGCGGCCCGAGACGTCGGTCTTGTCGTAGCCGAACAAGCGCTCGGCGGCGGCGCTGAACGATTGGATCGTCCCGGTGTCGTCGATCACAACGGCGGCGTCGGGCACGGAGTCCAGCACGGAGCGCAAATGCGTCTCGCGCGCGCGCAAATCCCGCGCATTGCGGCGGCTGCGCATCCTGGTGCGGCGGAGCAGCTCCCCGAACCAGGAGACGCCAATGCCGACCACAGTGAACACCACGGCTTCGATCAGTGCCGGTGCGGTCATGGTCCCATTGCCCATGAGAAGCACGCCCAGGACGGCCGTGACCGCCGTGACCAAGAGTCCGGGGCCAATGCCGCCGAACCCGGCCGCGAACAAGACGCCGGGAATGAAGATGAGGAAGGAGGCCTGACCTTGCAGTACGGGACGCAAGACCCATGCGAGAAGCAGCACCACACCCATGGCACCGAGCGCCGCTCCGTAATGGGCGACCGAGGTGGCGGGATCCAGCAGCGCTTGCCGGAAGCGCTCTAGGCCCGTCGCGTCTTCGTCCGGTGCGGTTTCGTGCAGAGGCCCATGCATCGTCGATCCTAGCCTTGGGCGGCCCTTCCCTGCCCCTTCAGCGCTCTTTGGGCGGCGCGCCCGGACTGTCTCCGGGTCAGGGGTGTTATCGCAATTCTGTCGGCTATCTATAGTTAGCTGGATTGCCACCGCAATGCAGGGCTAAAGTCCCTTGGCGCGACAGGAGGAACCCATGGCCAAGAGCGACGCCGAGATGCCCGACCACAAGTCCCTGAACGAGGACCTTCAGGAGATCGCCGAGCACCTGGAGACACTGCGCTCCAATCTGGACGCCTTGGCGGGGTCTATTGGCGCCACGGGCAGTCATCAGGCGGAGGCCCTGAACGCGCAAGCCGGCGAAGCCTTGGGTGCCATGGAGGACGCGATCCGGCGCGAGCCCCTGAAGTCCGTGGGCATTGCGCTCGGTGTCGGCTTCTTGCTCGGTGTCCTGATGGGACGCTGACGCACGTGGACGGCCCGCGACGCCCTCTAGTGGCTCATCAGCACGGCGACGTCGGTGTTGCGTAAGACGTGAAGCGTCGCACCGCCGAAGATCCACTCCCGCCAACGCCAGTGGCCATAGCCGCCCATGACCAAGAGCACGCCGCTGCCGGCCGCCTCCAGCAAGGCTGCGCCCACGCTACGGTCTCCGAGATCGACCCTTTCCAGTTCGACCGGATACCCGGCTCGCGACAGATAGTCGGCCATGGCGGGTGCGGTCTCATCGTCCTCCCCGGCTTCCACGATATTGAGCAGCCGGACGCGTTTCGCCGTGGCCATGAACGGCGCGGCGGCCGCGACCGCGCGTACCGCCTCCACGCAGTCCTTCCAGGCGATGACAACGGTCTCGCCGAGCGGACCGCCCGCCTCCGGCGGCACGACGAGGACGGGGCGACCAGAGTAGAACAAGGCGGAGTCACGGGCGGAGGTCCAAAGCTCCTCCTCCTCGTCCACGATGCTCGGCAACACAGCCATGTCGGAGACCTTGGCGCGCAAGGCAACGGCCGCGACCACAAGCCCCTCCACCGTCACCAGCTCGGCCTTGATGCCGGGATGAGCCCTGAGCTGCTCCTCGAACCATTCGGTTGCCTGCTTCTCCTCAAGATCGACCTGCTTTCTGGCAACGTCGACCAAATCCTCGAAATAGACGGGGCTCAGCTCCGTCGCATAAGGCAGGCGTTGGGGCGGCGGCGGCGACGGATGCAGCACTTCGAGCGCCGCGTCGAAACGCTCGGCGAGGCCGAAGGCGGCATCGCTACATGCGGCCGTGGTGCCGCGTGCACCAATCGGCAGGAGGATTCTCACAAGCTTCACGAGGGTCTTTCTCTCCTTGGCCGGTCGAATTGCTCATCGGAGCCGCTACCACATAGCGGCATGACGCACCTTGAGGCCTGTCAAAGGGCGGGTGTCAAGCGACCTCTTAACGCGTTGACCCGCCGCAAAGAAGGGTGTCGCCTTTTGTCCTTATTCTGACGCACAATGCGTAAAGTTGAAGACCCGCAAAACAAGAAAAGAGGCAAACATGGGAATGCCCTTGGAGATCCGTTTCCGAAACATGGACCCCTCGCCGGCGGTCGAAGCCCGCATTCGAGAGAAGGCGGCGAAGCTGGAGCGCTTTCACGATCGCATCATCAGTTGCACGGTCGTGGTCGAGGCGCCGCACCGGCATCAGCACAAGGGCAAGCTCTATAGCGTGCATATCGACATCAGCGTGCCAGGCAAGGACCACCTCATCGTGGACCGCGCCAAGCGGCAAGATCACGCCCATGAGGACGTCTATATCGCCGTCCGCGATGCCTTCAATGCCGCGGTGCGGCGGCTTGAAGATCACTCCCAGCGCATGCGCGGCGATGTGAAAGCCCACGCGACGCCCCGGCGGGCGACGCCGGCCGAGTAAGACCGCTCAGGCTTTCCAGAACGCCTTGGCCTTGGCGAAGCGCCGATAGGCGCGCTCTGCCGCTTTCAGCCATTTCTCCTCCTCCGCGGAGGAGACCACCGGCGCGCGCAAGCGCGAATCCTCTTGGCCGCCGACAAGCAGGGACTTGCGCGTCGCAATGTCGTTGAGCATGCCGAGCGAATCTTGAATGGCTTCCAGCGCGGCAAGAGCGGTCTTGCGGCGGCGCGTGCTCTTCTTGCCGGGGAAGGTGGCGGCGAAGAACTCCGTGGCATAGCGCAAGCGCTTTGCCCGGATCCTCAGCCTGTGCCGCTTGGCGGGCGAGAGCTTGCGCAAGCCCCGGCCCTTTGCCCGAATGCTCCGCCGAAGCCGCGTCAGCTCCTTGAGGGCATGGCGGCGCACTGGCGTCTTGGCGAGTTTGCGGTTCCGCTGGACCCAGTCGCCGGTTTCGATCCACGCCGCGATGTCCAACAGCGCCGCCCGGAATCTCTCAGAACTCGCCGACTGAATGGCCCGGGCGTAGGCGGCGGTATGGCGCGTCTTGAAGTCCCGGTATGCGTCTTCGATCCCTGGGTCGGTCGGATGGGCCGCCCGCAGCGGCTCCAAGACATCGGCCGCGAAGACGTCGAGATCGCGCGCCGGGCCGAGTTCCTGGGTGAGCCAGCGCAGCTTCTCCTTGGCGGTCTCGCGCTCAGGGCCTTCCAACATGTCACCGAACACAGCGATGGCCGCCCGCATGCGCCTCAGCCCCACGCGCATTTGGTGCAGGGCCTCCGCGCGACCCTCGCGCATCGCCGGCACATTGGCCACGATCTGGCGCAGGCAGTTGCGCGCGACGGTGCGGAAGGCCTCCGCGCTGGTCGTATCGGGTGTGACGACAACGGGTAGCGCCTTTTCGACGGCATGGTCGGCCTCGTCGATCAACTCAAAGCCACGTTCGGCCTTGGATTTGACCGCAAGAGTCAAGGGAACGGCTTGGCCCAGCTCCTTAGCCAATGAGAACAGAGCCGACTTGTCTCCCCTCTTCAGCTCAAGCTCCAACTCGGAGATCGGAGCCGCCCTGACACCGGCAGTCGCTTCGCCTTCGTCGACCGCCAGTTCGATCTCGGCGCCACCGCGCTTGATCTGATAGGTCCGGCGCCGGAAGCGCGTGTGGAAGCGCGGCTTCAGGTCGGCGCGCACTTCCGGGGTCAGCAACGGCGCGAGTGTCGTGCCGGTGGCCGCATCCAGATCGGGCTCGTGCGTCGAGACGACCCGTTCCCACTCCTGGCGTTCCAGGATCTCCGCCTCGCTCTTGGCGCTCTTGATGGTCTGTACATAGCCATCGCCCGAGGAGCGCACGCGCAAGAAGACACCAGCCTCGCGCAAATGGCCCGCACTCGTGTCGTAGTAGATGGACAGAAGCTCCCGGACCTTCGGTGGTGCCGTCACGGTGTCCAGGACGGGATGGGTCAGAATCCGGCGCCCATCGTCCGCGTCAAAGGCGAGCTTGAGCTCGATCTCCGTCGCGTCCGCATTCGGGTCCGGGTCGCCCGGCACCACGGTCTCGACCTCCCGATTGCCACCGCGGGGGGACGGGTCGTTGTCGTCGCCACGCGCGTTACTCGCCCCGAGCAGGCAAGGCCAGAAGAGGAGTCTACATAGGATTGTCACAATCAACCACTCGATGCCCCCGGGACCGCCATGATGCGCGCGCTTGGCCCGCGCCGCAAATCGAAGCAACGTACAGGGTTACCCGGTTCAGGCGGTCTGCAGCGGCCGCCGAGCGAAGCGCTTCCTGCGGTCCCGGGTCGGCGAGGTCCGAATGGCCGCTTCGGGAAGGCCGCCGTCGTCAACGGCGTCAAGAAAGGCGACCTGATCGCGGCCGCCGCGCTTTGCGACGTAGAGGGCAGCGTCGGCGCGCCGAAACAGGCCCGAGAGGTCCTCATCGACGTCCGTATCTGACGCCACACCAATGCTGACGGTGGCCCCCACGGCCAGGCCTTGGACAAAAGCCGCGGCGCGCGCAAAGGCGCAGCGGACACGCTCTGCTGCGGCCATCGCCGTTTCCGCATCGGCACCGGGGAGAATGGCCGCGAACTCCTCGCCGCCCAGGCGCGCGACGATGGCGTTCTCCTTGAGGTCTCGCTGGACGATCGTGGCAAATATCTTCAGGACCGCATCGCCGAGGTCATGGCCATAGGAATCGTTGGTGTCCTTGAAGTGATCCAAGTCGAAGATCACGACCGAAACCGGCGTGCCGCGGAGGACGCGGCGTGCGGCGATGGCGTCGGCGGCCTCGAACAGCGCGCGCCGGTTGGGCAAGCCCGTCAGGCTGTCGGTGAGCGCGTCGCGGCGCTGCTCCTTTTCTTCGTGTTCCTTGGCCATGGAGAGCACGATGAAGGCCAAGGCGATGCGCATCAGCATCGTCGCCAAAGCGACTGCGGGAAGCCAGGCGCTGGCGAAAGCCTGCTGGAGGGTCTCGATCGGCACGGCAAGACTGAACGGGATCCACGATATGTAGCTCAGCCCGGTCAAGACCAGCATGGTCATTGCCGGCCAGCACAGCGCCGTATCGCCGAACCGGCGGAGTTCTGCGGCCGCCGCGAAGCTGTAGGCCGCGAAAATGACGCAGCCCAAGATCAGGCGGGCGTCCAAAGACTCAGCGAGCCCCGAATAGGCTGCGAGCAGATACCCGGCCGGCCCGAGCAGAAGCCAAGCGGGGGCTTGGGAATGGCCTGCATAGTCCCGCGCCGCATGCCACTGCAGCGCGATCGCCGCGATGGTCACCGACCCGCCCACGGTGACCAGACCGAGGTTGCCCGCAAGGGCGGCGAACAGGATCACGAGGGCGCCCAGCACGTGGACCAGCATCGCCAGCCCCCAAGCGCCAACGAAGCGCGCTCCGGCGCGCGCGGTCCAGCCATCCCGCCCCCAGGTCAAGAGCAGCATGGCGGCGATAACGGCCGTGACCGAAATGTTCACGACCGACATCGTCAGCACCTCCACAACCATGGCCCAACCCGTCAGGCAGATTTCCCAATTCGGTGGACCATAGCCGCGTGAAGTTCACGGCAGGCTTTACGTGGGCGCCGCAATTTCCGGAAAATTGGAACGACAGCGGAGCGGGCTATGCGTCTTGGCCGCGGCGCAGGCCGTTCTTAGTTTTGGTGACGCTTCTTCACCGTCCGAAAAAGGTCAGCATTCGGACAAAAATCCTGAGGCTCGGCGCGCCTTTGCTCCATCAGCCAGTCCCGGCAACTGGCTTTGCACGGGCAGCCGTGACAATTTGACCGGGCCTGCAAATAGGACTGGCCCCCATCCACGTCCACGACGTCGAGAAGATCAACGCCGACGACCTCCATCATGTCGTCCATCAGGACCTGATGGTGAAAGGCGGCTAGGTCCGGCTTCGTGCTCTTCATAAGGGTCCCCCTCCCCGGGTTGGCGCGCCCCCACGCGCTCATCCTGGTTACGAAGGCAGACCCTTGGCGACTTTGATGGAGATCAAGCCCGGCCTCTTAGGGGATGATTCAGCCGTCCCGACCGGCCCGCTCCATGCCGGTGCGGATCAGCTCGGCCGCCTCGCCGACCTCGGCCCAGCGCACCACCTTGACCCACTTGCCCTTCTCCAAGTCTTTGTAATGCTCGAAGAAATGACCGATCTGCTCGACCAGGATCTCCGGCAAGTCCCGGTAGCTGGTCACCCGCTTATAGAACGGGTGCAGTTCATCGATGGGAACGGCGATGATCTTCTCGTCGATCCCAGCCTCATCCTCCATGAGAAGCGCGCCCACGGGGCGGGCCCGGATGACAGCTCCGGACGCGACTGGCGTCGGCGCGATCACGATGCAGTCCACGGGATCGCCGTCCTCCGACAAAGTGTGAGGAATAAAGCCGTAATTGGCCGGATAGGACATTGAGGTGTGCAGGAAGCGGTCGACGAACAGCGCGCCGGATTTCTTGTCGACCTCGTACTTCACCGGTGTCCCGCCTTGGGGGATCTCGATGATCACGTTGACTTCGTGCGGCGGGTTATCGCCGACTGGGATCTGGGGAAGGTTCATAGCTCCGAGAAGGTCTCCGTGTTGGCGACGGCGCGTTGGTCGAGCGCCGCCGTCTTGATCAGAGCGAATACGCGATCGCCCGCGCCGATAGCAAGCTCGTCTATCGCCTTGCGGGTGGCAAGGGCGAAGAGATGGCCCTGGCCGTCGAGGGCAACCGAGACCCCGGCGAAGGCGCCATCGTCCGTGTCGATGCGTTCCACGGTCCCAGCCAGAATGTTGCGGGTGCTGAGGGTCTGTCCCGGGTCTCGAGCAAGCGTGACGTCCGTGGGCCTGACGACGATACGCACCTCGCGCCGCTCCGGCCCCGCATCGCCCACCAGCCAGATGCGGCCGGCCGGATGGGCGACCTCGGTGAGCCCATAATCCGCGTCGACCGCCGACACGGTGCCTTGCAGCACCGAGGAGCGGGCAAAGCGGCTGATCCCCACATCCCTCAGGCCGGGCCCAAGGACCTCCTCAACGGTGCCCACGGTGACGACACGGCCGTTCTCCATGACGACGACGCGCGAGGCGAGCCGCGCGACTTCTTCCACCGCGTGCGAAACATAGACGATCGGAACGCCGAAGGTATCGCGCAAGGTCTCGATGAGCGGCAGGATCTCAAGCTTGCGCTCCACGTCGAGCGAGGCGAGCGGCTCGTCCATCAGAAGCAGCGCCGGCGAGGCCAGGAGCGCGCGTCCGATCGAGACACGCTGCTTCTCCCCGCCGGAGAGGTCTGAGGGCCGGCGCCGCAGCAAGTGCCCGATGCCCAGCGTCTCCACGACTTGGTCGAACATGACCCTCTCGGGCGCCTCGCCCGCGAACATCCGGCCGTAGACGAGGTTCTGGTTGACCGTCAGATGCGGAAACAACCGCGCGTCCTGAAACACAAGACCCACGCGCCGGCGGTGCGGCGGCACGAAGGTCCCGGCCCTGGTATCCACGAGCGTCCTGCCATCGAGCACAATGCGCCCGCGATCGGGGCGGGCGAGCCCAGCGATCAGATTGATTGTCATGGACTTTCCGGCGCCCGACCGGCCGAACAAGCAGGTGATGCCCGCCTCGTTCTCAAACGCGACATCGAGCTGGAAGGCGCCGAGCTTGAGCGCCACATCGACCGTGATCATGTGCGGGGCCCGCCTGTCATGGGGCTCGCTTAGCCCGATCCCACATCGCCGTCCAGGCGCCTTTAGGCCAAGGCGCGGGCCGCGCACGACCGCCCTTTCGGCGTCCGCCAGGGCCGCTTAAGGTCCTCCCGCCGGCATCGAGGCTCGGCCAGGGGGGCGCGCAGCAGATGCTGTCTATCTTCGACATGATCGCAGGTCTTCTCACGCTCACCGCGATCTTCGCCTGGGCCAACCACCGCCTGTTGCGGCTCCCTACCAATGTGGGCCTGCTGATCATGGGCCTTGCCGCATCCATCGTGCTGGTCGGGCTCGAAGCGGCGGTTCCGCAGATCACCTTGTTCAGCGACATCGAGCGCTTCATCAAGGAGATCAATTTCTCTACAGCCCTGCTCGACGGCATGCTGGCGTTCCTTCTGTTCGCCGGCGCGCTGCAGGTCGACTTGTCCTTGCTGCGCGATCGCGCCTGGGCGGTGGGCGCCATGGCAACGCTTGGCGTAATTATCTCCACCATCGTGGTCGGCGTCTTGTTCTGGGGTGCGGGCCAGTTGCTGGGGCTCCCTATCCCGCTCGCTTGGGCCCTTGTGTTCGGGGCGTTGATCAGCCCGACCGACCCCATCGCCGTCCTTGCAGTCCTGAAGCAGGCGCGGGTGGCGAAGACGCTCGAAATGGACATGGCGGGCGAGTCCTTGTTCAACGACGGCGTCGGCGTGGTGCTGTTCACGCTCCTGCTCGCCGCTGCCATCGGAACCACGGGCGATGCAGGCATCGATGTCATGCACATGGCCCGGCTGTTTTTCGTCGAGGCGCTGGGCGGTGCCATCCTCGGGTTCCTCACCGGCACCATGGCCTACCTCGCTATGCGCGGCGTCCGGGACCACCCAATCGAGATCCTCATCTCGCTGGCGCTGGCCACCGGGACTTATGCGCTGGCCGAACAGCTGCATATCAGCGGCCCGATCGCCGTGGTCGTCGCCGGCGTGGTCATCGGCGACCGGGGCAAGCAGCTCACCCAGGCCGGGGGGACCGATCTGTTCGGCTTCTGGAAGTTGAACGACGAAATTCTGAACGCAGTTCTGTTCCTGCTGATCGGGTTTGAGGTCCTCGTCATCGGGTTCGATGTGTCGCTGTTGCCGCTGGCGCTCGCGGCGATCCCCATCGTGCTTGCCGCACGCCTCGTCGCGGTCGTGTTGCCCATGGCTTTTGTGCGCCTCAAGCAGCGGTTCGTGAAAGGCACGATCCCCATTCTGACCTGGGGCGGGGTGCGCGGCGGCATCTCCGTGGCGCTGGCGCTGTCTATCCCGTTCGTTGCAGAGCGGCCGCAGATCTTGGCCGCAACCTACGCGGTGGTGCTCTTCGCACTCATCGTGCAAGGCCTCACGCTGCCCGCCGTGGTCAAGCGCTTCGCCAACCCGGCACCGCGTACCGACGACCCGTGACGGCCACAGGGCTATGACGGGGCGGCACGTTCGGGTAAAAACGGCAACACGACTTGCAGCCTTTCAACCATGAGGACGTTTCATGCGCCCGACACTCGTTGCCGTCTTGCTGGCCGTCACCGTCACGCCTCTGCTCACCACGCCTGCCGCCACCGCCGAGCCGGACATGGACACGGTGCGGTGTACGGCCATTCGGGATTCTGCCCAGTGCACGGCCCGGCCGGACTGTTGGTTCGACGCAAAAGGCGGTAAAGGATGCTTGGCGGGCGAACGGCCTGCTGAAGATCGGTGTGTCGTGCACACCAGTCAGTCGATCTGCGACACCAGCACGTTGGGCTGCACTTGGAACGCGGCCGACGAGACCTGCGTTAGCAAGTCGAACTAGACCGAAGCGCCAGGGGGCGGCCATGATCGAGCTGTTGAAGGGCTTTCCGGAGAACGTCGTGGCCATCGCTTGCCGGGGCCATGTGACGCGCGAGGACTATGACACGGTTCTCATCCCCGCCGTCGACAGAGCCCTCCAATCCAACGAGAACGTGCGCCTGCTCTACGAGATCGGCAGCGACTTTGAGAGCTACGACGCGGGCGCGGCCTGGGAGGACTTCAAGGTCGGCATGGAGCACTTCTCCCGCTGGGAGCGGGTTGCGGTCATCACGGACATCGAGTGGATCAAGCACACGATGCAGCTCTTCAGCTTCCTCATGCCCGGAACGGCTCGGGTCTATCCGACCGCCGACGCGGCCCAGGCGCGCTTGTGGATCACGCAAGCCTCGTAAGCCGCGCTGGAGCACTGGCCGGCACTCTCCAACCGCCGCCCCATCACTCATGGCGCAAGGCGTCGATGGGGTTGAGCCGCGCGGCGCGCCGGGCGGGAAAGTACCCGAACACGACGCCAATCAGTGCCGAGAAGGCGAACGCGAGAACCACGATGCCCGGATCAAGTATGTAGGGGATGTCCATTCCCACCGACGCCGCCGCGGCAATCCCAAGCCCAAGCAGAACGCCCACCGTGCCTCCAAGCAGAGACAAGACGACCGCTTCCACCAAGAACTGAGTCAGCACCTGCGATTCCTGTGCGCCAATGGCCAGCCGGATACCAATCTCGCGCGTCCGCTCGGTGACCGATACCAGCATGATGTTCATGATCCCAATGCCGCCCACCAGCAGGCTGACGCCAGCGACCGCACCGAGGAGCATCGTCAGAATGGCGGTGGTCGCAGTCTGAGTATCAGCGATCTGCTTCATGTCGGCGACACGGAAGTCGTCCTCCTTACCAGCCGTGATCCCACGCCTCTCGCGCAGTAGGCGCTCGATATCGGCCTGAACTTTCGATGTGTCGACGCCGTCCCGCGCAGAGATGTTGATCGTCTTGATGTCGGTGTTGCCTGCAATGCGGCGCTGAAACGTGCGCAAGGGTATCAGCACAACGTCATCCTGGTCCGTGCCGAAGCCGGACTCGCCTTTCGGAACCAATACGCCAATGACTTCGCAAGAGATATTGCTGACGCGAATTCGGCTGCCGACGGCGCTTGCCGGCCCGAACAATTCCTCTCGCACGGTCTCACCGAGAATGCAGACCGCGCTGCCGCTTCGCGTCTCGCTGTGGCGAAAGTTGCGACCTTCCGAAAACGCCCAGTCTTGAGTCACGATGTAGCTGGCGTCCGTGCCCATGGTGTTGACGCTGCGGTTCTCCGATCCGAAGACGACGGTGACTGGCTGCTGAGCAATTGGAGCAACGGCCTTCACACCACGCAATTGCGCGCGCAGCTCCGCGATGTCTCGGGAATCGAACGGCTTGGCCGTGTCGCTGGAGCGGCCGGGACCCCACTGGCCGGGACGGACGAACAGCATGTTGCTACCCAGCATGGCCATCTTCTCTTTGACCTTCTCGGTGGTGCCGTTTCCGATGGTGACCATGCCGATGACGGCGGACACGCCGATCACAATCCCGAGGAGCGTCAGGAAGGAGCGCAGGGCATTCCGCCGGATGGCTTGTACCGCGAGCTTCAACGTCTCAAGGAACATCACGCCGCTTCCTTGTTCCTGACGTCGCTCGCGATCCGGCCGTCTAGAAAGTGCACGACGCGATCAGCATATGCGACCATTTCCGGCTCATGTGTGACCATGAGGATCGTGATCCCCTGGGCGCGATTGAGATCGACGAGAAGCTCCATGATCTCTCGGCTGGTCTTGGTATCGAGATTGCCGGTGGGCTCGTCCGCAAGCAGCACTGACGGGTTGGTGACGATTGCCCTGGCAATCGCGACGCGCTGCTGCTGGCCGCCGGATAGCTCTCCCGGCGTGTGGAGCGCCCGATCCGCCAGCCCGACCCGCCTGAGTGCCTCCATGGCGAGAGGACGCCGCTCGTCGTGTCGCATCCCGCGGTAGATCAGCGGCAGCTCGACATTGTCCACGGCCGAGGTGCGGGCAAGCAAATTGAAGCCTTGAAACACAAATCCGAGATAGGTTCGGCGCAGCAAGGCGCGCTGCTTGCGGTCCAGGCCCCCCACCTCGACTCCCCGAAACCGGTAGCTGCCGCTGGTGGGCAGATCCAGGCAGCCAATGATGTTCATGGTTGTGGACTTGCCCGACCCTGACGGCCCCATGGCCGCAGCGAACTCTCCTTCCGTGATCTTGAGCGAGATACCGTCGAGCGCGCGGACTTCCGCCTCACCTTGCCCGTAGGTCCGCGTGACGCTGCGGAGAGAAATGAGTGGCACCCGATGTGCGCCGCTTCGTCGATCGGCCATCGATCCTTACCTCGCCGTGTCCGTATCGACGATGACGGCTTGGCCCGGCGCGAGATCGCCTTTGACGATTTCTGTGCGCTTGCCGTCAGTTGCGCCCACGGTAACGCCGATCTTCACCGGGACGCCGTCGCGCAGAAGCCAAATATCTCGCTCGCTTCCCGTCTGCGGGGGCGCGCTCATCGTCCTCAAGCGCGGCAGCCCCGGAACGATCTTCTGCAGGAAATTGCGTTGGTCTGCCTCGGCCGTAGGCGGCGAGAAGCGAAGCGCCGCGTTCGGCACCGTCACGGCGTCGTCGACCTCGGCCACGACAATTTCAGCCGTCGCCGTCATCCCCGGCCGCAACAGCAGGGCCGCGTTGTCGGTGGTCAACACGGCCTTGTAGGTGACGACCCCTTGCACGACCTCCGACCCGAAACGGAGCTCGCGAATCTCGGCATCGAATGTATCGCCGGGATAGGCGTCGACCGAGAAGGTCGCGTTCTGACCTTCACGCACAGTTCCAACATCCGCCTCATCCACGTCGACCTGCACCTCCATTTTGGTCAAGTCCTCGGCGATGGTGAAGAGCACCGGCGCTTGAAACGACGAGGCCACCGTCTGCCCAGGCTCGACGGTCCGGCTCAAGACCACGCCCGTGATTGGCGAGCGGATCAACGCCTTGTCCAGGTTCGTCTCGTTAAGAGCTAGTTCGGCGGCAGCGGCGGCCACGTCAGCCTTTGCGCTTGCAAGAGCGGCGAGCGCGCGCTGATGAGCCGCCTCGGCAGCTTCGCGCTCCTGCTCCGAACCGGCTCTCCGGGTGGCCAAGGTCGCCTTGCGCTCATATTGCAGGCGGGCTTCGACTACGCTTGCCTCGGCCTCATTCACCCTGGCCTTTGTCGCCTCCAGTCTCGCCCGGGAACTTGCGACTGTTGACGTCAGCGTGTCGGTATCGAGGACGGCAAGCACCTGTCCCGTCGTAACCGCGCTGTTGTAGTCGACGAGAACCTCTCGAACGATTCCGGAGAGTTCGCTGGAGATCTCCACTTCATTGGTGGGCTGGACCGTTCCCGTGGCGTTGACGGTCACCGTCAGATCGCTCGTCGTCACGGGTTCAGTGACATAGTGAACGCCGTCATTTGAGCCCCCCGCCCCGAGCCAGAGATACAGGATGCCGGCGACTCCTGCGGCAGCGGCCGCAGCAAACCATGCGCGCCTGCGTGGTGTCTTCGGCTTGTCCAAGCCGAGCGCGGCCTCGATATCGGCTTTCACCTTGTCGGCATCGACTTTCTCGGATGTCACGTGCTTGTTCATTCGCGCCGCTGGTGTCTCCCAACGAGATGCAGGTGTCGCTGGCTCATGACCGATTCATAGCCTTGCGTTGCAAGACCGGCACCGAGATTCTTGTAACGAAACCCCGCACGGGGGACCGGCGGAAACACTTCGCAACAAAATTCCCTCGACCCGCAATCTTCGGAGAAACCGGGGCCGTCTTCGGCGCGTAGCGTTCCACCTTGTGAACGGAGGTGGAGGGACACCCCATGACGCGCAATATCCGAAACCGGCATGCGCGCCTTGCGCGATGCGTTGCGGTTCCATGTTTGCTGTGTCTGGGATCGCTGCTGCTAGTCAGCTGTGGCGCAACGCAGGGCCGCGGCTCGCTATGGGGCTCAGCCAGCCGGGAAGACAAGGCGATGGTGATGGCAGCCCGCACCTGGGACGTCAATCAGGACGGCTCGGTGACATGCGAGGAATGGCGGTTCTATGCCGGAAGGCTGTTCGCCCGATTTGACGGCGACCGGGATGGACATCTCTCCGCGGAAGAGTACACCGCCCTCTCGGGCACCGACCGCCTGTTCCAGACCGTCCCGCTCGGCTACTTCGACGCTGACAAGGATCAGCGCTTGAGCCGGGCAGAGCTCGTCGACAGGCAGAACGCAGCCTTCACGCGCGCCGACCGGAACAAGGACTGCAGGCTCGACAGCGCCGAGTTGATAACACGCCCGACACCTCAGACCGGCTCGCCAGTGCGCGGACGGGGCGGCGGCGGTCGTGGATCAATGCCGCCAGGCGGATCGATGCCACCGAGATGACGGGCATCTCTTTGAACATTGTAAGCGAACTTGGCCTGGCAGCGCCGGGCAACACTTCGAAACAATTTTCCTGACGGCGAAACACTGGGGAAACAGAAAGACCGTATCGCAGCATTCTTCACCGACTAGTGTTGAAGCGTGCCGAGACCGTCGCTTTAGGAGGGCATCGAATGAACGTCGATCTGTGGGTTGTCGGGCTGCGTATCCTTGCCGCCGTCCTGATCGTCAGCGTGATCTGTCCCGACCTTCTGGACTTGCGGCGTTGGGCCCGGCAACTGGCATCGTCGCACAAAGACGGCCCCAAGTGAGCAGCCTACTGTGGACCCTGGCCCTCGTCGGCTGGGTCCTGGCCGCGGTGCTGGTCGCTGCGCTGTCCCTCTGGATGTTCCTCGGCGCGGCGCCGCGGCAGGACAAGCCCAAGAAGAAGCCGGACCGCTGACCGTCAGGCCGCGGCGTGCGCAGTTGTCGGGCGCTGCTCGATGACGGGCGCGCCTTTGGGATCGAGGATGCGGTACCCCAAGAGCTTCACCCGGTCATTGACCAGGAACCAGACGATCGCATAGCCCCACACCAGGGCCGCAAGCTCCCAACTGATCGCCGGCATTAAGAGCCCGGAGACCGCGATCAGCGTGGCAAGAGCCTGGGTGCCGAACACGGCGATCAGGAGAATCTTGGCGGGCGCAATCGACCAGAACGGTCCGCGGGTGCGGGTGACGAAGATGTTCAGGTGCCCCGCGACCGACAGCTTCAAGTACATCAACGTTTGGACGACCTCGCGGTCGAGATCGAGCACCCGTTCGCCGATATAGAACATGCCGAACGAGGCGATGACGCCCGCAATGCCCAGCATGGTGGAGATGCCGAGCACACGGCGCATGTTCCACGCCTCTGGCTTTGGCGACGGCCGCACCTTGTCGTAGGCGATGGACAGAATTGCGCCGTCGTTCAGAAGCGCCAGCAGTACGATCATGATCGCGGTCACGGGATAGAAGTTGAAGACGAGGATCGACAGCGTCATGAACAGGAGCACGCGAATGGTCTCCGCGATGCGGTAGATCGCGTAGCTGTTCATGCGCTGGAAGATCTTGCGCGCCTCCCTGACCGCCTCGACGATCACCGTGAGCCCCGGCGTCAGCAGAACGATGGCTGCGGCTGCCCGTGCGGCGTCCGTTGCGCCGGAGACGGCGATCCCGCAATCGGCTTTCTTCAGCGGCGGCGCATCGTTCACGCCGTCGCCGGTCATGCCGACGATGTGGCCGTGCTTCTGCAGCACATCGATGATGTGAAACTTGTGCTCCGGAAAGACCTGGGCGAAGCCGTCCGCCGTCTCGATGTCGTGATCGAGCTGTGACGTTTGGTGAGATTTGACGTCGCCGAACAGGCTCGCATCGAGGATGTTGGTGCCAAGCCCGAGCTGGCTGGCGATCTCCTTGGCGATGGCCAGCTGATCGCCGGTGATCATCTTCACGTCGATGCCAAGGTCCTCGGCTTCGGCGATCATCTCCTTGGAGTCGGGACGCGGCGGATCGTAGAGCGGCAGCACGCCGAGGAATTCCCAGTCGCCTTTCTCTGTCGCCTTGGCAACGCCGAGCGCCCGGTAGCCGCGCTTGGCGAGCGCCTCGGTCGCCTTGTCCACGTCGGCGCTGACTTTGTCCTTATTCGCCGAGAGCGCCAGTACGACCTGCACCGCGCCCTTGGTGACCTTGAAGACGCTGCCGTCGGCGGCCTTGACCGTCGCCTCGGTGCGTTTATGCACCGGGTCGAAGGGCTTATAGTGCGTCGTGTCGTATTTTTTGAGGTCCGCCTGGTTCTTGACGCCGGCGATCACCGCCATGTCGATCGTGTCTTGGTCCTCCGCGCGCGAGGCCAGCGCACCGTCCAACACCAAATCGTCCCGGGACGTCTTGCCGACACATACCGGATCGCCAAGCGTCAACTTGTTCTGCGTCAGCGTGCCCGTCTTGTCGGAGCACAGCACGTCGACGCCCGCGAGCTCCTCAATGGCCGCGAGCCGGCTGACGATCGCCTCGCGCTCGGCCAGCTTCCGGGCGCCGACCGCCATGGTCACCGAGAGCACGGCCGGCATGGCGACAGGGATCGCGGCCACGGTCAGCACCAGCGCGAACTGCAGCGTGGTCATGATGGGATCGCCGCGGAACAACGCGACCACGAAGATCAATGTCACCAGCGCAATGGCGAGGATGATGAGGTAGTCGCCGATCTTCAGCACGGCCCGCTGGAAGTGGCTCGTGGTATGCGCCTCTTGAACGAGTGCCGCCGTTTTGCCGAAGAAGGTGTTGCCGCCGGTGGCGTAGACCAGCGCGTCGGTCTCGCCTTGGCGCACGATGGCGCCGGAATAAAGCACCTCGCCGGTCTTCTTGGAGACGGGCAAGGATTCGCCCGTAAGCGCCGCCTGATCGATCTCGACCGGATCCGGCCCCAAGGAGCGCGAATCGGCAGGTACGATGTCGCCAAGGCGCAGGCGGACGATGTCACCCGGCACCAAGAGCCGTGCGGCGATATCCGACCAGGTGCTGCCCCGCTTGACCCGGGCATGGGGCGCGAGCTTGGCCTTGAGCGCGGCAATGGCGTTGCCCGCCTGATACTCCTCCCAAAACCCCACGATGGCGTTGGCGACGAGCAGCACCATGATGATGACGAAGTCGGCCCAGTGATGCACGATGGCCGACAGGATCGCCGCCGCTTCGATCATCCACGGGATCGGCCCCCAAAAATAGGAGAGGAACTTGAGGAGCGGGTTGACCGTCTTCTCGGCGATCTCGTTGGCGCCGTATTGCGAAAGCCGCTTCACCGCCTCGGCACTGGTCAGGCCGGTCTTTGGAGAGGCGCCGAGCTTGGCTTCGACCTTGTCGAGAGGAAGGGTTGCGAGGTCCGACTGATCCTTGGTCGCGGTTCCGGTCTCAGCCACGGCGATCTCCTCGTCTTGTCTCAGTCAGGGCCTCCCGGGCCGGAAGAGAATGCCCCAACGTTCCGGCCAAGTCCCGCTGCGACGCGGAAATGAAGAGCCGGCCCTGTGGATATGATGGACAAGCTCGCTGCCTTGCCGGCTAAGCCCGTCCCTCAGGGTCCGGCGGCTGCACTATGCCGTCAAGAGTATGACAGTCCGTATGCTGCCGTCTTGTCGCGCGGGGTGTTCGCGGTCACTGCACCGGGAAAACCATCCACCGGGTTCTGCGCTTTGATCTCCATCCGCGATGCTGTATTCAGGTCAGCACCATAGATCGTCAGCGATTAAGGCCGCGTCTTGCGCGGCATCAACGTCAACTGTGGAGCCTTGCGGGTGACACCCATTCGAGACGCAGGCACGGGACCGCTGACGCTGACCTTCGACATTGGTGGCAGCCACCTCAAAGCCGGTATTTTGTCGCCCACGGGCACGATGCTACAGGGCCCGAATAGGGTGGAGACGCCCCATCCCACCAAGCCTGAAGACGTGGTCGAAAAACTGACCGGGCTCGCACGCGCGCTCGGGCTGCACGACCGAATCACCATCGGGTTTCCTGGCGTCGTCCGCGGCGACACGGTGCTCACCGCGCCCAATCTCGGCACCGAGCTGTGGCGGGGCTTCAAACTCGCGAAGATCATCCACGAACGGCTGGGGGCGCCCGTACGCATGCTCAACGACGCGAGCGTGCAAGGTTTGGGCGCGGTCTCCGGCCACGGCGTGGAGTGCGCGCTGACCATGGGCACCGGGTTCGGCTTTGCGCTGTTCGAGGAGGGACGCCTTGCGCCCCATCTTGAAATGAGCCAGCACCCGATCAAGACCGACGTCACCTACGATCACTATGTGGGGGAGAAAGCGCTTGAGGCGATCGGTCCAGAGACGTGGAACGCGCGCGTGCGCGAGATCATCGATCTCCTCGCCATCGTCGTCAATTACGACACTCTCTATATCGGCGGCGGCAACGCGCGCTTGATCGACAAGCCGTTGCCGGACACTGTGCGGACAGTCTCGAACGAAGACGGAATCACGGGCGGTGTGAAGGCCTGGAACAAGGCGATGGATCCGTGTTTTGCCGGACTGTCGTCCGCATTCGCGACGCCGGTTGGGACCTGAGGGAGGACGGTGAGTGGCTGAGATCCCAGACAAGCTGGACGAGCTTTCGATCAACACCATTCGCACGCTCACCATCGATGCGGTTCAGAAGGCCAATTCCGGCCATCCGGGAACGGCCATGGACGCGGCGCCTGTCGCCTACACGCTGTGGCAGCAGTTCTTGCGTTACGATCCCAAGGCCCCGCACTGGATCAATCGCGACCGGTTCGTGTTGTCGGCGGGGCATGCCTCGATGCTGCTCTATAGCCTCATTTATCTAGCGGGCATCGAGGCCGCGGAGACCTCCTATCAGAAGCCCGGCGGCGAGGCGGTGAGCCTAAAGGATATCGAGAGTTTCCGCGAGGACGGCAGCCGCTGTCCCGGGCATCCCGAATATGGCTGGACCTCCGGCGTTGAGGCCACCACGGGTCCTCTCGGGCAAGGCGTGTCGACGAGCGTCGGTATGGCGATCGCGGGCAAGTGGCTCGCCGCCACCTACAACAAGCCCGGGTTCGACCTGTTCGATTTCAATGTCTATGCCCTCTCCGGCGAAGGGTGCCTCATGGAGGGCGTCGGCAGCGAGGCCGCGTCGCTCGCCGGTCACCTGAAGCTGTCGAACCTCTGTTGGATCTTCGACAACAACAACGTCACCATCGACGGCCACACGGACATCACCTTCACCGAGGACGTCGCCAAGCGGTTCGAAGCCTATGGCTGGCACGTGGTCCAAGTCGCGGACGCGAACGATCTTTCCGCCCTCACTGGCGCGTTCAAGGAATTCCTCGCCACCGACGATAAGCCGACGCTGATCATCGTGCACAGCCATATCGGCTACGGCTCGCCCGACAAGCACGATTCGCCCAAAGCCCATGGCGAGCCGCTCGGTGTAGAAGAAGTTCGCCGCACCAAGGAGTTCCTCGGTTTCGACCCCGACAAGTTCTTCGTCGTGCCGGACGGGGTGCGGCAGAACTTCACCACCCATATGGGCCAGCGCGGGGCCACGGCCCGGGCTCAGTGGGAGTCCCTGTTCGCCGACTACGCCAAGAAGCATCCGGACGAGGCGAAGCAGATCGAGCAGATCCGCGACCGCGACCTCCCCGACGGCTGGGACAGCGACCTTCCCGAATTCGCGCCGGACCCCACCGGAATCGCCACGCGCGAGGCCTCCGGCAAGACGCTGAACGCGATCGCGGCGAAAGTGCCTTGGGTGATCGGCGGCGCGGCGGACGTGGCGGGCAGCACCAAGGTCGTGCTGAGCTATCCGGACGCAGGCGAATTCCAGCCCTACGGCAAGCTCGGGGATTATGAGGGCCATAACCTGCGCTATGGCATCCGCGAGCACGCCATGTGCGCCGTGGTCAACGGCATGGTGCTCACGGGGCTCCGCGGCTACGATTCCTGCTACCTGATCTTCACCGACTACGCGCGCGGCGCCATTCGGCTGGCTTCCCTCATGGACCTGCCGGTGCTGCACATCTGGACGCACGATTCCATCAGCCTCGGCCAGGACGGCCCGACCCATCAGCCCATCGAGCAGCTCGTCTCGCTGCGCGCCGTCCCGGGCCTTGCCGTCATACGCCCGGCCGACGCCAACGAAACGGTGGAAGCCTATCGCCTCGCCATGCCGCATAAGAGCCGGCCCGTCGCGCTGATCCTGACGCGTCAGGCGGTCCCCATCTTCGACCGGTCGAAGCTTGCAGCCGCGTCGGGCCTCGCCAAGGGCGCTTACGTCCTGGCGGACGCGGACAGTGGCGCTCCCGACGTTATTCTGATCGGCACGGGCAGCGAGGTGTCGCTGTGTCTTGCCGCCCGCGATCTCTTGGCCAAGGACGGGATCAAAGCGCGAGTCGTTTCAATGCCTTGCCGCGAACTGTTCGAGGAGCAAACCCAAGCCTATCGCGACAGCGTCTTGCCGCCGTCGATCACGGCGCGTGTCACCGTGGAGGAAGCCTCCCCGATCGGCTGGGACCGCTACGCTGGGCCAAAGGGCAAAGTGCTCGGCATGGACACGTTCGGCCTTTCAGCGCCGCTGAAAGTCGTTTCGGAGCATTTCGGTTTCACGCCCGAGAAAGTCGCCGAGGCGGCCAAGGCGGTTCTGGACTAAACGTGGTTCTTCACGCTCCGGGTGGCGGGGCGGTCTGACGATGACGAAACGAGGAGAGACGCGATGCAACTCGGCATGATCGGCCTCGGTCGAATGGGCGCCAACATGGTGGTGCGGGCGATGAAGGCCGGCCACGACTGCCACGTCTACGACACCCACGCGGACGCGGTGAAGGACCTCACCGACAAAGGCGCCAAGGGCAGCACCAATCTGGCGGACTTCGTGAAGGGCCTCGATAAGCCGCGGGCGGTGTGGATGATGGTCCCGGCGGCGGTCGTCGACTCCGTGATCGCGGAACTGGTGCCGCTGCTGGACGCGGACGACATCATCATCGACGGCGGCAATTCCTACTATCACGACGATCTGCGTCGCGCGAAGGGCTTGAAAGAAAAGAGCATCCACTATGTGGACGTCGGCGTCAGCGGCGGCGTCTGGGGCCTCGACAGAGGCTATTGCATGATGATCGGCGGCGAGGACGATATCGTCGCCCACCTCGATCCGATCTTCCGGGCGCTGGCACCGGGCGTCGACGAAGCGCCGCGCACGCCGGGCGCCACCGGAGAGCCGTCGCCGGCCGAGAACGGCTATCTTCATTGCGGCCCGAATGGCGCCGGCCACTTCGTGAAGATGGTGCATAACGGCATCGAGTACGGGGTCATGGCCGCTTATGCCGAAGGCCTGAACATTCTCAAGAACGGCAATGCCGGCAAGGTCAAACGCGACACGGACGCGGAGACCACGCCGTTGCGCAATCCCGAGTACTACCAATACGACATCAACCTGCCCGAGGTCGCCGAGGTGTGGCGGCGCGGCAGCGTGATCGGCTCGTGGCTGCTCCATCTCCCCGGCGGCGGCGCTGCGCCATAGTCCCGACCTCGCCGAGTTCGAAGGCCGCGTGTCGGACTCCGGCGAAGGCCGCTGGACGCTGCAAGCCGCCATCGACGAAGGCGTCCCGGCGCCGGTCATCAGCTCGGCTCTGTTCTCGCGCTTCGCCTCGCGGGGCGATGCGCTGTTTGCCGACAAGCTGATGTCGGCCATGCGCTTTGAGTTCGGCGGCCACCACGAGAAGAAGGCACCATGACCGCGGACACACCCCCCGTATCCGACGCGCTCGTCTTTTTCGGCGCCACCGGAGACCTCGCCTATAAGCAGATCTTCCCGGCGCTTTATGGGCTCGTCCGCGACGAGGGTTTGTCGGTGCCCATCATCGGCGTCGCCAAGTCGGGCTGGAACCTCGACCAGCTCAAGAAACGCGCGGCCGACAGCGTCAAGGCCCATGGCGGCGACATCACCTCGGAGACGTTCAAGAAACTCTCCAGCCTCCTGCGCTATGTGGACGGGGACTACGCGGACCCCAAGGTCTTCACCGAACTGCGCAAGCAGCTGGGAGACGCCAAACGCCCCCTGCACTATCTGGCCATTCCCCCGTCTCTGTTTTCCGTGGTTGCTTCGCAGCTGGCGAAGTCGGGCTGCGCGGAGAACGCGCGCCTCGTGGTCGAAAAACCGTTCGGCCGCGACCGCAAGTCGGCCGAGGAGCTGACCAAAATCCTCGATCAGTACTTTTCCGAGAACGACATCTTTCGGATCGACCATTATCTCGGCAAGGAGCCGGTGCAGAACATCCTGTTCACCCGCTTCGCCAACTCGACCTTCGAGCCGGTTTGGAACCGCAACTTCGTCCGCTGCATCCAGATCACCATGGCTGAGAATTTCGGGGTGCAGGACCGAGGCGCGTTCTATGACAGCGCGGGCGCGATCCGCGACGTCCTACAGAACCACATGCTGCAGATCCTCGCGTCTCTCACCATGGACCCTCCAACCGGCCAAGAACACGAGGCCGTACGCGACCGCAAGGCAAGCCTCTTGAAGGCCATTCGGTCACTCGGCCCGGGCGACATCGTCCGCGGCCAATACGACGGGTACGAGAAGGTGCCGGGCGTTCACTCGGGCTCCACCGTGGAGACCTTCGCCGCGGCACGGTTGTTCATCGACAGTTGGCGCTGGGAAGGTGTGCCGATCTATATGCGGACCGGCAAGTGCCTTCCCGTCACCATTGCCGAGGCCGTGGTGCAGTTCAAGAAGCCGCCGCGGGAGACGTTCGGCGAGATCGACTCCCTGGGCTGCGGGCATATGCGGTTCCGCATTCAGCCCGACGTCACCATCGCGCTTGGAACCCGGGTGAAGGTTCCGGGCGACCGCATGATCGGCGACGACGTCGAGCTGATCCTGACGCGGCAGCCCGGCCAGGACAAACCGCCCTATCAGCGGCTCCTGGGCGATGCCATGCACGGCATCAGCGATCTGTTCACCCGCGAGGATATCGTCGATGCGGAGTGGCGCATCGTGAACGACGTCCTGGGCAATGTGACGCCCTACTACGAATACAAACCTGGAACCTGGGGACCCGACGAGGCTGCGAAGCTGATCGGCCGCGACGGTCCGTGGCTCGATCCCAAACCTATGTAGACTGACTCATGCCCGAGACGCACGGTCTTGTCTTCTTCTTCGACGTGGACAACACGCTGCTCGACAACGACCGGGTGAAGAGCGATCTCGGAGCCTATGTGCACCGGATATTCGGGCGCGAGGCGGAGACTGAGCTGTGGTCGCTCTACGAGGAGCAACGTAAGAAGCACGGCTATGCGGATTTCCTCGGCACGTTGGAACGCTTCCGCCTGGCGCACCTGCACGACCCGCGCGTCGTGGACTTCGCCAATTGGGTCTTGGATTACCCTTTCATCGAGCGGCTCTACCCGGACGCGCTCGGCGTGGTGCGCCATGTCCGGCAATGGGGCTTGCCCGTGATCCTCACCGATGGCGACGGCGTGTTTCAACCACACAAGCTGGAACAGTCGAGCCTTCTGGGCGCTTTCGGCGGCCATGTGCTCAACTATGTGCACAAGCAGGAGGAGCTCCCTTCGGTGGCGCGCGCCTACCCGGCGCAGCACTACGTGCTGATCGACGACAAGCTCAGCGTCTTGGACGCAGTGAAGCGGGCATGGGGAGACGGCGTGACCACCGTCTTTCCGCGTCAGGGGCATTATGCGACCGATGCCAAGGCGCTCGCGCAGTTGCAACCGGCGGATATCGAAGTTGAACGCATCGCCGAATTGATGGACCACGATTTCTCGGCGCTACAGCCGGCAGGAGGGAACAACACGTGAAACCCACGAAAGCGCTACACGACCTGGGACAAAGCCTGTGGATCGACGATATCACCCGCGACATGCTCGATAGCGGAACACTGAAAAAGTACATCGACGACTTTTCGGTGACCGGGCTCACGTCGAACCCAACGATCTTCGACAACGCGATCTCCAAGAGCGACACGTACGACCCGGAGATCTTGCGGCTGAAGAAGGCCGGATATACGGGGGAGGCCCTGTTCTTCGAGCTGGCACTTCAAGATCTGTCGCGGGCGGCTGACCTGTTCTTGCCCGTCCATTGGCAGACGGCGACCGTGGACGGTTACGTCTCGCTGGAAGTGTCGCCGCTGCTCGCCTACGACACGAAAGCGACGATCAACGAAGCGAAGCGCCTTTTTGACCGCGCACACAAGCCGAACCTATTCATCAAAATCCCCGGCACGCCGGAAGGGCTGCCCGCCATCGAGGAGGCGATCTTCTCCGGGGTGAGCGTCAACGTCACGCTGCTGTTCTCCTCCGAGCAATGCAGGGCCGCGGCGGATGCCTACATGCGAGGATTGGAGCGGCGCGTACGGGCCGGTCTCGATCCGGATGTGCGGTCCGTGGCCTCGATCTTCATCAGCCGCTGGGACAAGGCCGTCATGGACAAGGTGCCGGACGAGCTGCGCGACAAGTTGGGCATCGCCGTCGCCCACGAGGCTTATCGCGACTACCGTGCGGGACTAGAGACCGACCGCTGGCAGCGGCTGCAGTCCTTCGGCGCACGGCCGCAACGGCTCCTGTTCGCCTCGACCAGCACCAAGGACCCGAAGGCCTCCGACACGCTCTATATCGGCGCACTCGCCGCCCCGAACACCGTCAACACCATGCCCGACAAGACACTGCTCGCCTTCGCCGATCACGGCAAGCTCGGCGGCGCGCTGTCGCCGGATGGCGGGAACTGCGAGGACGTGTTCGCCGCCTATGAGAAAGCCGGCATCTCGATCGCAGCCCTTGCCGCGCAACTTCAAAAAGACGGCGCCGCGGCCTTCGTGACGTCCTGGAAGGAGCTGCTGCAATCCATTGAAACGAAGTCCAAAGCACTGACTTAGAGGGAGACACGCCAATGTCCGCGCAACTGACCGACACCCCGGCGTGGCAGGCGCTTTCGGCGCATCACGCTAAGATCAAGGATGCGCACTTGCGGCAGCTTTTCGCCGACGATCCCGGCCGGGCCGCGCGGCTCACCGTGGAAGGCGCTGGGCTCTTCCTCGACTTCTCCAAGAACCGCATCACCGAGGAGACGGTTGGCCTTTTGACCAATCTGGCGAAGGAACGGAAAGTCACTGAGCGCCGCGACGCCATGTTCCGAGGCGAGAAGATCAACGTATCGGAGAACCGCGCCGTGCTGCACGTCGCGCTGCGCGCGCCCCGCGACGAAGTGATCAAAGTCGACGGGCACGATGTGGTGCCGGACGTGCACGCGGTGCTCGACCGCATGGCGGCGTTCGCCGACAAGGTGCGCAGCGGCGCCTGGACCGGGCATACGGGCAAGCGCATCAAGAACGTCATCAATGTCGGGATCGGCGGCTCTTATCTCGGACCGGAGATGGCGTATCTCGCGCTTCGCGCCTACTCCGACCGCGACATGACGTTCCGCTTCGTCTCCAACGTGGACGGCGCATGCTTCACGGAGGCCACGCGCGATCTCAATGCGGACGAGACGCTGTTCATCATCGCTTCGAAGACCTTCACCACGCTGGAAACCATGACCAACGCCGCGACGGCGCGGGCATGGGCGGTGGAGAAGCTCGGTTCGGAGGATGCGGTGGCCAAGCACTTCGTCGCCGTCTCCACCAACACCGAGGGCGTGGAGAAGTTCGGCATCGACACTGCCAACATGTTCGAGTTCTGGGATTGGGTCGGCGGTCGCTATTCCATGGATTCCGCTATCGGCCTATCGACCATGATCGCCATCGGACCGGACAACTTCCGGGACATGCTGGCGGGCTTCCACGAGATGGACGAGCACTTCAAGACGGCACCGCCGGAGAAGAACCTGCCCATGCTCATGGGCCTGCTCACGGTCTGGTACAACAATTTCTTCGGCGCCCAGACGCTCGGCATCATGCCTTACTCGGAGCACATGGCGCGCTTTCCCGCCTATCTCCAGCAGCTACAGATGGAAAGCAACGGCAAGCACGTGGACCTCGCCGCGGCTCACGTCACCTACCAGACAGGTCCCATCATCTGGGGCGAGCCCGGCACCGATGGGCAACACTCGTTCTATCAGTTGATCCATCAGGGCACGAAGCTGATCCCATGCGACTTTATCGGGTTCCTCACCCCTTTGAGCCCGCTGGCGCACCAGCACGATCTCTTGATGGCGAATGTGTTCGCGCAGGCCGAGGCGCTCGCCTTCGGCAAGACCGCCGCCGAACTCACCGCCGAAGGCTCACCACCGGCGCAAACGCCCTTCCGCGTCACCGAAGGGAACCGGCCGACGAACATGATCCTCGCCGAGAAACTCGATCCCAAGACGCTCGGCCGACTTGTGGCGCTCTACGAGCACAGCGTCTTCACCCAAGGCGCCGTGTGGGACATCGACTCGTTCGATCAGTGGGGTGTCGAGCTCGGCAAGGTCCTCGCCGTGCGCATCATCCCGGAGCTTGAAGCCAAAGAAGCGCCGAAACTCAGTCACGACTCGTCAACCAACGCACTGATTGAGCGCTACCGGAAGCACAAGTTCCAATAGCGCGAGCAAGAGCGGAGGACTGATGAAACCGCCTATTGTCTTGATCCATGGCGCCTTCGCAGGGCCTTGGTGTTTGGACAACTTCAAAGAGTTCTTCGAAGACCGCGGCTGGACGTGCCACGTGCCGGCCTTGCGCTATCACGACGGCGACCCGAAGGCCGAGCCAAATCCTGCACTAGCGAAGACGAGCATGGAGGACTATACCGCCGACCTCGCCACCTTCATCAGCAGCTTGGATACTGCGCCGATCATCCTGGGTCACGCCGTTGGTGCCGTGATCGCACAGAAGCTGGCGGCGCGAGGGCTGGCGAAGGGGATCGTTCTCATCAATCCCAATGCGCTGTGGGGCATCCTCCCTTCCACCGACGATGAGCGCGCCGTGGCAAAGGGACTGATGAAAGGCGGCGAGTTCTGGAACACGGCCATGCGCGTCGCGTTCGACCTGATTGCACCCTACGCCTTCAACAAGCTCGACCCATCGATGCAGCACAAGGTGTTCGACCGTCTTGGACCTGAGTCGGGCACCGTGATGTTCGAGATGTTCTTCTGGATGTTTGATGATCGGCGTGCCGTCGCTGTCGACACTGAAAAGGTCACATGCCCCGTCCTTGTGCTCTCGGGCGCGGAGGATCGCGCCGTTCCATCCGTTACCGCCCGAAAAGTCGCAGAGCGATATCGTCATAGAGCCGAGTTCCAAGAGATTGCCGATCACGCCCACTTCATGTTTCTCGAACCCGGATGGGAGCAGATCGCCGGGCTTTGCGCCGACTGGATGGCGAAGACACTCAGGCCGTGACGGGACGGACCCACAGGCACAAGTTTTCTTAATCCACCTGCCCTAGGACGACGTGCAAACGCCGATCTTTTTCGAGGATGCGGACATCAAGGGAGCGGACATGAGGAACGGTCTTATTGCGGCGCTGGCCAGCGCCGGCTTCACCCTTCTTGCAACAAATGCGTTTACGGCTGAGCCGACCCAGGTGGAGCGCGTCCAGGCGGCGCTCGACACCTGGCTGGCGGAGCGGGCGCCCGTAGAAAAGGTTACCGGCATCGCCGCTTATATTAGTTTCGGTCCGTCGGGCCCCGCGATTGAAGCCTTCGCCGGTAAAGTCGGTCGCGGCGCGGATGCCGGCCCTGTCGATCAGGACACGCTCTATCAGATGGGCAGCACGTCCAAGTCGTTCACGGCCGCCGTCATTCTTCTGCTGGAAGCGGACGGAAAACTTTCGATCGACGACACGATCGGAGATTGGCTTCCGGACTACCCCGCCTGGAAGGATGTTTCCATCCGACGCCTTCTCAACATGACGAGCGGCATTCCCAACTATTCCGAGACGGAGTGGGTTTCCAATGTGTGGGCAAACGAGCCTAAGCGGGCGCTCACATTCGAGGAATTGGTCGCTGCCGCGTACCCCAGCGCCACGAACAAGCTCCCGGTGACGACGGGCTATCACTACTCCAACACCAACTACATCCTCGCCGCCATGATCGCCGAAAAAGCGTCGGGCAAGTCCTTCCGCGATCTCGTCCACGAGATGGTGATCGAGCCCCAGGGTCTTTATTCGACTTTCTATGAGGCGAGCATGCTGCCTGCTGACGCCCAAAAGCGTCTGTCGCACGGTTACTTCGAAAACGAAGCCTGCGCCGACTACCAGCCCGACTGCAAGGTCACCTGGAACAAGCCAATCATCGGTCGAGACGTAAGCGACGACAGCATCTCCTGGGCACAAGCGGCCGGCGGGGCCGTCTCGGACCCCCGAGACGTCGACCGCTGGATGCGCGCGGTCTTTGCCGGAAAGGTGGTTCCACCCAAGCAACAGAAAGAGTGGCTGGAGCTCGTCTCCACGAAAACCGGCAAGCCGATCGCGGCCCTGTCGAAGGACGATCCCGGCGGCTTTTCGCTCGGTTTGACCAAGAAGATCCTTGGGCCCTTGGGGGCGCGGTGGTTTTACGAGGGCATGAGCCTCGGCTACCGGACGCTCTATGTCTGGATCGATGACGAAGACCTGATGATCACCGTCCAAACCAACAGCCAGCCGCCCGACGGAACCGACAAGATCAGCGATGCCGTCATCGCCCTCTACGAGATCGTGAAGAAGCCATCGGATTGACGGTCAGCCAAGGCCGGGCCAGCACCGTTCAACCGCGGCCGCTGAGGGCTGCGGCGCGCAGCGCTGCGATGTTCTGCGCATAGTTTCCCCCATCGAAGACACCGGACCCGGAAACGAGAGCGTTGGCGCCCGCCTCCACGGCAAGCGGCGCTGTTTCCAAGTGAATGCCGCCATCGACCTCGAGATGGATGGGGCGCCTGCCGATCATGGTCTTGATGGCGCGGATCTTGTTGAGCTGCTCCAGAATGAAAACCTGACCGCCGAAGCCCGGGTTCACGGTCATCACCAGGACATGGTCCACCTTGTCCAGCACATACTCGATGGTGCTCTGATGCGTGGACGGCGTGAGGCTGACCCCGGCGCGCTTACCGAAGCTCCGGATGAGCTGGAGCGACCGGTCCAGGTGCGGCCCTGCATTGACATGCACGGTGATCATGTCGGCGCCGGCTTGCGCGAACGCCTCGATGAACGGGTCGCACGGCGCGATCATCAGGTGCACGTCGAAGGGCTTCTTCGTGTGCGGCCGGATCGCCTTCACCACGTCCGCGCCCATGGTGATGTTGGGCACGAAGTGTCCGTCCATCACATCGATGTGGATCCAATCGGCGCCGGCCTCATCGACCGCCCGGACTTCCTCGCCGAGCATGGCGAAGTCGGCGGAGAGGATCGACGCCGCGATGATGATCTCTTGGTTGGTGCTCTGTTCGGTCATGGCGCTCTCGCGTGCTTTCGCACCGTATCGCGAGTCGGGGGCTCCCGGCAGCTCTTACCTGCCCAATGTTCCATTTGCCATGGCGCATTTCCGACCTTGCGGCGCCCTGGACTTTCTGCCCCTATTCCGCCAACGGGACCCTGGAGGCGACTGAGGCAAAGCACATGACACCGGCATTCGGCACGTTACGGATTTGCGAGGACGCGAGCGACCTGGCGCGGCAGGGCGCCGACTACGTTTGCGAGACCGCCGCGGGCACGCCAGGGCGCACCATCATCGCGCTTTCCGGCGGCAACACGCCGAAGCCGCTTTACGCGCTCCTGGCCGAAGAGCCGGTCCGCTCCGAGATGCCGTGGGACCGCGTTCATTTCGTCTTGGGTGATGAGCGCTTCGTGCCGCCGTCGGACCCGGCCAGCAACTACGGCATGGCACGGGCCGCGTTCCTTGACCATGTGCCTATCCCGGCGCAGAACGTCCATCCCGTTCGGACAGAGGGCGTGACGCTCGACGAGGCGGCAGCGGACTACGAGGCGATGCTGAAAGGGCTCTACGGTGCGGACACGCTGGAGCCGGGCAAGCCCTTGCTCGACCTCACCTTGCTTGGCCTTGGGCCGGACGGCCATACCGCCTCGCTGCTGCCGGGCGAGCCGGTGCTCAAGGTGCGGGACCGCTGGGTGGCGCCGGTGCCTAAGGGGCGCGCGGAGGAGCGGGTCACCCTCACCTATCCGGCGCTCGATTCCAGCAAGGTCGTCGCCTTCCTGGTTTCCGGCGAAGGCAAGCGCGACATTCTCGACAAGATCCTGTCCGGCGATACCGGCTTTCCGGCCGCTCATATCCGCCCGCAAGGCGAGGTCATCTGGTTCGCCGACCGCGCCGCGGCGGGACGCTGGGCGTAGCGATCATGAGGCCGACTGCCGAGAAGCGGCACCCACAATGGGCGCTGACCCGCGCGGCCATCGAGGCCATCGTAACGGGCGAGCATGGCGCGCCCTTCTCCGTCCTCGGGCTGCACCGTGGGCGCTACGGCGCAGCGGTTTGCGCCTTTCTGCCGGATGCGGCTGCCGTCTCCGCCATCGATCCCGATACCGGCGAGGCCGTCGCGCTTGAGCGGCTGCACGAGGCCGGGTTCTTCGGCGCGAAGGTGCCTGAAGGGTTCTCGGAGCGCTACCGGCTCAGGGTCACCCGCGGCGGCGAGACAAGCGACATTGAAGATCCCTACCGCTTCGCGCCCCTTTTCGGCGAACTCGACCGGTATCTTTTCGGCGAAGGCAGCCATTTGCGCCTCTACGAAAAGATGGGCGCGCAGGTCATCGAGCATGAGGGCGTCGCGGGCGTCAGCTTCACCGTGTGGGCGCCAAACGCCACGCGGGTCAGCGTGGTCGGTCCCTTCAATCACTGGGATGGACGCCGGCACCCGATGCGCAAGCACGAACAGGCTGGCGTCTGGGAGATCTTCATTCCGGGCCTCGCGGCCGGCGCACTCTATAAGTACGAGTTGCTGGGTCCCGGCGAGGACCTGCTGGCCCTGAAGGCCGACCCTTACGGCTTCCAGCATGAACGCCCGCCCGCGACGGCCTCGGTGGTCCATGCACTACCGCCCCCGGCCGAGCCTGTGGAGCCGTGGCACACCGTGCGGGCCGAACGGCACAGCATTCACGCGCCCATCTCGATCTACGAGGTCCATCTCGGCTCGTGGATGCGCGGCGACGGCAACAGCTTCTTGAGCTATGCGGAACTTGCCGACCGGCTCATTCCGTATGTGCAGGATTTGGGCTTCACCCATATTGAGCTGATGCCCGTCAGCGAGTTTCCGTTCGACGGCTCCTGGGGGTATCAGCCTATCGGGCTGTTCGCACCGACCTCGCGCTTCGGAACGCCCGAAGAGTTCGCCGCTTTCGTCGCCCGCTTTCATGCTGCCGGGATCGGCGTGCTGGTCGACTGGGTCTCGGCGCATTTCCCCACGGACGCCCATGGGCTTGGCCGGTTCGACGGCACCGCGCTCTATGAGCACGAGGACCCGCGGCTCGGCTTCCACAAGGACTGGAACACGCTCATCTACAATTACGGCCGGCGCGAGGTGTTGAACTTCTTGCTGGCGAACGCGCTATTCTGGCTGGAGCGGTACGGCATTGACGGCCTGCGTGTCGATGCGGTCGCGTCCATGCTCTACCTGGACTATAGCCGCGAGCCGGGCGAGTGGGTCCCGAACAAATTCGGCGGAAACGAGAACCTGGAGGCGATCGCCTTCTTGAAACGGCTGAACGAGCTGGTGTTCTCCCAATGCCCGGGCGCATCGACCTTCGCCGAGGAATCCACGGCCTGGCCGGGTGTCTCGACGCCGACCTATGCGGGCGGGCTCGGCTTCGGCTTCAAATGGAACATGGGCTGGATGCACGACACGCTGAGCTACATGGAGAAGGAGCCCGTCCACCGCCAGCATCACCAGGACCAACTCACCTTCGGCCTGCTCTACGCCTTCACCGAGAACTTCGTCCTGCCGCTTTCTCACGACGAGGTCGTGCACGGCAAGGGCTCGCTGATCGGCAAGATGCCGGGGGACCGCTGGCAGAAGTTTGCAAACCTGCGAGCCTATTTCGGGTTCATGTGGGGCCACCCCGGCAAGAAGCTCTTGTTCATGGGGGGCGAGTTCGCCCAAGAGGCGGAGTGGAACCACGATCAGAGCCTCGATTGGCATCTGCTTGGCGATCACCTGCATCGCGGGGTGCAGTCGCTCGTGCGTGACCTCAACCGGGTTTATCGCGACGCGCCCGCGTTGCACGTGTTCGATACGAAACCGGACGGGTTTGAGTGGGTCGATGCCAGCGACACGAAGGCCAGCATTATCTCCTTCTTGCGCTGGGGCCGCGACGACGATGCGCCCGCACTCGTCGTGTGCAACTTCACGCCCGTGCCGCGCGAAGGCTATCGCATCGGCGTGCCGCAAGGGGGGCGCTGGGTGGAGCGGATCAACACGGATTCGACGGAGTATGGCGGCTCCGGCCTCGGCAATGGCGGCGCAGTGGAGGCCGAGTCCGAAACCTGGCACGGGCGCCCCTACTCGCTGAGCCTGACCTTGCCGCCATTGTCGACACTGATCCTCACGCCGGAGGCTTAAGCGGCGACCGGCGGATACAGCTCGTCGAGCGGGATCGATCTCCCGGAACTCTGCACGATGCGGCAATGGTAGCGCTTCAGCGCGCGCGGATGCGGCACTCCGCAGGAATGCGCGATCACACCCACATCGTAGCGAACGCGTTCGACGAAGTTCGCAACCCGAACCGCCTTGTCCTTCGGATTCAAACCGCGCTGCAAGCGTGCATCGTGGGTGGTGATGCCAGTGGGGCACGTGTTCTTGTTGCACTTCAGCGCCTGAATGCAGCCGAGTGCGAACATGAAGCCGCGCGCCGAGACGGCCACGTCGGCGCCCGCGCAATAGGCCCACGCGACTTCCGCCGGCGTGACCAGCTTGCCGGAGGCGATCAGCTTTATCCGGTCTTTCAACCCGTGGCGCGTGAGGATGTCGGCGACCATGGGCAGCGCCTCTTTCACCGGCAAGCCCACATTGTCCATGAGCGGCATCGGCGCCGCACCCGTGCCCCCGTCGCCTGAGTCGACGGTGATGAAGTCCGGCGCGGTCTCAATCCCCCGCGCCTCGATCTCCTTGCACAAATTGTCCAGCCAACCATAGGCCCCGACGACCGCCTTGAAGCCGACCGGCTTCTTCGTCGTCTCGCGGATCAATTCAATCATGTCGAGGAGTTGCGGGACATTGCGAATCTCGTGATGGCCGTTGGGCGAGATCGACGCTTGATGGGTGGCGATGCCGCGGATCTCGGCGATCTCCGGCGTCACCTTGACCGCCGGCAGAATGCCGCCTTTGCCGGGCTTCGCCCCTTGGCTCATCTTCAGCTCGAACATCTTCACCTCGGGCCGCTCGGCAACGGCCCGGAGCTTCTCCAGATCGAGCGCACCATCCAGGGTCCGCACGCCATACTTGGCCGTGCCGATCTGAAAGACGATGTCGCAGCCGCCGTCGAGATGGTACGGCGATAGGCCGCCTTCACCGGTGTTGAGCCAACAGCCCGCTTTCTTGGCGCCGTTGGAGAGCGCGCGCACCGCCGGCTGCGAGATGGCGCCGAAGCTCATGCCCGAGATGTTGATAATGGACTGGGTCTCGTAGGGGTTATCGCAGTGCGGGCCGATGGTGATGGGCGGCGGCGGCACCGAATCCTCATCGAGGGTCGGGAACGGACAGTTGATGAAGATGACCGTGCCGACAGGCGTCAGGGTCTTGGTGGACCCGAAGGCGACGGTGTTGTCGCCGCCCTTGGACGAGGCGTAGACCCATTCGCGCTCAGCGCGGTTGAACGGCATCTCCTCCCGGTCCATGGCGAAGAAGTACTGGCGGAAGAACTCGCCCATCTTGGAAAAGACATAGCGAAAGTGCCCTAGAACGGGGAAGTTCCGCCGGACGGCATCCTTCGATTGAAAGATGTCGACGATGAAGACGACGACGACGAGCAACGCCACCAGCCCGACGACAAAGACGAACAGCGTCGCCAAAAAGCTCAAGCCGTCCATCGTTACCTTCGTAAGCGCATCAAGATCTTCCATGACCCAGCATCCTTTGTCTGCGCTACTTGTGCCTTCGTATCTGCGTCCTTTCCGGCGCGCCGGTCACCACAAAAGACATCACGTTCGCTTTACGAGCCGCTTGCCAGACGCCAAACGACAGCGTAGCAGCGACCCATGCGCGCGATCTTCGACCACGGCCCTCCACCGCCCTGCCCGGCGCCGTTCAATCTGGCGGCCTACGTACTGTGCCGCACGAAAGCGCTCCCCGACAAGCCAGCGCTGGTCGTGATCTCACCGGACGGGGCGGAGGCGTGGAGCTATGGACGCCTGGAGGCCGCCGTTCTGGGGGCCGCGGGTGGCTTGCTCGCCGAGGGTCTTCAAGCCGGAGACCGGCTTCTCATGCGGCTGGGGAACAGCGTGGATTTTCCCATCTGCTATCTCGCGGCGCTTGCCGCCGACATCATCCCAGTGCCCACATCCTCGCTCCTGACCGCGCCGGAGGTCACCCAGATCGCCCAAGACGTCGGGCCGAGGCTGATCGTGGCCGAGGCGGGACTTGCGCTGCCCGCTGGCGCCGACGCACCCGTGTTGCCGGTTGAGGGTTTGCGCGCCTCATACGCCTTGCCCCCGGCGCCCTACGCCCTGGGCGATCCCGAGCGGCCCGGCTACATCATCTACACGTCGGGAACGTCGGGGCAGCCCCGCGCCGTTACCCACGCCCACCGGGCGATCTGGGCGCGGCGGATGATGTGGGACGGCTGGTACGGGCTTGCCGAGACGGACCGCCTGCTCCATGCGGGCGCGTTCAACTGGACCTATACGCTGGGCACGGGTCTCTTGGACCCCTGGACCCGCGGCGCTACGGCGCTAATCCCGGCGCGCGGGGTGACACCCGACACCCTGGGACATCTTATGCAGCAACACGAGGCGACGATCTTCGCCGCCGCGCCCGGCATCTACCGGCAGCTCTTGCGCGTGCCGCCGCCATCTGTCCCGCACCTGCGCCATGGGCTATCCGCCGGCGAGAAGCTGCCCGACGCCACCCGGGCGGCCTGGGAGGCCGCGACAGACACGCCGATCTTCGAGGCGTTCGGCATGTCGGAATGCTCCACCTTCGTCTCCGGCTCGCCGAGCCGCCCGGCTCCACCGGGCACGATCGGCTATCCGCAGCAGGGCCGCCGCGTGGCGGTTTTGGATAAGACCGGCCCGGTCGCGTTCGGAACACCTGGCGTTCTCAGCATCTCAGCGCGCGATCCCGGGCTCATGCTGGGCTATTGGAACGCGCCGGAGGAGACCGCTGCGCGTTTCGAAGGAGAGTGGTTCCTCACCGGCGACACGGTGTCCATGGCCGAGGACGGCGCCCTGACCTATCTTGGACGCGCCGACGACATGATGAACGCCGGCGGCATCCGCGTCTCGCCGCTCGAAGTGGAGAACGCGCTCAACGCGCATCCCGCGATCGCCGAAAGCGCCGCCGCCGAAGTGGCCGTCAAAGCCGACACCACCGTCATTGCCGCGTTCTACGTGGCGCACGGGGACGTGGAGCCGGATGAGCTGGACGGTTTCGTGGCTGGACGCCTGGCGCGTTACAAATGTCCGCGCCTCTACACCAAGGTCGACGCGTTGCCCAAGGGCCCGAACGGCAAGCTCTTGCGGCGGCACCTGCGCCAAACTTACGAAGCCGCCATGTCCGACTGAACGTGCACGCAATGACCGACGCCCCCGCAGAGCCCCTCACCCTTTCCGACCTTGCGACAGGCCGGTTGAGCGACACCGCGTCGGTCACCCGCAAACCTCATTGGTGGGAGGCAGTATCGCGGCGGGAGGCGCCCGCACGGACCCTGCCGGCCAGGACAGACGTGGCCATCGTCGGGTCCGGCTTCACAGGGCTGTCGGCGGCGCTCACGCTGTTGGACAAGGGACGGGAGGTCCTCGTGCTCGACCGGGACGTGCCGGGTTACGGCGCCAGCACGCGCAATGGCGGACAGGTCGGCAGCGGCAATCAAAAGTTCCGGGTCCGGCACCTGATCGCGCTTCTCGGAGAGAAGACGGCGACGGCTCTATTGCGCGAAGGCACGCGCATGCTCGACACCATCGAGCAGGTCATCGCGACCGAAGGGATCGACTGCCATTTCCGGCGCTGCGGCCGGTTCCGGGGCGCCATGCGGCCCGAACATTACGAGGCGATGGCGCGCGACATGGAAGACCTCAAGCGTGTCGCCGGGGTCGAGAGTTTCATGGTACCGCGCGATGAGCAGCGGAGCGAGATCGGCTCGGACGTCTTTCACGGCGGGTCCGTGCTGCCGCACGACGCCTCGCTCCACCCAGCGCTCTATCACGCCGGCTTGATGCAGCGCGTAGAGGCCCGCGGCGGCACGGTTCGCGGCCAGGCCGGCGTGCGCCATATCGCGCGCGAGCCGGAGGGCTTCCGCCTGGACACGGAGGCCGGTCACGTTATGTGCCGCGACGTCCTGGTCGCGACCAACGGCTATACGGACGGGCTCACCCGCCCCTTGCACCGGCGTCTCGTGACGGTCCGGTCCGGCATGATTGCCACGGAGCCCATCGCGCCCACGGTGATGGGCCGCCTGATGCCTAAGTCCCGCGTCTATGGGAACACCAACCGGGTCTTCTACTATTTCCGCCCAGCGCCGGACGACAACCGGATCGTCTGGGGCGGACGGGCCGGGCGCGCCGCTAGCCTCGCCGCGTTCAGTCATTTGGCCCAAGACCTTCTGGACGTGTTCCCGGAGCTCGGCGAGACCGCCGTCACCCACGCTTGGGACGGGCAGATCGGCTACACCTACGATGCGCTGCCGCATCTGGGGCGCATGGCGGACGGAGTGCACTACGCGGTC
>JGI12316J15310_10000058_pt3 | contig 40580 bp, 38 predicted proteins | sample MarCyaLeptolynsp_FD_15310 | JGI IMG/M metagenome (IMG submission 15310)
GTTTGAGTTCTTTCAGTTGGTCGGCTCCCATCCCGCCATACTGCTTGCGCCAGCGGTAGTAAGTCTGCTCAGTGATGCGCACTTCGCGGATCGCATCCACGCGCTGCATCCCCTGTCCGACAAGCACATCAACCTGACGCAGCTTCTGAACTATTTCCTCAGGCTTGTGTCGCTTGTTCGCCGTTCTCAGTCCTCCGTTTCCTAAACATAACGGTGGGCCAATTCAGATGGGGCATCTCCACAGCAGCAAGGTCTCAGATGTCAAGGGGAATATAGCCTGTACGGGCATCTTTGGGGCTGACCCCAAAGTGCTTCTTGAATTCACGACTGAAATGCGACGGGTTGTCGTAGCCCACGCGGCGGGCGGCCTCATTTGTGGGCAAACCTTCGGAGAGGATCAAAGCCTTGGCGCGCGCCAAACGCGTGGCTTTCAGGTATTGCAGAGGCGACGTGCCCGTGACCGCCTTGAATGCGCGATGGAAGACGGGCACGCTCATCCCAACTTCGCGGGCCATGGCGTCAACGCTGAGCGACGCGGCGTAGTTTTCACGGATCGTGACGATACTCTGTGATACGCGCCCGTGATGTGTACCCTCTTGCGCCAGCGCGCGCAGCGAGGGGCCATGCGGGCCTTCGATCGCGTGAAACAGGATCTCCCGCAGTATACCGGCCCCCAGCGCCTGGCTGGCCGCATCAGAACAAAGCGCGCGCATCAACCGATGAACCGCATCGCGCATTTCTCCATGCAACGCTGCGGGCGTCACACCCAGAGAAGTCGCCGTTCGTGGGACCGGCCCGTCCAGCTTCATCAACTTCAGGAACTCGATCAGATCTGCGCGTTCGATATCAACAAACAGACCCAGCATAGGTTCGTCAGCTGTGGCGTGAGTCTCGCATTCAAAAGGCAGTGGGACCGACAACACCAAGTAATGATCGGGGTCGTAATGAAAAACGCGGTCCCCCAGATAGCCCGTCTTGTTGCCCTGCAACATCAGCACCAGCCCCGCAATATAGATCAGCGGCGCGCGCGCGACAGGCTCAGTGGATCAGAAAAAACGCACACCCGGCAGCCCGGTTTCGACGAAACCTGCACCGGGCTCGAACCCATGCCGTTTTTTCAGCTCGTCAAAGATGTCCATGGTGAACCCATTTGCCCTGTGAGACGAATTGAACACATATGACGCCATTTGGATCAGTTGCAAGCTGCACTGCGATAGAAAAGTGCAAGTTTTCGATAGGAACCTTCATTCACGGAACAGCGAACCCATACCACTTTAGGCCCATCAATACGCCAAGACTGAAAGGGCCAAGATTATGACAAAAGCTGCAAAACCACTCGCCGTCATCACTGGTGCATCTTCAGGTATCGGGGCCGCTATCGCGCGGCACCTGTCAGGTGAAGGACACCCGCTATTGCTGCTTGCCCGTCGTGCAGACCGCCTTGAGGCGCTCAGTCTGCCCAATGCGATGTGTCGCGCCGTCAACGTTACGGACACTGCCGCGCTGACGGCTGCGATCGACGAAGCGGAAGCAGCATACGGTCCAGTCGATCTTCTGGTGAACAACGCCGGTGTCATGCTGCTCGGGGCGCTGGATACGCAGGACATGTCGGAATGGCAGCGCATGTTCAATGTGAACGTACTCGCTCTGCTCGGGGCGACGCAGGCAGTCCTGGGCCGCATGAAGGCGCGCAAAGGCGGCACGATCATGAATGTCAGCTCTATCGCGGGCAAAAAAACTTTTCCAAATCACGCTGCCTACACAGGCAGCAAATTTGCAGTCACCGGCATTACCGAAAACCTGCGCGAAGAAGTGGCCGACAGCGGTGTGCGCGTGATGGCTATCTATCCGGGTGCTGTGGAAACCGAGCTGTTGAGCCACACAACTGACGAGAAAATCGTGGAAGACTACGAGGGCTGGAAAACCTCGATGGGCGGCGTGCTGGTCGCAGATGACATCGCCCGTGCGGCATTATTCATGTACACCCAACCGCAAGGCGTGAATATCCGCGACATCACTATCGCGGCGACACGTCAGCCATCGTAGACCTATGCCCTCATCTTAGCTTGGGTACCAAATTTCAGAGTAACGGTGTGGCACATGGTCATCTATCGAGTCTGCTGTTGGGGTCGCAAAAGGGGGGCCTTAACACTGAAGTCGAGGGCTGAGACCGCCTCATTGGCAGGGATCAGGATCGGATCGCATGCCAGCGCGCGGGTGGCGCAATGGTGCCGGAGTTGGCCGCTGACGGACTGACGCGGATGGCGCCCTGCGTGACCCGCTAGCAGACCTTGACAAAAAGGTCAGCGACCTTCTCCCTTGCTTCAGCACGCGACATGACCGGAGCATGCCCCACTCTAATTCGATTAGGCTTTCGCGGGTTGAGCGAAACACCGGAGGACCTGAAAGACGTGCTGCCTCGGCTTGCGGTCCCGGCGGGAAGCAAGATGATGTCCTTACCCTACGAGCGCATCGCGCCGGAGACCGGGTCATGCGGTTGATAAAAGGTTTGGCCAATTGTCGACTTACCTCTGCCAGCTTCGCCGATTAGCGCCACCATTTCGCCTGGGAGGATGTTTGGCGACACCTTTTCGACGGCATGAGCGCGAGTGGTGACACGGAACAGCAGCTCGTTTCGGATGTCGAACCGCACCGTCAGGTCCTCGATCTCCAGAACCGATTTGCTTCGATCCAAAGGTGCGGCGGAGAACCCGGCGCTGACTATTGCGGCGTCGGCGATCCGCCAAGCTGATCAAATCGCGGGCGAGCGGCCGCGCGGCTGTATTTAACGCCCCCGTGTACCGCCCGGGTACTCAGTCGGCGCCACCAGATCCGAAGGGCGCCTGCCGCAGCACCGGCAGGCGCCCGATGCGGTACGCGCCGCTTTTCAATCCAGCAGTGCGATTGCCAAGCGTCCTCTCTCGCCCTGAATGCAAGCACCCGAGCATGCATTCACACACCCTCTGGCATCCATAGCCCAACCCTATTTGCGCGGAACCCCACTTCGCGGTGTTCTGCCGCCAATACCCCGACCAACAGGAGCATGAACGATGAACACTAATGCCACCTTTTTCCGCGGCGGCCTGCTGGCCCTGGGCCTCGCCGCCCTAGCCCCGGTTGCGGCGCTTGCTGACAGCGTCAGCATCCGTCTCGGCCACGTGCTGCCGGAAAGCCACAGCTGGCACAAGGCCGCAACCGGCTTCGCCGAAGACGTGAACACCCGGACCGAAGGCCGCGTGCAGATCGACGTCTACCCCTCCGGCCAGCTCGGCAGCGAGAAGGAAGTGATCGAAGGGCTCCAGTTCGGCTCTGTTCAGGCGGGGCTCATCGGCTCCGGCTCCTTCCAGTCGATCGAGCCGCGGGTCGGCATCATCGAGATGCCCTATGCCTGGAGCTCCCGCGAGCAGGCCTTTGCCGCGCTGGACGGGGAACTGGGCGATGCTCTGGCCAACATGCTGGAGGACAAGGGGCTGAAGGTGATCGGCTGGTGGGAGAACGGCTTCCGCAACATCACCAACAACACACGCCCGATCGAGACGCCTGCCGACCTCGAAGGGCTGAAAATCCGGGTGACCCCGGACAAGGTCCGCCTGGCAACCTTCGAAGGCCTCGGCGCGGAACCGGCGCCGCTGTCGTTTGGCGAATTGTACTCCGCCCTGCAGCAGGGGCTGTTCGACGCGCAGGAAAACCCGCTGGCGATCATCCACTCCGCCTCCTTCTTCGAGGTGCAGAAATACGTCTCCCTCTCCGAGCACATCTGGGGCGCGGCAACCCTGACGCTGTCGAACCAGGTCTGGAACAAGCTGTCCGAAGAGGATCAGGCCATCGTGGCCGAGGCCGCGGCGGAATGGGGCGGCAAGCAGCGCGCCATGGTGGCCGAGGCCAACGACGCGCTGATCGCGCAGCTCAAGGCCGAGGGCATGGAGTTCAACACCGTCGACAAGGCCGCCTTTGCCGAGGCCGTGGCGCCGATCTGGGACCGCCAGAAGGATGTCTATGGCGAGGAGCTGCTCTCCATCCTGGACCAGTACCGGAAATGAGCCTCGCGCCGGAAATCAAGGAAGTTGCATCGGTCGACCCGGTGCAGCTTTTCGACTTCAGCCAGAAGGTGCTGTTCTCCCCTGCCGCGCGCGGGGAGGGCTTCATCAAGCTGAGCGTGACCACGGGCAAAAAAGGCGCCCGCTCGGTCGCCCACAGCCACCCGCGTGACGAGGTGACGCTGACCCTCAAGGGCGAGGCGGTGCTGCGCGCGGGCGGGAAGGAATACCGGATGACCGAAGGCACCGCGGTGCGCCTGCCGCCCGGGCTCGACCACGAGGTCGAGGTGCTCTCGGACGAATGGGTGGTGGTGGCAGCCTATTGCGACGAATGCATGCTGTGCCGCGGCCCGGAAGGACTGATGCAACCATGAATATCTCTTCGACGACTGAAGCCGCCGCGGCCGGGCTGGACCGGGCGGCGCGCTGGACCGGCGCCGCGATGGTCGCGGGCTTTGCCGCGATGGTGGTCTACGTCGTGATCTCGCGTTACCTGTTTTCCTCCACCCCCCGCTGGGCCGAGGAGCTGCCACGGCTTCTGCTGGTCTGGCTGACCTTCACCGGCGCGGTCTCCTGCTTCATCCGCCGCAGCCATTTCCGCGCAGGGCTGCTGGACCTGATGCCGATGCCCGGGCATTTGCGCCGCGCATTTGCGCTGCTCGCGGGCCTGGCCAGCGCCACCTTCTTGGTGGTGCTGGCGATAAACGGCGCGCGGCTCACTGGCATCACCTGGAGCCACCAGACCACGGCACTGTCGCTGCCGGTGGGGCTGTTCTACCTGGCGCTGCCGGTCTGCGGCGGCGCGGCGCTTCTGGGGATGCTGCTGAAAGGGGGCCGCGCATGAGCCTGGCCCTTGTCCTGCTCCTTGTGGCCTTCGTGGTGCTGGTGCTGATCGACGCGCCGATCGCGGTGGCACTTGGCTTGTCGTCGATGTTCTACCTGCTGATTGCCGATACCGCGCCGATGCTGGTGGTGGCGCAGCGCGCGGTGGCGGGGATCAACAGCTTCACGCTGCTGGCGATCCCACTGTTTTTGCTGGCGGGGCTGCTGATGGTCCACGGAGGGCTTGCGCCGCGGATCATCGCGCTGTGCTCGGCGCTGATCGGGCGGCGCACCGGCGGGCTTGCAATGGTGATGATCATCGCCTGCATGATGTTCGGCTCGCTCTCCGGCTCCGGCGTCGCCGACGTGGTGGCAATCGGCACCATGATGCTGCCCGCGATGCGCGACCAGGGCTATGCCCCGGGCTTCAGCGCCGCGGCGCTTGGCTGCGCCGGCTCGCTTGGCACCGTGATCCCGCCCTCGATCGTGCTGATCGTCTATGGCACCGCCACCAACAGCTCGATCGGCCAGCTTTTCGTCGCCGCCATCGTGCCCGGCGTGCTGTTGGGCCTTGGCCTGATGCTGGTGGCCTGGCTGATCTCCCGCAGGAACGGCTGGCAGGGCGGGCGCGACTTTTCCTGGCCCGAGCTGGGCCGGGCCGCGCGCGGCTCAATCCTGGCGATGATCGCGCCCCTGGTGATCGTCGGCGGCATCCGGCTTGGCATCTTCACCCCGACCGAGGCCGCAGGCATCGGCGTGGCTTACGCGCTGTTCATCGGTGTCTTCGTCTACCGCGTGATCACCCTCACGCTGCTCATGCGGCTCTTGCGTGAAACCACCGAGATGACCGGCGCTATCCTGCTGGTGATCGCCGCGGCTTCGGTCTTCGGCTGGATCCTGGCTGCCGAGCAGGTGCCGCAGATGGCGGTTGCGGGCATCACCCAGGCCACCGAAAGCGCCACCGTCGCGCTCTTGATGATGATGGCGATCCTCCTGGTGCTTGGCACTTTCATGGAGAGCATCGCGATCATCCTGATCCTCGCGCCGGTGTTCCTGCCGATCCTAAGCCATTACGGCATCGACCCGGTCTATTTCGGCATCCTGCTGACCATCAACCTCGCGATCGGCGCCAATACCCCGCCGCTTGGCATCGACCTGATGGCCGCCTGCCGTGTCGGGGAAATCCCGCTCAGCGACTCCTTTCGCTATCTGGTGCCCTTTTTGGGCGTGATGGCGGGCGTGCTGCTGCTCCTGGTCCTTTTCCCCTCCCTCATCACACAGCTGCCCGGGGTCCTGTTCTGACCCCGCGGCCTCCTCAACAAGAAAGCTGATCCCATGCCAATTCCTGAAGATACACGCGCCGACCTGGATCGGTTCTGGTCCACCATCGAAGCCTCCGCCGAGATCGGCAAGGGCCGCCCCGGCGGGCTCTCTCGCCTTACCCTCAGCGACGAGGACCGCGCCATGCGCGACCTGTTCTGCCGCTGGTGCGAAGAGGCAGGGCTGAGTGTCGAGGTCGACGCGGCCGGCAACATCTTCGGCCGCCGCGACGGCACCGACAACAGCCTGCCGCCGATCCTGATCGGCAGCCACCTCGACACCCAAATCAACGGCGGCCGTTTCGACGGCATCGCGGGCGTGCTCGCGGGGCTGGAGGTGGTGCGCCGACTCAACGATCTCGGCCACACTACCCGCCGCCCCATCGTCATCGTCGACTGGACCAACGAGGAAGGCGCCCGCTTCTCGCCGCCGATGGTGGCCTCGGGCTGTTTCACCGGCCACTACGACATCGGCTGGGTGCATGACCTGATCGGCGACGACGGCGCCCGTTTCGGCGACGAGCTGGAACGCATCGGCTACAAGGGCGACCGCCCCTGCAAGGCGGGCGAGATCGACGCCTATTTCGAGCTGCACATCGAGCAGGGCCCGATCCTGGATGCCGAAAAGCGCGAGGTCGGCATCGTCACCGGCGGCTACCCGGTGCGCGGCATCCGTGCCTCATTCAAGGGCCAGACCTCGCACACCGGCCCGACCCCGATGGACCTGCGCAAGAATGCGCTGGCGGCGGGCGCGCGCTGGCTCACCGCGGTGGATGACATCGGCTGGGAGTTCGCGGTGCATGACGGCAAAGCGACTGCCGCCCGGCTCACCGCCTGGCCGAACAAGCCCGGCATCCTGTCGGACACCGCCGAAGCGGTCTGCGACGTGCGCCACCCCGACCCGGTGACCACCCGCGCCATGGCGGAGAAGATGCGCCGCGCCTTGTTCGAGGCGGCCGCGCGCTGCGGCTGCGAGGCGGTGATCGAGGACGAATGGGAATGGGGTGGCGCCATTTTCGACGAGGAGATGATCGAGGGCCTGCGCGCCGAAGCCATCCGCATGGGCTGCAACTGGCGCGACATCCAGAGCCAGGCAGGCCACGACGCCTATTTCCTTGCCACCCATTGCCCGACGGCGATGATCTTCACACCCTGCAAGAACGGCATCACCCACAACAACGAGGAACACTGCGAGCCGGAAGACTTCGCCGCCGGGCTGAACATCCTCTTGCACGCGGTGGTGAAGCGGGCGGACCGGTGAGCAGGCTGATTTCACATAAGGGCGTGGAGGCGGCGCTGGACTGGGCGCCGCTGATCGCCGAACTGCGCCGCTGGTATCGTGCCGACAATGTAGAGGCGCCGGAGCGGCAGGTGCTGAGCATCCCGCAGCCGGACGGCAGCACGGCGACGCTGCTGGTGATGCCCGCTTGGGTGCCAGGGGACGCCATCGGGCTGAAAACGGTGACCTTCTTTCCGCAGAACGCGGCGAAGGGCCTGCCGACGATCAACGCGGGCTACCTGCTGTTTGACGGCGCCACCGGGCAGCTGCGCGCCGCGCTCGACGGAGACGCGCTGACCGCGCGCCGCACTGCCGCGGCCTCGGCGCTGGCGGCGGACTGCCTGGCCCGGCGCGATGCCCGACACCTGGTGATCGCAGGCACCGGCCAGCTTGCGCTGGCCGTCGCGCAGGCGCATTGCGCCGTGCGCGATTACGCCAGCGTTCAGGTCTGGGGCCGCAGCCCACAGAAAGCCGCGGCCATTGCCGCGGATCTCGCCGCGCTTGGCCTGCCGGCGGAGGCCACCGAGAATCTGGAGGCCGCCTGCCGCAGCGCCGATGTTGTCAGCACCGTCACCGCCGCCACGCAGCCGGTTATCCGCGGCGCCTGGCTGCGCGAGGGCAGTCACCTGGACCTGATCGGCGCCTTCAAGGCGGATATGCGCGAGAGCGACGATCAGGCCATCATCCAGGCTGAGCTGTTCTTAGACCTGCGCAGCGGCGCCTCGCTTGCGGGCGATCTGGCGCAGCCGCTGGAGGCCGGGATCATCACACCGGCGCACATCCTTGCCGACCTCTCCGAGCTCTGCCGGGGAGACCACCCCGGCCGAAGCAGCGATCAGGCCCGCACGGTGTTCAAATCCGCGGGCATGGCGCTGCAGGACCTCGCGGCTGCAAGCCTCGCGGCCGACGCGACCGGCTGATTGCACGCTCAAGCGCGGGTCTTCGCAGGCCCGCGCCCTTTCGCCCACCGGCTCAGCCCATGTCGGGGTAAAGCGCCAGCAGCTCCTTCGCGGTCTGCACGAATTTCTGCTCGGGTGAGGACAGCGTCTCCAGCGGCGCATGCACCAGGTAGACATCCGCGCCGATCTGCTCGTCAGTGATCTTCAACGGCCAAAGATCGCCGCGCCGGATATCGTCCTGCGCCGTCATCAGGGGCAGGATGCCAATGCCGAGCCCCGCAACGATCATGCGCCGCACCTCCTCCATGTTGGTGCTGAGCCCGTTGATGCGGCTGCCGATCCGCGTGCCCTCGCGCAGGACCGACATCGGCTCCAGCCCCATGCCCTCGGTCGCGCAGGCAAAGGAGATGAAGGGCTCGCGCTGCAGGTCGCGCAGCGCCACCTCCTCGCGGCCGAACAGGGGGTGCTCGGCCCCGCAGAACACCCGGAATTCCTCGCGGAACAAGAGCACGCAAGGCAGGTTCACCAGCGGCCGCGCAAGCAGGCAGAAGCCCAGCGTTGCCTTGCCCTGCTGGATCGCGCGCACGATGGACTGGCTGTTCTGCACCTCGCTCTGGAAGGCAACGGATGGATACCGCTGGTGATAGAGGCGAAACAGCTCGTCCAGCATCGGCGACACCAAGTTGCTAATGATCTGGTAGCGCACCTGGCCGCGTTCTTCCTGTTCGGCGTTTTCCACCAGAAGCGCGATGCGCTCGGCGCTGTGAAAGATGTCGCGGCATTCCTGAAAGATCTTGTCGCCGCGCAGGGTCAGCTCGAAATGGCGGCTGTCGCGAAACACCAGCTGGCAGCCGAGCTGCGCCTCCAGCTTCTGCAGCGCGTTGCTGACGGAGGGCTGGCTCAACCCCAGCCGTCGCGCCGCTTTGGTGATGCTGCGCTCGCGGGCGATCATGTAGAACACCCTGAGCAGGTTCCAGTTCAACTCGGACTGCAAGGGCATTTCCATCGCGTCTCTTCCACCGGCCGTTCCAGTTGCCGCCACCCTACCCGGCTTTGCCCCAATCCGTACATCGGCGCAAGCTATAGCTGGCATCGCGCCCGGCTATGGCCCGGCACCGGCCGCGGCCTGTGCGCCCGCGCGAGGCCCGGTTACTGCTTGTGGCGCAGAACCCACGCAAAGGAAAGCACCATGAGCATCACCCGCCTTCACCCCGGCCCGCGCATGAGCCAGGCTGTCATCCATGGCGAGACTGTCTACCTCGCAGGCCAGGTCGGCACCCCCGGCGCCGATGCGGCCGGACAGACCCGCGACTGCCTCGCCGCGATCGACCGGCTGCTGGAGGAAGCAGGCACCAGCAAGTCCAAGCTGCTGCAGGTCACCATCTGGCTGGCCGACATGGCCGACTTCGACGCGATGAACGCGGTCTACGACGCTTGGATCGACCCCGCGAACCCGGCCGCGCGGGCTTGCGGCGAAGCCCGGCTGGCAACGCCGGCCTACAAGGTGGAATTCATCGTCACCGCCGCGCTCTGATCCTCCCGTCAGGGCCGCGCGGCGGCAGGGCGGGGGTAATGGCTGACATAGCCCCCGCCTATTTGACCCTGGCCGCGCGCCGCCGCCATCATCACCGACAAGCAAAAGCGCAGGACCGGGCATGACCTCAGCACTTCCCCACACGGACATCGAAACCGCCACCCTCGGCCATTTTCTCGATACCGGCTTCATGGCGCCGTCGGTGCAGGCGCTGCAGCCCGGGCCGCGTATCCTCGGCCCGGCGCTGACGGTGCGACTGCATGGCGATGACGGGGCAGCGCTGGTCGATGCCCTGTCCCAGGCGGAGCGCGGCCAGGTGATCGTGATTGACCGCTGCGGCGACCTGCGCCACGCCTGCTGGGGCGCGGTCACCACCCGCGCCGCCCTAGCCCGCGGCGTGGCCGGCGCGGTGATCGACGGCTTCATCACCGACCGCAGCGCCATCACCGCGGCGGGTTTCCCGGTCTGGTGCCGCGGCCGCTCGCCCATCACCACCAAGCCGCGCGGCATCGGCGGCGACGTCAACATTCCCGTCACCTGCGGCGGCGTGCCGGTGCGCCCCGGAGACCTGGTGCTGGCCGACGAAAGCGGTGTCGCGGTGCTCGACCCGGCGGCGGCCGAGGCGCATCTTGACCGCGCTCGGCAGATGCAGGCCGACGAGACCGCGGTGCTCGCACGACTGGACGCGGGCGAGACCTTGGCAGAGATCACCCGCCCCGTCCCGGCACGAAGGCGCTCCGCACGGGGCTGAGCCGTCGCCGCCAAACCACTGAATACCCAGCGCGAGAACCGGGCAAACCGGCACGCATACGACCCCCACTGAAACCAACAGAGAGACCCATGAAACCTCAATCTTCCTCCCGCCCCTTCGGCGGCGGGCTGTCCCTGCTCGCCTCCGCCTCAGCTGCCGTGCTCTCCCTTGCCTGCGCCGCCCCGGCGCTAGCGGGCAAGGCGGACGACACGCTGAACGTCGCCTTTGCCGCCGAGCCGGAGCCGCTCGACACCTACAAGATCGCGGGCCGCCAGGGACTGATCCTCGCCCGCCACATCTACGACGGGCTGCTCTACAAGGATCTCGACACCGGCGAGATCGTCCCGGCGCTGGCCGAAAGCTGGGAGTTCACCGACCCGATGACGATGGAGTTCACCCTGCGAAAGGGCGTGAAATTCCACAATGGCGCAGAATTCAGCGCCGATGACGTGGTCGCCACGCTCAGCCGGGTGATCGAACCGGACTACGGCACCCGCTACTCGATCTCGGTGGACTGGATCGGCAGCGTCGAGAAGCTGGACGACCACAAGGTGCGCATCAAAATGGCCAAGCCCTTTGCCGGCGCGGTGGAGATGCTGGCCGATGCGCTGCCGATCTACCCGGCCGCGCAGTTTACCGCCGAAGGCTCCGCCGGGATGGCAGCGGCCCCCGTGGGCACCGGCCCCTACCGTCTGGTAGCGCAGGATCCCGGAATCCGCTACGAGCTGGAGCGCTTCGAGGATCACTACGCAGGCAGCCCCAAGAGCGGCGCCAGCATCGGGCGCATCGTGGTGCGCACGATCCCGGAAATGAACACGCAATACGCGGAGCTGATGTCGGGCGGTCTGGACTGGATCTGGCGCATCCCGCCGGACCAGGCGGCGCGGCTCGAGGGCCGGGTGCAGGTACTGAGCGCGCCGATCATGCGCATCGGTTATGTCGGCTTTGCCCCCGAGGCGCTGGAGGGCGACAGCCCGATTGCCGACAAGCGCGTGCGCCAGGCGCTGATCCACGCCACCAACCGCGGCGCCATCGTGGAGGCCTTCGCCGGCGGCGCCTCGGAAGTGCTGAACACCCCTTGCAATCCGGCCCAGTTCGGCTGCGCACAGGATGTCGCGCGCTACGACTACGACCCGGAGAAAGCGAAATCGCTGCTGGCCGAAGCCGGTTATGCCGAAGGCTTCGATCTGGAGATGGTCTTTGCCGCGATGCCGCGCCCGACCGCGGAAGCGGTGGCGGCCGATCTCGCCAAGGTGGGCGTCACGTTGGAGCTGAACGAGCAGCAATATGCCGCGGGCATCGGCAAGTGGCGCGCTAAAGAACTGCCCGCCTTCTTCTCCAACTGGGGCAGCTACGGCATCGGCGACAGCGCCTTCATCCTGTCGAACTTCTTTGGCGGCGGCGCCGACGACCTGGTGCAGGACGCCGAGGTCGCAGGCTGGCTGAGCGAGGCCGACACCGCGTCGGACCGCATGGTGCGCGAGGAGAACTACACCCGCGCAGTGCAGAAGATCGCCGAGGAGGCGTATTGGATGCCGATGTACAACTTCAACGTCAACTACGGGCTGTCGCCGGATCTGGACTTCACGCCGCATCCGGATGAATTCGCCCGCTGGTGGATGGCGAGCTGGAAGTAAGCGCCGCGCGCGCCTTTCCGGCACTGCGGCGGACGTTCCCCGGGGCGGCCCGCCGCAGACCCGGACCATTCCGGCCAATCCCAACCAATCGGACAAAGAACATGTTTCCCTTCATCTGCAAGCGACTCCTGGTGGCGCTCGCCGTCTGTCTCACCGTGTCGGCGCTCAGCTTCGGGCTGATGTTCCTCTCCGGCGATCCCGCCATCGCCATCGCAGGCGCCGGCGGGCGGGCCGAGGACGCCGAGGCGATCCGCCAGGCCTACGGCTTCGACCGGCCGGTGCTGATCCAGTTCCTGGACTGGGCGGGCAGCGCGCTCAGCGGCAACCTGGGCCAGAGCATCTATTTCAATACGCCGGTCACCGGCATCATCGCGAGCCGCGCCGGAGTGACACTGACGCTTGGCTTCATCTCCTTCACGGTGGCGCTGGCCATCGCCCTGCCGCTCGGGGTGGCGGCGGCGCTGCGGCCCAATGGCTGGATCGACCGGCTGGCGCTGGTGATCGCGGTCTCCGGCCAGGCGATCCCCAGCTTCTGGCTCGGGCTGATGGCGATCGTGGTCTTCGGGGTCTGGTACGGGCTGGTGCCGATCTCCGGCGCGGACAGCTGGCGCGGCTACATCCTGCCGGTGGTGGTGCTGAGCTACTACGCGATCCCCGAGCTGATGCGCATCACCCGCTCCGGCATGATCGACGTGCTGGCCAGCGACTACATCCGCGCCGCCCGCGCCAAGGGGCTGCCGATGCTGGTGGTGATCCCGCGCCATGCGCTGCGTAACGCGGTGCTGCCCCTGGTCTCGCTGTCTGCGGTGCAGCTCGGGCAGCTCCTGTCCGGCTCCATCGTTATCGAAAGCGTCTTTGCGCTCAACGGGCTGGGGCGGCTTGCCTGGGAGTCGCTTCTGCGCAGTGACCTGCCCATGGTGCAGGCGATCATCCTGATTCTGGCGCTGCTCTACGTGCTGCTGACTACCCTGGCCGACATCCTGAACGCCTATCTCGACCCGCGCCTGAGAGGAGCCTCCTGACATGGCCGATCTGATTACCGCCGCCTTTGACACGGAGCCGCCGCGCCCGTCGGTCTGGCGCAAGATGCGCCGCAACAGCGGTACCGTGATCGGCGGCACACTGCTGCTGCTGATTGCCGCCATTGCCATTCTAGCGCCGCTCCTCGCCCCGCATGACCCGGTGGCGCAGGACCTGAGCCGCCGCCTGTTGCCGCCCTTCTGGCACGACCGTGCGGTGCCCGAACACCTCTTGGGTACCGACCACCTGGGCCGCGACTACCTCTCGCGGCTGATCCACGGCGCACGGGTGTCGCTGGGTGTCGGGCTGGGGGTGATCCTCGTCTCCGGCGCCATCGGCATCACACTGGGGCTGCTTGCGGGCTATTTCGGCGGTTGGATCGACATGGTCATCAGCTTTGCCATCACCACCCGCCTGTCACTGCCGATCGTGCTGGTGGCGTTGGCGGCGGTAGCGCTTGGCGGCGCTTCGCTCACCACGCTGATTACCGTGCTCGGGCTGTTGCTGTGGGACCGCTTCGCCGTGGTCACACGGGCCGCGGCGCAAAGCCTCCGGCACCAGGAGTTCATCCAGGGCTTGCACGCGATCGGCGCCAGCCGCGCCCGCATCCTGTTTCTCGAGATCCTGCCCAACATGCGCGCCACCATCCTCGTCGTGGTTTCGCTGGAGGCCGCCAATGTGATCCTGCTGGAGGCCGCGCTCTCCTTCCTCGGGCTCGGGGTGCGGCCGCCGACGCCGTCCTGGGGGCTGATGATCTCCGAGGGGCGCGACAACATCCTTTTCGATCCCTGGCTGATCGCCCTGCCCGGCGCCGCGCTGTGCCTGCTGGTGCTGGCGGTGAACCTCTTTGGCGACGGCATGCGCGACATCATGGGGCCCGAACGCAAATGAGTGACCTGATACTGGATATCCGCAACCTGAAAGTGACCCTGCCGACCGAGGCCGGAGACCTGAACGCGGTGCGCGGCGCCGATCTGCAGATCGCCCGGGGCGAGACGCTCTGCGTGGTGGGGGAGTCGGGCTGCGGCAAATCGCTGACTGCGACCGCAATCATGGGGTTGCTGCCGCGCTATGCAAAGGTGAGCGCGGACCGTTTCGCGCTCGCAGGCCGGGACATCACAGACCGCCCGCAAAAGCACCTTGCCCGGATGCGCGGCCGCGCGGTGGCGATGATCTTCCAGGATCCCGCCAGCGCACTCAACCCCACGCTCACCATCGGCCGCCAGCTGACCGAGGGCGTGATGCGCAGCGAGGCGCTGTCTCGCGCCGAAGCCGAGGTCCGCGCGATCACCCTCCTGGACCGGGTCGGCCTCTCCAACCCGGAGGCGCGGCTGCGGCAGTATCCGCATGGCTTCTCCGGCGGCCAGCGCCAGCGCATCATGATCGCCATGGCGCTGATGGGACAACCGCAGCTCTTGATCGCGGACGAGCCGACGACTGCGCTGGACGTCACCATCCAGGCACAGATCCTCGCGCTGCTGAAGGAGCTGCAGGCCGACCTCGGCCTCTCGATGCTGCTGATCACCCATGATCTCGGCGTGGTGGCGGGTGCGGCCAGCAGCGTGGCGGTGATGTATGCCGGCCGCATCGTCGAACGCGCCCCCGCGGCCGAGCTGTTCCGTGCGCCGCAGCATCCTTACACTCAGGGCCTCTTGGCGGCGACCCCGGTGCCGGGCGTCACCCCGCGCGGCAGCCCGCTGCCCGCTATCCCGGGCCGGGTGCCGGGGCTGATCGGCGGCATTGAAGGCTGCGCCTTCCGCAGCCGCTGCGCCCGTGCTGAACCCGCCTGCGCCGCAGACCCGGTGCCGACCCATACGTCTGCCCCAGGCCGCTTTGCCGAATGCCTCAACCCCGTGGAGGTGATGCGATGAGCGCTGCTCCGATGATCCGCCTCGATGGCATCCGCAAGGCCTACCGGCTGCGCCGCGGGCTGTTTTCGCCGCCCGAAGAACTGGTGGCCGTCAAGGGCCTCAGCCTTGATGTGGCCGAGGGCGAGACGCTGGGGCTGGTCGGTGAATCCGGCTGCGGCAAAAGCACCGCGGTCAGCATCCTGCTGGGCCTGCGCCCACCCGATGTCGGCACGGTGGAGATCGCGGGGCGCCCGATCACCAGCCTGCACGCGGAGGAACGTGTGCGCCTGATCCAACCGGTGTTCCAGAATCCCAACGCCTCGCTCAACCCCGTCAAGCGCATCCGACAGCTCATCGCGCAGCCATTGGCCCTGCACGGCGGCGACGGATGCGCAGCAGAGGCCACGCGGTTGATGGAGTTGGTCGGCCTGCCCGCGCGGCTGGCCGAAGCCTACCCGGGTGAGCTGTCCGGCGGCCAGCGCCAGCGCGCGGCCATCGCGCGGGCGCTGATCCTGAAGCCGCGGGTGCTGATCTGCGACGAGCCGACCTCGGCGCTGGATGTTTCGGTGCAGGCGCAGATCATCAACCTGCTGCTGGAGCTGAAACGCGAGCTGGGGCTCACCATGGTCTTCGTAAGCCACAACCTCGCGGTGGTGGAGCACCTCGCCGACCGGGTGGCGGTTATGTATCTTGGCGAGAAGGTCGAGGAGGCCGCGACCAGCCGTCTATTCTCCGCGCCGCAGCACCCTTACACCAAGGCGCTGTTGGCCGCGACGCTGAAGCCCGATCCGGCCGCGGGCCTGCCCAAACAGCTTCTCGGCACCGCGTCGGCCGACCCCTTCGCCCGCACACCAGGCTGCCTCTTTGCGCCGCGCTGCCCGGCGGCGGAGGATAGCTGCCGCGCCGTCCCGCAAGTGCTGCGCGCCGATGGCGACGGCTCTTTTGTGCGCTGCGCTCGGGCCTGAGACGCCTTCTCCCTCGTCTCCGGGCTCTATGCCACAGCCGCCGCGCCGCCCGCCTGCGATTTTGCGCGGCGGGCGGCGGAGGGCGAAGCCTTTTGGCCGTACCCCATGTCTCTGTTCTTCAGTGCGACACGGCTTTGTTGCACAAGCCCCGTGTGGGATTCATCTCATGAATCCCGCATGGTAGCCGGGATGCATGAGCAGACCTACACCCCTGACCTACTGGCCCAGGAACTGGCGAGCCTACAATGAAGCGCTCAAGCGCCGCGGCTTGCTGACGATCTGGTTTGACCCCCGAAATGAGCTGGGATGCCGCGCCGACAGGCAGGCGTGGCCGTCAGCAGACCTACAGCGATGCCGCCATCCAGACATGCCTTTCGATGAAGGTGCTGTTCGGCATGGCGCTTCGGCAGACGACAGGCTTCGTCGAAAGCCTGCTGCGGCTGGTCGGCCTGGACTGGGCGGTGCCAGACTTCAGCACCCTGTCCCGCCGCCAGAAGACCCTGGCCGTCAACATCCCCTACCGTTGCGCGAAGGACCCGCTGCACCTGTTAATCGATAGCACCGGGATCAAGGTGGAGGGCGAAGGCGAGTGGTACGCCCGCAAGCATGGTGGTCCCAAGCGGCGCGTCTGGCGCAAGATCCACTTGGGGATTGATGAGGAAACCCTGGAGGTTCGGGCCGTAGAGATCACAGGGAACCATATCGGCCCCTCTCGGCAGATTTCTTTCAGAAATCGCCTGCCGGGCTATGGATGCGCCGGTGTTACCCGGCTTGCTCAACCAGATCCCGGCGTACGAGCAGATCAGCAGTGTCACTGCCGACGGAGCCTACGACACCCGAAATTGCCACGATGCAGTCGCTGACCGCGGCGCCCACACCCATCGTCAGGGAAAGGGTCCCCCGGACCCTTTCCGGGCCTTCCTCACTCCCGCCCTGCAAGAATGCCAAACCTTGGAAGACCGTCACCGTCGGCGCGGTCGCACGAAACGAAGCATTGCGGGCATCGAAATACCTGGGTCGTGCCCTCTGGCGACGATGGAGCGGTTACCACCGCCGAAGCCGCGTCGAAACGAAGACGCACTGTGTGAAACTGCTGGGGCAGCGCCTCATGGCACGGGACTTCGACCGACAGGTCACGGAGCTTCAGGTCCGCATCGCCGTTCTGAACGGCTACACTGCGCTCGGCATCCCTGTCACAGAGCCGGTGGGATAAGTCTGTCCGGGAAAGGGGAACCCCGGCCATTAGCCAATTTGTGCAACAGAGCCCCCCGCAACCATCAACCACAGCTACGCTGCGGCAGAAGGGCGATGATCCTTGCAGCGGGTCCTGCAGGTGCTCAAATAGGACTTTGATTTACTTGCACGTTATGTATCGTGTGGTCTCGTTTCTCATGGAGGAAACAGATCGTATGAAACCCAGCACCCAGTGTCGGACTTCACCAACGCCCTCAGTTGAGCCGCCGCGACCAATGGGGGTGTTTCGGGGTAAACCTGCCACCAAGCAGCTAATCGCTTTCTACGTCGCCTATTTAGCCGCGATGCAGTTCGGCCGATGGGTGCTTGTGATACCAGATATCCCGATTGTCATATGGCCCCCTAACGGGATCGTCTTAGCGATGCTTTTGACCCAGCCCAAGCAAAGTTGGTCATGGTGGATCGCTCTGGCTGCCATTGGTGAACTGACTGGCAATGCGGTCTGGTTTCACAATCCGGTAGGTTGGGCGTTTGGGTATATCGTGGCGAACGCGATAGCCGTGATCTTTGCTGCCACGCTGATGAAGCCGAGTGGCGATGAAGGCTTCCGGTTTAAACGATTATCTCAAGTCTTGAGGTTCCTGGGTGTCTGCGTGCTTGTCGCGCCGGGACTCAGCGCTACCCTTGGAAGCGCGATCGATGCCTTCGTCGGAAAGAACCCGTTCATGAAGACGTGGCCGTACTGGTGGCTCGGAGACGCCACCGGTATCCTGATCGCAACCCCGCTGGCTATCTCATTCATGAACGCGTGGGACGAAAAGGCTTGGCCTAGTCCCATAGAATTGTTCGAGGGCGCTGCCATTGCAGTGTCGCTTTCAGTACTGTGCTTCTGGGTTCTGTCGACGGACGCTGCCTATGCATTCGTCCTACCAATGCCGATACTCTGGGCGGCGCTGCGCTATGAGTTTCGCGGTGTCAGCTTTGCCGTGCTGGTACTGACTGCTGCCATCGCGATCCAAGCGCAAAGCTTCGAGTATTTACCTCGATCGGGCGCGGATGTTGCTGCACTCCAGAACATGCTGAGAGCATTAATTCTGATCGCGGCGACCACTGGATTGATCGTCGCGGGCATCGCTCGACAGCAGCGGCAGGCCCTCGCAAATCTGGCGTTGGCCAACGACCAACTTGAGCAACGTGTGGCCGAACGAACCCGAGAGATCGAGGCGACCGAACAGAGGTTCAAAGCCACGTTCGAGAATGCCGGGGTCGGCATTAGTATCGTTGGCGGAGACGGGACACTTCTGCGGGTGAATGGCAGCCTCGCACGGATGCTCGGCCGGGATGTTAGCGAGATAGAAGGGCGACGCATTGCTGAATTCACCCACCCGGATGATCAGGCATTGATCGACGTTGCTTGGAACCAGCTAACGGTCGAAGGAAAGGATGAATACGAGCAAGAAAAGCGCTACTTGCACAAGACGCAGAAGATCGTCTGGGGGCATACAACAGTCAGTTGCGTACGCCGTGAGGATGGCAAGATCGATTACCTGATCAAGATAATTCAGGACATTACGGAGCGGAAGCGCTCAGAGGCCCTGCGGCAATTGCTGATGCGCGAGGTGAACCACCGTAGCAAAAACCTTCTGGCTATCGTTCAGGTAATCGCCCGTCAGACAGCGAAGCATTCTCCGGAGAAATTTGTCGAAATACTGAATCAGCGCTTGCAAGCGCTCGCGGCAAACCAGGATATCCTTGTGCATAACGAGTGGAAGCGCGTCGCTCTTTCTGATCTCGTGACAGGGCAATTGGCGCACTTTGAAGCCATTGTCGATCGGGTTCGATTGTCAGGGCCGCCTATCCTGGTCCCCGCTGCGGCGGCCCAGTCCCTCGGTATGGCGCTGCATGAACTTGCAACAAATGCGGTAAAATACGGCAGTTTGAGTACAGAGACCGGTCATGTCGATATCTCGTGGGAGGCGGAGGACGATAGGTTCCGAATGACTTGGCGTGAATCGGGCGGGCCGTCGGTCACTCAACCTGACCGCAAGGGGTTCGGAACCACTGTTTTGGAGCGGATGGTTGCCTCTTCAATGTCTGGAGAGGTCATGTTGGACTACTCTCCCGATGGTTTCAGCTGGGAGTTGACTTGTCCGATGTCTTCTCTAGAGGACAGCGATTGTGCCGACGCTTAACTGTGAGCTATTCTCAAATCTTTGCACCTGCTGATCGGGTTGGTTGATAGCATTTCTCGGACAATAAAACAGCGCTGTTGGCTTTCCGCCCGAGGCTGAGTGAGGGCGCTGGTGGTTGTAGAAAGTCATCCATTTCCGGATGGCCGACTACGTCTCTGATCCTATCTCGCAAGCATGCAGGTAGACGCACTGGTATATCAGGCTGCGCCACTGTCCAGCCCGATTTCTATGTTCCAATTCGGTGTAGAGTTTCGGGGGTTGGCAGGCGCATGTTAAGTGCCTGATGCGGGCGGGTTTGATTGTATTCTCTGAGCCATCAATTGATGACGACCTGGGCCTATTTGGTTGTTGTGAACCATTCCGCATTGAGAACCTCGTGGCGGAGAGTGCCATTGAGCCGCTCGTTGTACCCGTTCTCCCAATGTGATCCCGGATAGATCCGGATCGGGTTCACGCCAACTTTCTCGGGCCAGCTCTGGGTCTCCTGAGACGCGAACTCTGGACCGTTGTCGCTGCGGATGAACTCAGGCGTCCCGTGGCTAAGAAACAGGCCGTAGGGCACCTCCAGAACGTCTTCGGAACGCATTCGGGTTCGGACTACCACCGCGAGCGCCTGGCGGGTGTATTCGTCCAGAACTGTCAGCATTTTGTAGCTTCGGCCATTGCTGAGCTTGTCGTAAACAAAGTCCACGCTCCAGACGTGATTTGGATGCTGGGGCCGGAGCCGGATAATTGAACTGTCTTTGTGGTAGAGGCGCCTCTGCCTCTTGTGCCGCCGCGGTAGCCGCAGCTCTTCTTCGCGCCAAAGGCGTTCAACATTCTTGTGGTTCACCCATTGCCCGGCAGGCGATTGCTAAGCAATCTGCCGAGAGGGGGCCTGCCCTCGATCCGCAGCAGCTCAGTTATCTTGCGGTAGCCATAGCGGCCATAGTTCTAGACCAGACGGATCATGGCAAGCCGCAGACCGTCATCGTTTCTTTTCACCGGCTGATACTGCATGGAACTGCGCGCAAGGCCGACGGCCTGACAGGTCCGGCGCTCCGATGTGGCGAGCTTCTGGCGCGTGTGAATGACAGCCTGACGAAGCTGGCTCGTCGTCAGGCCCTCGGCTTTAGGCAACTCACGCTTTCCTTGAGGATCAGCTTGTCCAGCTCAAGCTCTGCCACAATCCTCTTCAGCCGGGCATTCTCTTTCTCCAGGCTGCGCAGCTCCGACAGCTGAGACCTATCCCTCTCGGGACATCGCTTTGCAATGCCCTGCCGGGCAAGGCATGCCGCCGAACCGGCGCCGCCAAGTAAAGTAGGTCGCATCGCTGACACCGACACCGCGGCAAGCACTGCGTACGACGCTGCCATCCGCTAGCCTCAGTTCAATCTCACGCAAAAGCTTCAGGACGTCCTCGTCCGAATACCGTTTCCGAGCCATCTTTTATCCCCACTCCCCGGCAAAAGTAGTGGCCCAGGTTTAGGGGGCACAGACAGCTTGGCCATCGGCTTGTCGGTCAGCCAGGAAAGGTTGCTCATGTCACCGCTCCGTTTTCCGATCCGTGGATCACGCAGCGCGTTGAAATTAAATGCATCCTGACCCTGGCCCTGCGATGATAGCAGCACAAAACAAGACGGAATATCTGGAGCGCCCAATGATTAATCAAATTGGCAGAGACGAGCACGATTTAGGCACTCGCCTTAGTCCTGATCACGGCTCCACTCTGAAATCTGAGGCAGGTCGGCTATGCTCAAAAGATGACGCAACCTACCCCAATCCTTGTTTTTACTGATCTTGATGGCACCCTTTTGAGCCATGACGATTATCACTGGACCTCTGCCCGGCCGGCCCTAAAGGCGCTGAAGTCGGCTGGGGCCGGTGTCATTATAGCAACCAGCAAGACCGCAGCGGAAGTCGCACCACTACGGCGCGCGATAGGGTTTGATGCTTGGCCTGCAATAGTAGAAAACGGCGCCGGACTGCTTGGCGCGGGCAAGCGATCCACGGAAAAACTCAGCCGATACGATAACTTACTTGAACTGATTGCAACTATGCCGTCGGGTTTTCGCGGCTTTGGGGCGATGTCTGATCGCGAAGTTGCGGATTTGACCGGCCTCACACGCGCGGCAGCCCGGAGGGCCCGTTGCCGGAAGTTCAGCGAGCCCGGAATCTGGCAGGGAACCCAAGCGGATCTTGACCGGTTCCTTGCGGCGGCGGCGCATCTTGGCCTCAAGGCTCAACGCGGAGGGCGCTTCTTGACGTTGTCCTTCGGCGGCGACAAGGCAGACAGGCTGCGGGAGCTGGCAACACATTACTCGGCCACCTGCACCGCCGCGCTCGGAGATGCGCCGAATGACGTTGCAATGCTGCAGGCCGCCGACATCGGGTTTATCGTGAAGAACCCGCAAGGACCGGAGTTGCCCCCGCTGCCCGGCGAAACCGAGGGGCGCATCCGGCGCACGGAACATGTGGGGCCCGAAGGTTGGAACGTCGCGATCCTCGACCTGCTGCGGGGGCTCGAACTGATCAGGGAAAAGGAAAGCGATGGCTGATTTTCACCAGAACGGAAACATCACGACGCTGCACAATCTACGCACACGCAGCCTTGAGGATCTTACGCATGAGCTCTCGGTCTACGCCGAAACCAGGCGCATAACTCTGATCCTGCCCTGCCTCTTCCGCGAACTGGAAGGCCCGGCACTGGCCAACATCGTGAATGAGTTGGCACAAGTACCCTATCTTCACCGGATAATCATCGGCCTCGATCAGGCAGACGAAGCGCAATTCCGCCATGCACGCGCCTTTTTTGCCCGGCTTCCGCAGGATCACATCGTGCTCTGGAACGATAGCCCACGCATGCAGCAGCTCGAGGCACGGCTTGGCACGCTTGGCCTTGCTCCGCAGGAACCCGGCAAGGGCAAGAATGTCTGGTCCTGCATCGGCTACCTGTTGGCCTGCGCCGACAGCTCTGTCATGGCAATCCACGACTGCGATATCATCACCTATCACCGCGAGATGCTTGCCCGGCTAGTCTATCCGGTGGTCAATCCGGCATTTTCCTACCAAATGTCGAAAGGCTTCTATCCGCGCATCGGATCGGACAAACTAAACGGCCGTGTCACCCGCCTGCTGGTGAGCCCACTGCTGATCGCCCTCAAACGCGTGGTCGGCGACCGCGACTATCTCGACTACCTACGCAGCTTCCGCTACCCGCTGTCAGGAGAGTTCGCAATGCGCAGCCATGTGCTGGCAGACCTGCGCATCCCCTCCGACTGGGGGCTCGAAGTCGGCGTATTGTCGGAAGCTTGGCGAAACCTCGCACCAAAATCGGTCTGCCAGGTCGAAATCTCCGACGCCTACGATCATAAACATCAGGATCTGTCACCCGAAGACGCTTCTCGCGGTCTCAGCCGAATGTCCACCGACATCTGCAAGGCAATCATCCGCAAGCTAGCGGCCGACGGCACGGTTTTCACACCCAACGTATTCCGCACCCTCAAAGCGACTTACTACCGTTCGGCGCTGGATCTGCTGGAAAGCTACCACAGTGATGCCCGGATGAACGGCCTGACGGTTGATCGTCACAACGAGGAGAAGTCAATCGAACTTTTCGCGGAGAACATTCTGCGCGCAGGCCAAATCTTTCTGGAAAACCCGCATGAAACCCCCTTCATTCCAACCTGGAACCGTGTGCATTCGGCCGATCCGGATTTCCTGTCCGACCTTAAATCGGCCGCCAACGCCGATCAGGAGCAATATGCCTGACCCGGCCGCTCAGTACCGGTTGCTGATCCAGCGACATTGGTAGGGGGCAAAGGGTATGCCAGGCCCGGTCGGATCAATCCGCTCACCCGTAATCAGGTCGACCCAGTCATCGTCTTCGATAAGGTTGATGCCCGTTGGGTTGACGGTCACGATGTCATTGCTGACATTATGTATCGCAAAGATCGACTGGTCCCGGTCCAGGCTCTGCCGCCAGACACCGAATAGGCGGTGATCCAGCGCCAGCGTAAACTGCGTTGCGTTGGGGTGGAACGCAGGCTGGCGGCCGCGCAGCTTCAACAATCGACTTAGCTCTACGAGCACCCGTGACTGGTCGGACTGGGGATTATCAAGCCGGTCCAGTAGATCCGGGTAATGCCATTGATGCCGGTTGATGGCCCGTTTCATGCCGCGCCGCTCGACGGCGTTGCAGTCGTTCGGGGTGGCGAGCAACGAGTGTATGTAGAAAGCTGGGATGCCTTCCAGCGACATAACAATGGTCTGAGAACACAGGAACCGCGGGATCTGCAGCTTGTCCGCGCCCGCAAATGTGCAGCGCATCGCCTCAAAGTAGGAGCAGTTCAACTCGTAAGGTTCCTCGCCTCCCCCTGGTTTGGCCCGCATAGACACAAGCCCCCCCGCCTGCCGAGTGGCTGCTATCATCCGCTCTCGCTCTCGCGGAGGCAGAACACCCTCGGCGGGTCGCATGCCTATGCCATCGTGGCTGGCTGTAAAATTCAGATAGGCACATCCCAGCTGCGCTGGCGGCATCGCCGATTGCCAGCGATGCAGGTAGCGCGCCGTTCCAGATTGCAAAGCATGCAAGATCAATGGCGGTAATGGAAAATTATAGATCGCATGTGCCTCGTTGCGATTGCCAAAATAGCTCAGGTTCTCGCTGCGTGGCACGTTGGTTTCGGTCAACAAAACGATGGTTTCGGTCGCGTAGTCGCATAGCAACCGCATCAGCTGGACAATAGCATGAGTCTGCGGCAGATGGATGCTAGGTGTCCCCACCTCTTTCCAGATGAAGGCCACCGCATCCAGTCGCAGGATACGGACCCCCTTGCTGATGTGAAGGCGGATGATCCCCAACATCTCTAGCAGCACCTCCGGGTTAGAAAAGTCCAGATCCACCTGGTCATGACTGAAGGTACACCAGACGTGGCGGCGGCCGCGGCGGGTCTCCACCGGCTGCAGCAGGGGCGTGGTGCGCGGCCGCACCACCGATGACAGGTCGTCCTCGGGGCGCGCCTCGAAGAAGTAACGGTCATACGGGGCCTTGCCTTGGCGGTACGCATTGAACCAATGGCTTTGGCTGGACATGTGGTTCAGCACCAGATCCGACATCAAGTGGAAATGTTCCGCGATCCTAGTGATATCCGCCCAGTCGCCCAGTTGCGGATTGACCGCACAATAGTCGGTCACCGCAAAGCCATCATCCGATGTATAGGGAAAGAACGGCAAGATATGCACACCGTTCACCACTCCGCGCATTCGGCTGAGCAAAAAGTCATACAGGACATCAAGCGGTTTGTGGCTGCCGTCCTGAAGCGAATTGCCATAGGTAATCAATACCGCATCGCGTTCAGACCACAGCCGATTACCCGGCCGACGGCCACGCCTGCGGCGATGCGCCCCCTCCGGCCAGAAGGCCGCCTCAACCCGGGTCGCGAGCTGCGCGATGTCATAGTTCGGGTAGATCTGCCTCAGAAGCGCCGCCAATCGCGCGTCAAATGCGGTGGTTGCATGGGTCACTTACGCTCACTGCTCCTGTTCTTCCGGTCCTAGATTTTTGATTAGCTCCGATGTTCTCGCCGCAGGAATGCAGGTGTCAAATTTTTGGGGCGCGATCGGGCTGTCAGGCGGCTATCACTCCCGGATTGCCCAATCTTCGGGCAATTTTGATCCACCCTCCTGAAAGTTTGAGAATTGAAATTCGCTGTCTCTCCCAGATAGAACGCAGGAGGTGTCGAAACACTGCTCTAGCGAAGAACAGTTCTTCAGCGTCCTGAAAGAACACCAGGCTGGTACCCGAGCTAAATACTCTGCCTGAAGCACCGCATTAGCGATCGGTCGTTCCAAAATGATGTTCCAAGTATGTGCCCTGAAAGTTCTTGTGGCTAAGCAGTTACAGGCACTGGAAGCTGAGAATGCCAAGATCGAGAAGATGCTTGCGACACACGCGCTTCATGTGACCACTTTCTAAGAGATGCGGGTAAAGAACCTGCGAGACCCGATGCGCGGAAAAGAGCCGCGGACTGGACCAAGTTAGGGAAGAACAATTACCACCGAGCTTGCGTCCTGGCTGGGTTCAATCCGCGTATTTATCGGCAACCGTCGACGGGTCTTCTGACTCCGAGTGGAAAATATCCTCTAGCACTGCCCAGCGTAAGGCGACGTTTTGTTTATCTTCAGCTACAACTCTTGCTCGACCGTATGGGCTAGCAAATAAACGGGAAAAACCTCGGCCGGACCTACCGTGAAGACGAGCTGACGGGGCGTATTTTTTGCCGCTGCAAATGCGGCATCGGAACGCGGGCGTCGATGGAAATCCTACTGTAACCTAATCGGCAATGGCCTCAGGACATCCTGACGGAAGCTATCCGGGGCGGCCGCCGCTACCGCCTTCCGTCCGGCGTCCGCAACTTCAGTTTGCAACGCCTAGCCTGCGTTCTCGACACCTCGCTGACTAGGTTGTAATTGCCCGAACATAATTGGCCCCTAACGCCCCGGTCCGGCTTCAGGCAGCTTAGCCGATACCCGCCGGTTGGGCGACTTGTTTCGCAGTTGAATGCCCGTCCACTAGTAAGTGTGGCAAGTCTTCTTGGCCTCGCCCCCTTCACGGCGCAGCGCCAATGCACACGCCGATAGCCAAAGCGCAGCCGGGTCTGACAAATTCCGTGGATCCGCTGTTCTCGCTCAACAGATCTGCTGGTCCACTGCTTTCCTAAATACGACTAGAGGCCACCTCAGGAAGAAGATTAGGCGGACAGCCCTATCTACCCCGCCGCCAAAATTACTAATGTTGACAGACCTACCAGACATCCCGTACTAATTGTTACAAGTCGGGCGCAACTTTAACTTCAGCGCGTGCGCTTGACATCGCAACGCACCACCGCCCGAACCGAAAAATGCCTTATGATAGGAACCAGAAATGAATGAATACATCCTGCGAACCGAAACCCGAGACAAGCTCAAGAAGGTCTCGACCGCCTCGGTTGCCACCGCCCTTTACAAGCGTGGCCTGCGCAACCAGTTCGTGCAGGGTGTCCTGCCGGTAGAGCGTAAGCCAGTGCGGATGGTAGGCCAAGCCTTCACCCTTCGCTACATCCCCGCACGCGAAGACCGCAACCCTCTGACCGTCTTCCGCAGCCGCGACCACAAGCAGCGCGTCGCGGTGGAAACCTGTCCGGAGGGCCACGTTTTGGTGATGGATGCGCGAAAGGACAGCCGGGCCGCAACAGCAGGCTCGATCCTGGTTACCCGGCTGGCGCAACGCGGCGTTGCCGGCGTGGTTTCTGACGGTGGCGTGCGCGACGCCGAGGGTATCGGCGCGTTAGACATGCCAGCCTATTTTGCCTGCCCCTCCGCTCCAACCAATTTAACGCTGCACGAGGCAATCGACATCAATGTTCCGATTTCCTGCGGCGACGCGCCGGTGTTTCCCGGCGACGTTATGCTGGGGGATGGTGACGGCGTCATGGTGATCCCCGCTCATCTCACCGAAGAAATCGCTGAAGAATGCACCCAGATGGAAGCCTATGAGGACTTCGTTTTGGAGCAGGTTCAAGCAGGCGCGGGAATTATCGGCCTCTACCCCGCTACGGACGAGGAAAACCTTGTGAAATTTAGCACCTGGCGTGAACGGAATGGACGTTAAAATGACCTGGAAACCGCATGGGAAACACCTGATCGCAGGTCAACGTATCGACGCGCCGCAACGCTTCACATCAGCGCCCGCATTCGGCCAAGCCCACGATTATGCCGCCGGCACGCCCGACCTCGTGGCCGAAGCGTGCGCTGCCGCCGAGGCCGCTTTCGACGGCTTTGCCGACAGCAGCCGCCAGCAGCGCGCCCTGCTCCTGAACTCGATCGCCGATGAGATTGAGGACCACGGCGCAGCGATCACCGAAATCGGCTGTCAGGAAACCGGCCTGCCGGAGGTGCGGCTAGAGGGCGAGCGCGGCCGCACCACCGGCCAGCTGCGATTGTTTGCCCAGCACATCCTGGACGGTGCCTATCTGGACCGCCGCCATGACGCGGCGCTGCCCGACCGCCAACCGCAGCCGCGCCCGGATTTGCGTATGGTACAGCGCCCGATCGGCCCTGTTGCCGTGTTCGGCGCGTCAAACTTTCCGCTGGCGTTTTCCACCGCGGGCGGTGACACCGCCGCGGCGCTGGCTGCAGGATGCCCAGTGGTTGTCAAGGGCCACGGAGCCCATCCCGGAACCAGTGAGATCGTCGGCGATGCCATCGTCACGGCATTGAAAAAGCTGGACATGAACCCGGGTATTTTCAGCCTAGTGCAAGGCGGGAACCGAGCCGTCGGCGCCGCACTGGTGACGGACCCGCGGATAAAGGCGGTAGGCTTCACAGGCAGCCTTGGCGGCGGCCGCGCACTATTTGATCTCTGCGCCGCCCGCCCCGAGCCCATTCCCTTCTTTGGTGAGCTGGGCAGCGTCAATCCGATGTTTGTTCTGCCCGGTGCCGCGGCAGCGCGCGCCGAAGAGTTGGGCTCGAGCTGGGCCGCCAGCCTAACGATGGGTGCAGGCCAATTCTGCACCAATCCCGGCATTGCAATCGTTGCTGATGGAACGGATGCCGACACCTTTGTGCAGTCAACCGCCGACGCGCTCGCCGCTACAGGCCCGCAAATCATGCTGACCGATGGAATTGCAGAGGCCTACCGCAGCAGAGCGCAGCGGATGGCGGATGGAGCGGGTGTAAAAACCCTGCTGTCAGCTCCCTGCGACGGCCGCGCTGCCACGCCGCAGCTGCTCGAGGTCTCCGCCGAAAGCTGGCTGGCAAATGAAGATCTGGCCGAAGAAGTCTTTGGCCCGCTGGGGCTGGTGATCCGCGCCGCGTCCCCGGATCAGCTGCCCGCCCTCGCTCGCAGCTTCAAGGGGCAGCTTACCGCCACACTACAGATGGACGACAACGATTTGCCCCTTGCACAAGAGCTTTTACCAACGCTTGAACGAATGGCTGGCCGAGTTCTAGCCAATGGGTTTCCCACCGGGGTCGAAGTCTGCGATGCCATGGTCCACGGCGGCCCCTACCCCGCCAGCACCAACTTTGGCGCAACCTCCGTTGGAACCCTGTCGATCCGCCGCTTCCTACGCCCGGTCTGCTACCAGAACCTCCCGGAGGCGCTCCTCCCAGCCGATCTCACGGGTGGGTGAAACCAATTGCTTCGGCCCGCCCCTAGGCGGGCCTCCCCCACACCAAACATGCGGGATCTGGATTACATATTTTGCCAACATCGCACGAAACACCCCAAGAGTCGCGGAGGAACGCCAAATCTGTATTTTTCGCATAACAAATACAGACGTTAACCAGGTGCAAAGCCGCTAAATTGGTAAGTTTTAGTGTTGATTTGTAAACCTGAATCAGTAATATGCTTTAAAACGCGAAGCGCGCGCAAAATGCAGCGCAGACTAGGACCAAGCAGCATGTGGGAGGATGCTGAAGGTCCCCTAAGGCGCGGGGGCCACCCTGTATCGCTAGGCACAAGCGAGACGCGCATATTCCGCAAATAGGCACGACGAGATCACTACCCGCGCGCGGCGAACTGCATCCTGACGGATTGCGCCGCGCGGTCCTGAAACTTGCAAGACGTATCTGACAACAAAATCTGTAAAGGAGGAACAGGTCCATGTTATCTAAAGGTTTGAAAATAAAACTGACCCTCGCGCTCGGCGCCTGCATCATCGGTACCGCAGCTACAGCGGCGGACTTTCCCACTCGCGACATCCGACTGATCGTACCTTGGCCCGCCGGCGGTGGTGCTGATGCGATTTCACGTAAGATCAGCAACATCGCCGAGCAGGAACTGCCCAAATCCATCTATGTGGAAAACATCGCCGGCGCGGTGACCGCTACCGGCCTGATGCAAATGACCAACGCCCGTCCCGACGGCCACACCGTCGGCGTGATGACCTACGACAGCATCATCACCCTGCCCCGCGGCCAGATGGTTCCGGGTTATTCCCTGGATAACATGGAACTGATCGCCCGCATCACCAGCGAGGCCGACGCCATCGTAGTCTCCAAACACTCCGGCATAGACAGTTTTGAAGAACTGGTGGAGACCGCCAAGGCCAATCCCGGCAAGGTCCGTCTCGGCGTCGCCCCCAAGGGCTCAGGCCCCTATCTGTCGGCCAATCAGCTGGAAAAACTGCTGGACGTCGATTTCAACGTGATCACCTATGCAGGCTCTTCCGCTGCCGAAGCCGAAGCGCTGCTGTCCGGCGAACTGGATGCGGCGATATCCAGCTTGGGCGATTTCAGCGGCATCATCGAATCCGGCGATGCCAAAGGCGTGGTGGAACTAACCTCGGTACAGAACCTGACCTACACCGACGTGCCCACCATCGCCTCTAAGGGATATGACCTGCAGACCGGCAGCTTCATCGTCCTCGCCGCCCCCAAGGACACCCCGACAGAGGCGCTGAGCACGCTCGAAACGGCCTTCAAGACCGCATACGACAGTGAAGAGTTCCAGGGCTGGCTGCAACAGGTCGGTGTCACCCCCGACTGGCTCGGCTCTGACGAAGTCGGCGCATGGAAGGACGGATTGCAGGAGAAAACCTTCTCGCTGATGGACGAGCTGGGCCTGTAAGCCACTACCGCGACTGCTTCCCCCATGCCCCCGGACTGGCGCCGGGGGCATAATACCAGACCCACCTCGCATGTCGTCGGCCCGGCCGCCTGCCCGGCTGCCGCAAACCAGACCGAACGAACCGCCGCCCCCTCGGCCCACATACCACTCACGATCCTGAATCCAGCCCGGGAGAAGACGATGCTCTTAAACAGGCAACTGCTGTTCTATTATACTACTCTTGCAGTGTCCGCGGGATACCTGATATTCGCGCTCAGCTTGGGCGCGCCAACATCCGAAAGCGGCCTGACGCCATCCTTCTTCCCGATCTTGGTCGGTTCTGCCGCGGTGCTGTTTTCCACCGTTCTGATTCTGCAACAGCTGCGCGCAGGCCAACCCGCTCCCGCCACCCCCGCGGTAGAGACACCGCGCAACTGGACCCACCTTGGCGTCGCGGCGGCAGTCTTCGTCTACATCCTGGCATTCAAGCCGCTTGGCTATTTCCTGTCTTCCGGCCTTTTTGTCCTGGCGATCATCTTGCTGTTTTCCTCCTTTGAAAAACTCCTTCAAAAGGCCGCTCTCTCCGCCGCGATCACCGGTATCGCCTATGTCATGTTTCAACAGCTGTTCGGGGTCCGCCTCCCGACGTTCTGGGGGTAAACCATGGATTTCATCGTTCTTGTTCTAAGCAGCTTCTCGCTACTTCTGGAGCCCATGAACCTCACCTATGTGGTGCTGGGCTTTGTGATCGGCACCATTTTCGCGGCCATTCCCGGCCTCACCGCGACGCTCGCAATGGCGCTGCTGCTGCCGCTCACCTACACGCTCAACGTCGAGACTGCCCTGATGGCCTGCGCCAGCATCTACATGGCTGGCATGTGCGGTGGCAGCATCACAGCAACGACCATCAACATCCCCGGCGCGCCGTCCTCTATGATGACAGCGCTGGATGGCTATCCTATGCAACAGCAGGGCAAGGGCGCACTGGCGCTCGGACATGCGGCACTGGGCTCAATGTTTGGCGGCGCCGTTGGCGCGCTCCTACTGATCGCGGTCGCGCCTTTCGTGGCTGAGCTGTCGCTGCTCGTGAAGACCACCGGCAAATTCGCCCTTCTTGCCTTTGCCCTCATCGTTGTGGTGATCGCCCAACGCGGCCGCATCGCCCAAGCCGGGCTGGCCGCGTGCATAGGGCTGATGCTGGCCACCGTCGGCCTTGACGCGATGGAGCCTGTCACCCGCTTCACCTTCGGCAATGCCAACCTGACCGCGGGCATCGACCTGATGCCGGTGATCATCGGCACCTTCGCCATCGCCGAAGTGCTGATGCAGGCCAGCGCCTCGCGCGACACCAGCCTGCTCACCGCGGCCGCGGATAAGGTGAAGATCAAACGCCGGGATTTCCTGCCGCCGCTGGCCGACATCCGCAAGATTGGCCTGGGCTGCTATCTGAAGTCCTGCCTGATCGGTTATTTCGTCGGCACCCTACCCGGCGCCGGCGGCTCGATGGGCTCTTTCCTTGCCTATACCGAGGCGGTGCGCACCTCCGACGATCCTGAGACCTTCGGCAAGGGCAACCCCAAAGGCATCGTCGCCTCCGAAAGCGCCAACAATGCCGTCTGCGGCGGCGCCATGGTGCCGATGCTGACCTTCGGCATCCCCGGCGATCCGATTACCGCGATCATGCTAGGCGTGCTAGTCATCAACGGCATCCAGCCGGGACCGCAGCTGATGGCCGGACAGGCCAGCCTTATCGCGCCGATGCTGGCCGCCCTCCTGTTCAGTGCCGTGGTGCTGATCCCCCTGACGCTCTACCTGATCGGCCCCTACTTCATTCGCATCGTCGCCCTCCGCAAGGACGTGCTCTATGCCGTGATCGCACTGTTGGCGGTAGTCGGCAGCTACGTGGCCACCTATTCGACTTTCCAGATGTTCATGGCACTGGCTATGGGGGTGCTGGCCTTCTACCTGCGCCGGAACGGCTTTCCGGTGATCACCATGCTGCTCGGCTATATTCTCGGCCCCAATCTCGAGGAATTCCTGCGCCGGTCGCTGGCGCTTTCCAACGGCGACCCGACGACCTTCCTCACCAACTTCGACAGCCTGTTCTTCGTGCTGCTGACGCTGGTCTTCGTCTACTTCCTCGTGATCCGCAAACCGACGGAGAAAGCCGCTGCGGCTACCGCCAAGTAGTCCGCACCTGAAGTGGTTGTGGGAGATTACCTCCGTCCCGGCGGCAGATGCGCCGTCGGGCCATTTCAACGGCCGCATTTAAGCCTATAAAGGACATGACACCCCGGCCTGAACCCAGACAATGGAGACCAAGTTGGCAGAGACACGACGCCCTTCGCTCGCAGATCAGGTTTACGATCAGCTCATGGCAAAAATCCTCAGCGAGGAATACCCGGTCCACAGCCGCCTCCCCGCCGAGGAAGTGCTCGCGCAAACCTTTGGCGTCTCCCGCCCCATTGTGCGCGCAGCGTTGTCGCGCCTGCGCGACGACGGCATCATCCAGTCGCGTCGCGGCTCCGGCAGCTATGTTCTGCGCCAGCCCGACCGCCAGCTTATCACGTTTGCGCCGCTGGAATCGATCTCCGACGTACAGCGCTGCTACGAGTTCCGCATTGATGTTGAAGGCGCCGCAGCTGCTTGGGCTGCCCGCCGCCGCGACGACGAGGATCTGGCGGCCATGGACCACGCCTATCAGGTAATGGAACAAACCTATGAGCAAAGCGGCCTGGGCGTCGAAGCCGACCAAATGCTGCATCTGGCGATCGCCCGCGCCACCAAGAACCCGTTTTTCGCCTCGGTACTGGAATCGCTAGGTGACCAGATCGCTTTCGGGGTGAAGTTATCACGCTCTCTGACTCTCTTGGACAAGCCCGCGCGCCAAGAACTGGTGCTGGCCGAACACCGCGCGGTGCTGCAAGCGATCCGTCTGCAGCAGCCAGAGGTTGCCGAAGCTACAATGCGCCACCATATCACTGCTGCCAAGGATCGGATGTTCGTCGGCAGCCATGAAAACTAGGGTCAGGACTCATTGAGTTTCAGAGCCAGTAGATGACCGTTGCAACCAGAGCGATGGCGGAGAAGAACACCTTTGGGCATCGGTCGTAACGTGTTGCGACGCGCCGCCAGTCTTTCAGCCTGTCGAACATGATCTCGCATCACTGCCCGACAGTGCATTGCGAAGCAATGTCACGAGAGGGGCGGTTGCTGCGTTTGTAGCGGCGTTTATCGTATCTGACCTGCTTCTTGCGCTTCTTTCGACCAGGGATGCATGAGCGTATCCCTTTGTCTTTCAATGCTTCTCTGGACCAGTCGGCGTCGTAGCCTCTATCGCCAAGGAGCCAATCCACCTTGGGCAGGCTGCTCAGCAATGCCCGTGCTCCTATGTAATCGCTGACTTGCCCGGCGGTGACGAACAGGTTGAGCGGTCGGCCCTGGCTGTCGCAGATGGCATGCAGCGTGGAGTTCATGCCGCCGCCCCTGGTGCGGCCAATCAGGCGACCAGCCCCCCCCCTTTTTCGCGGCTATGCTGGTCGCAGTGCGGTGGGCCTTGAGATAGGTCGCGTCGATCATCACGGTCTTCTCCTCGCCATGCTCGGCGGCCAGACCGGCCATCATCCGGGCAAAGACACCTCTATCGCTCCACCGCTTCCAACGGTTGTACAGGGTCTTGTGCGGACTGTACTCCCTAAGCGCATCGCGCCAGCGCAAGCCATTACGATTGATAAAGATAATCCCGCTCAAGACACGCCAATCATCGACGCGAGGCTTACCATGGAACTTGGGGAAATACGGCTCGCGACGCGCCATCAGTGCATCCGGCGGCCAAAACAAGATCAGACACGTTCACCGCTCGTTTGGGCGCGGCGAACCACACAGCGGAGCAGAAATCAATGGGTCCTGACCCTAAAAGATTCGCTCTCGTTCCGAGAATTCCCTATTTCACCACCCGGTTGACCTAACCGTAATTAGCCGCGCCGCTAAAACAGCATGTTACAACTATGCACCAACGTCGGGTTGGTGTCGTGGAAGGGCGTGGCGGATCGGAGAGCCTATCATGCCCATTGCCAATTTACCCGCCATTCGCGCACGCCGCCCAGCCTGGAACATGGGGCGCGTTGTCGGTCAGAAACGGCCGCTCCGGCCAAAACACGTCTGGGCCATTCGCGTCCGTTTGGACGATCGCCGAGAACCACAGGGATCTCGCTCTGTTCAATCTGGCTATCGACAGCAAGCTGCGTGGCTGTGACCTGATGAAACTGAAGGTCGCGGATGTCTACGCCTCAGGCCAGGTCAAGGAACGCGCCTCGATTGTCCAGAGTAAGACCCAGCGGCCAGTGCGCTTCGAGATAACAGAGGGCACGCGCAGGTCGCTCTCACGATGGATGGAGGAACCGATGATGGTCGGCTCAGAATACCTTTGGCCCGGCCGGTTTCACGATCGTCTGCACATCTCAACGCGGCAGTACGCCCGTCTCGTGAGGGACTGGGTGAAGTCCATCGGGCTGGATTCCACATCCTATGGGACGCATTCCATGCGTCGGACGAAGGTAGCGCATATCTACAGAAAAACTGGCAACCTACGGGCCGTTCAGTTGCTGCTCGGACATACCAAGATGGGCAGTACCGTCCGCTATCTCGGCGTCGAGCTGGAAGATGCTCTCGTGATCTCCGAAAGCGTGGAAATTTGAAGAAATTGGGCCGCTTGCAAAGGCGGCCCTCACTTGCTGTTGGCAACACAGCCCGAGGCTGCGTTGCAGCTTTCCCGAACCTGTCATTCGGGCTTCCCACAGGATGCGGTGCCGGGCCCGGCCCGGCCCGGGTGGTCAGGCACAAACGTTGCCCGCATCAATGTTGAAATAGTCGCAAACCTTGCACTTCATCCCGTCGCAATATGCTGGCCGGATCCTGCCAGCGTCGTCGTTACCGGCAATACTCACCGGTAAGTTCATTTCCTTCGTTCGTCACAGTTCGGGTGGAAAAATTATAGCAGCCGGGCGTCCCGGAGGGCGTGTAACGGATGTAGTATTCCTCTCCCTTGTAGGTGTAATCCATGCTTCGGCTTCCATCCGGATTTTCGCTAAAAACGAGGTTTTGAACACCACCTTTTGGTGGCATTCCCGGCGCGGCGACGCCTCCATTAGCTGCTACAAGCGGCGACACGCGGGGAAGATGGTCAAAGTCGGCCACGATGCCCATCAGGCATTGCACGATATAAGGGGCTTCCGCCGAGGTATGGTAGCGATAGCCAAATGTCTCGTCGGGCTGACCGTTACAAACATCTAGATCGTCTGCGGAAATCTTCGAACCGTCAGGATTGTTGTCGCCGTAAATCGGGAAACCGTCGAAGGCCCAGCCGATGATTGCGCTGTCGCCCGCATTTTTCATTTCTTCAATCATGCAGGTTGGCTTGGCGTGGTAATGATAGTCGTCGCCCCGACCGGCATGGCCACCACAAACATCGAGCTGATGTGTCTGGAGCGTATCATGCTGGGCCTGATGGTGGGCCAGATCAGCCTCAGTCATCTCGCCGCCGCCCGTGTAGTCGTAGATCGGTACCCCATTCACGGCCACACCCAAGGCGGCGTCGCGGGTCAGCGCGGTGGTGCCAAGCGTTGGAGAAAGAAGGATCGGCGCAGCATAGTCGGCCGGGACAGGAACCTGTTCATTCGTGCCGATGATCCCGGTCATTTTCTCATGGTTGGGATAGGTATCGGACTGGATGATCGCGTGGCTGCGGGTGCAGGTCACGGTGACGCGATCGTCAAAGCCCGCGTCGACCACAGAGGCCTTGACGGCAGCGCAATGGTCTTCGTGGGCAAAGGCCGCAGGGGAGGTGGCAATCGCCATGGAAAAGGTGATCGAAAAGGCGATGAGACGTGTCATGATCTGGGCTCCGTTCAATGCGCATTACCTGACAGCTAGGCGGCAAAGGACTGTATTGCTTTGCTCGAGGTCGGGGCCCCAGATCAGTTCGGCGCCCTCCACCCAGTCGATCCGGTCATAGCCATCTTTGGGGCTGACCTCGCGTTCGGAAAAGGTGCTGGCCTGCGGCCAGTGCGAGGCATCAAACCCCACCTGATCCCAGCCGTCAGGTTCATCCATCACTTCGAAGGTGCAGGGGCCTGCACCGGCAACGGGGTTCGCTTCAGCTTCGCAGGATTTGTCTAGCGGGGCGGTATGGATGACCAAGCACTGCCAGGCGGAATTGCTGACGGCGACAGTCGCGCCCGCTGAATCCTTGACCTGCGCGATCAGGCCCCCGTCGCCCATCTGCTGGCGTCGGGTACCTATGTATTCCAAACCGGTATCATCTGCCTTGAAGTCCTTGGCGACGAGACCGATTACGAAAGGTCGCTCTGCTTCAAACTCAAAGCTCTCGGCATTGAAGGACCGCTCCGTGGTTATGGGCACGCTGTCTTCGGCAACCTGCGCGCCATTGATCCTCATTTCGAACCAGTTGTCTGCCCACACATCGGCAGAAAAGGTCTCGGCGGAGAGCGGCATTCCAGAAATCAAAAGCACTAAAAATGCGGCGCGCTGCATGAGGCAATCCTTTTTTGTTCGCCTGTGTTAAACGCAGCAAACTGAGAAGACCGTCGCCGGGAAACGAAATTTTTCTGAGTGTCCGGCGAGAGCACCTTGCGAAGCCGCAATATTTTGGAGGCATGCCGGGCGGAAAGCATGGATATTGAAAAAGTGGAGGAGTAAGGTTTCAGCCCTCGCCTACCTTGGGCGCGCATCCGGATCATTCGATGGTTGCAATGGCGGAAAGGACAGGCTTTAGCCACCTAAAGCGGCCTCAAACTTCCGATTTGTTGTCGTTTGGCCATCTCGATCGCCCCATGGAGACAGCGTTGCAACCTTCTCAGCCGGGGCCAAGTCAACGACGTTTAGGCTCCTCACGTCGACGCCGAAATGCTTCATCTGCTTAAAAACTTCAAGTATGCTGCGGTTCCCGACAGTGACACCGCTCGTGTCTCTCCGCACTCCGTGCCGTTCCTGAAGTCTGAACGAACAACGCGGCCTGCGCCTTCAGAAAAGGAAGCGGCAGTGCCGTCCATGACGCGTTACACCAATCTGCGGCGCGAGGGCCCCTCGCACCGCAACGGCATCGCAGCCTTAGTTGATCCAGCTGTTCACGATGTCCATGTTGTCAGCCACCCAATCCTCGGCCACATCACGCGGATCCAGCTCGTATCGGCCGATCTGCAGGATCCAGTTATTGACTACCTTCGGGTCAAGCTGCATTTGGCTTAGGAACTTGGCAACCGGCGGATTACGCTTCTCCAGCGATTTGGAATAGGCGACATAAATCTGCGCGTCCGAGCTTTTGCAATCGAACTTTGAAGTCTCCAGCCAATCCTCGGCGTCGAGGTTGTGATCCTCGCAGCCGTCATAGCGCTCGGGCTCTTCGATCTCATGTAGGTCATAGGCGGCATGCACCCATTCGGGGGTCCAGTAATAGAACAGGATCGGCTTCTCACGTTGGATCGCGGTCTTGAGCTGCGCTTTGAAGGTGGCGTCGGGCAGGATCTCGGGCTCCCAGAGTTCTGACAGCCCGTAATCCTTAAACTTCACCTGCCACATCCGGGTAGACTTCCAGCCCGCGTCGCCAGCCCAGTATTCGCCTTTGCCATTTCCGTCCTTGTCAAACATCGCTGCCACTTCCGGCTTGCGCAGGTCTTCGACGCTGCTGACTTGATCGGCCATATAGGCGGGCACATACATCTGCTGCGTGCCGGGATAGGGCTGGTTCACCGCCACGGTACCGGCGCCATCAATGTATTGATCCCAAATCCCCTGGCGGTTGGGCATCCAGAGGTCGGTATAAACGTCGGCCGAGCCGTCGCCCTTGTCCATGCCCGCGGCAATAACCGAGCCGTCCGATAGGCCCGAGACGATCTCAGCCTCGCCGTCTAGCGGACCTTCTATCACCGCTTCGATCACATGGGCGATGGCGCGTGCGCCGGTCCATGTCAGGTCGCCGATCTTCACGGTGGCATCCTGGGCTGCAGCGCTTGATGCGGCGCCGAGCGCCGCGGTCGTCAGAAGATACTTCAAGGTTTTCATAGTGTGCTCCCTGTTGGTTGTACAGGCCGCCGCGGCTCGGCGACCCCCTGTTCAGTGGCGGGTCTTGTTCGCCTTCTGAACCACCCTGTCGATCATCATGGCCAGCAGGGCGATGCCGATTCCAGCGAGGATCCCCCGCCCGGTTTCGGTATTTTCAAGCGCTTCGGTAACGATGAAGCCCATGCCGCCAGCGCCGATCAGCGCAGCAACCACCACCATCGACAGCGACATCATGACCACTTGGTTGATCCCCGCCATGATCGAGGGTAGGGCCAGCGGCAGCTCCACCTTGGTCAGCAATTGCTGGGGGTTGGCGCCAAAGGCCATGGCCGCCTCCTTCTGGCTCTCGCCCACATGGGCAATTCCAAGCGCTGTCAAACGCACCATAGGCGGCATCGCAAAGATCACCGTGGCGAGGATGCCGGGCGGCTTGCCGATCGAGAAGAAGGCGATGGCGGGCAGCAGGTAGACGAAGCTCGGGATTGTCTGCATCACATCGAGGATCGGTGTGACAATGGCTTGGCCGCGCTGCGACTTGCCCACCCATATTCCCAGCGGCAGGCCCATCACTACGCAAATGATCGAGGCTGCCACCACCAACGATAGCGTGTCCATCGCCGTCTGCCAGAACCCCATGAGCGCTAGATAGACTAGCGAAGCGGCGACAAAGATTGTCACCCTAGGTCCCGCCAGCTTGTAAGCAGCGAAGCCCAGCACCGCCATTGTGATCGGCCAGGGCGTACCCACGAAGATTGAGGAGATCGCCCCGAGCATGCCGCGTAGGAACTTGGTGATCCCATCGAACAGGAAGCCGTAGAAGATCGTCACGTAGGCGATGCCGTCGTCGATCGCCTGGCTGACATAGGTGTTGAGGTTGATCGGCGGCAGACCCTCGCGTGCCGGTGTCCGTACCATAATCCGGTTGCCGTCGTCATCGCGCGGGAAAGAGACTTCATCTGGGCGTTCAATCCAGAACAGTGTCGGAAACTCGCCGATGATGGCGCAGTCAAAGCGCTTTTTGAACGCCACGTCCTTGCCATCGGCAATGGCGCGCTGCTGGCGGATGCATGTCCGGTCGTCCGGCGCGAACTGGGTCGAACGATACAGCATGAGCGGCACGATCAGCAGCACCACCAGCCCGGCCAGCACCAGCCGTTTTACATGGGTGCCGCGGTTGACAGAATGATCCACCCGCCAGCGTTCGTATTGCCGGGCATAGAGCCGGTCGGCGATCCAGGCAAAGATCAACCGGCCCAGCACGAAGGTGATGATAGCCCCAAGGATATGCGTCTGGGCCCAGCCCTCGTAGCGGGCGACAAGGAAATCCTTGTCGGCATTCTCAGCCGCCGCCTTTGAGTATTTATAGACCAACGCGAGGTTGATCGCCGCCACGAGGTCGACGGCAAAGCCGATGGCAAAGAGCAGCCAGTTACCACGCAGCGCCGCCCAGATGAAGGTTCCGACCAGCGCCGCCTTGTTGAGGTGAAAGCGCTCGAGCTTGTTTTTTTGCAGCTTGAGGAATGTGTCCGCGTAATACTCGCCGTTCTTGCCAGCAAACTCGGTCATAGGCTGGCGCAGGGCCGCTTCCTTTGTCATGTTTCACACCTCGCCCTTGATGCCATGCAGAAGCGCGTCTTTGGTGACCACGCCCACCGGCTTGCTGTCGTCCATGATGACAATCGGGTTATCCTGATCCACCGAGCGCGTCACCAGCACGTCGAGGTTGTCATCTGGGCCCGCCTGCGGGCATTCAGTAAGCGGCGGCAGGCTGCGCCCGTTCACTTCATAGGCAGCGACCGGCTGCATCACCGTATGGGCAAAGATCAGCTTCAGCTTAGAAATCCCGGCGACGAAATCGGCAACGTAATCGTCGGCGGGCTTAGTGACGATCTCTTCAGGCGTGCCGGTTTGCACGATCTCGCCGTCCTTCATGATGGCGATGCGGGTGCCCATGCGGATCGCCTCGTCCAGGTCATGAGTGATGATGAGGGTGGTCTTCTTCATGGACAGCGAGAGTTCGAGGAATTCATCCTGCAGCCCGCGCCGGATCAGCGGATCGAGCGCCGAAAACGGCTCATCCATCAACAGGATGTCGGGATCGGCGGCCATCGCCCGGGCGAGGCCCACACGCTGCTGCATGCCGCCGGATAATTCGCTGGGCATCCGGTCGCCATAGCCTTGCAGGTGGACCAGTTCGATCACCCGTTCGGCATTGGAGTGCCCCATCTGAATTGGCCCACCGTTATGTTCAGGAAACGGAGGACTGAGAATGGCGAACAAGCGACACAAGCCTGAGGAAATAGTTCAGAAGCTGCGGCAGGTTGATGTGCTTGTCGGACAGGGGATGCAGCGCGTGGATGCGATCCGCGAAGTGCGCATCACTGAGCAGACTTACTACCGCTGGCGCAAGCAGTATGGCGGGATGGGAGCCG
>JGI12316J15310_10000016_pt11 | contig 40534 bp, 49 predicted proteins | sample MarCyaLeptolynsp_FD_15310 | JGI IMG/M metagenome (IMG submission 15310)
GATCGCGATGGAGAAGGGGCTGCGCTTTGCGATCCGCGAAGGCGGCCGTACGATCGGCGCCGGCGCCGTCGGCGACGTCCTCGACTAAGCGGACGTCTAGACCTCGCTTGAAAGGAAACGAGAAAGATCACGATGGCTAAAGAGCGAATCCGGATCCGGCTGAAAGCCTACGACTATCGCGTACTCGATCAGTCGACGGGAGAGATCGTGGACACTGCGCGCCGCACCGGCGCCAGCGTGGCCGGTCCGATTCCTCTGCCCACCGTCAAGAACAAGTACACGGTGTTGCGCTCGCCGCACACCGACAAGCGGTCGCGCGAACAGTTTGAGATCCGCACGCACAAGCGGCTGCTCGACATTCTCGAACCGACCCAAGACACCGTCGACGCGCTGATGCGGCTCGATCTGCCGGCCGGCGTCGACGTAGAGATTAAGGCGTTCGGGGCTTAGGCCGACGGCGCGAAGACGAGCAAGGAAAGAAACATGGTTCCCGGAATTCTCGGCAAAAAAATCGGCATGACGCAGATCTTCGATGAAGACGGCGTCGTGACCCCGGTGACGGCTTTGCAAGCCGGGCCGTGCGTCGTCGTGCAGCGCAAGACGGAAGCGAAAGACGGCTATGAAGCGGTGCAAGTCGGCCTGGTCGAGTTCTTGAAAGAGAACCGCGTCAACAAGCCGACCAAGGGTCGTTTTGAGAAGGTCGGCGTCGAGCCGGCGCGTTTCTTGCGCGAGTTCAAGCTTTCGGGCGCGGCGCTGAAGGAAGAGATCAAACCGGGCGACCGCGTTTTGGCTTCGCAGTTCAAGCCGGCGCAGAAGCTCGACGTGACCGCCAAGTCGAAAGGCCGCGGTTTCCAAGGCGTCGTCAAGCGCCACGGATTCGCCGGCGGGCCGGACGGTCACGGTTCGATGTCGCACCGCGTTCCGGGCTCGATTGGACAGTGTTCGTATCCCTCGAAGGTGCTCAAGGGCACGCGGATGGCCGGTCGCTACGGCGGCAAGCGCATCACGACCGTCGGGCTCGAAATCATGCAGATCCTCGAAGAGGACAACGTGATTTTGGTGCGCGGCGCGGTGCCGGGTCCAAACGGCGGATACGTCGAAATGCGGAGGTCGCGGAAGTAGCCATGCCGACCGTAGACGTCGTCGATCTGACGAACAAGAAAGTAGGCAGCGTGGAGTTGGCGGACGACGTTTTCGGCGTCGAGGTCAACACCGCTCTGTTGCACGAGTCGGTGCGCCACTATCTGGCCTCGACTCGCGCCGGAACGCACAAGGTCAAGGGCCGTTCCGAGATTCGCGCTTCGGGCAAGAAGCTCTGGCGCCAGAAGGGAACCGGTCGCGCCCGCATGGGTACGGTCGCCTCGCCGATCTGGCGTTCGGGCGGCACGGTTCACGGACCGCAGCCCCGCGACTACTCCTACAAGCTCAATCGCAAGATGCAGCTGGGCGCTCTGCGCTCGGCGCTCACGGCGAAGCTGGCCGACGGCGGCCTCAAAGTCGTCGACGGGTTTGAGCTTTCCTCGCCCAAGACGAAAGAGTTCGACGCCGCGCTGACCAAGCTCGAAGCAGGCCGCAAGGTGCTGCTCGTCGACAACGAAGAGAACGAGAATCTCGAACTTGCCAGCCGGAATATTCCGGGCGTCGCGATGCTCGACAGCGCGCAACTGCACCCCTATCACTTGCTCGGCGCCGAGACCATTCTGATCACGAAGGCGACGGCGGAGAAGTGCAACGAGGCGCTCAAGGGCGGCAAGGTCGCCGAGGCCCCGGTCGCGGTCGAAGTCGGCGAAGACGCCGGATCCAGCGAGGCTGGCGCCGAAGCGGCCCCGGCTGACGAGGAGGCGAACTAGCTATGGGACCGTTTGAAGTCATCAACGGACCGGTCATCACCGAGAAGGCCGAAACGATCCGCGCCGTCGAGCAGACGCTTTGCTTCCGCGTCAACATCAAGGCGACGAAGACCGACATCAAGAACGCCGTGCACCGCATCTTCGGCGTCGAGGTGGAGGGCGTGCGCACGGCCACGTTCAAGGGCAAGATGAAGCGCCGCGGCCGGTTCGCCGGGTACCGCCCCGATTGGAAGAAGGCGTACGTGAAGTTGAAGGACGGCCAGAAGATGGTCGAGTACGCCCAGGTCTAGGGCGAGCGGAAGGAAGGCGAATCCAACCATGCCGATCAAGACGTACAGACCGACGACCAAGACACGGCGCTTCCAGTCGACCGTCACGCGCGAAGAGATTACCGCGAAGACGCCGGAAAAATCGCTCGTCGAAGGCTTGAGCAAGTCCGGCGGCCGTTCGGCGACCGGACGCACCGCGGTCCGTTTTCGCGGCGGCGGTCACAAGCGCCGCTACCGGATCATCGATTTCAAGCGCGACAAGCAAGGCGTGCCGGCGAAGGTCGCGACGATCGAGTACGATCCGAACCGCTCGGCCAACATCGCCCTGTTGCACTACAAGGACGGGGAGAAGCGCTACATCCTGCAGCCGGTCGGGCTCAAGGTCGGCATGGAGATCATGGCCGGTCCCGAGGCCGACATCTTGATCGGCAACGCGCTTCCGCTCGAATCGATTCCCCCGGGCACGCTCGTGCACAACGTCGAGCTGAAGCCGGGCAAGGGCGGCCAGATGGGCCGCGCCGCCGGCGCTGAGATTCGCCTGGTCTCGAAAGAGGGCGGCATGGCGCTGCTGAAGCTGCCTTCGGGCGAAGTGCGCCGCGTGCCGTCGAACTGCATGGCGACCGTCGGTCGCGTCGGCAACGTCGACAACCAGAACCAGTCGCTCGGCAAGGCGGGCAAGACGCGCTGGAAGGGCCGTCGTCCGCACAACCGCGGCGTCACGATGAACCCGGTCGATCACCCGCACGGCGGCGGCGAGGGCCGCACCTCGGGCGGTCGCCACCCGGTCACTCCGTGGGGTCAGCCGACCCGCGGGTACAAGACTCGCAACAACGCGCGCACCGACAAGTTCATCGTCACGCGCCGCGGCGGCAAGAAGAAGTAGGGACGACGTACGTCAACGGATCACGAGAGAAAGATATGGGTCGTTCGCTAAAAAAGGGACCGTTCTTCGACGAGCATCTGGACAAGAAAGTCCAGGCTGCCGCCACGGGCGGAAAGAAGCAGGTCATCAAGACGTGGTCGCGCCGTTCGACGATTCTGCCCGAGTGGGTGAATCAGACGATCGCGGTGCACAACGGCCGCAAGTTCATCCCGGTCTTCGTGACCGAGAACATGGTCGGCCACAAGCTGGGCGAGTTCGCCGCGACCCGTACCTTCCGCGGGCACGCCGGCCAGAAGGCGAGGTAGCAAAACGACGATGACTGCCACGGCGAAATTGAAATACTTGCGGGTCAGCCCGCAGAAGGCGCGTTTGGTCGTCGACCTGATCCGCGGGCTTTCGGCGGACGACGCGAAGACCACGCTCAAGTTGACGAACAAGCGGGTCGCCGGACCGATCGTCAAGCTGCTGGAGTCCGCCGTCGCGAATGCCGGCGAAGCCGGCGTCGACCCGGACGAGTTGACTGTTACGGAAGTTTACGTCGACGAGGGGCCGCGTCTGAAGCGTCTGCGTCCCGCGCCGATGGGGCGCGCCTTCCGCTACTTCCACCGCATGTCCCACATCACCCTGAAGGTGTCGGACGGCGAGCCGGACGAGATCGAAGAGACGGACGAGTAAGAGGCCGAGACGAATATCCATGGGTCAGAAAGTACATCCTTACGGCTTCCGCCTCGGTTACACCAAGAACTGGCGCTCGCGCTGGTACGCCGGGCACGGCTACGCCGATCTCGTCCAGGAAGATCTCAAGCTCAAGGACCAGCTCCGCAAGCGTCTGCGCGCGGCCGGCATCTCCTCGATCGAGATCGATCGCCCCGGCAACAAGCTGCGCATCACGATCCGGACCGCGCGCCCGGGCATCATCATCGGCCGTCGCGGGTCGGAGATCGAGAAGCTCAAGGCCGAACTGCAAGGCCGCACGAAGCGCGAAGTCTACATCGACATTCAGGAAGTTCATCGCCCTGAGCTCGACGCGCAGTTGGTGTCCGAGTCGGTCGCGATGCAGATTGAGAAGCGCGTCGCCTTCCGTCGCGCGATGCGTAAGGCCGTCGATTCGGCGCTGCGCTTCGGCTGCAAGGGCATCAAGATTTGGGTCGCCGGTCGTTTGAACGGCAACGAGATCGCTCGCCAAGAGTGGTACCTGCAAGGCCGTCTGCCGCTGCAGACCCTGCGCGCCGACATCGATTACGGATTCACTGAAGCCCACACGACCTACGGCGTGATCGGCGTCAAGTGCTGGGTCTATAAGGGCGACATCATCGAGACGAAGAAGGATCGCGCGGGCGATCCGGAACCGGCCCGCCGCCGTGAGGCGCGCTCGGCCGGCGAGCGTACGCGTGAGCGCGTGCAACAGCAACAGCCGGTTCAGCAACCGGCCGCCGCGCCGGTGGAAGGCGTCGCTCCCGCAGCGGCTGCTCCGGTCGCCGCCGCTCCTGTGGCCGCTTCTCCGGTTGCCGCCGCTCCCGTGGCTCCGGCCGCCGAGCCGGCGCCTGCCGCTGCACCTGCTGCTGCACCGGACCCGGCTGCCGCACCGGCCGAAGGCGCGCCGGTCCGTCCGCCGCTCGCCGCTGCGCCTGCTCCGGCTGATCAGCCGCCCGCCGCTGCTCCTGCTGCTCCTGCCGAGGCGGAAGCGCCCGCGGCCCCGGAAGCGACTCCGGAGACGGAGAAGCCGAGCGAATAATCGCCCCGTGCGAAGAAGAGTTTTCTGGCTAGAAGGATGAACTTGCCATGTTGATGCCGAGAAAAGTTAAGCACCGCAAGGTGATGCGCGGTCGGCGCCGGGGAAAAGCCTGGCGCGGATCGGGTCTCGACTTCGGCGATTTCGGAATGAAGGCGCTTGAGACGGCCTGGATCACCGACCGTCAGATTGAAGCCGCCCGCGTCGCAATCACGCGTCACGTCAAGCGCGGCGCGAAGTTGTGGATCCGCATCTTCCCGCACAAGCCGATCACTAAGAAGCCGGCTGAGGTTCGCATGGGTAAAGGTAAGGGCGCGCCCGATCAGTGGGTCGCCGTCGTGCGGCCCGGGACGATGATGTTCGAGCTCGAAGGCGTACCTGAGGATCTGGCCCGGCGCGCGATGCATCTCGCCGCGCAGAAGCTGCCGATCCCGGTCAAGTTCATCAGCCGCGAGTCGGGAGGTTTGCTGTGACGGCGAAGGAATATAGCGACATGGATCTGGCCGAACTCGAGGTCAAGGAAGCCGAAGCGCGCGAACAGATGTTCCGCCTCCGCTTCCAGCTCTCGATGGGCCAAGTCGACGGGCTGAAGAAGTACCGCGCGCTTAAGAAGGATTTGGCGCGGCTGTTGACCGTGCAGCGGCAGAAGCAGATCGCCGCCGAGCAAGGTTAAGACGAGCAGAGCTAGGGATAACGAGAACGATGGCAAACACCGCAGCCAAGCCGCACAAGCAGACCAAGGTCGGCGAAGTCGTCTCCACCAAGATGGAGAAGACGATCGTCGTCGAAGTGGTCCGCCGCGTCGCTCATCCGCTCTATCGCCGGATCGTCAGCCGCAAGAAAAAGTTTCACGCGCACGACGCCGAGGGTCGCGCCCGGGTCGGTGATCGCGTACGCATCATCGAATCGCGTCCGCTGTCGAAGACCAAGCGCTGGACGTTGGACGAAGTCGTGCTCGAAGCCAAGCGGGTGGAATCGTAGTCGGCCTTCGGGCTCTGCCGCCTGCACTGAATAGGACGAGGGAGAAGAAACGCCATGATTGGAATGCAAACCAGGCTCGAGGTCGCCGACAACTCCGGTGCCCGCAAGCTGATGTGCATCCTGCCGCGCGGCGGAAACACCGGCGACAAGGCAGGGCTGGGCGACATCGTGATGGCGTCGGTCAAAGAGGCCGCCCCGGAGTCGAACGTCAAGAAGGGCTCGGTCGTCCGCGCCGTCATCGTGCGCATGCGTAAAGAGACGCGCCGCAAGGACGGCAGCTACATCCGCTTCGATCAGAACGCGGCCGTGTTGGTGAATGAGATCGGCGAGCCGGTCGGGACCCGCGTCTTCGGCCCCGTCGCTCGCGAACTGCGCGACAAGCGCTTTATGCGCATCGTCTCGCTCGCGCCGGAGGTGCTCTAGAGATGCCCGCAGGACAAAAGACCCGCCTCGTCAAGGACGACATCGTCCAAGTCATGGCCGGGCGCGGCCGAGTCGCCAAGCTGCAAGGCCGCATTCTTGAGATCGATCGCAAGAAGGGCCGCGTGTTGGTCGAAGGCGCGCGCATCGTTAAGAAGCACGTGCGTCCGAATCCGCAGAAGCAGATCAAGGGCGGCATCGCCGAGAGCGAAGCGTTCTTCGACATCTCGAACGTGATGATCGTCTGCCCGAAGTGCGGCCCGGTCCGCATCGGCGTCGAGATGGACGGCGACCAGAAGACGCGCGTCTGCCGTAAGTGCGGCGAGACGCTCGACAAGAAGAAGAGGGTACGGTAATGGCGACGCCCAGATTTCGCGAAAAGTACGAAAAAGAGGTCGTGCCGAAGCTCCAGAAGGAGTTCGAGTACAGCTCGCCGATGGCGATTCCGCGGATCGCCTGCGTCAAGCTCAACATGGGCCTCGGCGAAGCGATCACTAACAACCGCTTGATGGATACGGCCGTCGCCGAGATGGCCGCCCTGTCGGGCCAGAAGCCGATCGTGACCAAGGCGCGCAAATCGATCGCCGCCTTCAAGTTGCGCGAGGGCATGCCGATCGGCTGCGCCGTGACGTTGCGCGGCGAGCGCATGTGGCAGTTCCTCGATCGGCTGATCTCGATCGCGCTGCCGCGCGTCCGCGACTTCCGCGGCATCCCGACCAAGTCGTTCGACGGGCGCGGCAACTATACGCTCGGCGTACGCGAGCACGTCATCTTCCCGGAGATCGACTACACGAAGACGGAAAACATCAAGGGCTTGAACGTCACCATCGTGACCACGGCCCAGACGGACCCCGAAGCGCTTTCGCTGCTCAAGGGGATGGGCATGCCGTTCCGGCGGGCCGAGTAAGGGCGGAGAGCGAAAGAGGAATTCGAGGAGAATCGGATGGCAACGACGGCGAAAGTCGCGCGCGAGCGCAAGAAACTCAAATTCAAGATCCGGCACCGCAACCGCTGCCGGCGCTGCGGGCGTCCTCGCGGCTATATCCGTAAGTTTGAGATGTGCCGTATCTGCGTGCGTCAACTCGCGCTGTTGGGCGAGCTGCCCGGCGTGATCAAGTCGAGCTGGTAGTCGTCGAAAGAGTCCAGGAGCTGTTAGAACGCCATGATGACCGATCCCATCGCCGACATGCTGACGCGCATCCGTAACGGATTGAGCGCGAAGCAGCCGCGCGTCGACATGCCCGCCTCGAACCTGAAGATCGAGATCGCGCGCATCCTCAAAGAAGAAGGCTACGTGCAGAACTACCGCATCGCCGAAGAGAACGGAAAGCGCACGATCAAGGTCTACCTGAAGTATCGTCCGGACCGTCGCCCGGTGATCACCGACATCCAGCGCGTCTCGCGTCCCGGCCGTCGGGTTTACGCCGATTCGAAGCACGTGCCGCGGGTGATCGGCGGTCTCGGCGTGAACGTGATGACGACCTCGAGCGGCGTGATGACCGGCAAGCAGGCCAAGGCGAAAGGCGTCGGCGGCGAGGTCCTCTTCTACGTCTACTAGGCGAGGCTTCCCAGCGGAGAGAAACGAAGATGTCGAGAATTGGAAACATGCCGATCAGCGTGCCTTCGGGCGCGACCGTCGAAGTCGCGGACGGGCTGATCAAGGCGAAGGGCCCCAAGGGCGAGCTGACGGCGCCGCTTCCGCGTGGAATCGAAGCCAAGCTCGACGACGGCACGCTGTCGTTCTCGCGCCAGGGCGACGAGTACACGGCGAACCACGGTCTCGCTCGTGCGCTGGCCGCCAACGCCGTCACCGGCGTGACGACCGGCTTTAAGAAGGAACTGGAGATCGTCGGCGTCGGCTACCGCGCCGCGGTCCAGGGCCGTACGGCCGTCTTCAACCTGGGCTACTCGCACCCGATCGAGGTGCTGATGCCCGAGGGCGTGGACGTCGCCATCGACCAGAACACGAAGATCACGGTTTCGGGCGCGGACAAGCAGAAGGTCGGACAGGTCGCCGCCTGGATCCGCGGCCTGCGTCCGCCCGACCCGTACAAGCAGAAGGGCGTTCGCTACGTGGGCGAAGTGCTCCAGAAGAAGGAAGGCAAGACCGGCGCCAAGTAAGGCCGAGACCGGGAAAGCTGGAAGGAAGACGAGACGATGTATACGCCGCCGAACAGACGAGAGATTCGCCGCCGAGTGCACGAGCGCGTACGCCGGCGGGTCGCGGGCACGCCCGAGCGTCCGCGCCTGGCCGTGTTCCGCTCGCTCAAGCACATCTACGCCCAAGTCATCGACGACCAGGCGGGCAAGACGCTCGCTTCGGCTTCGACGCAAGACAAGGACCTGGGGTTGAAGTACGGCGGCAACATCGACGCGGCCGTCAAGGTCGGCGGCCTGGTCGCCGAGCGCGCCAAGAAGGCCGGCGTCGAGACGGTGGTCTTCGACCGCGGCGGACACCGCTATCACGGCCGCGTCAAAGCGCTCGCCGAAGCCGTCCGCGAAGCCGGATTGCTGCCGGCGACCCGTGAACGCAAAACCAAGGAAGCAGCGAGCTAAACCGAAATGCCTTTCCATCGCGAAATCATCGATCCGACCGACCTGAACCTGACCGAGCAGGTCGTCTCGATCAACCGCGTCGTCAAAGTCGTCAAGGGCGGCAAGAACCTGAGCTTCGCTGCGCTGGTCGTCGTCGGCGATCCGGACCACCACGTCGTCGGCTACGCCAAGGGCAAGGCCAAGGAGGTCCCTTCGGCGATCCGCAAGGCGATCGAGAAGGCGAAGAAGAATCTGATTCGGGTCAACGTGCTCGAGCACACGATTCCGCACGAAGCGCTCGGCCGTTTCGGCGCCGGACAGGTGCTGCTCAAGCCGGCCCGCAAAGGTAAGGGAACGATCGCCGGCGGCGCGGTTCGCGCGGTCGTCGAGGCGGCCGGCATCCAGAACGTGCTGACCAAGTCGATCGGAACCAAGAACCCGCACAACGTCATCAAGGCCACCTTCGACGGCCTGTTGCAGTTGCGCGAGAAGGCTGAGATCGCCGAGATCCGCGGCATCGATCCGGCCAACCTGTAGAGGCGGAGCGAAGAAACGAGCTATGGCGAAAACGGTCAAAATTCGGTTGGTTCGCTCGATCATCGGCGCGCCGGCCAAGCTGCGCAAAGTGGCTCACGGTCTCGGCTTGCGCCGCATCAATCAGACCGTCGAGCGGCCTGACGACAAGGCGATCCGAGGGATGATCGCCAAGATTCCTCATCTTGTGGAGGTAGAAAGCGAATGAATTTAAGCGATCTGCGCCCGCCCGCAGGGGCCAATAAGAAGCGCAAGCGAGTGGGTCGCGGCCCGGGATCGGGCCATGGCGTAACGGCCGGCCGAGGCGAGAAGGGTCAAAAGTCTCGCTCCGGTTACAGCCGGAAACGCGGCTTTGAGGGCGGCCAGATGCCGCTCATCCGCCGCGTGCCCAAGCGCGGCTTCCACAACCCGTTCCGCGTCGAGTACGAGACGGTCAACATCTCGCGTCTCGCTGAACTCGAAGGCGACGAATTCACGCCCGAGTCCTTGCTTGAGTCGAAAGTCGTGCGCGACCGCAACGCCCCGGTCAAGATCTTGGGCGACGGCGAGATCTCGCGCAAGGTGAAGGTCTCGGCCCATAAATTTTCCAAGTCCGCCAAAGAGAAGATCGAGGCCGCCGGCGGCCAAGCGATCGTAGTCGGAGGCGAGGCCGCCTAATCGCGGCGTTTGAACGATCCACATGGGTAAGTTTCTCGAAGCGTTCATGAACGTGTTCAAGATCCCCGACTTACGTCGGCGGGTCGGGTTCACGCTTCTGCTGTTGGCGGTCTACCGCATCGGCGCGCACATCCCCACGCCGGGCGTCGATACCGCACGCCTGCAGGAGATGTTCGAAGCCGCCTCCGGGACCGCCCTGGGGATCATCGACATGTTCTCCGGCGGGCAGTTCAGTCAGTTGACGATCTTCGCGCTGGGCATCATGCCCTACATCACCGCGTCGATCATTTTGCAGCTGCTGACGGTCGTCGTGCCGACGCTTGAGAAGCTCCAGAAAGAGGGCGAGCTCGGCCGTCGCAAGATCACCCAGTGGACGCGCTACCTGACGATCATGCTGTCGATCGCGCAGTCGTTCGCCATGGCGGGCGTCGTCCAACAGAGCGAGCTGGCGTATAGCCCCGGTTGGGGCTTCACGCTGATGACCATCCTCACGCTGACCACCGGCACGGCCTTCGTGATGTGGCTCGGCGAGCAGATCACCGAACGCGGCATCGGCAACGGGATGAGTCTGATCATCTTCGCCGGCATCGTCGTCGGTCTGCCCAGCGCCATCGGCAACCTCTACGACAACGTCTTTATCACCAAGGAATGGAACCTGATCCAGCTGGTTCTGATCCTGGCGGGCATGGTCGCCGTCGTCGCCTTTATCGTCTTGGTCGAGCGCGCCGAGCGGCGCATTCCGGTCCAGTACGCGCGCCGCGTCGTCGGTCGCCGGATGATGGGCGGACAGTCGACGCACCTGCCGCTCAAGGTCAACTCGGCCGGCGTCATCCCGGTCATCTTCGCTTCGTCGATCCTCTCGTTCCCTCAGACGCTCGGTCTGGTGGTCCAAGACAACCCGACGCTCGCGAGCATTCTGGCCCCGATCAGCTACGGCGAGCCGCTGTACGAGCTGATCTACGTCACGGCGATCATCTTCTTCTGCTTCTTCTACGTGTCGATCATCTTCAACCCGCAGGAAGTCGCCGACAACATGCGCAAGTACGGCGGATTTATCCCGGGCATCCGTTCGGGCAAACCGACCGAAGAGCACATCAACCAGATTCTGACCCGCATCACGATGGTCGGCGCGCTGTACCTGGCGCTGATCTCGATCATTCCGGACTTTCTGATCGCCGGCATCCGGCTGCACCATATCCCGTTGATCGGAGATTGGGCTGACGCCTCGCTGCCGCGCTGGTTCCTGGAAGGTCTGAACGTCAACTTCTACTTCGGCGGTACGTCGTTGCTGATCATCGTCGGCGTCGCCATGGATACGGTCAACCAGATCGAAGCGCAGTTGGTCATGCGTCACTACGAGGGCTTTACGCCTCGGGCCGGACGCATCAAAGGACGGCGAGCGTAATCGGGTGATGGAAGGTCGTCAAGGCAAAGCGTCGAAGATGCTGGAACGGTTCAAGCAGCGTGCAGGCATGATCATCCGCAAGAGCCCCTCCGAGCTCGAGAAGATGCGGGCGAGCGGTCGCCTCGTCGGCCAGATCCTGGCCGAAATGCGCTCGATGGTCGAGCCCGGCATCACGACGATGGACCTGGAGGTCGTCGCCGACAAGATGGTCAACGACGCGGGAGCGAAAGCGGCCTTCAAGGGCTACTACGTTCCGGCCGCCGGACGACGCTTTCCCTGCGTCCTTTGCACCTCGATTAATCAGGAAGTCGTCCACGGCATTCCGTCGAAGAAGCGCAAACTCGTCGAAGGCGATATCGTAAAGATTGACATCGGCGTACAATTAGACGGTTACTTCGGCGATTCCGCCACCACCGTCGCCGTCGGCTCGATCGACGCCGAGACCGAAAGGTTGCTGACGGTGACAAAGAAATCGCTCGATCTCGCGATCGAGCAAATGAAGGTCGGGAATCGTTTGTTCGACGTCTGCGGCGCCGTCCAGCAGCACGTCGAGTCCAACGGGTTCACGATCGTCAAAGAGTTTGTGGGCCACGGCATCGGAACCAAGCTGCATGAAGAGCCGCACGTTCCGAACTACGTGGACACGAAAGTGAAGAACCCTCGTTTGCGCGAGGGCATGGTTTTTGCCATCGAGCCGATGGTGGCCGCGGGCGACCCGGAGACGCACGTGCTCTCCGATCGCTGGACCGCGGTGACCACCGACGGCTCGTTGGCGGCTCATTTTGAGCACTGCGTGGCCGTCACCGAAGGCGGCCCGTGGGTGTTGACGACGACGTGAGCGAGGAGAATCAGGCGCCGACCGGAAAGGGGAAACTCGTTTCGGCCGTCGTCAAGGAGAGTTTGCCGAGCGGTCTGTATCGCGTGACGCTGGAGGATGAATCGAAAGTCCTCGCTCACGTGTCGGATCGAAGAGGGTTGGATTTTTTGCGGCTGTTGCCGGGCGATCGGGTCGAAGTCAGACTCTCGCCCAATGACGACGGCCGCGGAAGGATCGTAAGTCGAGAAAAGAAATGAAAGTACGCGCATCCGTCAAACGACTTTGTAAGAACTGCAAGACGATCCGCCGCCACGGCGTGGTGCGCGTGATCTGCACGAATCCGAAGCACAAGCAACGGCAGGGGTAACGACACATGGCACGACTTGAAGGCGTTGATCTGCCCGACCACAAGCAATCGCAGATCGCACTGACTTACATCTACGGAATCGGTCGCACGCGCGCACGCTCGCTGCTGCACCGCGCCGGCATTCCGTTCGAGAAGAAGGTCGGCGAACTCGACGACCACGAGATCACCGAGCTGCGCAAACTGCTCGAAGCCGAAGGCGCCGTCGAGGGTGATCTGCGTAAGGAGATCGCGCTCAACATCCGCCGCCTGATGGAGATCGGCTGCTATCGCGGCCTGCGTCACCGTCGCGGCTTGCCCGTGCGCGGCCAGCGATCGCACACCAACGCGCGCACCCGGAAAGGTCCGCGGCGCGGCCAAGTGGCCAACAAGAAGAAGGCCTAACCCGAGACTTAGAGACGACGAATCATGGCGAAAGCGAAAGGCAAAGGCAAAAAGCAGTTCAAGAAGCGCGTCAAGAAGAACGTGCCGGTCGGCATCTGCTACATCCAGGCGACGTTCAACAACACGATCGTGACGTTCGCCGACGTCGAGGGCGGCGTGCTGAGCTGGTCGAGCGCCGGCTCGCTCGGCTTCCGCGGCTCGCAGAAGGGAACGCCCTTCGCGGCCCAGCAGGCGTCGATGACAGCGGCCAACGCGGCCAAGGACCACGGGCTGCGCACGGTCAACGTTCGCGTCAAGGGACCCGGCGGAGGCCGCGAATCGGCCATCCGCGCCATCGCCGCCGCCGGCATCCAAGTGCGCCACATCAAGGACGTCACGCCGATCCCGCACAACGGCTGCCGCCCGCCCAAGAAACGTCGCGTCTGATTCAGAGCAAGGAAGAGGATCCACAAACCATGGCAAGAAACAGAGGACCGATTCTGCGCCGTTCGCGTCGCCTGGGTATGGCGCTCGACCCGAAGTCCGAGCGCAAGCTCGACCGTCGCCCCTACCCGCCCGGACCGCAATCGAAGTCGCGCCGCCCGCGCAAGATGTCCGGATACGGCACGCAGCTTCAAGAGAAGCAGCGCGCGCGCTTCATGTACGACGTGCTCGAACGCCAGTTCCGTCGCTACTACCAACGCGCCACGCGCATGCCGGGCGTCATGGGCGACAACCTGATCTCGCTGCTCGAACAGCGTCTTGACAACGTCGTCTTCCGCCTCGGCTTCGCCATGAGCCGGCGGATGGCCCGTCAGATCGTCAACCACGGCCACGTCCTGGTCAACGGCCGCAAAGTCGACATTCCGTCGGCGCATTGCGAGCCGGGCGACATCATCGAGATCGCCGAGAAGAGCCGCACGCACGGCGGCATCCAGCAGGCCATCGAGCAGCCGCCGCTCTCGATGACGCCTTCCTGGCTCGAGTCCGACGCCCAAACCCTTCGCGGCAAGGTCGTCGGTACGCCGACGGCGGAAGACGTCGCACAAACGCAGATCAACGCCCAGTTGATCATCGAACTTTACTCGCGGTAACCAACGCGCACTGACGCGTCTCGGTCAGCCGAGGCGCGGCGCTAACAGCGGAAGAGGAAGCAGGTACGTCACATGTGGAAAGGATTCCAAAAACCCAAGCGCTTGGCGGTCGAACCCGACTCGCTGACCGATACGTACGGCCACTTCACCGCCCAGCCGTTTGAGCGGGGATTCGGTACGACTATCGGCAACTCGCTGCGGCGCGCGCTGCTCAGCTCGATCGAGGGAGCGGCCGTCACGGCGGTCAAGATCGACGGGATCTCGCACGAGTTCTCGCCGATCCCCGGCGTCACCGAAGACGCCACGGACATCATCCTCAACCTCAAGCAGATCCCGCTGAAGCTGCACTCGGACACCGCGCGTACGATCCGTCTGCGCGCCACCGAGGCCGGCGAAGTCTACTCGCGTCAGATCGAGGCCGACTCGGAAGTCGAGATCCTCGACCCCGACGTCTACATCGCCACGGTCTCCGAAGGCGGTCTGCTCGACATCGAGATGCGCGTCAAGCTCGGCCGCGGTTACGTCTCCGCCGAGTCGAACTTCGACGAAGACTTGGCCCTCGGCTACATCCCGATCGACGCCGTGCACTCGCCGGTCCGCAAGGTCAACTACACCGTCGACCAAGCGCGCCTCGGCCAGATGACCGACTACGACAAGCTCGGCATCGAGGTGCACACCAACGGCGCCGTCACCCCCCAAGACGCCATCGGCCTCGCCGCCAAGTTGATCAAGGACCACATGGGGATCTTCATCAACTTCGAGGAAGAGACCGCGGTCGAAGAGAAGGTCGACGACGTCGCCGGCGATCGCTTCAACGAGCACCTCAACCGCTCGGTCGAAGAGCTCGAACTCTCGGTGCGTTCCTACAACTGCCTCAAGAACGCCAACATCCAGACCATCGGCGACCTGGTCGTGCGGTCGGAAGCCGACATGCTCAAGACCAAGAACTTCGGTCGCAAGTCGCTCAACGAAATCAAGGAGATCCTGGAGTCGATGGGACTCGGACTCGGCATGCGCTTTGACGAGCAAGGCCGGCTGATCCCGACCGAGACCGCCGCCGAGTAACTCGGCCTCTCTCGCCAGGAAGGAAACAACACCATGCGTCACCGTAAAGGCGGATTCAAACTCAGTCGCGACCCGTCCGGCCGCCGCGCGCTGCTGCGCGGACTCGTCACCAGTCTGATCATCGAGGAGCGCATCACCACCACCGTGGTGAAGGCCAAGGCCTTGCGTCCGAAGATCGAGAAGATGATCACGCTCGCCAAGCGCGACACGCTGCACTCGCGTCGCCAGGCGGCGGCTTACGTCCAAACGCCGGAAGCGGTGCAGAAGCTGTTCGACAAGCTCGGACCGCGCTTCGCTGATCGCCCGGGCGGCTACACGCGCATCATGCGTTGGGAGACCCGCAAGGGCGACGGCGCGGAAACGGCGATCATCGAACTGCTCGGCGCCGAAGTCAAGCGCACCGCCGAAGATCGTCGCAAGCGTCGCGAAGAACGCCTCCAGCAACAGCAGGAGCAGGCCGAAGCGGCCGAGGCCGCCCAGACCGAATAATCGGAAACCTTTCGCGGCCAGTCTGCGAAACTCTCTTGAGGGGCGGCGGCGTAAGTCGTCGCCCCTCTTTCGTTCCAAGACCGATTCCAGGCGTCCGAAGATCCGCCATGCGCACCGCTTCCGCCCTCATCGTCGTCGCCCTGTCGGCCCTGTTCGCCGCCGGTTGCAACCCGCTCGGCGAAGACGCCGTCGCGGCCGTCGTCAACGGCTACAAGATCAGCAACGCCGAGCTCGACCGCTACTTCCAGAGCCAGATCTCCGAAAACGAATCGCCGCCCAGCGAAGACCAGGCGCAGATGATTCGCCTGAATCTGCTGCGCGAGCTGATCGATCGTCAGCTCCTGCTCCAGAAAGCTGAAGACCTCGGCCTGCTCGCCGTCGAAGCCGCCGTCAACGCGCGCATCGAAGACTATCGCGCGCCCTTCGCCGACGAAGCCGAGTTCCAGGCCTCCCTGCGCGACCGCGGGATGTCGCTTGAAGATCTGCGCACTGAAGTTCGCCGCACGCTCACGATCGAGAAGCTCTTCAACCGCCAGATCACCGCCCAGATCAAGATCAGCGACGCCGAACTGCGCCAGTACTACGAGGACAACGCCGCCACCTTCACGCTCGCTGAAGAGCAACTCCACCTCGCCCAAATCGTCGTCACCCCCGAACCCGAAACGCCCGTTCCGAACCTGCTCAACGACGACGCCCAAGACGACGAGACCGCCGCCGGGAAGATTGAGATGTTGGCCGAGCGCCTCGCCCAAGGCGAAGACTTCTCCGACCTCGCCCAGAACTACTCCGAAGACCCCGTCACCACGCCCAACGGCGGCGACCTGGGCTTCATCCCCAAATCCTCGCTCGACAAAGCCGACATCGCGCTGCGCCGCGTCGTCGCCTCCCTCTCGCCGGGCGAAGTCTCGCCCGTCGTCGAAGCCGACGGCGAGTACCGCATCCTGATGCTGATCGATCGCGAAGCCGCCGGACGCCGCGACTTCTCCGATCCGCGCGTCCAGCAAGTCCTGCGCGAAACGCTACGCAACCGCAAGGATCAACTGCTCAAGGCCGCGCTCATCGACGCCGCACGCTCGAACGCCCGCATCGACAACTACCTCGCCCGTCGCATCGTCGAAGATTTCGGCGTCGACGATTAACGGGCTACGATAGGCCCTCGTGCTCCCTCGCTACGTCTCGCTTCTTCCGGCCCTGCTCGCCGCCTGCGCGACCGATCCCGCTCCGCAGCCTCTCCCCACGACCGTCCCGCAAGCGGCGATGGAGGAGATCTACCAGACCGTCCGGACGCCCTACAAATACGGCGTCGTGCTTGAGGGGGAGGACGGCGACATGGTCGACAGCCCGAGCGTCTTCCGCCACGGCGACCGTTGGTACATGGTCTACATCATCTTCGACGGCCGAGGGTACGAGACGGCCCTCGCCGAGAGCGACGACCTGCTGCACTGGACCAAACGCGGCAAGCTCCTCCCTTTCCGCGACGGCGCCTGGGACGCCAACCAAGCCGCCGGGTACGTCGCCCTCCAAGACCACCGCTGGAAGGGCTCCTACGAACTTGGCCAACACGACGGCCGCTACTGGATGAGCTACCTCGGCGGCGGCTCGACCGGCTACGAGAAAGGCGTTCTGAGCATCGGCCTCGCCTCGACCGACGACCCGTCGACGCCCCGGCCTTGGACGCGCTTCGAGGGCAACCCGGTCCTTTCGCCCCAGCAGCCCGACGCGCGCCCCTTTGAAGACGTGACGCTCTACAAGAGCCACATCCTCCACGACGAATCGGAAACCCTCGGCGCGCCCTACGTGATGTTCTACAACGCCAAGGGCGAGTATGAGACGATCGGCATGGCCGTCTCTGACGACATGACGACGTGGCGCCGCCACGGCTCGGACCCGGTCATCGACAACGGCTCCGGCATCTCCGGCGACCCGCAGATCACCAAGATCGGCGACCTCTGGGTCATGTTCTACTTCGGCGCCTTCTGGGAGCCGAACGCCTTCGACACCTTCGCCTGCTCCTACGACTTAGAGCATTGGACCAAGTGGACCGGGCCGAACCTGATCGAGCCGTCCGAACCCTGGGACCAGAAATACGCCCACAAACCCTGGGTGATCGTCCACGACGACGTCGTCTATCACTTCTACAACGCGGTCGGCGACCAAGGCCGCGTCATCGCGCTGGCGACGTCCGAAGACATTCCAAAATAGTGGACTGAGCCGCGGTCGTTCCGGTCGCGAGAGTCAAGCCTCTCCTTCCGCCTACTAGCTACTGAAGCTGTAGGCGGATACTCGGCGTCAGTTTGTTTTTCACTGCGCGGCGCATATACTATATGCACGGCGCATGGTTTTGCCGAAGTGAGAGTCGGAGAGGTCGACGATGGATCGAGATCGAGGGATCGAGAGATTTTTGCCGCTGCGGCGGGTCGAGTTCCATATCTTGTTGAGCTTGGCCGGAGGCGAGCGACACGGGTATGGAATCATCCGCGAGATCGAACAGCGAGACCCGGCGTCGGTTCCCGACGTCGGCACCATGTACCGCGCTCTAGCGCGACTGGTCGATCAGAAGCTGATCGAGGCGGCGCCGGCGCGGCCCGCTCGCGACGCCGAGGACGAGCGACGCAACTACTACTGCATCACGACGCTCGGCAAACGAACCGCCCGGGCCGAGGCGCGCCGGCTCGAAAGCCTTACTCACGCGGCCCGGATCGGCGGTCTGCTTCCTAAGGAGGCGAAATGAACGAGGAGCGCACTCTCGCTGCGTCGCGACGCTGGTTCAGACGGCTGGAGCGCTTCTATCCCGCTGATTTCCGCGACGAGATGGGCGCGGCTTGGGCCGACGCCTACGCCGACCGGACGCGAGAGGCCTTGCGCAAAGGCGGCGCCTTCTCCGTGGCCGGTCTGTGGCTGCGCGCGCTGGCCGATTCCGCGGTCAACGGAACGGCCGAGCGGCTGCGTCCGGCGGCGGCCTGGCGGCGGGCGGGGAACTGGGGACGCGATCTGGAGTTCGTCACCAGGCGGCTGTCGCGTGCGCCGCTCTTCGTCGCCACGACGCTCGCTACGCTCACCGTCGGGCTCGGAATGTTCGCCGTCGTTTACACGGCGACGCAGCGGGTGCTGCTCGACCCGATGCCGTACCCCAACGCGGACGACCTCTACTACGTCTGGCGCGACTACGGGCCCATCCGCGACTTGCAGCGCGGCGCGGTCGGCGGTCTAGACGTCGTCGAACTCCAAGAGTCCGGCGGCGTGATTGAAGAAGCGGTCGGGCTGCAGCGCTTTCTCGGCGGCATCTTTGCGCCGTCTGAAGGCGCCGAGCCGATGGAGATCGCCGTGACGCGCGCCACGCCGAACGTCTTCGAACTGCTCGGTACGCCTCCGATGCTCGGACGCGGATTCGCCCCTGACGAGATGGGTCCCGAGCGTGAGCAAGTCATGGTCTTGACCCACAAGCTGTGGCGGCGCATCGGCGCCGATCCGGGGATCGTCGGCCGAGACGTGCGCTTGCAGGGCCGGCCGTTCACGGTGATCGGCGTCCTGCCCGAGGATTTTGGCTTCGTGCGCAACGAGGCCGGCGGCCCGGCTCAGCCGGTCGACGCGTTCGTTCCGTTTGCGATCCGTCTGGCGGATACCGATCCGGTCGGTCGCTTCGTCGGATTGATTCGGGCGCGCGAGGGGACGTCGCCGGAGGAGGTTGCGACGGCGGTGGAATCGGTCGGCCGCGTGATCGACGCGCGCGACTTCGAGGGCCGCGGCTTAAATCTCTACCCGGTGGGCTTGAAGGCGGATCTGACGGCGACCGTTCGGCCGGCCCTATTGGCCTTGGCCGGCGCCGGCCTCGTCCTACTGTTGATGCTGATGGTCAATCTGCCGTCGGTGCTGACGGCGAGGGCGGCCCAGCGCGAGCACGAGGTGGCGGTGTCGCGGGCGCTGGGCGCCGGCGGGATGGAGATCGCTCGCGGCGCGCTGATGGAGGGCGTCTTCTTAGGCCTGCTGGGCGGAGCGGCGGGCGCGCTGGTCGGGTATTGGGCGACCGGCGTCTTGACGACGTTCGCGCCGTTCGAACTGCCGCGGCGCGACGCGATCGCGATGGATTGGCGGATCGCGGCCGTGGTCGTACTCTCCGGCGGTTGGCTCGGACTCATGGCCGCCGCGGCGCCGGCGTGGTGGGCGGCGAGGAGTTCCCTCTCGTCGCTGCTCGCAGGCAGCGGCGTGCGCGGCGGGGGCGGACGCAATCGCTGGCGGCGCGGGATGATCGTCGCGCAGGTCGCGCTGTCGTTCGTACTGCTGAGCTGCGGCGCGTTGGTGGCGCGCAGTCTGGATCATCTGATCCGGGTCGACCCCGGCTTTCGCACGGAAGGGCTGTTCACGGTCCAACTGCGGGCCCCGCCGGAGTTTTTTCCGACGCGGGCTGAAGCCGTGGATTTTCACGAACGGGCCCGCCGGGCGATGGAGGCGATACCGGGCGTCGAGTCGGCCGGCGCGGGCTCGGCGCTGCCGCTGGCCTCGCCGACCCAGGCGCAAGTCCCCGTCTTTATCGCCGGCGCGCCGGGCAACACGGGCGATGCGGAGCGCGACCGCGTGCTCACGGACGTGGTCGCCGTCCAAGGCGGCTTTGCCGAGACGATGGGCGTGCGCCTAATCGCCGGAAAGCTGCTGGATCGGACGCGGCCGGAAGGCCCGTCGGAGGCGCTGATCGACGACACGATGGCCAAGAGGCTCTTCGTCGAACCGGCGGACGCGCTGGGCGCTTCGGTTCCGCTGTTCGTGGAGACGCGGTTCGAGCAGACGTTTCGAGTGATCGGCGTGGTCGATCAGCCGCGCCAGTACGACCTCTACGCCGACGGACGGTCGCAGGTCTACGTTCGGGCCGAGGACCTCGGCGCCCGACCGTTGTTCCACGTGATGCAGACGTCCCTCAAACCGGAGACGCTGTTGCCGAAAGTCGAGGCCGCCGTCGCGACCGTGGACGCCCGAGTGCCGGTGGGCAATGCGCGATCGATCGACGAGATTGTGGACCAGGCGCTGGGACCCCAGACGATGGGCGCCGCGATGATCGGATCGTTCGCGCTGGGCGCCTTGCTGCTGGCTGCGATGGGACTGTTCGGCGTCGTCTCGGGTTCGGTCACGCGGCGGCGGCATGAGTTGGCGGTGCGGCTGGCGCTGGGGGCGGACCGGAACGGCGTGATGGGACTGGTATTGAAGGAGGGCGGTTGGTTGGTGCTGATCGGTCTGCTAGTCGGCGCGCCGGGCGTTCTGGCTTCGAGCGGGTTGATCCGCGGGCTGCTGGTCGGGGTGTCTCCCGCCGATCCGTTGACGGTAGCGGCGACGGCGCTGCTGCTGCTCGCGGTGACCACCGCGACCTGCTACGCGCCGGCTCGACGGGCGTTGGCGATCGAACCGGCGCGGCTGCTCCGAGAGGACTAGTCGTCGTGGCGAAGGGCCCAGACGCACTCGGGCCCGAACTCGCCCTTGAACCAAACCATCCGGTCGAACCGCTCGTCGCGCCGAAAGCCCGTCTTCTCGAGCAGCCGATGCGCCGCTCGGTTGCGCCCGTCCGTCACCGCGAACACGCGCGTCTTTCCGCGCTCAACGATCAGCCAGTCGACGAACAGCGCGACCGCCTCCGCCGCGTAGCCGTGACCCCAGTAGCGGCGGCCCAGGTTGAACCCGATCTCGGCCTGCCGCGGATCCTCCTCCGGACAGTGCATGACGCAGTCGCCCACGAGGCGCGCCGGATCGCTCTTCAGCCCGATGCCGAAGCGATACCACTCGCCCGCTCGATCGGGTCGTGTCGCCGCCGCGCGCGCGATCGCATCCCGCGCATCCGCTTCCGTGTAGCGAACCCAGCTCTGGTAGCGAGCGACCTCCGGATCGTCGCGAATGGCGGCGATCATCGGTGCGTCGGCAAGCGTGAGCGCCCGCAGTACGACGCGCTTTCCTTGAGCAACCGCCTCCATCGCTCTAGAACCGGAACGTGTATTGCAGCTTCGTCGCCAGCCGGCTGTCCTGTTGCCGGAAGTCGTAGCCGCCGGAGATGTCCTGCACCCAGCCCTGGCCGAAGATGAAGAACAAGTCGTTGCCCGGCTCCAGCGTCCAGCGCACGCGACTCTGCAGCCCCAGATTCCCCGAGCGATTATCAAACTGGATCAGGTTCGCGAACGACAGAAACGGCGATACCGAGTAGGCGATGTTCGTGCTGAAGATCCGCGCGATGAAGTTGCCCTCGGGCAGCGAAGCGAACGTCTGATTCGTGTTGAAGCTGATGGTGAACACCGGCGGCGCCTGGTAGCGAATTCCTGTGCGAATCTGCTTCGCCGTCCCCGACCAGAAGTTGCCCACCGTCGCTCCGATGCTGCCTTGCCACTTCCGCTTCTGCGCCGAGGTGAAGAAGAATCCCACCGGCGTGAAGCGGTACTCGCCCGGCTGGAGAATCACGCCCGGCGAGATCTCAAACGGTTCGAACAGCCGCTCGTAAGTCGGACTCAAGTCGAACAGGCTATGCAGACTGTCGCCTGAGTCGAAGTGCCAATCGAACATCGTGATGTGGAATTTTTCCGTCTCGACGAGCTTGTTGTCCAGCCGCGTGAACCGCGTGTAGAAGACGTCGTGGAAGATCTGCTGCACCCCGAAACCGCGCTTCGGCCTCGGGTTGAAGCTGCCGCCGAGCCGCAGCATCCGCACGTTGCGGCGCTGCACGAAGCCGATCGCCGGGTCGAAGTTCTCCTGGATCTCGCGCCACTGGATCTGCGCCTGGAAAAGGTCGTTCGGATAGGCGGCGCCGAAGCCGTACGCCGAGTTGTTCCCCTCGACGCCTTGGTTGTTCGTCTGGAGTCCCCAGGCGTTGACCAGGAAGTTGCGGTTCTTTCCCAAAAAGTCCGCCGTCGCCAGCCGCAGATCGACGCCCAGCGTGTTGGCTTCCTGGTGGCTCGCTTGATCGCCGACCGTCGCCAGCGCCCCGATGTAGGACTGTTTCCAAAAGTTCTGACGCACCCGTGCGACGAACATGTTCGCGTCCGGCACCGGACCGTTCTCCCGCGTGGCGACGTTCAGCACGCCCACCTCCGTGCGCCCGACTCGGCCCGTCAGCTTGACGCCGTAATCGATCGGAACTTCTTGCCCCTGAATGAGCCCGACTCGCCGACTAAAGAACGGAAAGATCTCCGCCCCGGTCGGAGGCACGCCGCCGGGCTGATCGATGCCGGTCGTCGCAAAATTGAAGACGCCCGCGTCCTGCAAGAAGAACGATCGCTTCTCCGGGAAAAAGATGGAGAACCGAGTCAGATTGATCTGGCGGTCGTCCACTTCCGTCTCGCCAAAATCCGTGTTGAGCGTCGTCGTCAGGCGCAGGCTCGGCGTGACGTTGTAGAAGGCGTCGAGGCCTGGTTTCCCGCGCAAGACGTGGTTGCCGTCGGGCGCGGTGTAGATCCAACGTTGCGCCACGAACGGCCGCACGTCCAAGCCGACGCCTTGTTCCGCGCCCGCCATCCCGCTGATCTCCCCGGCCTCCGAGACTTGGAAGAACTGCGTCTGGAACTGCGCCCCGCTCCACCGCGACTCTTCCAATTTGCGCTGCACGGTACGCGCGACGTTGAAGCCCCAAACCGTTTCCCCGGCTGGAAACGACAGGCTCTTGAACGGGATCGAGAACTCGGCCGTCCAGCCCTCCGCGTTCCGTTGCGTTTTGACGATCCAGATGGCGTCCCAGTCCTCGTTCGTCTCCCCGTTCGCGAAGACCAAGCCGTCTACCAAGGCGCCGTTCGGGTTCGTCGCGAAGTAGAACGCGTTCGTCTTGTCGTGGAACGTGTCGAGGATGATCTCCAGCCGGTCGTCCGGATTGAGTTGTGCGTCGCGCGCCATCTGCGAACGCAGGATACGGTCGGGCTCCGAGTCGTAACAGACGACGCCGATATAGAGGTTGTCGTTATCGCGGAGAAGCGTCACCTCGGTTCGCTCGGTCGGCCGATCGCCCGCGACGGGGATGCGTTGAACCAGCGGACCGATCGGCGGCGCGTCGCGCCAAGGCGATTCGTCCAGGACGCCGTCGATGACGATCTCGCTCCCGACGGCGGTCACGACCGCTTGGCGCGTCGAACCCGAGTCGGTCTGCTGCGCCAGACCCTCTGAGGCGGCTAGGAGGCTGAGGAAGGCTGCTGCGAGCCGGAGAGACGGGCCGGTCAAATGAGCGACCAGTATACCCGGGACCCTGCGACTAAGGCCGGATAGCTAAGGCCGGATGATCGAACCGTCCCGACGCCGCGTCGTGCCCCACTGATAGTCGAACGGCTCGTCGTAGCGCGAGTCGACGTCGTACTTGGCCGCCAACTCCTCGTCGATCTCCATACCCCAGCCGGGCGCCTCGTTGGCGTAGAAGAACCCGTTCTCAAGCCGCGGACAGCCTTGGAAAACTTCATGCACCGAGTCCGGCCAAGTCTTGCCCTCTTGGATGCCGAAGGCGTAGCTCGATACGTCAAGCGCAATGTTGGCCAGGTGGCCCACCGGGGACGTATCGCCCGGCCCGTGCCAAGCCGTCCTCACGCCGAACCACTCGGCCAACGCGGCGACTTTGCGCGCCGGGCTCAGGCCGCCGATCTGCGACACGTGGATACGGATGAAGTCGATCAGGCGCTCGGAGATCAAACCGGTGAACTCATGCGGCGAGTTGAACAGTTCGCCCATCGCGATCGCCGTCGTCGTCTGCGTCCGCATGTGCTTGAAGTAGCCGATCTGTTCCGGGCTGACCGGGTCTTCAATAAAGAACGGCCGGTACTCTTCGACGGCCTTGAGCAGCCACATCGCCTGCGCGTTCGAGATGCGCTCGTGCACGTCGTGCAACAGCTCGATCTCGTCCCCGAGGTTCTTGCGCATGTACTCGAACATCTTCGGAACCGAGAGCACGTACGGCGTCGGCTCGTACATGCGCTCGTTGTGCGGGCCTCCTGAAGGCGCGCCGAGGAAGCCGTTGCCCTCGTTCCCGCCGAAGCGCGCGCCGTAGTTGGCGTTGCCCGCGATCGACATCTGGATGCGTACGTGCCTGACCCCTTCCTCGATGTAGCCTTGCGCCGATTCGAGCAGCTCTTCGAGGCTCGAACCCGAGGCGTGCCGGTAGACGTCCGCGGCCTGACGGACCTTGCCGCCCAGCAACTGGTAGACCGGCATGTTGGCGCGCTTGCCCTTGATGTCCCACAGCGCCTGGTCGACGCCGCTCATCGCGTTGTAGAGCACCGGCCCGTTGCGCCAGTACGAGCTGACGTACATCGTCTGCCAGATGTCTTCGATCGCGTCCGGATCCTTGCCTTTCAAGAACGGCGCCAGGAACTCGTCGACCGCCGTGACCACCGCTTTCGCGCGCTGCGTGAACGTAGCGCAACCGTAGCCGTAGAGCCCGGCTTGATCGGTCTCAATCTTGACGATGACCGTCCGCGGCAACCCGGGCGGCGCGGTCAAGATCGCCTTGACGTTGGTGATCTTCACCTTGGGGAGCGGCGTACCGGATCCCGATGCTTGTGCCTCCGCCGGTCGCGCCGCGAGCGCCGCCGCTCCTAGCCCCGCGCCCAGGCTCAAAAGGTTGCGTCGATTCATGGCTGTTCTCCCCAGGAAACCAAGTCGACTGAAGAAACGATATCGAGCCGACAGGGGACTATGATCGGAGATTCCCGGACCCGGCGCAAGCTTCACGCCCGCAAGTCGCGGGACAGCGGAGGCTCGAAACGAATTAGCGTCTTGCCGGTTTCGAACAGGGTCCGTACCATGGGTACGAGGAGCTCCACCCTTTTGCGCATCGTAGTTTCCGGCGGCGCCGGCTTTGTCGGCTCGCACTTGTGTGACCGCTGGCTGGCCGACGGGCATACCGTCATCGCCCTAGACAATCTTCTGACCGGGCGCGAAGAAAACATCGCGCATCTGGCCGACAATTCGAGCTTCGAATTCCGCGACCACGACGTCATCCGACCGGTTTCGATCGAAGGCGAGGTCGACGTCGTTTTTCATATGGCGTCGCCGGCCAGTCCCGTCGATTACTTAAAGCATCCCGTCGAGACGATGCTGGTCGGATCGTCGGGAACGAAGAACATGCTCGATCTGGCGAAGGAGAAGGGCTCGGCCTATCTGCTGGCCTCGACCTCGGAGTGCTACGGCGATCCGCTCGAACACCCGCAGAAGGAGACGTATTGGGGGCACGTCAACCCCATCGGTCCGCGTTCGGTGTACGACGAGGCCAAGCGCTTCGCAGAGGCGTTGACGATGTCTTACCACCGTGAGTACGGCGTCAACACGCACATCGTCCGGATCTTCAACACCTACGGCCCGCGCATGAAGCTCGACGACGGACGCGTGGTGCCGAACTTCATCGACCAAGCTCTGACCGGACGCCCGATCACCATCTACGGCGAGGGCGAGCAGACCCGCAGCTTCTGCTACGTCTCGGACTTGGTGGATGGATTGACGCGCCTGGTGATGAGCGACGAGCACCTGCCGGTCAATATCGGCAATCCCACCGAGTTGACCATTCGCCAATTTGCTGAAGAGATTCTGCGCATCGTCGGCAGCGGGAGCGAGCTACACTATCGCCCCCTGCCGGCCGACGACCCGCGCCAGCGCCGTCCCGATATTTCAAAAGCTCGCAAGCTCCTCGAGTGGAGCCCGAAGGTCGAGCTGGAGGACGGGCTGAAGGAGACGATCGAGTATTTTCGACCTCGCGTGGGAGGCCCTAACGGGCAGCCCGCGTCGCCCGCCTAGCGCGTCGAAGGCTCGGATGAACAAACCGTCGGACGAAAGATGGAAGAACCTTGGGGTCTTCGCGCTGCTAGCCGCGGCGACCTACACGCTTCAGATCGGCTCCGGCGCATACGCCGGCGGCGTTTCCCGCTACATGTCCGACGAGCCGGCCCACTACGTGACCGGCGTGATGGTGCATGACTACCTGGCCTACGGGCTGGGCCGGTCTCCGATGGACTTTGCCACGGAGTTCTACCTGCACTACCCGGCGGTCGCTATGGGGCATTGGCCGCCGATGTACTACGCGCTGGAGGCCGTGACCTTCCTTGTCGCCAGTCCGAGCTTGGAGGCGGCCCTTGCGCTGAACGGTGCGCTCACTGCTTTCTCCGCTTACCTACTGTTCGGAATCCTGCGTTCCCGGATCGGGCTCTGGCCTTCGGTTGCAGCGGCGGTCGTGCTCGTCGCCGTCGCGGACGTTCAGCAGGTCACGGCCCACGTGATGTCCGAGCCGATGATGTGCGCCTTGGGACTCGGCGCGCTGAAGACCCTCATGTGGTACGTCGAGCACGAGCGGCCGCGCGACTTGCTCGCTTACGGGTTGCTGACGGGGGCCGCGGTCCTCACCAAGGCCGTCGCCTGGAGCCTTGTACCGGTTCCGGCGGCTCTCATGTTGCTCACGCGGCGATTCGACTGGCTGCGAAGCCGAGCTTTCTGGGGCGCCCATCTATTGATGCTCGGGATCGGCTTGCCGTGGGAACTGACCATGTCGCAGGCGGTCAGCGCAGGCTTTATCTCGTCCGGCACGGGTTCGTGGCCCTCCCGCGCGGAACTCGCGCTTCAGGGCTTGACGGGACAGATCGGCTGGCCTCTGGTCTCCTTGGGGCTTGGTTCAGCGTTTGCGGTAGCTTGGCGCGCATGGAAGGGGGAAGTCGAAGCGACCATCTACGCTCCGTTAGCGTTGGTCTGCGGCGGGGTCTGCGGGCTGTTCGTCGCCGCGCCGGTTCCGCCCTCGCCGCGCTATCTCATCCTGGCCTTCGCCGGGCTGCTCGGGTTGGCGGCGCTGTCTTTGCGCGACGGCGCCGCGCGAATCCTCCCCGATTCCAAGGCGGGCTTTGCCGCGACGGGCGGATTGCTCCTGCTCTTTCTGCCTTGGTTCAACGCCGGGGCAAAAGACGTCGCCGAGTTTGAATTCGTTGCCAGGAAGATCGTGTCCGACTACGACGAGCATCGGGTCGTCCTCGTCTCTTCGCAGTCAGGCGGAGAGCTGATTCTAGTCGCCGAAGCGGCGCGACTCACGAGCCCTCCCAAACGCTACTTCCTGCGCGCCTCCAAGTTCCTCGCCAGCACGTCATGGATGGCGCGTGGACCCTATCGGTCTCATGTAGCGACCGTTGGACAGACATCCGACAAGATCCTCGGTCCTCCGGCAAGTCTCATCGTTCTGCACGACGACGTTCCGTATCGAGAGCTCGATCACCATCGGCTGCTGCGGGAGATGGTTGAGGAGGATCCCAAACGGTGGATTCTACGGGAAACGATGAACGTACGCGGCTATCGGCTTCCTACTCCGGGTAGAGTCGAAATCTACGAGCTGGCCGACTTTCGCGACCGCCCTCCGGGGCCGATCGAAGTGGACATGAGCCACACGCTGGGTCGGACGATCCGGCTCGATCCGGAAGACTAGGCGGCGTACGTCGCGCGCCGACGGACACGATCCCGATCTGGTGGCCGCGGCGGCGGGTATCGGGTGACTTGCGGAGCAAGAGCCCGCTGGTGAGTCCGCGGGGCGCCGCGCTTGGGCATTGTGCTCCTCGACGACCCTTGCTAATCTGCCGACGCCATGCCGCAGGCGAAAGTCGGACCCGCCGCGCCTCCCTCTGCCGGTCGCCCAACGTCGCGTTCAGGCGCCCGGCTGCGCGAGTTCCTCGAAAGCATCTTGGCCGACTTCCCCTGGGAACTCCGCTTTACCGACTGGGCGGACCAGACCTACTCCGTCGGCCAGTGCGAGCCGCATTGGCGCGGAGGGCCGCTCGAAATCGTCCTCCGCACCGAACGCCCCGGCCGCGAGCTGATGGCCTTCGATCCCTTCGGCTACCTCGAAAGCTTCGTCGCCGGCGAAGTCGAGATGCGCGGCAATCTCTACTTACTCGCGCAGATCCGCTCTCACCTCAATCTCTCCCTGCCGCGGGGCCGACTTATCGGCCAGGTGCTTGCCAACCGCGCACTGCTCTTCCAGAACGCACGCCGCGCCCGCGTGAACGTCCAGAGCCACTACGACGTCCCCCAGGAAGCGCTCAATCAGTACCTCGACCGCCGCTACATGTCCTACTCCTGCGGCATGTTCGAGAACTCCCAAGACCTCTCGCTCGATGAGCTCCTGCGTGTCGGCCAGGGGCAGGACGACGACTTCGACTCGCTCGAAAAGGCGCAGTGGCGCAAGTTCCAGGACGCCGTCGACTTCGTCGCGCCCGAGCCTGGGCAGACCCTGCTCGACGTCGGCTGCGGGTACGGCGGCCAACTCCAAGTCGCGCTCGAAAGTCATCCGTTCGGCAAGGTCGTCGGCTGGACCCATTCCTGCAACCAAGCCGTCGAAGGCGCTCGCATGCTGGCCGCGTTCCCCGAATCCCAGTGGGAACTGCGCGAGGGCGACTACCGCGAAGACGACCGCGTCTTCGACCACGTCACCTCCACCGGCATGATCAGCCACGTCGGACCCCGCGGCCTCGTACCCTACGTCGGCCAAGTTCGCCGCCGTATCCGCACCGGCGGTCGCTACGTCCACCACTCGCTGATGACGCCGCACACGGATCGCCCGCTCGACTCTGAAGTCGGCGTCGCCTTCAACAAGAAGTACGTTTGGCCCGGCTTCCACTGGTTCACTCTCGCCGACCACATGCGCGCGCTTGAGCAAAACGGCTTCGAAGTCCAGAAGGTCGTCAACCTGTCCCGACACTACGGCAAGACCACGGCGGCCTGGTACGAGCGCATGATGGCTTCTGAACCGCTCATGCGCCGGACACTCGGCGACGCCGCATTCCGGGCGTGGCAGATCTACCTCGCGACCTCGTCCGAGGGTTTTCGCCAACACGCCGTCCACGTCTACCGCATCTACTGCGAAGCGATCTGACCCGAGCAAGCGTCTCCGTGTGCGAACGCGGGCTTGACTCGGCGTGTCGTATCGAATATCAATATAGATGTTCGATATCAAGATGCCGATCGTTTCACGAATCGTCAGCCTTTTTCGCAGCTTGTTCGGTCGCGCCCGTCTCGACCGCGAGCTGGACGAGGAACTCGCCGGCTACTTGGAAGAGCGGGTGGAGCAGCGCATCCGTCAGGGCCGGCCGCCCGAGGCCGCCCGACGCGAAGCGCTCAGCGAGCTGGAAGGGTTCGAGCAGGTCAAGGAGGAAGTTCGCGCGGCGCGGATCGGATCGGGCGTCGAGGGGCTGCTTCGGGACCTTCGCTATGGTTGGCGGTCGTTGCGAGGCGCTCCCGGATTCACGGCGGCCGCGGTCGTGACCCTATCTCTCGGAATCGGCGCAAGTACGGCCATCTTCAGCGTGGTCCACGCCGTCCTCCTGCGCCCGCTGCCGTTCGACGATCCCGAACGGATCGTCACCCTCTGGCAGAAAGATCTCGCCAACCAAGTCGATCGAGACGACGTCTCCGTCGCAAACTTCCTTGACTGGCGCGAACGAAGCACGGTCTTTGAAGAGATCGCTTTGAGCGAGCCCTACGGCTATTCCTACTTCGTCGACGGTCGTCCCGTCGAGATCCACGCTCAGCGCGTGAGCGAGGGATACTTTCGCGCGCTGGGCGTACCCGCGTTGTTGGGGCGCACGTTCCATGCGGAGGAGTACCGCCGGAACGCCGGCCCGGAGTTTCGGGCGTCCAACGAGGGCGTCTGCGTGTTGTCCCACGCACTGTGGCGGCGCACGTTCGGCGGCGACCCGGACGTCGTCGGGCGCACGCTGCAACTCGACGACCGCCCCATCACGGTGGTCGGCGTAATGCCGCCCGAGTTCCGGCCGAACCTCTACGCGACGGCTCGCGCCTCGCCTCAACGCGACCTATTCACGCCGAGATCCTATCGACGCGGGGAGTCGCGCAACCGGGCGAACTACCGCAAGGCCGTCGCTCGGCTCAAACCGGGCGTGACGGCGGCCGAAGCGCGCGCCGAGCTCAAGACGATCGCGGCGCAACTGAGGGACGAATTCCCCGAGACCAACGACGGCGTCGGCGTCTCCGTCGTACCCATCCGCGACCATCTACAGGGCCGGATTCGACCGGCGCTTTGGGTCTTGTTTGGGGCGGTCGGTCTTGTGCTGCTGATCGCCTGCGCGAACGTCGCCAACTTGCAGCTCGTGCGCGGCGAGCGACGCGCGCAAGAGTTGGCGGTTCGGGCGGCGATCGGGGCGGGGCGAGCCAGGCTGTTGCGTCAGTTGCTGGTCGAGAGCGCCGTCCTGGGGCTGGTCGGCTGCGTGGGCGGGCTGGCCGTGGCGCTTGGCGCCGTGCGTTGGATCATCGCGCTTCGGCCGTCCGACGTGATGCGGCTCGATCAGGCCGAACTGAGTCTCCCGGTGCTGGCGTTCGCCTTGACGACCTCCTTCGCGACCGTGCTGATCTTCGGGCTGTTGCCCGCGCTGCGTCAGTCGCGCGTCGAGCTGCACAGCGCGCTGAGCCGGCGGACGGCCGACCCGGGAAGCGCGCGGGCTCAGCGAGCGGTGATCGCGGCGCAGGTCGCTTTCGCACTGCCGCTTCTGGTCGGCGCCGCCTTGTTGACGCGGAGCTTCTGGGGACTGATTCAGGTCGATCCCGGATACGCCAAGGAGAACGTCGTCGCGCTCCAGGTGCACGTTTGGGGAAAGGTCCGCGGCCCGCAACAACGGCTCGCCTACTTCAGCGAGGCTCTCGAGAGGATCCGCGCGGCGCCGGGCGTCGAGTACGCCGGCATCAGTACGACGTTGCCGCTGTTCGAACCGAGCATCGACGTCGAGACGCAGCTAGAGATCGCAGGTTCGCCCTCGGCGCCGGGGCGCGAGCCGGTCGCCGAGTGGACGACTGCCACGACGGGATACTTTCGCGCGCTGGGGATGGAACTGCTCCGAGGACGGCTGTTCGAGCCCTCCGACGACGGCGACGGGCGGCGCGTGGCGGTGATCAACCAAACGATGGCGACGCGCTTCTGGCCGGACCAGCCGGCGATCGGCGGCCGCTTCCGCTTTGAGGACAACGGGCGTGCGCTGGAGCATGAGGTCGTGGGCGTCGTCGCGGACCTGCTGCACTACGGAGCGGATTCGGCGCCGAAGCCGGAGTTCTTCGTTCCCTACGCGCAGAACCCCGACGGCTCGATGACGTTCGTCGTCCGGTCGAGCGTCGAGCCGACGGCGACCCTGCGCGCGGTCGAGGCGAGCCTGTTTGAGGTTCGCAAGGACGTGCCCGTTTACTTGCGCGTCGTCTTGTCCGATCTGGTCACGGAATCGACAGCGACTCGGCGGTTCGGCCTGTTCTTGCTGGCTTCGCTGGCGGTTCTGGCGCTAGCGCTGACGGCGATCGGGCTGTACGGCGTGGTCAGCTTCTTCGTCGCGCAACGGACGAAGGAGATCGGGCTGCGGATGGCGTTCGGCGCGGAGGCGCGCGACATCGGACGGATGGTCGCGCGCCAGGGCCTAGGAGCGGTCGCGGCGGGCGGCGCCGTGGGGCTGACGGCGGCGCTCGGATTGCGTCGCTCGATCGAGTCGCTGCTGTTTGGAGTAGAGCCGTTCGATCCCGTCAGCTATGGAGCGGTCGTGGTCCTATTGGCCGGGACGGCCTGGCTCGCATGCCGAGCGCCGGCGGCTCGCGCGGCCGCGCTGAGTCCGATGGACGCGCTCAGGCGCGACTAGTACGCCGGGGCGGCGGCGTTCAGCGTGTGGTCGGGTCTTCGAGGGCGACGAAGGTCTTAGACATCCGGTCGTGCCAGCAGAGGCGTTGCTCGTCGGCGGCGGCCCAGGCGAAGCCGATACCCATCGACGCGGCGCTGAGGATGGAGCCCAGGGCGCGGTTTCTGCGCTGGACGGCGTCGGGCTGTTCGGCGTCGAAGTTCAGCAGCCGCAATCCGATCCAGGCCATGCCCGCCGTGCGGCCCAGGTAGCGCAGGTAGTAGACCCAGTAGAACGCGAGCATCGCGAAGAAGGTCACGCCGATCAGGCGGGCGCTCGACGCCGCCGCGAGCGCCTGCGCGTCGATCATGCGCACGACGGCCAGGAACAGACCGAGAGCGACCAAGACGACCGCGACGTCCATGACGCCCGCCATGGCGCGCAGAGACAACGGCGCCAGACGAGCTTCGAGGCTTCCGGACTTGCGGGCGGCGCGCGGGGTCTCGGGGGCTCGTCGATCGATGATCGGCGGCGTGAGAGCCGGCGGCCCCGGTCCGCGGACGGGATCGCTGCCGGGCTCGCGCAGCTCGGCGCTCCTGCGTCCGGGTTTGGGTTCGGAGGGCGGAGCGGGCGGCTGGATCTTGCCCTGCCGGTTGCGCAGGGGCGGCAGTGAGGCCGGACGTTCGCCTGTCGAGCGCGATCGCTTGGGCGGCGGGATGGCCGGAATCGCCGCCCGCGAGCTCCGGGGAAGGGGCTCGAGCGGGGTTTCGGGATCGAGGACGGGACCTTGGGACGACTCGTCGAACTGCTTCTTTTCCCGATAGCCCGCCAGGCGGCGATTCAGCTCTTGCTTCCACTCGGGCTCAGGCGGCGGCTTGGGCGCCTCGGCGACCGGGGGGGCCGGCAGCGCGTCGGCGTCTTCAGCCCCGCGACGGCTCTGGGCGCCGGGGGCGGCGTCCATGCGGCGGCCGCAACGCTCGCAACGCGATTCGTCGGGGCGATTCCAGCAGCCGCATCCCGCGCATCGCACGTCTTTAGGCGACGGCGCGTGAGGATCGAAGCGTTGGGGGAAGCCGATCATCTGACCTTTCTTGGGGGTGGTCGAAGGCAAGTGAGAAGCTCCTAGAGTCTAACGGAAACAGGTTTTAAGTTCAATGTTTCCGACGTCTGTCGGGCGACGGGTCCCAAATCAAGCCCGCCCTGGCCTGTCGTTGACCCGTCTAATCGGCTGTGATAGCTTGGAACTTCAAGGTTTAACGCCCTTTCGCGTTGCTCCCTGACGCTTCCCTTTCAAGACGGTCTCGGCCCTCTCCAGCAGGCCCGACGTGCGCCTTGAGGCGGTCGGTTCGGGGTCGCTTGAGAGGCCGGCTGGAACTGATCGCCCATGGCGTCCGCACTCGCTCACCGTTACGCTTCCGCTCTGGCGGAGGTGACCGCCAAATCGACCGCTGAAGTCTCCTCCGAAGAAGCTCTGCGGCAGCTCCGAGCCTTCTCCGAGCTGATGGCCGAGTCGGCCGATCTGCGCAACGTCTTGGCGGCGCCCTCGGTCACGATCGAAGACAAGCAGGCGCTGGTGATTTCGCTCGGCGGCCGGATTGGGCTGTCGCGTCCCATCCGCAACCTGTTGTTCGTGATGATGGACCACCGGCGTCTGGGCATCATCGACGACTTGATTGAGGCCTTCGGCGAATTGGACGACGAGAGGCGCGGCGTGGAGCGGCTGCACGTCGTCTCCGCTTCGCCGCTCGACGCCGGACAGCAAGCGGCTTTCGTCGACCGGTTTCGGCAAGTGGTAGGACGCGAAGTCGAGGCCGAGTTTTCGGCGGACAAGGATTTGCTGGGCGGCGTGGTCGTCCGGCGCGGCGGACAAGTGATCGACGGATCGCTGGCGGCCAAGCTGCGCTCGCTGGGCGAAGCGATGGCGGGCTAGACGGCTGTCCATCCGAATGCGCGGCTCGGCCGCACGATGAAGAAGCAGGATTCTCCGCGAGGAGTAAGGAACAACATGGCTCAGATCAGCGCTGATGAAATCTCAAGTCTGATTCGCGATCAGATTGAGAACTACGAAGGGGCGGTCGAGGTATCCGAGGTCGGATCGATCATCTCGCTCGGCGACGGCATCGCCCGCCTGCACGGCCTGGAGAAGGTCATGGCGGGCGAGATGCTTGAGTTCCCCGGGGGCGTCGCGGGCATCGCGATGAACCTCGAGGAGGATCAAGTCGGCGCCGTGTTGATGGGCGATTCCGGCTCGTTGCGCGAAGGCGACGAAGTGCGCCGCACCGGCCGCATCATCTCGGTCCCGGTGGGCGAGGCGATGATCGGCCGCGTGGTCGATGCACTCGGCCAGCCGGTCGACGGCAAGGGCCCCATTGAGACCACCCAGTTCAACCCGGTCGAAAAGATCGCCCCCGGCGTCATCAAGCGCAAACCGGTCAAGATGCCGATGCAGACCGGCATCAAGGCGATCGACGCGATGATCCCGGTCGGTCGCGGACAGCGTGAGCTGATCATCGGCGACCGCCAGACGGGTAAGACGGCGATCGCGGTCGACGCCATCATCAACCAGAAGGGCGGCGACATGGTGTGCATCTACGTCGCCATCGGTCAAAAGCGCTCGACGGTGGCGCAGGTCGTCCGCACGCTTGAAGAGCACGGCGCGATGGAGTATTCGATCGTCGTCGTCGCCTCGGCGTCCGACCCGGCCCCGATGCAATATCTGGCCCCGTATTCGGGTTGCGCGATCGGCGAGTACTTCCGCGACTCGAGCCGTCACGCGCTGTGCATCTACGACGATCTTTCAAAGCACGCCGCGGCCTATCGCGAGATCTCGTTGCTGCTGCGTCGTCCTCCGGGTCGCGAGGCCTACCCCGGCGACGTCTTCTACCTGCACTCGCGGCTGCTTGAACGCGCCGCGGCGCTCTCGGACGAAGAGGGCGGAGGCACGCTGACCGCGTTGCCGTTTATTGAGACGCAGGCGGGCGACGTTTCGGCCTACATTCCGACCAACGTCATCTCGATCACCGACGGTCAGATTTACTTGGAGTCGGATCTGTTCAACCGCGGCATCCGCCCGGCGGTCAACGTCGGTCTGTCGGTCAGCCGCGTCGGCGGTTCGGCGCAGATTAAGGCGATGAAGAAGGTCGCCGGTACGTTGCGCTTGGACCTCGCTCAGTTCCGCGATTTGGAAGCGTTCGCGCAGTTCGGCTCCGAACTCGACAAAAGTTCGTTGCAGCAGCTGGAGCGCGGCAAACGCCTGGTCGAGCTGCTAAAGCAGAAGCAGTACACGCCGCTTCCGGTTGAGAAGCAGGTGCTGATCATCTACGCCGGCACGAAGGGCTTCCTGGACGATCTGCCGGTCGATCGCGTGGGCGACTTCGAGCACGAACTCTTCGCGCACCTCGAAGGCCAAGAGGGTTCGGTGCTGGCGCAGATCGCCGAGAAGAAAGCGCTCGACGACGACCTGACGGCGGCGATCGAGAAGACGCTCAACGACTTCAAGAAGCGCTTCATCGAGAAACACCGTCTGGAGGTCGCCGCGGCCTAGCGGTTCCCTGCGATGCCCTCTTTGATCGATCTACGCCGGCGCATCCGCTCGGTTAAGAATACGCAGCAGATCACCAAGGCCATGAAGATGGTCTCGGCCGCGAAGCTGCGCCGCGCGCAGGAGCAGGTCTTGGCGGCGCGGCCTTACGCCACGTTGCTGAGCGACGTGCTGAACAGCGTGCTCAGCAGCCCGGGCGGGCGCGAAGGTTTCGACCATCCGCTGCTCGCCGTACGTCGGCCGAAGAAGATCCTGCTGTTGTTGCTTTCGGGCGACAAGGGCCTTTGCGGCGGCTTCAACACGAACGTCCTCAAAGAGGCGCGCAAGTTCCTCGACGCCCACAAGGACGTCGAAGTCGAGCTGGAGCTGATCGGCAAGAAAGGCCGCGACTTCTACGCGCGGCGCGACTATCCGATCTCGGGCGAGTGGGTGAACGTCTTCTCGAAGGTCGAGCACTCGACGGCGTCCGAGATCGCGACGAAGGTCTCCGACCGATTCGCTGCGGAAGAGATCGACGCCGTGTACTTGCTCTACAGCAAGTTCGTCTCGGCGATGACGCAGACGCCGACGGTCGTTCCCTTGTTGCCGTTTTCGGCCGACGGATCGGCGGACGAAGCCTCGGAGTTCATCTACGAGCAGCCGCCCGAAGAGATCTTCGCGTCCACGCTGCCTCGCTACGTCGACATCCAGGTCTACCAGGCGATGCTCGAATCGGCCGCGTCGGAGCACTCGGCGCGCATGGCGGCGATGGAAGCCGCGACGCGCAACGCCGGAGAGATGATCGACAACCTCACGCTGCGGCTCAACCGCGTGCGTCAGGCCAGCATCACGACCGAAATCATCGAGATCGTCAGCGGCGCGGCCGCCCTCGAATAGGCCAACGCTCAACGAAGTTCCTCAACAAGTTCACGGAAGAGAGAAACATGTCTGAAGGTCGAGTCATTCAAATCGCCGGTCCCGCGGTTGACCTCCAATTCCCGGAAGGCCAACTGCCGGAGATCTACAACGCGGTGCAGATCACCTCGGAGGGCTTCGACGTCCCCGAGCCGATCGACATCATCTGCGAGGTTCAGCAGCACTTGGGCGAAGGCCGCGTGCGCACGGTCGCCATGGAAGCGACCGAGGGCATGATCCGCGGCATGAAAGCGATCGACCTGGGCGAACCGATCTCGGTACCGGTCGGTCCGCAAGTGCTCGGCCGGGTGCTGAACGTGCTGGGTCGTCCGGTGGACGCCAGAGGCGAGGTGAAGACCGAGCAGACGTTCCCGATTCACCGTCCCGCTCCGCTGCTCGAAGACCAGTCGACGACGCAGGAGATGCTTGAGACGGGCATCAAGGTGATCGACCTGATCCAGCCGTTCTTGAAGGGCGGAAAGATCGGCCTGTTCGGAGGCGCGGGCGTCGGCAAGACGGTCATCATCCAAGAGCTGATCAACAATATCGCCCTGAAGCACGGCGGCGTTTCCGTGTTCGCCGGAGTGGGCGAGCGCACCCGCGAGGGCAACGACCTTTGGCTTGAGATGCAGGAGTCGGGCGTCCTCGATCCCGACGATTATGAGAAGTCGAAGGTGGCGCTGATCTACGGTCAGATGACCGAGCCGCCGGGAGCGCGCCTGCGCGTCGGCCTGACCGGTCTGACGGTCGCCGAGTACTTCCGCGACGTAGAAGGCCAGGATACGCTGCTGTTCGTCGACAACGTCTTCCGCTTTACGCAAGCGGGTTCGGAAGTGTCGGCTCTGCTTGGCCGCATGCCTTCGGCGGTCGGTTACCAGCCGAACCTGTCGTCGGAGATGGGCGCGATGCAAGAGCGCATCACCTCGACCAAGAAGGGCTCGGTCACCTCGGTGCAGGCCGTCTACGTGCCGGCCGACGATTACACCGATCCGGCCCCGGCGACGACCTTCGCTCACCTGGATGCGACGACGAACCTTTCGCGTTCGATCTCGGAGATGGGCATCTACCCGGCGGTCGATCCGCTGGCCTCGACCTCGCGCATTCTTGACCCGCTGGTCGTCGGCGAAGAGCACTACAACATGGCGCAGGAGGTGAAGGCGATTTTGCAGCGCTACAAAGAGCTGCAAGACATCATCGCCATCCTGGGCGTCGACGAGCTGTCGGAGGAAGACAAGCAGACGGTCGACCGCGCGCGCAAGATTCAGCGCTTCCTCTCGCAGCCGTTCCACGTCGCCGAGCAGTTCACCGGACTGCCCGGCAAGTACGTACCGATCTCGGAGACGATCCGCGCCTTCCGCGAGATCGCCGAGGGCAAGCACGACGACCTGCCCGAGCAGGCGTTCTACATGTGCGGCGGCATCGAAGACGCGATCGAGAAGGGCCGCAAGATGGCCGAGGCCGCTTAACGGTTCGCGAGGATTTCGCTCATGGCCGGCACGATCCATCTCGAAGTCGCCTCGCCCGAACGCATGGTGTTCGAGGGCGAGGTGACGGACCTACAGGCGCCGGCGGCGGACGGCTACTTGGGCGTCCTGCCCGGCCACGCGCCGCTGATCACCGTGCTCGGTTCGGGCGTGATCTCGTTCGTCAACGGCGACGGCCAGCGCCGCTACCTGATGGTGCAGGGCGGGCTGATGGAGATCCTGCCGGATCGCGTGCGGGCGGTGGCGACGTTCGCCGTCTGGGAGTCGGAAGTCGACATCGAGCGGGCCAAGAAGCAGTTGGACCGCGCGACCGACATCTTCCACGAGCACGACTACGAGGCCGACGTGGAGCGCGCTACGGCCAAAGCGGCGAGAGCGCGCGCAATGCTCGACGCGCACGAACGGTCCAAGGCGGAACGGTAGCCGACGGCCAGCCCGCGCGGGCGTGATTCAATAGTCTTCATGCAAGTTCGTCTCGCGTTCGGCAAGACCGGCGCCGTCGTCCAAGTTCCGCAGACCGCTGAGGTTCTCGAGCCGCGATTTGCGGCGGCGTTGCCTGACCCGGCGGCGGCCATCGCGGAAGCGGTTGCGGTCCCGGCGGCAGGGCCTCCGCTGGTCGAGCTGGCGCGCGGGAAGAAGTCGGCGGCGATCTCGGTTTGCGACATTACGCGTCCGGCGCCGAACAAGCTGGTGCTCCCGGCGATCTGCTCGGCGCTTGAAGCGGGCGGCATCGCTCCCGAGAACATCCGCATCCTGATCGCGACCGGGCTCCATCGCGAAGCGACCGATGCGGAGCTCGACGAGATCCTCGGTCCTGAGCTGCGGGGGCGCTATTGGGTCGACTCGCATCGCGCCAAGAACCTCGACGAGCAGACGCATCTCGGCCGGACCGAGGCCGGAACCGAGATCTACGTCGACAGCCGTTTCGTCGAAGCGGACATGCACCTGACGGTCGGGTTTATCGAACCGCACTTGATGGCGGGGTTCTCGGGCGGTCGGAAGTTGATCTCGATCGGCCTGGCCGGCGAGCGCACGATCAAGCGGCTGCACAGTCCGCTCTACATGCGCGACGCGGCGGCGACCGAAGGCGTGTTCCCCGACAATCCGCTGCACCGCGAACTGGTCGAGATCGCCTCGCGCGTGGGCCATCACTTTATGGTCGATGTGGCGCTGACTGGGGATCGCGGGATCGCGGCGGTGTTTGCGGGCGAACCGGTCGAGACGCATAAGAAGGGTGTCGAGTTTGTGCGTCGATCGACGCTGGCGACGCTCGACGAGCCGGCCGATCTGGTCGTCACGACTTCAGGCGGCTACCCGCTCGACCTCACCTACTACCAGACCGCCAAGGGCGTGACGGCGGCCGCGCACATCGTCAAAGAAGGCGGCACGATCCTGGTCTGTTCGGAGTGCGCCGAGGGCGTGGGCAGCCCGGAGTTTACGGAGTTGGTGCGGACTTCGCCTGATCCCGAGGGGCTGCTCAAGGAGCTGGCGGATCGGCCGGTTGCGGTCGACCAGTGGCAAGCGGAGAAGCTGGCGATGGTGACGCGTAAGGCGAAGCTCGCCTTCTGTACGCCGGGCGTTCCGGAGGCCGATCGTGCGTCGCTTTGGGGGCCGGTCTATGACGATCCGCAAGGCGCGTTGGATGCCGAGTTGGCGAAGCTGCCGGCGGGGGCGCGGGTCGTGGTGATTCCAGAAGGGCCGTATGTTTTTGCTCAGTTGGAGCGCGAGCCGGCGCTGGTTTGAGCTCCGGCGTGATGGGGGTACTGGGACGGAGGTTTTTGGGATTCGGCAAAGGTACCGAATCGAAAATGTCATGGTACTGACATTTTTCGTCTGTAAGTTGTTGGTTCTTCGTTGGGCGATGTCAGTGTTTTGCACCAAAATGTCAGGTTTTTGACAGTTTTTGATACTTTTTCTGGCGTAAGTCTTTTGGAATCAACAAAAGTACCTTGGTTTTCGGAATTTTCAATTTATGTAAACGCTTTCATTGGCGCAAGTCTTCTGTTTTGAATGGCTTGCGGGGATTTGAAAATGTCATGGTACTGACATGCGATTTTGAGGTTTGTTGGGACTGGCGGTTTAGGACTTTTTGGCGGCGATTTGGAGGGTGGGTTCAACTCTGTTTTTAGGGTAGCGCGGAGGGGCAAATCCGTCGGGCGGTTGGTTGAAGTGTGGGGTGGATTGGGCTGGAAGATTTGCGTGGGCTGGGCTTCGGTAGTCGGCTGGGGACAGTCCACACGCGCTGGGTGGTTTCCGTGGTGCTGAAGCCTTGATGGGACAGTCCCCGCGGTTGGCTTCTGTGGGTGGGGCTGGCTGGAGGATTTGGGTGGGTTGGGCTTTCGTGGTCGACTGGGGACAGATGGGATGAGACGGCTGGTTCGCCTTGGCAGCGTAGTAAGCTGCTTGGCGCACTCAGGAAAGGTGCAAAGGAGAACCAGCCATGAAGAAGAATACCAGTGCGTTGCGGAAACGAACAGCGAAAGCGAAGAGGATTCGGGCGCAGTTTCCCGCCCTGCCGGAGTTTTGCTACGGGGTCGATCTCGGCGATCGGCGCAGTTGCTACGTGCTCCTCAACCAAGACGGAGAAGAGAT
>JGI12316J15310_10000220_pt39 | contig 40009 bp, 36 predicted proteins | sample MarCyaLeptolynsp_FD_15310 | JGI IMG/M metagenome (IMG submission 15310)
GAAGATATAGGCGATGGTGATCACAGCAGCAATTGTGCTTTTCCTAAGGGAACTAGGGGGCGCATGAAATTACTGGTCAAGGAGCCGGGTGTTCTCGCGGGTGTGAATGTAGCGAGGGAGGTCTTTAAGATTGTCGATCCTGAGATTAAAATGGATACTCGTTTAGGGGACGGTGAAATCGTCGACATAGGGGATATAGCATTCTACTTGGACGGTCCTGCGCACAGTCTATTACAAGGAGAGCGTTTGGCTCTTAATTTGATGCAAAGGATGAGCGGGATTGCTACTAAAACTAGATCCCTGGTAGACCAGATTTCGCACACGGCTGCCAAATTATTGGATACCCGTAAAACCACTCCGCACCTCAGGGTTTTTGAAAAGGAGGCCGTGCGCTGGGGTGGAGGTCATAATCATCGTTTTGGCCTCTTCGATATGATCATGTTGAAGGACAATCATATTGATTTTGCAGGTGGCGTTAAGGAGGCTATTCACAAAGCCTTGGACTATAAATTGAAACACAATCTTCAGATTCCAATTGAAGTGGAGGTTCGCGATTTTAATGAATTGGAATTAGTCTTGGAAAGTGAGGGCGTTCTTAGAGTAATGTTCGATAATTTTTCGGTTGAAGATACCGGGAAGGCGGTTGAAATTGTGGCTGGTAGGATTCAGACGGAATCATCAGGGGGTATTACCGCCAAAACTTTAGTTCCCTATGCCGAAACGGGTGTGGACTACATCTCAATGGGAGCTTTAACCCACAGTGTCAGTGGTTTAGACATGAGTTTGAAGGCAGAATTGCATTGAAAATAGGCTCAGCCAGAAGTTCATTTAGTCATTGGGCTTTTTGGTAATTTTCACCAAAAGTGTAGATTTTACACTTCTATATTCTATTGTTGAATTTCTTTTAATAATTTTGGGAATCTCCTCAATATAAAGGGAGTGATGTTCAATTATTAATTTGGTTTTCTGTAACACTAAATAAGTTTTGGTATGACAAAAAAGTATGCGACATTTAAGAAAGTAAGCCTGTCGCTGGTTGTTCTCCTTTTACCATCTTTCATGTTCGGACAATTGGGTACTGACACATGGAGTATTTCATCTGATGTTTCCTCTAACTATTCAGGTTGGTCAAATGGTGATAACGAAGGATCAGGTTTTGGAAACTGGGCCTTGGCAACCACAGGTGGAGGTCATTACATTGGAGGAACGGGGCAATCTGGGTCTAGCTTTGGAATTTATTCTAGTGGTTCAGGAAATTTTGCGACTGCTGAGCGTTCCTTTTCGGGAGGTGACATGAAGGCCGGTGAGACTTTTTCTGTTAATTTAGGTCATACTGCGACCATTAATGGGGAGATAGGACTAGTATTTCTAGATGGTGGTTCTACGGTATTTACCTTGAAATTTATTGGTGGTCAGTCGGATTGGAAACTGAATGATGGAGGATCTGACTTTGGGTCTGGTCAGAATTATTCTGCAAATAGCAGTATTACTTTCACTTTTACTTACGAAGGTGGCAATAACTACTCCTACACATTTGGTACTGGCTCGGGTAGCAATTTTACAGCTACCAATACAATTTCTGGTATTGACGCGGTTAGATTTTACAACAGTGACCAGGGAGCAAGTCAAAACTTTGGATTTGACAACCTTTCGTTAACCACAAAGTATTCAATTCCAGCGGGACAAACGACTACGGCCTCAAGTGATTTAACCATACCTTATTTAGATATTGCAGGAACAGCGACTGTAAATGTAGCGGCTAGTACGGATTTAACTATTTCAGGAGATTTGACAAATGCCGGTACAATTAACTTGCAATCCGATGCAAGTGGCAATTACGCACAGGTATTAGCGAATTCAAGTTCGGGGGCCGGAACATTTAATATTCAACGCACGGTTACGGGAAGTGCCCGATGGTTTTACTTGGGTTCCCCTTTAAGTGGCGGCACGGTGGCAAACCTTTCCGTTTCTTCTGGTGTCCTTACCACTGGTTCGGGAGGAGATGTGAACATTTACTATTACGATCCAACCACCGCCAATAGCGGGGAAGGAACATGGACCAAAGTCCCAAACACCTCATTTAGTACTGTGAATAATGGTTTTGCAGTTTATTTAGGAGGGGCCGGTACATTTGGAACTCTGCCAATTACCATTACGGCCTCCGGAAGCGGATTTAATGATGGAGCCATAAATATTGCATTGGATAACAGTAATTCGGGTTGGAACTTAGTAACGAATCCTTATCCATCATCAATTGATTGGAATGCCTATTATGATGCGCACAGTACTGATTTAACTTCTACCTATTATGTTTACAATGGCAGTCAATGGATTGGATATGATGCCAGCGGAAATAGTGCCTTGAATTCAGGTACTGCTTTAATCGCACCAATGCAATCCTTTTTCGTGCAAAATACAGGAAGTGGAAGTTTGAACTTAGCACTCGAAAATGCGGATCGTTCCCTATCCTCTGCACCAGGTCAAAATAAATCCAACGGCACCATGCAGGTGTTAAAATTGCATGTTGATGCAGTAGATGGGACTAGCGACGAGACATTACTCGCTTTTGATTCTCAATTCACCGATGGCTGGGATGCAGGAGAAGATGCTATAAAGAGAAAAAATGCTGGGCACTATCCAAATATGTTCACCACCTCTACCACGGGGGAGGAGTATTTTGTGAACAAGATGGATGTTAATTTCACTACCAAGCAAATTTCAATGGCTTTTGATTCTGATATAGAGCAGGCTTATAGCATAAGCATTAATGATCTAAGAGTACCTGCTTCTTGGGAAATAGAATTGGAGGACGTCCTTTCAGGAAACAGAGTGGACTTGCGTCTGGGAGCATACCAGTTTTCCCATGTACCTGGAAATAATCCAAATCGATTTGTGCTTCATATAAACCAAACTGGGGTTAATACGAGAGAATTTGAATCTAATAATAATTATGCCTTTATGAGCGAAAGCTCATTTAATATCATTTTGGCGCAAAAGTTACCCAATGTAGAGGTGAAAATTTTCAGCCAAGGAGGTCAGTTAGTTTGGGATGGCGAATTTCAAGATATTGACCAGGTGGCAATCGATAACGATGCCTTAGCTAAGGGAGTTTATATAATGCATGTTACTTCCCAAGATGAGCTTGTTTTTACTCAAAAGTTGATAAAGTAAAAAAATAGAAAATGAAGAAAGGTATTTTAGTAATAACACTAGTTTTAGCGACTGCCTTATTTGTAGATGCTCAACCAGCTGAGGGAAATCCTGGTGGTGCTCCTGCTCCAATTCCCGGATTAGTTTGGCTTGCAGCGGCCGGGGCGGTTGTAGGTGTAAGAGCTTACAGGAAAAATCAAGATCATCAATAGCAATAGACTTAGGTATATTTTAAGGCTCATCTTCACCAGGTGAGCCTTTTTTATTGATTAAAAATTAAAGTAAAGAGAACATTAGAGTATTGTTAGTCTCAACCATGCGTCATACCTTTGTCGAGTAATTTTTTTACTCGTTTTTCGGTCCGAATTTTAGAAACATTTGGGACCGAGGAGGCGAAGCTCTGTCCTTTTATGTTAGAAACTCTTATCTCTTCTAAAACTCGAATAAAGCTTCTCTTGAAGTTTTTCTTGAATTCCGAATCAAAAGGTTATTTGAGGAGTTTGGCCCATGAGTTTGGTGATAGCACCAATGCTATTCGCATTGAGTTAAATAAATTCGAAGAGGCTGGAATGTTGAAGTCCGAATTGGATGGAAACAAGAAGGTTTTTATGGCGAATCGCAAGCATCCATTATTCGATAATTTGCATGCAATGGTGATGAAATACATCGGCATCGATAAAATTGTCGAGAATATTTCCATTCGCCTAGGTGACATTCAAAAGGTTTATCTAGTTGGTGATTATGCGGAAGGTCGTGATAGTGGAATCATTGACCTTTTTATACTTGCGAGCGACTTAGACGCCTTATATTTGATGAAGCTTCTACAGAAGGCTGAAGCTAAGATTGATCGCAAAATTCGCTATGTCCACTTCGAAGCAGAACAAGAACTTTTATCACTTTTAAATAATCAAGCAAACCTCCTCATTTGGGAGAAATAAATTCTGAGAAATGAAAGACCTCGAAAAATCAAAAATTGCCTTAATTGGATTAGGTTATGTTGGTTTACCATTGGCTGTTGAATTCGGGAAAAAATACCCAACACTTGGTTTTGATATTGACAAAGAACGAGTAGAAGAGTTACTTCGCAGTCATGACCGTACCTTGGAGGTTGCGGATGAAGAATTGAAAGAGGTAATCGTAAAAAATCCTATTCAATTAAAGAATCAAGGCACAGGTCTATATTGTACTGATGCTGTCACGGATATCAGTGAATGTAATATATACATCGTAACCGTACCTACCCCAACCGATGAGCATAATCGTCCAGTATTAACACCTCTTACCAAATCAAGCGAAACGGTAGGTAATGTGCTAAGTAAGGGTGATGTGGTGATTTATGAATCAACCGTTTACCCAGGTGTAACAGAGGATCACTGCGTGCCTATCCTCGAAAAAGTTTCAGGTTTAAAGTATAACGAAGATTTCTTCGTTGGATACTCCCCAGAGCGTATCAACCCAGGTGATAAATTACACACGGTAACAAAAATCCTTAAGGTTACCTCTGGCTCAACACCTGAAGTAGCAGATTATGTAGATGCTCTTTACCGTTCCGTTATTGTGGCGGGAACTTTCAAGGCTTCAGGCTTAAAAGTAGCTGAGGCTGCAAAGGTTATCGAAAACTCTCAGCGCGACATCAATATTGCCTTCGTAAACGAACTAGCGAAAATCTTTAACCTTATGGGAATTGATACGCATGAAGTATTAGAAGCAGCTGGAACAAAATGGAACTTCCTTCCTTTTAAACCGGGTTTAGTAGGTGGTCACTGTATTGGTGTTGACCCATATTACTTGGCTCAGAAGGCGCAAGAAGTAGGTTATCACCCCGAAATTATTTTGGCAGGTCGTCGCTTAAACGATAGCATGGGTGGATATGTGGCTTCTCAGGTTGTGAAGCTAATGGTAAGAAGAGAGCGCAAAGTTTTAGGTTCTAAGGTCCTATTGTTAGGAATCACTTTTAAAGAAAACTGCCCCGATATCCGCAATACCCGTGCAATTGACATCTACCACGAGTTGAAATCATACGAAATGAATGTTGAGGTGTATGATCCATGGGCCGATGCTGCAGAGGTAAAGCATGAGTATGGTATTACTACCGTAGATGCACCTGGCAATGATTACGATGCAGTGGTATTAGCGGTTGCTCATGCCGAGTTCCTTGAAATGAATTTACGCGATCACTTGGATCAAGGTGGTATTATATACGACGTTAAAGGTATTCTTCCTAAGAGTACTGTGGACGATAGACTTTAAGATAAGCCTCCCTTTGGCTACAAATCATATTCTTATATGGCAGAAATAACTGGGAAAATTCTAATTACAGGAACGGCCGGGTTTATAGGCTTTCATTTGGCCGAAAGGTTAATTAAAGAAGGCTTTGAGGTAGTTGGTTTAGATGTGGTAAATGATTACTACGATGTAAACCTAAAATACGCCCGCTTGCAGGAACACGGTATCGACCATGCCGAGCTCGAGTATGGTGTTCCTCAAAACAGCACCAAGTATACAAACTACAGATTCTATAAATGCGACCTTGCCGATCATGATCGAGTGGTGAGCTTTATGGAAGAGGAGAAGTTCGATTATGTAGTGAACCTAGCCGCTCAAGCAGGCGTACGCTATAGCATTGATAATCCTCGTGCTTACACTCATAGCAATATCGATGGCTTCCTAAGTGTATTGGAAGGCAGTAGAAATAGTAAGGTGAAGCATTTGGTATATGCTAGTACTAGCTCTGTGTATGGTTTAAATACCAAGATGCCATTATCGGAAAAGGCTCCAACCGAGCACCCTATGGCTTTGTATGCAGCTACCAAGAAGGCTAACGAAATGATGGCCCATTCCTATTCCCATCTTTTTAATCTTCCAACTACAGGTTTAAGATTCTTCACGGTTTATGGACCTTGGGGACGACCAGATATGGCATTGTTCCTTTTTGCCGAAGCCATTCGCGAGAATCGCCCCTTTAATGTTTTCAACCATGGTAAGATGATCCGCGACTTCACCTACGTTGGTGATATTGTAGAAAGTATCAAGCGTTTGGTAGTTAAGCCAGCGCAAGGAAATCCTGATTGGAATGGTGATGACCCAGAAATTCCAACTTCTTCAGCACCTTACCAGGTGTTCAATATTGGAAATGGCTCCCCCGTGCAATTAATGCGCTATATCGAGGCCTTGGAAACGGCCTTGGGGAAAAAGGGTAAATATAATATGATGGATATCCAACCCGGAGACGTCCCTGCAACGCATGCGGATACAACGGCTCTTGAAAATTATGTTGGATTTCGCCCGAACACTTCTGTGGAGGACGGAGTAGCCAACTTCATCGCATGGTATAAAGAATTTTACAAGGTAAGTATCTAGTTATGAGAATATACATTGCCGGTCATCGTGGAATGGTAGGCTCAGCAATTTGGCGAGCACTTGAGTCAGAAGGTTATGAGCTAATTGGGAAAACTAGTCGCGAATTGGATTTGAGAAATCAAGCTGCGGTGCAAGATTTCTTCATAACTGAGAAACCAGATGTTGTTATTGATTCTGCTGCTAGAGTAGGGGGCATTTTGGCCAACTCTCAATATCCCTATCAATTTTTGATGGAGAATATGCAGATTCAAAATAACTTGATAGATGCCTCACTTAAAGCAGATGTAGAGAAATTCATCTTCTTGGGAAGTTCTTGTATCTACCCAAAATTAGCGCCACAACCATTAAAAGAGGACTACCTTTTAACGGATAGCCTTGAGCCAACCAATGAATGGTATGCCATCGCTAAAATTAGCGGTGTAAAGGCTTGTGAAGCAATTCGAAATCAATTTGATAAAGATTACGTATCACTAATGCCTACAAACCTGTACGGCCCTTATGATAACTTCGATCTTAAAACCTCTCACGTTTTACCAGCTATGATCCGGAAGTTTCATGATGCAAAGCTTAATGGCAATAGCCCGGTTAATTTATGGGGTAGCGGCTCGCCCATGCGCGAGTTTCTATATGTAGAGGATTTGGCCGATGCGGTGAAGTTTAGTCTTCAAAATAAATTAGGAGATAACCTTTACAACGTAGGCACTGGAAAGGATTTAACCATTAAAGAGCTTGCCCTTTTAATCCAGAAAACCACTGGTCATCAAGGAGAAATTCTTTGGGATGCCAGTAAACCAGATGGTACTCCACGTAAATTGATGGACGTAGGTAAATTATCAGATCAAGGTTGGACCTATTCGGTTGAGCTTGAGGATGGTATTCAAAAGACCTACGATTGGTTCTTGGCCAATCAGGATAAGTTTAAAGAAGTAAAGATTTAACAACTTTCAGAGAGTAGAATAATATGAAAGTAGCACTAATCACCGGGATCACCGGACAGGATGGCGCCTATTTAGCCGAGTTATTATTGAAAAAGGGATATCGAGTTCACGGCATTAAGCGTCGTGCATCCTTGTTCAACACCAACCGTATCGATCATTTATATGAGGATCCGCACGTAGATAATCCAAGCTTGACCTTGCATTATGGCGACATGACGGATTCCATGAATTTGACTCGTATTATTCAGGAAACTCAGCCCGACGAGATCTATAACCTTGCGGCCATGAGTCATGTGAAAGTAAGTTTTGATACTCCTGAGTATACCGCCAACGCTGATGGTATTGGAACCTTACGAATTCTAGAAGCGGTTCGTCTTTTAGGCTTGGAGAAGAAAACTCGTATCTATCAAGCCTCCACCTCTGAATTATACGGATTGGTGCAAGCCGTTCCTCAAAGTGAAACAACCCCCTTTTACCCACGCTCACCATATGCGGTAGCAAAATTGTACGCTTACTGGATTACCGTAAATTACCGCGAAGCTTATGATATGTATGCGTGCAATGGAATTCTCTTTAATCACGAATCACCTTTACGTGGAGAAACTTTCGTGACTCGTAAAATTACCCGCGCAGTATCTAAAATTGCTTTAGGATTGCAGGATCGCTTTTACATGGGTAACCTAGATGCAAAACGCGACTGGGGCCATGCCAAGGATTACGTAGAAGCTATGTGGCGTATCCTACAGCAAGATGTTGCAGAAGACTTCGTAATTGCCACCGGAGTTACGACCACCGTGCGCGATTTCATTGATATGGCCTTTAAGTTTATTGGTATCGAAATCGATTTCCAAGGAACAGGGGTGGATGAAATCGGTGTTATTAAATCGATCGATGAAGCGCGTTTTGCGGAGATGGTTAAGGTGGATAAGCCTAGTGAGGCAATTGCCAATTTATTAGGTAAACAAGTACTACAAATCGATCCAAAATATTTCCGTCCTACCGAAGTAGAGCTATTAATTGGCGATGCCACCAAATCTAAGGAGAAGCTAGGGTGGGTTCCTAAGTATGACTTAAAAGCCTTGGTAGAAGAAATGGTACAAGCCGATTTGGAATTGTTTGAACGTGATATCAAATTGCGTTCTCATGGCTTTAGTACCCTTAATCAAGCGGAATAATTATTAGCTACTGAATGAGTCAGTCTTCTAAGCTGCTCACGGGTGGGTCTTGGGCTTTGTTCAAGATCCTTGTGGTTCAGTTAATTAATTTTGCGGCTATTGCAATTCTAAGTCGACAGTTAGATCCTGTTGATTTCGGTATTGTAGCATTGGCTAATGTGGCTTTGCGTTTTTTCAATGTAATTTCTGCTCAAGGAATTAATCAATTCATCATTTATGATAACTCTGATGAGCATGAAGAAAAGGTTCACGCAGCATTTTGGCTAAACTTGGTTTTTTCCATTATAGCGACTCTCGTTGGAATTTCGTTAATTCCAACAATTTCAAATTTCTATCAAGAACCGCTATTAGGAAGCATTTTATTGGTTTTATTTTTTCGATTCCCAATTGATGTGACATCAAAGTTGCCAGACTCAATTTTACAGAAGAGTTTGAACTTTAAACCCATCGAAATTCGAGATACCTTATTACAGTTATTTTCGGCTATTGCCAGTATTGTGATGGCGGTAACCGGGTTTGGTGTTTGGTCTCTTATAGTTCCGAGTTTAGTAGTTGCCCCCATTCGCCTTTTAATATCTCTTAAAGCCGCTAATTGGTTTCCAAAGTTTAATTTCTATACCAAGTATTGGGGAGAAATCCTGAGGTACTCCTCAACAATTATTGGAAGTACTTTAACAAATTTTGGTTTAACCCAAAGTGACACCTTGGTAGTAGGAAAGTTATTGAACACAACAGCCTTAGGCGTTTACAATCTTTCCTGGGAGGCGAGTAACATTGTGAGTCGCACTTTGGTTACTCTAATAAACAAGCTTTCCTTACCCGCTTTTGCTTCTCTAAAAGGAGATAAGGGAAAACTGTATCAGGGATTAAAAAAGGTTTTGTTTGCGATTTCAACCATTAGTTTTCCATTGTTAATGTGGATGATTGTGGCGGCCGACTATCTTATTCTTACCATATATGGGGATAAGTGGGCCGATGCTATCATACCCTTTCAAATTTTATTGATTTACGCCATTCGGTATTCAATAGGATCTCCTGTTGGGGGCTTGTTTAAAGCAATGGGGCGCCCGGATATTAATTTGAAGTTAGGATTATTTATACTTCCCTTTTATTTCTTGGGGATTTGGCTTGGATCTGACTTTGGGATTATTGGTGTTGCAACCGGGGTAACTGTTGTAAGGACTGTTTTTGGCTTTATAAGTTTTTATCTAGCAGCTAAGCTTCTCGAAGTGTCTTTTTGGAAGGTGTTAAGACCGGTTAGAGAACCTTTTTTAGCCTCACTATTGGCTAGCCTGTGCCTTTGGGTGCTTAACGAGTTTGCTTTAAGCGAATTGCAAAGTTTATTGATGAACCCCTTACTCGGAGTTGTATTAACGGGAATTGTGATGGCCTGCCTTTATATAGCCTTATCCAAGTTTATCTTTAAAGAAATCGGCTTTTTTATTGGCGAAATGCTGGACAAATTAACTCGGGGAAAAATGTCTGCTAAATGGTTGATGTAAGTGGCCTGAAATACTACTACCGTCGGTATAAATACCTGCAAAGAAGACGGGTGGAGTTGGCTTCCATAGATGAGGAAAATAGTAATGATCATGTGTATTTGATTGCATATCCCAAATCCGGGAATACATGGATGAGGGTTTTGCTCGCAAACATGCTTAATGATAAACCAGATTTAGATATAGCCTTCCACAATGTTGGTGACTTTATTCCAGATTCGCATATTCCAGAGCAGAGGAAATATGTTACTAACCCGGATTCCCATTTTAACTCTTTGCCAATTCATCTTATTAAGAGCCATGATGGATATAAGGATTTTTATAGGGGTAAGAAGGTTATCTACCTAGTTAGAAATGGAGCAAAAGTCATTCCCTCATTCTTTCATTATATCAATGCTAGAAAGGCGGTGAAGGTGAGCTATGAGGAAATATTAAATGGCATGGCAAGCCATAGTTTTGGGTCTTGGTTTAAACATGTCAATTCGTGGCTGGATCGCAAGTCTGAAAAAATTCTAGTTGTAGAGTACGAGAAGTTACGAAAGAATACAGAACCGGAACTTCAAAGAATTGCTGAGTTCCTTGGCCTAAACGTGCCTAAGGAAAAACTGCAATTGGCAATTAAGAAGTCTGATTTCGGCACAATGAAAGATCTGGAGTCTAAATATGGCTACTTTAATGATACCCGCACGGAGAAGGGTAAAAAGACTCCCTTTGTTCGAGAAGGAGCTACCACATCGGATAAAGGGGAACTACCTGATCGTATTTTTAAGAAAATCAGCTCTCAACAAAGTATAATCACTAACAAACTCAATAAATTGTAATGGGAAAGAAAACTGTTTGTCTTAAGGTGAGTTCCCTTGACGAAATGGCTAATAGTGACCATGAAGTTATTATGTTGGTTTGGGATGTGGATTGGACCCTCAATCAGGTTTCATCTTGGTTTAAAACTAGACCCCAAATAAGGAAGGTTATTCATGTTCTTAATGGATCGGCTTCGGTTGTCTTACCTCATCTTGAGAAAAATGTATCTGGTTCGATTGAGCACTTGTATTTCTACAAGGAAAATCAAGGTTTAACCCGAAATGAGAGATTTGAAATAGCAACTTTTCTAGGCGAAAAGGCACTTGCCCGGAATAACCCTAATCCAGATTTAAGGCAATTGTATGGCTTATGGAGTTATGAGGTTATGATGGCCTTGAATGATTTAAGTCCAGAACAGTCTAAAATGCTGGAAGCGGAATATAAACACGCAGAAACGTATACATTCCCAGTTGCACTGACAAGTTGGGTTAAGAATCTAAAATTCACCCTCGAAAAATCAGAAGCTGAATGTGATTTGGCGAACTTTCCTCGGTCAGCCCAATCACTAAAAGCTATCCTCAAGAAAGGTGTAAAAAAGGTTCTACCATCTAGGAGCATCAATCCGGCAACAGCTGATAATAGTATTGATCTCATCAACCTGCCGTCGGTAAATGAAAAGAATCCAAGGCACTGGAAAAGCATATTGATAACGGGCTGGTATGGAACAGAAACTGCTGGTGATAAAGCAATTTTAGGAGAGATTATTCATCAGATGAGGGTTTATCAACCCGACATCAAAATTTATATATCCTCAATAGATTTAAGGGTAAGTTGGCAAACTAGGATCGAAATGGATTTGAATGTGGAGCATATCCCCATACAAAAGATGGTTCCCTTTATTAAGTCCAATAAATTGGATGCCGTTATTATGGGAGGAGGTCCACTTATGGAGTCTAGCCAAATAATTCCAATTATGCAGCTTTTTCAGGAGGCCGCCCAGCAAGGAATAAATAGAGTGATTTTTGGATGTGGTGTTGGTCCAATTCACAGTGAAGCTATGTCCAGCAATATTGCTCAAATCATTAAACTAAGCAATGTTGCATTTTATAGGGATAGAGAGAGTTTAGATTACGCTTTGAGCCTAGGTGGAGATGCAGAAAACTCTCTTTTGGCGTGTGACCCTGCCACAGCATTTATTCGTCGTTGGAAAGAAACAAATCCGACCGAAGTGAAGAGATACCCTATCAGTACAATGCTACGAGAGCAAACTTCAGAGTACGAGAAGGACCCAATGGTGCTGGAAAAGAATAGATTGTTTCCAGAGAAGGTGGCCAAGGTTCTTAATATTTGGCTGGCAAATAACGATTCTAATGGTCGACCCAATCTGGTAGCCATGCATGCTTATTGGAGGGGCAATGACGATCGAGCATTAAATGTGAAAATTGTAGATAATTTATCTATCAAAGTATTGGACTCCGAGTTTCTCAGATATCGGGATATTTATCAATTGATAGAAGACCTTAATGCCAGTTCATATGCATTAGCCATGCGCTACCATGGACATATCTTCTCCTTAGCATTAAACATTCCTTTTTTAAGTTTAGATTACACTGGAAAGAAAGGAAAAGTCTCCAATTTAATGAGTCGGATCAAACTTGATGAGTATTCCGTGAAATTCAAGGATTTTACGTCGGACTTAATCCAAGACAAATTGAATTCTCTGAGTGAGAATGCTGCTTTTACCGCCACCTTAAAAAATCGCTCAGAGGAGCTTACCAAAGAACTTGAAAATGCTTACCAACATTTCTGGCAATAAGCCACGGATAGCGTTTGTCTCTCCACATGATTTTCAAGGAGGCGCGAGTCGAATTGGACACTATTTGTTCGAAGGTTTTCGGAAAGAGGGGTTTGAAACGGCATTTTTTGTTGGTCGCAGAAGCCTTGAAGACCCCGATGTTCATCATATTCGGAAGTATAAGAACTCAGGTCAAAAGTTATGGAGTAAATTTCAAAGGCGAATAACTTGGGAATTAGGTCATGAGAATTTTTATTATCCAGGAAGTACCGATCAAATTATTGACTGGAATCCTGACATAATTCATTTTCATAATCCTCAAGGTGGTTATTTTGATTTAAGGAAATTAGAAAGTCTCTCCGCAAATATCCCTGTGATATTCACATTGCATGATCCATGGATGTTTACAGGACATTGCTCATACTTTATTCATTGCCAAAAATGGCTAGATGGTTGCGGATCATGCCCTGATTTAAATCGACGCCCAAGTTTAAAGCGAGATGGCACAGCCTTCAATTTTAAAAGGAAACAAGGGATTTACAGGAACTCTCAGTTTTATGTAGCAACTCCCAGTGCATGGCTACTTAAGGAGGCCGAAAAATCAATGCTTAAGGATTCTATTGTTGCGGGAAGAGTAATTAATAATGGTGTAAACGAAGCAGTGTTCACCCCCAAGGATAGTAATGTTTTAAGGAAATCATTGAATATTCCTGAGAAGGAAATTGTTCTATTGTATGTTGTGAATTCACAAATGCAAACAAATCCATACAAAGACTTTACAACAATTTCAAATGCTCTTGAGCAACTACGTTTAAGAAAAAAGGAGGGGCAAAAGTTCACCTTTATCGCCTTAGGTGCTGATGGAGAGAGTTATGAGGAAGATGGTATTCGTGTAATTTATGCCGGATTTCAAAGTGATATGGACCTTATTTCTTCTTACTTCAATGTAGCAGATTTGTATTTGCATGCTGCGAGGGCAGAGAATTATCCAAACGTGGTTATGGAAGCTTTGGCTTGCGGGACTCCGTGCATCGTTACAAATACAGGAGGTGTTCCAGAGCAAATTGTGGAAGATGTTACAGGATGGGTGGTTCCTTTTGAGGGTTATAACGAAATGACGGATAAGATATTGGAGCTTTCCGAAAATCCAGAAAAAATCACAAAGGCTTCCATCGAAGCGAGAAAATGGATTGAAGAAAATCATACCCTGAGTCATATGATCAATGATTACAAGGATTTCTATGAACTAATACTAAAGGAAAAGCACAATTAGGATTTTATGGAAACTAAAGCACTAGTAAGCATTATAACACCCTCTTTTAACACAGGGCCTTATATAGATTCGACACTGAAAAGTGTTGCTAGTCAAGATTACCCCAATATTGAACACATTGTCTTTGATGGAGGATCTACAGATGAGACTCTAGAAATATTAGCTAAGTACCCGAATGTAGACTGGGTTTCAGAAAAGGATAAAGGGCAAAGCGACGCTATAAACAAAGGCTTTTCAAAAGCTAAAGGAAAGTATATCGGTTGGTTGAATAGCGATGATACCTATACCGAAGGAGCCGTCTCTAAAGCAGTTGAATATTTGGAAAAGAACCCTGATGTTGATATGATATATACGGACTTAAACATCATTGACGAAAAGGACACTGTTTACGGTTTTACAAAAGGGCTCGAATTCAATCTCCGTAATTTATTGGAAAATAATCCAGTAAAACAGCCAACGCTTTTAATGCGAAGGGAAGTGATAGACAAACTGAAAGGAGTAGACGAATCACTCCATTTCGTAATGGATAGGGAGCTGTGGTTACGAATGCTGATTAATGGATTTAAAATAAAGTATATCCCTGGTTGGATAAACGCCAATTTCCGATTAGTAAAAGGAACTAAAACCTTTGAGTATACTCCAAAGTTTCGACAGGAGTGGTATGAAGTAATGAAACAGGCATTTTCCAAGGAAGCCTATTTCAAAGGGATTGATTCACAGGAATTGAAACGAGCTCTGAGAGTAAACAGGTCTGACTATTACCTATCCCTTATGAACATGGATTATGCCAGTAAGAAGTCCATTAAGGGCTTTGTAAATGGAATTAAGGTAATGCAGGTAAATCCAGCGATATTGTTAAATCACGGTTTTTACAAGCAATTTTTGCTCGGATTTCTAGGGATAAACTTGGATCGAACTGAAAAATTTAAATTTTAGTGGGAACATTTGATTTACTGAAACTAGATTTTCAAAGGTATTCTAAGGGTACTCCCAGCACTTTAGGAGTGTTTCGATTGGCACTTGCGAAAGCAGGATTTAGAGCCATGTTCCTATACCGGATTGGCAGGGCTCTTAAAAAGAGAAATTTGAGCTTTTTAGCTGGAATGTGCCAAAGGGTAATGCATCATGCTTGTCATTGCTATATCAGTGTTTCCGCGGATATAGGTCCAGGTTTTCTTATAGCTCATGTTGGCGGTATCGTTGTTGGCGGGAAAACGGTTATTGGAAAGAACTGTGATATTCGACAAAATGTGACTTTTGGCGGAAATTTTCAGCGCACAGATGAGGAGGGAAGAACCCAGCCGGTGCTTCAAGATGAGGTAAGTGTAGGAGCGGGAGCATGCATACTTGGACCAGTTAAAATTGGACGAAGAGCAATAATTGGAGCCAATTCTGTTGTTACCCGGGATGTACCAGAAGAAATGATCGCTTCCGGGATCCCAGCCAAGGTTATCAAAGAAAGATGGGATTCAAACTCTAAAAGAAAGCTATAAAAAAATGAAAGTCGGAGCAATGATTATCGGTGTCCAAAAATGTGGCACCACTTCTCTTGCTGATTGGATTGCGCAACATCCTGACGTCCAGTTTTGTGATCAAAAGGAGCCAGAATATTTTTCGCGACAGCTAGATTGGAAAGCAAACCTTGATACCTATCATGGTTTATACCAAGTAGGTCCAGGAAGTCAAAATGAATCCAAACTCCTAATGGAAGCCAGTACAAATTATTCGTGGTTTTTGGAATTTCCTCATGTACCGAAAAGTTTGCACGATTATAATGCAGACATGAAGCTAATCTATATTGTACGAAATCCCATTGGACGTATAAAGTCTCACTATAAGCATAACTTCTTGAAGTCTTATACTCAGCGAAGTTTCAGTGAGGATGTCTTTGTAAACCCAGAATATATAGCTCACTCCTCATATGAAATGCAAATCAGAAAGTATATTGAGTTATTCGGCTTGTCAAACATCCTATTTCTTTCTTTCGAGGATTTAATCGCGGACGAATTAGCTGTTTTAAACAAGACCTGTGAGTTCTTAGGATTGCGAAGTCTGGAACGAAATGAAATAGATTTTAGCCCTAAAAATGTTAGTGCCGAATTAAAAAAGGTTAGCCCACTTAAAAAGTTTATCGCTCCATTTTTCCGGTTTCTTCCATTGAAAGTTCGTTTGAAATTCCGTGGAGTGCTTTACAAAGCTCACGAAGTTCAAATTGACACCAATGAGCAAATTGAGGCTAGACTCAAACATTTACTGCTCAATGATATAAAGGCGTTCGAGGCTATTAGTGGTATTAGATATTTCTAAATTAAGTTTGGCAGATTTGGAAAAGGGTAGTATTATTTTTCATTATCATCAAAAGATATACAAAGATGAAAAAGGAGGCCTATGGATGGCCTCAGGTCAAGGTATTTGGCTCGACGAATTAGCTAAAAACTTTGACAAACTAATATTGCTAAATTTTGAAACGCCTAATAAGGGTGCAGAACAGGATTACCTTCTTCAGTCGGCCAATATTCAGTGGGTTAATTTAGGATATAATAGAGGGTACTTTGACTTTCTCCGTAAGAGGAAAAGAATCAAAGAGATTTGTGCCCAATGGTCCAATAAAGCTGATTTTTTATTGATTAGAGGTTTCACACCATTCCAGAATCGAATTTGGAAGCAATTGAAAGTCAATAAATCTAAGTCCTACCTGTTGGTAAGAAGCTTAAAGCAGCCACGAGTGCTTAGTTGGAATAATCCTTTTTCTTGGATCTCATATTTAGCTAATAAGAGATTGGAAAAACGATTTAATGAAATCCTAAAATCAGTTGACTTCTTATTCACGAACTCGAAAGAAGTTCAGGCTAGCATTAAAAAGCTACATAATATAGATGCACATTTTGCCACCACCAATGTGCTGAGAGGTGGCGATTTCACATTCGATTTTAAATCTTGGGATGCGAATTTTAACTTGTTGTTTGTTGGACGTATTCACCCTCTAAAAGGTGTTAAAGAATTAATTGACGCTTTTATTAAGCTTCAAAAGCGGAACCCTAGCATTAAATTAGTATTGAACTTAGTAGGTGAGGGAGAAGCGCAGTTTAAAGATGAATTAGTACAAAAGCTACAAGATCAAGGCATGGTAAATCAGGTGGTTTTCCATGGTCGAATTTCATTTGGACCTCAACTATTCGACTTGTACAAGGCCGCTCATGGTTTTGTACTGCCTAGTTATACTGAAGGATTTCCTCGAGTAGTATGGGAAGCAGCTTTGTTTTCAACACCGATAATTGTGACAGATGTTGGCGGGATCCCTGCAGTTATTGAAAATGAGAAACATGCAGTCTTAATACCTCCACGCGACTCGGAAGCTCTTTATGATGCCCTTCATCATATGATAAACAGTAAGCATAAATTTGAAATTATTGCCCGAGAGGCATTCGAGCTAGCCTTAAATAATACAGTTGAAAAAGGTGTTGAAGTAGTATACAAGCAACTTCAGGCAAATAATGGTACCTGGAATGAGAAAAACTGATATGCTATTAGGGGCTTTAATGATCCCTTTTTTACTTGAAGCAACCTTTATCCCGCAGCTTACTATTGAGATTCCAGGATCTCCACTCTCTTTCGGACGAATTTGTTTGGTTTTATTGGCTGTAGCAACCGCTAGTTTAAGAGGGAAATCCGATAAGCGAACAAATTTCGAATTAATAATTTACTTGCTTGTTTTTGGAACTCTTGTAGGAACCTTGTTCTCAAATAGTATTTCTAAGGATTTAATATCCTACATAGGATTTGCCTTATTATTTATAAGTGCTATTCGAGCCTATCCCGTTTTAAGGATTCCAGTAATTCAAAAAATGATTAGGTACTTTTTCATTATTGGGTTCATATACTGGGTCTATTATGTATGGAACAGAGTTTTAGGTGGTGGTGGATTCGCAACCTATGGTGAAATATATAGAAAGAACCGAACTAGCGATTTAAGTTTAATCAATTACCACTCTTTCGGCTTATTCCTATCGTGCGCTGTAGTTTACTTGGCACAGACTTACGGGTGGCTTAGAAAGCTAAGCTTAAAAGGGGTTTCCGTGATGTTACTTGGCCTAGCCACAATCTTTGTAACCGAAAGTCGGGCAAATTTATTGACCACAATATTGGCGCTCTTGTTCTTTTATATTGTTAACAATAGAGCTAGCGTTAAAGTTATTATACGATTAGCCATTTTATTTTTGGTATTCAGTTCTGTATTTGGCTATTTCATGGGTTTAGATGACCGATTAAATCGCCGATATGATATAAATAATACAGAGTATATTGAGCAAAGTACGGGGTCGAGGTTTGTATTTATCGGCCTAGTGATTGAAAACATGGTTAGGCAGCCCTTTGGTGGAGGGCCAAAAAACAATCGTGTGAATTTCTTTGGAATCATGTTTCAGCCTCATAATCAATATTTAACGTTTATTCTTTTCGCGGGAATTTTTGGTTTGTTGGTTGATATCTGGTGGATAGGCTATGCTTATAGAACAATTCGTAGAGTTATTCGAGCGAATTTGGATCATCTTAAGCCATTATTATCGTCCTTATTAATCACCATGTTAATCTTGTTTACAAACGATCTTTCTGGGGCCTTTTTCTTGTTTATCGTTATGATTCAAACCTGGTTAGCCAAAGAGTTGTCTCGTCTGAACCTGATTTAAAAGCCCTTAGTCCCAAAAATCCCCAATACCAAAATACACCTCCATGAAACTAGGTTTTCATTATCATATCCCAATTGAAGAAGTAGACGGAGATTATTTAACTCCAGCCTATTTTGGGTTTTTCATTGATAGTATTGCTCCGCATTTTGAGGAGTTAGTGTGTTTTATGCACTCGAAGGGAAGCATGAGTGTGAGCCTCGATTATTCCGTAAAATCTACGAATGTCCGCCTCATTGATTTAGGACCTTACGATCGGATTATGAAACGTAAAATTGCGTTTCGCTCAGTTAGGAAGGAAGTCAAGAACGAAATTGATAAGCTCGATGTGGTACTTATGCGGGCTTCAACACCTTTGCTAAAGAACTTCTACCAGCTTGCTGGGTCAAAAATTGCCTTAATGCTGGTGTCAAATGCAGTTGATGGACTGGATGAGTTACCCCAACCTAAATGGCGCTTGGCACTAATTAAATATTGGGCAAAGAAATATCAGAATTTCGAAGACGAACTAAGTAAGAGTGCTCTGACACTAGTAAATAGTGACAAATTATTTCAAGCTCATCAAAACATTAGCCGAAGACTGTATCGTATTCGCACTACGACTTTATCTGAGAAGGATTTTTGGAGCAGAAAAGAGTTGTTCCCAAGTTCAATTATTCGGCTGCTATTCACGGGACGAGTGGCCTCTAATAAGGGTATTCAAGACATCATTTCCTGCTTATTGTCTTTAAATAATGATGTTGAGGCAGGCCGACAGTTCCATTTAGATGTTGTTGGTCCCTACACTGAAAATGATCCTTTCTATCAGGGTTTAGTAAAGCAGATTGAAGATGCAGGCTTAAGAGAGCGAGTAACATTTCATGGTTATATGACCGCAGGCCCGCAACTCCTTGAGTTTTATCGAAATGCCGATATTTTTATAATGGCAAGCCGCAGCTCGGCTGAAGGGTTTCCCCGAGTGTTATGGGAGGCTATGGCAAGTTCATTACCAATTATATCTTCCAATGTCGCAGGAATAGCTGAAGCTTTAGCCGGTAAAGCTCATTTTTTTCAGGCAGGAAATGTTGAGGAAATGAAACAGTCGATCCTTGTAAAGTTGGATAATCAAGATTTATGTAGAGAACAAATTGCGAATGCTTCAGAATTTGCTTCAAGTAACACATTGGAAGCTACAGGACTAGAAATAGCCACTATTATAAAATCGGAGATGCGTCAACATGGCTAGATTGTTGATCTTTTTACAGTGGTTAAGAGTAGATTATATTCTTCTTCTTTTTATAAAAGCATTTCCGCATAAAGCTATCTTTTGCTTTCATGAGCTCGAGAAAAATCGATTTGAGGAGCAATTAGATATTTTGCAAAAGATTTATGAACCATTAACCCTTACGTCACAATTGTCCCTTAATTTCGGGGAACTAAAAAGGGATAGATCAGCCATGGCTCTTACCTTAGATGACTGTCTTCGCAGAGACATGCTAGTTGCACAAGAAGTTTTGAAAGAAAGGAATCTACCTTGTACCTTTTTTCTTCCCACCAACTACGCTTCCATGGGCCAGGCCATGTGGCCAAACAAGCTTCGTCAACTATACTCAGTTTTTCCAGAGAAGGGGAGTCCCGATGAACGCATTGTGACTTACCTCTATGATCAACAACAAACGAGAACCATAGAAAAAGAGGTTGATCTGGAAATTGAGGAAGCTGATTTAAATGTGAATCAAAATCTAGAAGTCCTATCTTGGGAGGAGGTAAAAAGAATTAGTGAAGATGAACCTAATTTGTTTAGCTTTCAGTCTCATACGGCCAGTCACCCCAAGCTAAGTCTATTAAACAAAGAGGAATTGCAGGAGGAGTTTGGTGAATCAAAGAGTGCACTATTGGGACATCTTGATGAAAATCAAGATGTAATTTGCTATCCTTATGGTTCGGAGTGGCATATCGGTGATTCATATAAGGTAGCGGCATCATACTATAAATTCGGAGTGGCTCTGATTCCAGGTTTACTAAATAAAAGTTCAAACCCGATGTATCTCCCTAGGATAGCTTTCTACCCTGTGGATTCAAGAATAAGAGTGCTTCTCAAAATTTCGATGACAATTTTCAAATCAATACTTTCTAAAAAGTAGTCACCAATTAATTCAAATAAAAAGTAGATATGAATATCCTAGTTACAGGCGCTGATGGTTTCATCGGTTCTCACCTAGTTGAACTATTACTAAGCAAAGGGCATCAAGTCCGTGCTTTAAGCTATTATAATTCCTTCAATAACTGGGGCTGGTTGGAAGATGTGCAATCGGATAATTTAGAGGTTATCTCAGGCGATATTCGTGATCTCCAGTTTTGCTATACCCTTTGTGATGGTATGGACATCGTGTTTCATTTAGGTGCATTAATTGCAATTCCTTATTCCTACCACTCACCACAGAGTTATATCGATACTAACGTTACAGGTACCAGTAATATGGTTCTTGCAGCTATGGACAAAGGTGTGAAACGTATCGTTCATACTTCTACAAGTGAAGTTTATGGTACAGCTTTATACGTTCCTATAGATGAGAAGCATCCGAAGCAACCTCAATCCCCTTATAGCGCATCTAAAATAGGTGCCGACGCAATGGCCCTGAGCTATTTTAATGCCTTCGATGCTCCAGTTGTTGTTGCAAGACCATTTAATACTTATGGTCCTCGCCAATCAGCCCGAGCCATTATTCCTACAATTATTTCCCAAGTGGCTTCAGGTATGAAGGAAATTAAATTAGGGGATTTGAGACCAACCCGAGATCTAAACTTTGTGAAAGATACTTGCAACGGTTTATATAGCTTAGGATTTACCGATGGGATTGAAGGTGAGACTATTAACATAGGCTCTAATTTCGAGGTAACTATGAAGGATGTGTTTGATACAATCGTGAGTGTTATGGGTTCGGATGCCAAGGTGGTTACCGATGAGGCTAGGATCCGTCCAGGGAAATCTGAAGTATTCCGCTTATGGTGTGATAACTCTAAGATAATGGAACTTACAGACTTTAGACCTCAATACAATCTTGAGGCAGGTTTAAGAGAGACAATTGAGTGGTTTCAAAACCCAGAAAACTTAAAGAAGTATAAAGCAAACATCTATAATATTTAATCTATGAGGGCTGTAATTCTAGCAGGAGGTAAGGGAACCCGTCTAAGACCTTATACCGTAGTGCTTCCGAAACCTTTGATGCCAATTGGAGAGTTTCCAATTTTGGAATTGATTATTAAACAATTAATGTCAAATGGTTTTGATCACATCACACTTGCCGTAAATCACCAAGCTGAACTTATTCAGGCCTTTTTTGGCAAGGGAGAAAAGTTTGGTATTAAGATCGATTATTGCATGGAAGATAAGCCTCTTAGTACGATGGGGCCATTAAGTTTAATCGATGATTTACCAGACAATTTCATTGTGATGAATGGTGATGTCCTTACCGATTTAAACTTCAAGGCATTTCATAACACGCATGTTAATGAAGGTCACATCTTTACCATTTCTTCCTTTATACGAGAGCAAATCAATGATTATGGTGTCCTTGAAACCAATCCAGAACATAGTTTGATTGGCTTTAAGGAGAAACCAAAAACAACCTTCGAGGTTAGTATGGGGGTTTATATGGTTTCCAAAAAGGTACTAGACTACATTCCATATAACACAGCATATGGTTTCGATAACTTGATGTTGGATTTGATCAACGATAACAAGTATGCCAAGGTTCGTCCTCATTCTGGCTATTGGCTTGATATTGGAAGACCAGATGACTACCACATCGCAATCGAGGAATTTGAGAAAAATAGAGAAAAGTTCTTACGATGAAGATTCTGATCACCGGTTCAGGTGGCTTTATTGGATATTGGTTAAGGAAACATCTTGTTACTCTTGGACATGAATTAATCGACTTCCAAAGGAGTGAACATGGTGATATTGCCTCGGATGAAGGTCGAAAAGCTTTGGACACCATGTCCTTCGACCATGTATTTCATTTGGCAGCCTCGGGTACAATTGTAAAGAGTTGGGAACAAATTCCACAGTACATTCAGAATATTGATGTCGGAACCTCTATAGTATTAGAACGATGTCGGGCAATTAATGCATCTTATACCTATGTGAGCTCTTATATGTATGGCATGCCAAAGTATAGTCCCATTGATGAAAATCACCCTATTGCGTCTATCAATCCATACGCCTTAGCTAAACGCTTGAGTGAAGAAATTTGTGAATTTTATTCAAGTCAATTCTCCACTAAGGGAACTATAATTCGACCTTTTGGATTGTATGGGCCACGGCAAAGCAGAGACTTTTTGGTTCCCACGCTTTTACACCAGTATTTAAATGAGGAAGTAGTTTTTGTAAATGATTTAAATCAGAACAAGAGAGACTTTCTCTATATCAAAGATTTTGTTGAGTTATTGGCAACTACCTTAAATCCAAAGCATGACTTTGAGATTTTTAATGCTGCTCAAGGAGAATCTCATACTATTTCCGAAGTTGGGCAAATTATAGCTGAAGTGACGGGAAACCAAAAGGAGTTGAAAAGTAGAAACCAAGTGCGAACTAATGAGTACACGCATTTATTTGGCTCTCGACAAAAGGCTAAGGACTTATTAGGATGGGAACCTAAGTTTACGCTTAGAACGGCAATTGCAGATTATATAAAAGAGGAATCGCTGTAGAAATGAAAATAATGTTTGCCCTACCAACCCCTGGGAACACAGGCGGAATGAGAATGCTTTCTCAGATGTATCAAGATGAGGGAGTGTATGATCGAAATGATGTAGTGTTTTTTGACACCTTCTTTTCATGGGGCACTAATAAATTAACCCGCTTCCTTCAAAGCATAGTACTTCGGTTTCAGTTTGCCGCTACTCTGGTATTAAAAAAGGTCGACGCCGTCTTTATTATGACCTCCTCTAATATGGGTTTTTATGATAAAACCCTCTATGCTTTGATTGCTAGGATTTTAGGGAAGAAGGTTGTCCTCAACCCTGTTGGTGGGCAGTTTATTGATTTTTATCAACGTAATAGCATAAATCGAAAATTAGTCCCAATCTGCTTGAAGATACCGAATGGCATAGTAGCAGGAACTAGTTATTGGTTCAACTACTTCAAAACTGAATGGCCAGATTTGACCATAGAAAATATCCCAAACCCTGTTCGCTTAAATATTGATGCTGATTTTAAGAAAAATCCATCGCCTCAAGTAATTACTTTTTTAGCCCGGATTGATGAGCAAAAAGGGGCAAATATCTTTGGAAAAGCAATTGCTAGTTTACTTCAAAGCCGAAGCGATTTCGAGGTTCAGATTGCAGGTGATGGACCTTACCGCGTAAAACTATTGGAGGACCTCACGGAAGGAATGAACTCAAACAGAGTAAAATACCTAGGTTTTGTTTCAGAAGAGGAAAAAAAGGCAGCCTTGCAGCGATCCCATATCTATGTTCTTCCTACTGAATTTGAGGTTTTGCCTATTAGTATATTAGAAGCTATGGCCGCTGCAAATGCTGTGATTGCAACTAATGTGGGAGGTATTTCTGATGCGGTGCTGGATAAAATAAATGGTATTCTTTTGTCTAAGCCTGATTACGATGAATTGGTTGCGGCCCTTAATTATTTGCTTGATAATCCTGGCTTGACTAATAGTATGGGGGTTCAGGGACAACGGCATGTTAAGCAATACGAATTAGGTTTAATTGTTGAGCGTCAAGTTGCATTCTGCGCTTCCTTTGTTTAAAAGTATTCTATCGTGGACATCTATTCTAAAAGTCCCGTATGGGCTCAAAACCTGATGATATCCCTCTACGGATGGTATTGGCAAAAACGACGTTTTGGAGGCGAGTTTAAACAGGAATTGCTAAACTTTAGGTCACGCAACAATTGGACTGAAGCGCAATGGAGGGAGTATCAAGAGCAAAAGTTAAGAGACTTGCTTATCCATGCTTTTGGGCATGTTCCTTTCTATAAAGAGAAATACAGCCAAGCAGGTTTCCAATTGAGTGATTTTCAAAACTTCAAATTGGAAGACCTTCAACGCCTACCATTTTTAGAGAAACAAGAGCTTCGCGAGTTTGGCGAAACCTCCCTGCTGGCAGATAATAAGGAGAAAGGAAACTTTTACAGCAGTAGCGGCTCTACTGGAACCCCAACCAAGATTTACTACAGTCCTAGCTTTCATCAAATTTGGAGTGCTGCCTTTGAGGTGCGTATTCGAGAATGGGCAGGACTTGATCGCTTCTCCGCCAGAGGCATGATTGGTGGCAGACGAGTGGTTAAAGAAGGGGATTCTCAAGGTCCATTTTACCGTTACAATAGCTTCGAGAAGCAAACTTATTTCTCCGCCTACCACATTGGCCCAAATACCGTAAGGGACTATCTCGAGGGTATGGTTAAAGGTAAAGTGGAGTACATGACTGGCTATGCCATGAGTAATTACTTCTTGGCTCAAGAAATTGAAAAGGCTGGCTTAAAAGCTCCCAAGCTTAAGGCGGTGATTACCTCGAGTGAAAAGTTAAGCCCTGAGATGCGCGAGACTTTTAGGAGAGTGTATCAATGTGAAACTTTCGATTCTTACAGTGGGGTTGAAGCTTGTGGACTAATTTCGGAAACTTCTGATGGATATCTAGTAAACAGTCCAGATGTAGGTATCCTAGAAGTTTTAGATGAGAATGGCCATGCTGTTCCCGCCGGAGCAAGCGGTGAAGTGGTAAGCACCGGCCTATTAAATTTTGATCAGCCCTTAATTCGCTACCGCATTGGCGACCGTGTGAGCCTAGCTAAGGAAGGTGCAGGCCCCAAGAATATAGATATGCCCGTATTTGAGCAAATTGACGGGAGAGTAGAAGATAAGGTAGTAGGACCAGACGGGAGGACTATGGTGCGCTTCCATGGTATCTTCATCGATCACCAAGGTTTGGTGGCAAGCCAGGTGGTTCAAGAAAAAAGAGACTTGATTATTCTCCGTTTAGTGACGGATTCAAGTTATTCAAAGGATATCTCAGAACCCATCATGATTCAGCGTATTCAAAGTCAGCTAGGATCAGACATAACGGTGAATTTCGAATACTTAGAAGAATTGCCAAGAACAAGTTCGGGTAAAATAAAAGCGGTAATATCAAAACTTTAGTACGGATGAAAGTAGTAACTATTGTAGGAGCTAGACCACAATTTGTAAAGGCTGCGGCATTATCACGAGCCTTCCAAGAAATAGGTGGAATTGAAGAAGTGATTGTTCACACAGGGCAGCACTTTGATAAGAATATGTCGGATGTGTTTTTTGAGGAAATGCAAATTCCACATCCTCAATACAACTTGGCCATCAACTCCCTAAGTCATGGTGCTATGACAGGGCGCATGATCGAGAAGATTGAGGAGGTTTTAGTAGAAGAAAAACCAGACTTTTTATTGGTTTATGGCGATACAAACTCAACCCTTGCTGGTGCTCTGGCAGCGGTAAAAATTCAAGTGCCTATTGCCCACGTGGAAGCTGGTTTACGTAGCTTTAATATGGAGATGCCCGAAGAGATTAACCGTATTCTTACCGATAGAATTAGCAATGTTCTCTTCTGCCCAACGGATACAGCTATTGAAAATTTAGCTAAAGAAGGCTACGACAATATTGATGCGGAAGTTGTTAAAAGCGGGGATGTGATGGAGGATGCTGCCTTATACTATGAAAAGCTATCCCGCGAGAAGGCAACAGTTTTACAGACCAATAATTTAGCTGCTTCTAGCTATTATCTCTGCACATTGCACCGTGCGGAAAATACTAAGTCGCCAGAACGAATGGCTGAAATTATTCAAGGCCTAAATAGTATTGCCGAAAATCACAAAGTAGTATTGCCTGTACATCCTCGAACCAAGGAGCTTTTGTTGCGTCACAATTTGCATGAGAATTTGTTAATCTTGGAACCGGTGGGATATTTTGACATGATTGCCCTGATTAAGAATGCCCGTTTAGTAGTTACCGATAGCGGAGGCTTACAGAAAGAAGCTTACTTTTTTAACAAGTTCTGCGTAACCGCAAGAGATCAAACGGAATGGGTAGAGCTGGTAAGTAATGGCTACAATAAAATTGTAGGAGCCAGCAGTGCGAAAATGATTGAGGCAGTGAACTATTTTGAAGCCAAAACTTTCCAAAAGGAAACCGAGCTATACGGTGGGGGTAAAGCGGCAAACTTCATGGCAGAGTATCTAAAGAATTACAAGAGTAAGAAATGAAACTGCTTTTCTTAACCCAATATTATCCTCCAGAAACGGGTGCCCCTCAAAACCGCCTGCATTCTCTTGCGCTCAATTTAATTAAGGTGGGCTTTGAGGTTGAAGTGCTAACGGCCATGCCTAACTATCCCAAAATGGAAATATTTCCAGAGTATCGGGGGATAAAGGAAATGGAAGAGACCATTGATGGGGTGCGGGTCGTACGATCTTCTATATACGTAACCAAAGACAAGGGAGTAGCGAAACGCTTAATGAATTACTTCTCTTTTGTTTGGACTTCCATGCGGTCCTATAAAAGACTGAGTGAGGCAGACTATGTTCTCTGTGAATCTCCGCCTTTGTTTTTAGGAATTTCGGCGCTCTATCTTGCTCGAAAGCTAAAGGCGAAAATGATTTTTAACGTATCCGATCTTTGGCCAGAGTCGGCGGAGGAGCTGGACATTGTTTCTAATAAGTTCTTTTTGGGCTTAGCCTATAAGTTGGAAGCGTATCTATATAAGAAATCATTCTTAGTTACCGGACAAACACAAGGCATTGTGGCCGATATCAACAAACGTTTCCCGAAGGTGCCCACCATGTGGCTGCCAAATGGGATTGATAAAGATGTTTATTCCTTTGAGGATATCGAAACCGACTGGCTTGAGGAATATGGAATTCAAGGCAAGCGTCTTTACATGTATGCCGGTATTATTGGTCATGCTCAAGGTCTAGATGTGATAATCAAAGCCAAACAGTGGCTAATGAGCAATGAACCCGAAATTGCCTCAGGTTTAGAATTTGTAATGATTGGTGATGGTCCAGAGAAGGATCGATTAGAAGAGCTTGATAAGGAGCTAGAAACCAAAATCGTATTTATCCCTAATACCCCTAAACAAAAGGTAATGCGGATGATCAAAAACGCGAGTGGTTATATTGTTCCCCTCAAGAAATTGAATCTCTTTTTAGGCGCCATTCCATCAAAAATATTTGACCCTCTAGCTTTAGGTATTCCTGTTCTACTTGGCGTAGATGGTGAAGCTCGAAATATTTTTATCGAGCAAGGTAAAGGCGGTCTTTTCTACGAACCCGAAAATCATGAGGCTCTAGCAAAAGCCATTGTACAGCTTGAAAATGATAAGCACTTAGCAAAAAAGCTAGGCCAGCAGGGTAAGGAATATGTTGAGCAAAACTTCGATCGCAAAAACATCGCTATGTCTTTTAAAGATCGAGTGCAAACTTTGGATTCTTAATTTGCAATTATGAAACTGCTAGAAAGCCAATTAAGCGACCTTCCTGAAATTGTGGATTGCCATAAGGATGCCTTTCCTGCTGCGCTTTCTACTAAGCAAGGTTCTCGCTTTATTAGCAAAATGATGGAATGGTACATTAGCAACGATCGCGGCGTATTATTCCATGTTTACGATGATGAAGGAGAAATGGCCGGCTATTGTGGAGGTATTGTAACTAGAAAACCAGGTTTACTAGGTGCCGTAAGTAGCATCTCTCAATATGCCTTTATGGACTTTTTAAAATCCTATCTGCGCAAGCCTTGGTTATTATTCCATCCCGAAAACCTTAAGAAGTTCCCTTATATCGTCAAAAACCTGTTGATCAAATTTGGCCTCAAGAAAAAGGTTAGCCAGGTAAGCACCAAAGAGGAAGCGGATTTTCAGCCCTTCATGGGATTGGTGGTAATTGGGGTAAAGAATAAGTATCACGGAAAAGGTTATGGTAGTATCTTGCTTCAAGAATTTGAACGATTAGCCAGAGAGGATGGAGGCATAAAACGAATCCAACTTTCGGTTAAAGCAAGCAATAGCAAGGCAATAAAATCCTACCAACGCAACGGTTGGCAAGTGTCAAAGCAAGACGATCAAACAAAACAACTCATTAAAGAAATATGAAAATTCCATTTTCTCCTCCTTATATTGATGATGATGTAGTTAACGAAGTAGTTAGCTCTTTGAAATCTGGCTGGATAACAACTGGTCCAAGAGTTAAGGAACTAGAATCTTTTATTGCAAAGTCTAGTGAAGTTCCCACTGCTTTAGGGGTAAATTCAGCGACAAGCGGATTAATGCTTGCCCTTCATTGGTTCGGGATTTCAAGAGGAGATGAGGTAATTATTCCAGCTTACACTTATGCCGCCACGGCACTATCGGTACTCCACATTGGTGCTATTCCGGTAATGGTAGATTCTGGGGATAATTTTAATATGGACCCGGCGGCCGTAAAAGCCAAAATAACTTCAAAAACAAAGGCCATTATCCCAGTAGACATAGGTGGTTGGCCATGCGATTATGCGAGCATTAAAGAGCTAGTGGAGTCGCCAGATGTTAAAAGTCTATTCCAAGCAAAAGGGGAAGTTCAGGAACAATTAGGGAGAATGCTGATTTTGGCCGATGCGGCACATTCCATTGGCGCTAGCTATCAAAATAGACCTGCTGCAAGCTGGAGCGATTTAGCGGTGTATTCATTACATGCGGTAAAGAACGTGACCAGCGCCGAAGGAGGGATGATTTTGATAAATATGCCTTCAGGTTTCGACAATGATGAGGTGTATAGAACATTGCGCTTGTGGTCCTTGAATGGTCAAACCAAGGACGCCTTCACCAAAACTCAAGGATCTAGCTGGCGATATGATATCGTATACCCAGGCTTTAAAATGAATATGCCTGATGTTTTAGCTGCAATTGCCTTGGCACAAATGCGTAAATACAAGGATCAATTAATGCCAGAGCGTAAGCGGGTTTATGAACGCTATAAAATTGGCTTCGAAAATTGGGACTTAGCCCAGTATCCTTTGGCACAAACAGCCGATTCAGAATCATCTTACCACTTGTACGCCCTGCGAATTAAGGGGATTACAGAGGAACAGCGCGATAAAATAATTGATGCCGTAATGGCTGAAGGGGTATCGGTAAACGTACATTTTCAACCGCTTCCACTCTTAAGTGTATTTAAGGAAAAAGGCTATGATATCGCAGATTATCCGAGTGCCTTTGATTCCTATTCACGCGAAATCTCCTTGCCTATTTATCCACAGCTAAGTGATGAACAAGCTGATTTTATCGTGGAAACCATAATCACCAAAACCCAAGCGGTTCTTAAATGACGCGTCTAATTGATATTCTGGCCTCCGCGCTGGCATTGATAGTTTTTAGTCCGGTACTCCTAATCTTTGGTCTCTTTATAATTCTAGAAGATGGTTGGCCAATTTTATTTAAGCAGGAGCGGATGGGAATTGGAGCTAAACCCTTTGTGATGTATAAGCTTCGGTCTATGCGCAACCGTAAAGAAGGAGGAATGGCGATAACCGTCGGAAATCGTGATCCTCGAGTTTTACGGGTAGGCGGTATTATTCGAAAGTATAAACTTGACGAAATTCCTCAACTTTGGAATGTCCTCAAGGGGGATATGTCTTTAGTTGGTCCAAGGCCAGAAGTAAAGCGTTACACGGATCTTTACAATGAAAAGCAAATGGAGGTGCTAAACGTGCGCCCAGGGATAACTGATTTTGCATCCGTATCTTTTCGGAACGAGAACGAAATATTGGCCAAGCAAAGTGATCCTGAGCAATATTACATTGACCAGATCATGCCAGAAAAGATTGAGCTTAATCGTCGGTATATCGATAATCCAAGCTTGGGTAATTACTTTCTTATTTTATGGCTAACTTTAAGAGCAATATTTAGCTCTAAATAGGCAAAATGAATCGTATGTTGGCATTAGCGGGTTTAATACTATTAAGTCCGCTTTTTTTTATAGTCATAGCCACCATACTGATTGTAGATAGAGTGAATCCGATTTTTACCCAACAGCGATTGGGCCTACATGAGCAATGCTTCAAGATTTATAAATTCAGAACGATGAATGATGAGGGCCATACTCGCCTAGGTGGTCTATTACGAAAAACCCATCTAGATGAGCTGCCTCAGCTTGTAAATATCCTAGCGGGGAAAATGACTTTTATAGGTCCACGCCCTTTGCTATGCTCTTACAAAGGGCAGTTTAGCCCATCGGAATCTCGACGACATACGGTGCTTCCTGGTATAACTGGTCTCGCTCAAGTTATGGGCGGGAAATCAATAAGCTGGGAACAACAATTTCTTTTAGATAGAGTATATGTGACTTATAAGAGCTTGGCCCTGAATTTTTGGATAATTTGGCAAACACTAAAAGCCATTGGTCAATCCAATGCTAATTCCGCGATCGAAATTAGGAAATGGGAAAGATGAACGATATCCCTACAAAACGTATTTACTTGAGTCCTCCCGATATCAATTCCAATCGCTTAAAGCAGATTCTTGCAGAGGTGATTGACGAGAATTGGATCGCTCCAGTTGGACCGCAACTCGATTTATTAGAATCCCAACTATCCCAATTATTGGGGTCTAAATCTGTACTTGCGCTAAATTCGGGTACTTCCGCTTTGCACTTAGCCTATCTGTCTGCAGGGATTAAAAAAGGAGATACGGTAATTGTTCAAAGCCATACCCATATTGCCACTGTTAATGCCTTGCGATATATCGGTGCCAAACCGGTTTTTGTGGATTCTGAATGGGAAACCCTCAATATGTGCCCCAACTGCTTGCATGAGGCAATTGAGGATTTGACTACAAAGGGAGAGAGGCCTTTTGCGGTTGTTTCGGTCAACATATATGGCAAGCCGGCTCTCTACGATGATATTCTTGCCTTATGTGATCAGTATCAACTCACCTTGATTGAGGATGCGGCGGAGTCTTTAGGTTCAACATGGAAGGGTAAAGCTTGTGGTACTATTGGAGCCTATGCCGCCTTGAGCTTTAATGGAAATAAGATTTTAACAAGTGGAGGAGGAGGAGCCTTAATTAGCCCAGGAAAAACAGAGCATTTGAAGGCATTGAAGTGGGCCACGCAATCGAGGGAAGAAATGCTCCATTTTGAGCATCTCGAAGTGGGCTATAATTACCGCATGAGCAATGTTCTCGCGGCGGTTGCCAATTGTGAATTAGAAAATTTTGAATCTAAGCTTAAAGCTAAAAAGGAAGTTCATCAAAAATATGTGGACTTTTTTAGTCGATACCCCGAGCTTCAGCTACATGAAGTTAAGCGTGAAGGTTTCCAAGAGAACTATTGGCTAAATACCTTGATTATGGAGAATGCTTCCCAAGCTCAGCGTTTGATTGATGGATTAAACGAACAAAACATTGAGGCTCGACCATTTTGGAAACCTATGCACATGCAGCCAGTAAATAAAGGCCTTCCTTTCTATGGTGGAGATAAGCTTCAAAAGCTATTTGAAAGGGGCATTTGTTTACCAAGTGGAACAAATTATAGCCAAGCTGATTGGCAAAGAATTCTTAAAACAATAAAGGGTTTACTCGATTAAAGTGAACCCTCTATTATGTTTTGATTTTTACTAGGGTCCTAGTCTTTGTTTTTCCTTAGGAAACGCTTCTTATTGGAAATTCCGGTCTCTTCTTCCCCATAATAAGCGGATCCATAACCATATCCATATCCGTAGCCATACCCATAACCATAACCATATCCATAGCCGTAACCGTAGCCATATCCATAGCCATATGATTTGCTCACGGTGAAGTCGTTGATTACAATAGCAAGATTGTCAACTGACTTGTTTTCGTAACGGTCATTGATGAAGCTTAGTAATTGTTTGTCGGTATAACCCTGTCGAACTACGTAGAAGGAGTAATCTACTTTTTTCATCAGTTCGAAGGTATCTGCCACTAATCCCACCGGAGGAGTATCAAAAACGATGTAGTCAAATTTCTTCTTTAAGGTTTCATGCATCTCATCGAATTTCTCACTCAGAATTAATTCGGATGGATTCGGAGGAATTGGTCCTGCTGAAATAATGGAGAGATTATCCAAATTGGACGCTTGGATAGCTTCTTCCGTTTCCATTTGGTTGGATAAAACTGAACTAACACCAAAGGCATTAGACAGGCCAAAATCATTGTAGATTTTAGGTTTACGTAAATCCAAACCAACTAATACGGTTTTCTTTCCGCTGGCAGCAAGAATCGATGCCATGTTAATGGAAATAAAGGTTTTTCCTTCACCCCCAATGGAAGAGGTGAATAGCATAGTTTGTATATCCTGATCCTTAGCGAGGTAGGAAATATTCGAACGTAAAGCCCGGAAAGACTCTGCGATGCTGGACTTAGGGAACTCACCCACAATAAGGTTGGTGTTACGCTCACTGTGACCAATCATGGCAACAATCGGAACAGTAGAAATTTTTTCGATATCCTCCTTAGTTCGGATTTTATTGTCCATCAAGTCAGTAACAACAATGGTAATAATTGGCGCGGCAATACCAAGAAGAACTCCAATGGCAAAAATCCTCATTGTATTTGGACTTACTGGCTTAGAGTCAATTGTAGCGGGGTCTACAATGCGTGAATCCGGGGTGTTACCTGCAAGCACAATTGCGGTTTCCGCCTTCTTCTGCATTAAAAACAGATAAAGGTTCTCGTTGATTTGACGTTTACGACGGATATTAATTAATTCCATCTCCGTTTTAGGAATGCTACGAATTAAATCATCTAGACCGGCCTTTTTCGATAATAGAACATCTTTTCTTATTCGAAGATTATTCTCTAAGGCGCTTACGTTTTCTTTCAATGACTTTCGAACATTTCTGATTTGCGAGTCGAGAATTTTAAGCATAGGGTTATTTTCAGTCTGCCCATATGCAAGCTTAGTACGTTGTGTGTACAGTTCATTTAAACTAGCAACGATTGTAGTAATGCTGGTACTCTGAATTCCCATTGCCATTGGCGGGGTTATCCCCGTCTCACTAATTGCCTCATTATTGAAGTTATCGGTGAGGTATTCGAAATAGTTTTCTTGTGAACGAATTTCGGTTAGTTCCGTTTCTAGCTTAATGAGCTCATCGTAGATTCGAGTTCCTTGTTCCGAAAGGTTCACTACCTGATTTTTAGACTGGAATTCCTCTAAAACACGTTCCACCTTATTAAGCGAATCCTCTAAGGCAAGAAGTTCTGAACTAATAAAGTCGAGCGCTTTTTTAGTGGTTCTATTCTTGTTCTCAAGGTTAAAGGTTTGGTATTGCTCAATCAGCTCGCTGATATAGTCACGCGCCTTTTTAGCCGTTGCGTCCTGTAAGGTGATATCAATTGCAGCACTTCCTTCAGAAGTCGGTTCGATAAGAATGCTCTTGAAAAATTTATTTACCAAGGAGCCTTTACTTGCTAACCTTACGAAAACGGGAACCTTGTCGATATCCACATTGTTGGGATCATTTCGAACGTCAACAATTTTAAACTTGAAATATGGGCGTTCAATCCACTCACCTTCCCTTACGGTAAAAGTCTCTGATTTATACTTTAAACCAGCTTTACTGAACGATTTTCCTCCGAAATGATGGAAGGTCACGTCATCAATATCCTCGGGAGTTTCTATTCGGTATTCATTTTTACCAAGGTATTCAATCCGGAAACGACCCAAGGTTTGTAAATGAGTTGAATCATAGATGAACTCCCAACCTGGGTTTGGATACAATTCGGCGGACTTAATCCTACCTTCTGAAAAATAAGATACCTCGAAACTAAGCTTATTAATAGTCCTCGCTGCCAAGGATCTACTTTGAAGTACTACTAGTTCATTTTCGAACTCTAGGCGAGGATTGTAATACCCAACGGCCGACATCAAGGATTCCATCGAGCTAGACTGCTCGGAGCTAATCATTACTACTGATTTAACTTGATAAATACGTGTAGTGTAACGGTAGGTAAGAAAAGCTAAGGAAAGGGCAATTAATAGGGAAATAACAATAATTGGCCATGCCCCTATAATTCGGTAGAGAATTCTTTTAAAGTCAACCGCATCTTGCTCCTCAGTAGGCATGTTGTACATCCCATTTGGGTATCCGGGCCCAGATGGATTAGGATTGTTGGTATAGTCGTTCATTATTGGTTGAGACTATTAATTGCAATAATTAGGGTAATGGTGGAGGCCACAACACTTAAGAGTTGAGAGAAGGTTTCAAAACCGGTGGTTCCAATACCGAATGATTTCTGAGGTAGCGGCTTGATGTTAATGACATCATTTGGCTGAATAAAGTATCGCGGATCATTAATTACTTGAGAGTCCGTTAGGTCCAGTGTGAAGGTTTGGACTCCATCAGGACTTTGGCGAACTACCATAACCTCTTGTCGATTGCCTACAATAGTTATATCGCCAGCTTGCGCTAAAGCTTCGAAAACATTTACTTGGTTCTGATAGATAACATATTTCCCTGGTCGATTTACTTCGCCAACAATACTGAAACGAATTCCAGCTAGCTGCACAGTTACGTTTATAGCTTCCTTATCGAAATAATTGTTAAGCTCTTTCTCAATTAATTCTTGAACGCCATCAATTGTTAATCCATTAACATGAACCTCACCAATGATTGGTACCCGAATATTTCCCGCTAGATCCACGGAATAACCTTGGAGATAAAATAAAATATCACCAGCATTTAAAGCTCCTGCATTGCCATTTCCCACCTGGGAGATGTTAAATAATTGAGAAGTTTCTAAATCGTAAGTTCTAATGGTGATACTTAAGATATCATTTGGTTGCACCAAATATTGGCTACGCTTTAGAGAATATTCCGAATCAGCATTTCCCTCCTGAAGATAGGTGAGTTTCTTAGTAGGCACGCACGACGGGAAGATGAAAAGTATGGCTAGAAGTCCAAGAGCTAATCGCATGAGCTTTGATACAGGATTAATTTAAGGCAGCAAATATAAGTTCTTCTCCTAATTATGACGGAATTCCAGGTGGTTATTAGAATGTTATTTATAAAGCTCCAAATAGCTGAATTTCCTCTTAAACTTAGGTGTCTTCTTGGCTTAAAGGTTCGCTGCCTCAAAAATATGGTCTATTTTTGCTCTTGAATTAGTTGAACTAATGCAGAATTAATGCGCTATACATTAACCCATCTCAAGGAACTTGAGTCAGAAGCCATTTTTGTTATCCGGGAAGTCTTCGCTCAGTTCGAAAATCCAGCCATCCTTTTTAGTGGTGGTAAAGATTCGATCGTTTTAACCCACCTCGCAAAGAAGGCGTTTTGGCCCGGGAAAATTCCTTTTCCTTTGGTGCATATCGATACAGGCCATAACTTCCCTGAAACCATTGAGTTTCGAGACAATCTAGTTGAGAATCTAGGAGTACGCTTAATTGTTGGCTCGGTGCAAAAATCGATTGACGATGGAGCAGTCCAAGAAGAGACCGGCAAGAATGCCAGTCGAAATGCCCTGCAAACAGTAACGCTTTTAGATACTATTGAAGAACATCAGATTGATGCTGCCATGGGCGGTGCTCGTCGCGATGAGGAAAAAGCGCGGGCCAAAGAGCGGTTCTTCTCACACCGTGATGATTTCGGACAGTGGGATCCGAAGAACCAGCGCCCAGAGCTTTGGAACCTTTTCAACGGTAAGAAGAATATGGGTGAGCACTTCCGAGTGTTCCCAATTAGTAACTGGACTGAGATGGATGTTTGGCAATATATTCTTCATGAGAATATCGACATTCCTAGCCTATACATAGCTCACGAACGCGAAGTAGTGTGGCGCAACAATACATGGTTGCCAATGTCGGAATACATCACTCTCGAAGAGAATGAAAAGTCAGAAACTAAAATGATTCGTTTCCGTACCCTTGGAGATATTACCATCACTGGTGGAATTGAATCAGATGCCGATAACCTTGAGAAGATTGTACAGGAAGTAGCTTCGGCTCGTCAAACTGAACGTGGCAACCGCGCCGACGATAAGCGAGGGGAGACGGCCATGGAGGATCGTAAAAAACAAGGCTATTTCTAAAACCTAGCAAACCAAACTATTATGAGCGACAACTCTTATTTAGATATGCAACTCTTACGTTTTACCACTGCTGGTAGCGTGGATGACGGAAAGAGTACTCTTATTGGACGACTTTTATACGATTCCAAATCTATTTTCGAAGATCAATTAGAATCGGTTGAGAACAGCAGTAAAAAACGTGGTGTTGACCATGTGGATTTAGCTTTACTTACCGATGGTCTTAAAGACGAACGTGAACAAGGGATTACCATTGATGTAGCTTACCGTTACTTCGCTACCCCGAAGCGTAAGTTTATCATCGCCGATACTCCTGGGCATATTCAGTATACCCGTAACATGGTTACAGGAGCTTCTACCGCTAACTTGGCCTTGATTCTTGTTGATGCTCGTCATGGCGTTGTTGAGCAAACTTGCCGTCACTCTTTTATCGCTAGCTTATTACAGATTCCTCACTTGGTAATCTGTGTGAATAAGATGGACCTTGTCGATTTCTCAGAGGAGCGCTTCAACGAGATTGTAAAGGAATACAAGGAGTTTGCTTCCAAATTAAATGTTAGCGACATCCGCTTCGTGCCAATTTCTGCCTTACATGGTGATAATGTGGTAAACAGAAGTGAGCATACCCCTTGGTATGATGGTGAAACTTTATTACACACCTTGGAAACCATTCATATCGATAGCGACCAAGATCATGTAAACGCACGCTTCCCCGTACAAACTGTGATTCGCCCTAAAAGCGACGAGTACCACGATTACCGTGGATATGCTGGTCGGGTTGCCGGAGGGATTTACAAGCCCGGCGATGAAGTAGTCGTATTGCCAAGTGGGTTTAATTCAAAAATTAAATCAATCGACACCATGGAAGGTCAGGTTGAGGAAGCTTTTGCACCGATGTCTGTTACCATTACCCTCGAAGATGATATCGATATCAGTCGTGGTGATATGATTGTTCGTCCAAACAATCAACCTCAAGTTGAGCAGGATTTGGATGTAATGCTTTGTTGGCTGAATAATAAAGCTGCACAACCACGTGCTAAGTATATTATCCGTCATACCAGTAACGAGGCTCGATGCATCATTAAAGAGGTGTTATACAAGGTGAACATCAATACTTTACACCGTATTGAGGACGATAAGGCTATTACTATGAACGACATTGTTCGAGTGAAAATCCGTTCTACCAAGCCTTTATTCATTGACGAGTACAATGACAACCGCAATAGCGGTTCAATCATCCTGGTTGACGAATCTACTAATGAAACCGTAGCGGCCGGAATGATCCGACTCTAAGGAACTAAACTAAAAAACCAAAAAAGCTCCATCGGATTCGGTGGAGCTTTTTTATACTTAGAAATCCAGATCGGATTTACAATCTCCCGTCGAGTGCTTGCAGCACTAAATTTACTCCTTCGTCAATACTTAGTTGGTGACTGGGGACTTTAAGGTCTGGGTTTTTAGGTTCTTCAAAGGGAGACGAAATTCCCGTGAAATTTGAGATCTCTCCCTTACGGGCCTTTGCGTAAAGACCTTTTACGTCTCTTTTTTCACATTCCTCCAAGGGACAGTTAACGAAAATCTCAAAGTAATTTTCGGCGCCTATCGTGGCTTTAACTTTTTGCCTTTCTTCCTCGAAAGGAGTGATGAAAGCTGTTAACACTATGATTCCCGCGTCCGTCATTAACTTGGCTACTTCACTAATGCGTCTGATATTTTCTTTTCGAGACTCATCGGAAAAATCTAAATCAGAATTCAAGCCTGAGCGGATATTATCGCCATCTAGAATATAGGTGTGCTTGCCTGCTTCATAGAGGCGCCTTTCCAATTCTGATGCTAAGGTCGATTTACCCGAACCACTTAGACCAATAAACCAAATAACCTTGCCAGGATGTCCCATCAGCTTTGCTCGATCGCTGGATTGAATCTGATGTTTATGCGGAATGATATGAAGTTTTTCAGAAGCCATTACTAGAGGTAAAAGAATTGAATATAAGCTAAAAATACGGCAACGTAAATAATACTAACCACCGTTCCCATTCTCAGGAAGTCCCTAAACTTATACTTCCCTAACTCCAAAACCATCAAGTTAGTTTGATAGGCATAAGGAGTAATAAAGCTGCATGAAGCGCCGAAGGCGGTACTTAAGAATAGCGCTTCATAGGCAATAGAGGAACTCAATGCCAAGCTATATGCAATCGGGAACATAATCGAGACTGCCGCAATATTGGTTACGAAGGAGGTGAGCATCCAAGTGGTAAAGAATATTACCGCAATGAGAGTGAATGCACCCCATCCATCGGCATTTGCGAATAGGAAATCGGTTAGTAATTCCGCTCCTCCAGAGCTAATCAAACTATCTCCTAAACCGAGCGAAACCAACAGTACTATTAGTAAATCTAGACTTAAGACTCTTTTGATCAAATCTAGGTAAACCATTTTGGTTGCTACTTGAATACCAAGAATAAGGAGGAGAGCTTCTAGGAAATTTATGATGCCAAATGAGCTGAGTAAAATAGCTATTAAAGTTCCTAGGCCAAATAAAGCTTTGGACCTGTTAGGCAAAGTTTCATGTTTGAGATGCTCCTTAAGAATAATCAGATCCCCGCTGTTAGTAGTTCGTTCTACAAAACGCGGGCCGGCCACCACTAATATTACATCTCCAACCCTCAAGTCAATTGATCCGATTTTGCCCGATAATTTTTCACCTCTCCGGTGAATACCTATAATGGCAGCATCGAATCGCTGACGAAAACCTATTTCCTTGGCATTCTTGCGATCCAGATTTGAATTTTGGGTAACAATAGCTTCGACATAGCTGGTATTTTTGATCAACTCAAAATCACGGGTCATGGTGAGGCTTAAACCTGGAAAGCCTTCTACTAAATCATTAATTTTACTGGTGTCCCCTGCAAAGAGTAAAACATCATTTTGTTGAAGAATCTCGTTGGGGGTAATAGGAGCTATTTCGCGATTGTTTCTAATAATTTGACTGAGAAAAAAACCCTCCAAATTTCTCAATCCTACGGATTCTATACTTTGTCCTATGTACTCACTGTTTTGAATTAAACGCAGCTCAATAAGATATTCACGGCCTTTCTCAATAACGTCAGCGGTTTCATCCTCTTGTTGACCCAACATTCTTGGGGAGAGTAAAGCAAGTACGGCGATCCCTACTACCGTGATCATTAATCCGGGTAGGGTGAAATCAAAAAAGCCAAGGGGTTGTAGACCGGCTTCTGTTATTAAGCCATTTAGCAATAAATTAGTCGAGGTTCCAATCAGGGTAAT
>JGI12316J15310_10000060_pt86 | contig 39858 bp, 34 predicted proteins | sample MarCyaLeptolynsp_FD_15310 | JGI IMG/M metagenome (IMG submission 15310)
CCTCTGCCTGCACGGTCAGGTGCTCGGGTGCGTATTCGTCGGAGCAGGCCGCCATGTCCTCGCGGTTCGGACACAGGATCACCTCGGCATAGTCGCGCCAGGCCGCAGTGGCGTTCTCGCGGTTCACCTCGGGCAGGTCGTTGATGTAGTCCGGCACCCGCCGCATCACCTCTTCGGCCAGGGTGCGGTCGTCGGTCACCAGCCAGACCGGCGAGTTGTAGCCATGCTCTGCCTGGCTCACCAGATCGGTGGCGACGATATGGGCATCCGCCGTGCTGTCGGCCAGGATCAGGCTGTCAGTAGGGCCTGCGATCATGTCGATGCCGACGCGGCCGAACAGGATGCGCTTGGCCTCGGCCACGAACTGGTTGCCGGGGCCGACCAGGATGTTGGCCTTGGGCAGACCAAAGAGGCCGAAGGTCATCGCCGCAACCCCCTGCACGCCGCCCATCGCCATGATCTTATCCGCGCCGCAGATATGGGCGGCATAGACGATGGCAGGGGCCACGCCGGTATCCGGGCGCGGCGGCGAGCAGGCGGTGATATGCTTGCAGCCGGCCACCTTGGCGGTGGTCACGGTCATGATGGCGCTGGCGATATGGCTGTAGCGCCCGCCGGGCACGTAGCAGCCCGCCGCATCCACGGGGATTACCTTTTGCCCGGTGACAAAGCCGGGGGAGATTTCGGTCTCCACATTCTGCATCGTGCTTTTCTGCAGCTCGGCAAAGCGGCGCACATTGTCGTGGGCGAACTGGATATCCGCCTTGAGCTTCTCCGGCACCAGGGCGCAGGCCGCCTCAATCTCCTCGGCCGTCAGCAGCACGTTGCCTTCGTAGCGGTCGAATTTGGCAGCATATTCCAGCGCCTTGGCGTCGCCGCCGGCCTCGATATCGTCCAGGATACCCTGCACAGTCTTGTGGGTCTCGGAGGCATCCGATTTGGGGGTGAGGGCAGCCTTTTTCAGGTATTCTCGGGTCATTTTCTGGGGGTCCTACTTGTAGATATCAGGAAGCAGCGTGGTTGAGATCGGCGGGATGTAGGCGATCAGCAGCACCACGATCAGCATGGTCAGCACGAACGGCACGGCGCGGGCGGCGATCTTGAGGATGGACTCGCCGGTGATGCCGGAGACGACGAACAGGTTCAGCCCCAGCGGCGGGGTGATGAAGCCTACGCCCAAAGCGGTGATCATCATGATGCAGAACTGGATCTCGTTCATGCCGATGTTGTCGGCGAGCGGCTTCAGGATCGGCGCCAGGATCACGATGTTGGGAGTCGTCTCCATGACACAACCCGCCGCGATCAGGATCAGGATCATCAACAGGATCAGCAGCGCCGGTTCGTTGGTCAGCGATGTGACCGCGTAGACGAAGCCCTGCGGAACCCCGAGGATCGCGAGCGCCTGCGCAAGCGGCAGGGAAAAGGCGATGATCGGAACGATAACGCCGTTCACCTTGGCCGAGCTCACGAGCATGGCCGGGAAGTCCGACAGCTTCAGCGTCCCCAGAAGGAACCCCATGCCGATGGTGATCATGACAGCGACGGCACCCGCCTCGGTCGGCGTCAGACGGCCGGAGAAGATGCCATAGAAGATCACGCCCGGAACGATGAATGCATACCAGCCGGATTTCAGCGCCTTGCCGAGATTTGCCGCCCATTCGCCGAAGGTCATCAGCCCCCCGCCCTCATAGGCATAGATGCGGTTCATCACGATGTTGGTCACAAGGATCGAGACGAGAATGGCAATGCCCGGGATCAGCGCGGCAAGGAACAGCGTCGACGCCGAAATTCCGAGCACGAGGCCGATGATGATATAGGCGATCGACGGCGGGATCAGGATGCCGGTACACGCACCGGCGGCGACCAGGGCACAGGCATAGGGACGCGGATAGCCGCTTTCCACAAGCCGCTCGATGGTCATCCGGCCGACGGCTGCAGCACCTGCGGCGTCGGACCCGGAAATGGCCGAGAACATACCGCAGACCAGAACGGTCGCAGATCCGAAACCGCCCTTCGCCCAGCACGTCAGCGCTTCCGCAACATCCAGAAACTTGCGGCTGAGACCGGTGCGCACGAGAACGTCACCCGTCAGGATGAACAGCGGAACAGCGGTCAGGGCGAAATGGTCGATCCCGTGGAACAGGCTTTCACCGACCAGCGATAACGGCAGCGCGCCGGAGATCATGAGCATGGCGATCGCCGCTGCCCCGATGGCGGCCCAGACCGGAACGGCGAGAGCGACCAGAATGACGAAGATCAGAACCGGGCCGTAAAAATCCCATCCCAGTTCGACGGTCTGTTGCTGAAGTTGATTCCAAAGCATGGCTGTCTCCCTCAGTCGAACAGTTTGTCGCCTTCGTAGACGGGACGGCCGTCACGAAAGTCTTTGATGTCGCGAAGAAGGGACTGGGCCAGTCGGAACAGCACCAGGGCGAAGCCGAAGGGCACGGCGGACAGGAACCAGACCTGGGAGATCCGCAATCCATGGGTCACGGAACCGAATTTCGCGGAAACGAGAACAGTTTCGAGTGACCAGTAGAAAGCGATCACGGCAACGAAGGCCATGACGAGATCGCCGAATATGTAGAGCACCGCTTTCACGCGCGGGCTGACATACTGCATGATCACGTCGATGCGGATATGTCCGCGCTCCTTGACCGCTGCCGCAGCACCGATCCACGCGAGGTAGATGAAGGAATAACGGACGATTTCCTCGCCCCAGATGGACGAATAGGCAAAGACCTCACGCCGGACCACTTCAATGAACATGGTCAGCACAAGCATCACGTAGAAGACCAGCAGGAGCCATCGCTCGCCGTTCCGGTCCAGGGCTTGAAGTACATTCGACATGGGGCACTCCTCTGCCGTTCCCATCAGAAAGGTCTGATGCGGTCATCGGGCGTGGTGATGTTTGAAAAAGGGATCTGGCCAGCGCCTTTGGCGCTGGCCGATCAACGCATCAGATCATGCGTCGTGGACGTAGTAACGGCCCATCGTGTTGGCAGCTTCTTCCAGGCGGCCGAAGGCATCCATGGAACCGGCAAGCTCAACCTTGAACTGATCCCACTCTTCACGCTGGTATCCACCGGCAGCTTTCCATTCGGCAAGCTGATCTTCAGACAGCGAATGGAATTCAACGCCGGATTTCACCAGTTCGGACATCGCGTAGGCGCGCGCGGCCGGAACCTTGGCCAGGTTCTGCTGGGCGCTGATTTCGCCTGCGAATTCGATGCCTTCCTGAACATCTGCCGGCAGCGAATTGAACCACTCCAGGTTCATCGAGTAGACCTGACTGTCCGGCACCGCCTGGGTGAAGGTGACGTGGCTCAGGATGTCCTTGAAGCCGAAGACGTAGAGAGCGCCGACGGACGGATCAAGCGCATCGGCAACACCCTGCTTGATGGCCGAAGGTGTCTCGCCCCACGCAACCGGCGTCGGGTTTGCGCCGACCATGCGATAGTACTGCTGCAACATCGCGGACCCGGGAACGCGGAACTTCACGCCCGACAGATCAGCCGGCGTGATCACCTTGTTGCCGCCTTTGCGCACGGCGACGACGCGCGGGTCGATGACCACGTAGAACAGCGCCTTGAAGCCGGAAGCCTCGATTTTCGGATGCACTTCCTTTTTCCAGGCGTCAGAGGTCACAAGGTTTGTGAAGCGCTGGTTGGAACCGCAGAAATACGGCATGTTGATGAGGTCAACTGCGGATGCGAACGGAGCGAAATTCGACAGGGAGTGCTGTGCAGCCTGGATCGTGCCACCCTGAACGGCCTGCGCCAGAGCGCCACCAGCGCCCAGCTGCCCACCCGGTGCGAGCTTGACGTACACCTTGCCGTTCGTCGCGTTCTGGATGTTTTCCTTCAGATCGAGCTGCATGATCGGATAGCTGCGCGACGCGCCCAGTACGTAGGCCGTTGCAAGCGTCATGATGTGGTCTGCAGCCTGCTCGCGTGACCGCTCTTCTTGCGCCGTCTGAGCCACTGCAGTGTCTGACCAGAGCACACCCGCTGCGCCTGCGACGACCGCCGCAGTGAAACCGCCGGCGCTGGCAAGCTTCAGGAAATTGCGGCGCTCATGCGAGGCGAGATCTTCTGTTTTCTTCATGTTTTCCTCCCAAAAATCCAAAAAGTTCAGTTATTCGCCGGTTCTTTTCTTTGCTTCTCTCTTCAGGACTGCTGCGGTGAACGCAATCGAGATGGCGAACAGCAAAAGCATCTCGCCAACGTTGCCAAGCAACGGCGTTGCACCAAATGAACCGATCGAAACATTGATCACAAATGCGGCAAACAGGACGGCCGCCAAAGCCAAAAGCATGATCACCTCCCAACGATCAGATAACCCGGCTTTCAAAAATGTAAGCGCTTACATTTTCATTTGCAAGCAGAAAAAAGCGTTCTCTGAAAATGAAAATGCATATAAGGGAGTCCGAACCTTTGACACGTGCCTTTTTTGAACGCTCAACTGGACAGATGGAAGAAATCTCGAATTCACTGATCGGAGAAGTCCCGACGCTTGCTGATGTCGCCGCGACGGCAGGTGTGTCGACGGCGACCGTGTCCAGGTGTCTCAACACGCCGGACCGGGTCACCAAGAAGACCTTGAAGATCGTCATGGATGCAGTCGATCAGCTGGGATATTCGCCGAACTACAGCGCCCGCGCGCTTGCCGCCGGGCGCACCAACACGATTGGTGCGATCATTCCCACCATGGAAAACGCGATCTTCGCCCGCGGCATCCAGGCTTTCCAGGAAGAGCTCCAGCAGAACGGCTGCACGCTTCTCGTTGCCTCCTCCTCCTATCGCCAGGATCTTGAGGAAGAACAAATAAAAACGCTGACTGTCCGGGGCGCGGATGCCCTGCTTCTGATCGGCTACCAGCGCAATCCTCAGATCTACAACTATCTGGCAAAGCGAAACATACCCACGGTGCTGACCTGGGCGTCCAATCCGGAAGAACAGCACTTGTCGGTCGGCTTCGACAACCGTCTCGCCATGCGTGCGCTCGCTGAACTGGTCTTGCAGAACGGCCACACCGTTATCGGGTGCATTTCAGCCGACACCGCCGCCAATGACCGGGCGCGTGATCGTGTCAGCGGAATTCGCGATGCCATGACAGCAGCCGGCCTCGACCCGTCGGACCTGATTGTTCAGGAAACGCAGTACTCTATCGAAAAGGGCGACATGGCCTTTCGCAGCCTGATGTCGCGGGACGTCCGTCCGACCGCCGTCATGTGCGGTAACGATGTTCTTGCGGTCGGCGCACTCCGCGCAGCCACCGCCTTGAACATGAGCATTCCGGGCGATGTCTCCATCACCGGTTTCGACGACATCGAGCTGGCCAGCGTTGCACCCGTGCCGCTGACAACCGTTCACGTTCCCCATCGGCGCATGGGGCAATGCGCGGCACGTGCGCTGATGAGCGCGATCAACGGTGAGCGTCCCGAAAGCGTGGAGCTTCCAACGACAATTTGCCGCCGGAACACGCTTGGACCGGCTCCGCAGGCTGGAGCGTCAAAAAGATAGCAACCGTCTGAAAAAGGAGCGCATGCCTTGAGGGCGCTGGGCACATGGGAGCAGGCACCCGGCTCCAACCTAGGTTCTCAGTCCCGGTCCTCGATCGGGTTCGGCCCCGTGTAGGTCCAACGATAGGTCGGCGGCGTCGGCCCCTTGTTCCTGCCACCCTGCTGCATCTGCTCCCAGGCATGGGCAAGCACGCCCACCGAGCGCGACAGGCAAAACAGACCGCGCGCCAGCTGTGGCGCAAAACCGAGTTCCGCATAGACGACTGCCGTGGCGCCATCGATATTCATTGGAACCGGTTTGCCCTTCCGGGAGTTGAGGATCTCCTGAACGGCTCTCCCGATGGCAGCGAACCGTCCGCTCACCGTGCCCTCCCGGGCCGCCGCGTCAATGAGCCCGAGCAGCCGGGGAGCGCGTGGATCCTCGGGTTTGTGAAACCGGTGACCGAACCCGGGAACGAACCGGCTTCGCTCGGACTGCCAGCGGTCGATCTCCTGCGCCGCCGCGTCTTCAAGCGAAAGCCCGCTGGAAGCTGTTTCGTCAATTGAAACATAAAGTTCCACGGCTTGCTCACCAGCCCCGCCATGGACATCGTCAAGCATGTTCACTGCCGAGGCCATCGCTCCGTTGAGGCCGAGCCCACAGGTGACAGCCATGCGCGCGGCGGCGATCGAAGGCGCTTGCGGCCCGTGGTCGACCGCTGCCACAAGGGCGCATTCGAGCAGCTTCGCCTGGCCGTCATCAGGCAGGTCGCCGCGCGTCATCAGCCAGATCATCTGCGGAAACGAGATATTGCCGATCAGCTCTTCAATCGGATGGCCGCGAAACCGGATCTGGCCCGGCACCATGTCGATGATCTCTGTCGACCACCAGTCGGAGACGTCTTTGCCCGATGAACTCATAACGCACCGTCTTCCTGCAACGCGAGCAGCTCGGCTTCGGAAACACCGAGGGCGCGCCAGATTTCATGATTGTGCTCCCCCAGCAGCGGCGGCGGTGCATCGACTTCCGGCGCCTTGCCGTCGAGCTTGATCCCCGTCCTTGTGACTGTGATATCGCGCCCGACCCCGGGAACATTCTCATATGTGCCCAGAAAACCCCGATCGGCAACCTGTGGCATCTGGAGCACTTCGGGAACCGTGAGAACCGCACCCGACGGCACACCGATGCGATTGAGTTCCTTTGCCCAGTCGCGCGCCGGACGGGTTTTCAGAACCGTTTCCAGGTCTGCCTTGAGCGCAAGCCGGTTCCGTTTCCGGTCTTCGCGTGTCGCATAGTCGGGCCGCTCACGCAGTTCGCTCAGACCCAGATGATCGGTGAGCAGCACCCATTGCTCGTCCTTGTTCGCGGCGATGTTGAGCAGGCCGTTGCCAGCTTCGAACGCACCGGAAGGTGCCGAGGTGACATTCTCGTTGCCGTTGGCTGCCGGTTCGACGCCTGCATTGAGATAGTTCGACACCACCCAGCCCATCGTTGCCAGAACGGATTCCAGCATCGACACGTCGATGAAGCTGCCTCTTGGTGAGGCATTCAGCGCGGCCGAGATGGCGAATGCCGCTGTGATCCCGCCGACCGTGTCGGCGACCGGATATCCGACCCGAAGCGGTGCACTGTCCTTGTCACCCGTGATCGACATCACGCCGGACGCGCCCTGGATGATCTGGTCATAGGCCGGACGATGGACCCAGGGCCCGTCCTGGCCGAAGCCGGAAATAGCGCAGTAGATCAGCCGGGGGTTTTCTGTTTTCAGCGTGTCGTAGCCGGCGCCGAGCCGGTCCATGACACCCGGACGGAAATTCTCGACCAGCACATCCGCCGTCTTGACCAGCTTGAGAAAAAGCGCCTTGCCCTTTGGGTGTTTGAGATTGACCGTGACCGACTTCTTGCCTGCGTTCTGGGCGAGAAACGAGACACCCATTCCTTTGTCGTTCAGCTCCGGATCCGCCCCGAGCTTGCGCGCCAGATCGCCGCGGCCGGCGGCCTCGACCTTGATGACGTCCGCCCCCAGATGCGCCAGATGATGGCAGCAAAAGGGGCCGGCAAGTACGTTGGTCAGGTCAAGGACCCTGATCCCTTCAAGCGGTTTCGACACCTGGCGCGTTCCTTGTTCCGGGGCCGTCAATCAATCCCCGTCGGCAACGCCTTCGGCGCGAAGCCGGGCGCGTCTGGCCCGGTATCCCGGCAGGACCACCAGCACAACGGCAAGGATCAGCAGTCCGAGCGTCATCGGGCGTTCCCAGACAAAACCCACGCCATCGTAAAGCTGCATTGCGCGGGAGAAGTTGTTCTCAAGCAATGGCCCGAGAATGAACCCGATCAGCAGCGGTGCAAGCGGATAGTCCGCAAACCGGAACAGCGTGGCGCAGATCCCGAAACCGACAAGGATCAAAAGTTCCGTGGCGTTGTTTTGCCCGATATAGGCGCCCATCAATGTGAAGAACAGGATGAACGGGATCAGGTAATTGCGTGGAACCGCGAGCACTTTCGCGATATAGGGGATCAGCGGCAGGTTCAGGATCAGGAGAACCAGGTTGCCGAGATACATGGAGATGATCACCGCCCAGAAGATCTGCGGCTCGTCCACCATCAGGCGCGGACCGGGGCTGACATTGAGCGCGATCAGCGCCCCCAGCAGGATTGCCGTGGTCCCGGACCCTGGAATACCGAGGGTCAGAAGCGGCACGAAAGATCCGGTACAGGCAGCGTTGTTTGCGCTTTCCGGCGCAGCGATGCCCTTCACTGAGCCTTTGCCAAACTGCTCCTGCTCTTCTTTTGTCGCGATGTTGCGCTCAACCGCATAGCCAAGGAACGACGCGATTGTTGCACCGGCTCCCGGCAGCACGCCGATGAAGAACCCCTGGAGCGACTGACGGCCGATAACAGGCGTGATACTGCGCGCCTCGTCCTTTGATATACGCAGGTTCTTGATCTTGCCCCCGTCGCTGCCATCCCCTGTCTTCGAACGGTTTGGGTCGAGCACGAGGAAGATCGCTTCCGGCAGCGCAAACATTGCCATGGCGAGCGTGATGAAGCCGAAGCCGGATTGCAGGTCCATGACGCCCATTGTGAAGCGCGGCGCATTGAACAGGACGCCCTCCCCGACAGTCGCCATCATCAGTCCGAGGAACGTCATCAACAGCGCTTTGCCCACCTGACCGGTTCCGGCAAAAGCGGCAATCGCCGACAGGCCGACAACCATCAGCGCGAAATATTCGGATGAATGGAACAACAGCGCGACAGACGCCAGTGCCGGCGCGAACACCATCAGCAAGACCGCGCCGATCGTGCCGCCCGCGAAGGATGAAATGGCGGCAACTGTCAACGCCTTGCCCGCCTGTCCTTTTCGCGCCAGCGGATACCCGTCGAACGAGGTCGCAACGGTGGAGGCAACGCCGGGTGCGTTGATCAGGATAGAGGATGTCGACCCGCCGAAAACGGCACCGTAATAGACACCGGCAAGCAGGATCAGGGCCGCGGACGGATCGCCGATCGTGATGGCAACCGGGATCATGATGGCGATGATCGACATGGGGCCGAGGCCCGGAAGCATGCCGATGAAGGTGCCAATCAGGCAGCCGCCGACAACCATCAGGATGTTTGTGAATGTAAAGGCCGTGGAGAGGCCGGTCAGAAGTCCTTCAAGCATCTCAGCCCCCGCTCACGAAAAATGGGAAAGGACTCAGGAAGATCCCGAGGACCACATCCACCAGGTACCAGACCGTCCCCGCCGCGATGGCCGCAACAAGCCCCATCGTGATGTAGCGGCGCTCTCCAAGAATGAAGCTGCCGACTGTGAGGAACAGGAACGTGGCTGCGAGAAAACCAAGGGGTCTCAACAGCAACGCATAGGCGACCATCAGGGCGAGCAAGAGCACGGCCTGACCGACCTTGTATTCATGCAGACGGGACAGGTTGATATCCGCTGCATCTTTCTTTTCGGGAGATTTCTCAAGTCCCAGCAGAACTGACAGGGACAAAAGGATCCCCCCGATCACCAGGACTTTCGGAAAACTTGATGGCCAGATCGGACTGCGCTTCATGATTGGCGGCAGCAACGCGTCCATGGTGAAATAGGCTGCATAGCCATAGGCCAGACAGATCAGCAGGATGACTAGGGCCAGCCAGCGGTCGAGCGCCATCGTTCCCCCCCAGGATTTCTTGATTGGTCGACGCGTCCGGGCAAACCCGGACGCGCATTTCGTCTTGTCGGTATGAACCGGGGCTTAGAGGAAGCCGAGTTGCTTCATCAGATCGCCGATGACCTGCTCCTGCTGTTCCAGGAAGGTGCGGAAATCATCGCCCGGGTTGTGGATGTTGACCCAGCCGTTCCGTGCACGAACTTCTTCCCACTCCGGGGTGTCGTACATCTTGGCAATTGCAGCCTGGTAGGCAGCGAGCTTGTCCGCCGGCAATCCGGGTGCGGCGAAGAAACCGCGCCAGTTGACGAAGGTCGTGTCGTTGCCCTGCTCCACCATGGTCGGGGCATCGGCATAGGCATCCACACGCTCAGGCGACGTTACGCCAATGATGCGGACTTCGCCGGCTTTGGCCAGTTCAACAGCTTCGGAGAAGCCGGTGGACACAGCCTGGACTTCGCCCGAGAGCAGACCGGCCATTGTTTTGCCGCCGCCATCGTAAGGCACGTATTTCAGCGCGACCGGATCAGCTCCGGCTGCCTGGAAGACCATTGCGGCCACGAGGTGGTCCATGCCGCCCGGAACGGAGCCGCCGCCAACAGCGGTTCCAGCGGGATCAGCCTTGAAGGCTTCGATCAGGCCGTTGACGTCCTGGATCGAGCTGTCCGCAGGCACCACGAGGGCTGCATAGTCACCGATCGTGCCGGCAACCAGGGTCAGGTCGCGGAAGTTCTGCGGGAACACACCCGTCAGCGAGCGGATCACGATCGGGGTCGAGTTGACCATGAGCGTGCCGTGATTGCTGTCGGCGTTTTCGATCAGGTATCCGATGGCCTTGCCGCCACCGCCACCGGACATGTTTTCATAAGATGCCGAACCGACAAGGCCGGCTTTTGTCAGGGCTTCACCGGTACCGCGCGCGGTCCCGTCCCAGCCACCACCGGCACCGCCCGGGATCAGGAAGTGAATGCTGTCGACGACTTCGTCAGCGAAGGTCGGTGTTGCGAATGAAAGAGACGCGGCAGCAGCCGCCAGAACGACCCGGCGGGTCATCTTCATAAGTGTCATAATATCCTCCCAGACACGCAGAGGCTTCACGAGCCTCTTGCAAACCACAAAAGAAGTGGGAAAGCTGACAGGAACCTGTCACGTCATCAAAAACATTGGCAAACGGCTGAAAACATGCGCTTCCTGCTGATCGAGGACAACGAAAAACTGGCAAAAGCCATTGTTGACCGGCTGAGTCTGGACGGGCATGTGGTCGATCACGCGCCGGATCTGGAGACCGCTGCCGACTGTCTCGCCAGCACGGGATATGAACTGATTCTGCTCGACATCATGCTCCCCGACGGCGACGGCAGAACCTTTCTCGAAACACACCGCACAGGCGACAACGACACGCCGGTCATCGTTCTGACTGCGCGCTCTGAAGTCTCGGACCGGGTTCGGATGCTCGATCTCGGCGCAGACGATTACATCACCAAGCCTTTCGACTTTTCAGAACTGGAAGCCAGGTGCCGTGCCGTGCTCAGGCGCCGACAGGGTGCGGCCCGCAACCAGAAGACCTTCGAGGACGTTGTGTTCGATCCTTTGGCAGGCACCGTCGCGGTCGCGGGAGAAGTATCGGATCTCAGAAACCGCGAACTTCGCCTTCTGGAGGTTTTCTTTTCCGCGCCGGACATGATCTTTTCGAAATCCCATCTGGTCGACAGGCTGTTTTCATATGACGAGGACGTTTCGGAAAACGCCATCGAGGTCTATGTCGGCCGGGTCCGCAAGAAGTTGCAGGGTGGCCGCGTCAGGATTGAAACTGTTCGCGGCGTCGGTTACCGGATGACCGCCACATGACGACTGTCCATGCGCGCGGCTCGCTTCGCAGACGCCTCCTGCTTCAGCTTCTATTGGTGGCTGCGATCCTTTCCGTCGCACTTTATTTTACCGTGCGTGCGCTTGCACAGCAGGCTGCCGAGACAACACAGGACAACATTCTGATCGCCTCCGCCACAGCGATATCGGAAGCCGCCCGGGCAGAACGCGGTCAAATTCTCGTCGATGTTCCCTATTCCGCCCTCTCGATGCTCGGCTCGATCGCGGAGGAACGGGTATTCTATCGCGTCACGGCGGACGATCTGACCGTGACCGGCTATGATGACCTACCGATGCCGCCAGCCACGTCGGAGGTGGGGGCTCCGGTCTTCTCAACCACGGTCTACAAGAGTGACGAGGTCCGCGTTGCAGCTCTTCCAAGGCGGCTTACGGTCGGCGATGAGACCGTAATCCTGACAGTTCTGGTCGCCCAGACACGGTTGGGCCTTGCCGCTGTGTCGCTTCAGATCTCCATTGCCGCCGCCGCCGCCGGCGTGGGCTTCTTCCTGCTCTCGGGCGCGCTCAGCTGGTTTGCCACCAACAACGCTATGCGTCCGCTTAATCGGCTCGCCCAGTCGGTCGAGCGGCGCGGTCCCCAGGATCTCAGTCCGGTCGAAACATCCGCACCGACCGAACTTGTTCCTCTGCTCCAGTCGCTCAACACCTTCATGGCCCGCCTGAGCGCGTCGCTGGCGCGAACCGAGGACTTCATCGCGGAGGCGGCTCATCACGTGCGCACGCCGCTCGCAACGGTACGGACGCAGTCCGAAATCGCCATGCGCAGCGTGCGCAAGCCTGAAAACAAGCAGATCCTGCGTGAAGTGATCCGAGCTGCCGACGAAAGCTCACGCTCCGCCGGGCAGCTTCTCGATCATGCCATGGTGGCGCTGCGTTCGGACAATCTGGAAAAAGAGAAACTGAACATGAAGGATCTTGCCCAGGACGTGATCCGGTCCATCAGTCCGACAGCGGACCTGAAGGACATTCGCATCACCTGTTCCGGTTCAGATACCACGAGTTCCGTCGAGGGTGATCCGATCCTTCTGCAGAATGCCCTGCGCAACCTGCTCGACAATGCCGTGAAATATTCACCGGAGGACAGCAGGATCAGGGTCGAGATATCGGAAGATACATCCACCGTGCAAGTGGATGTTCTCGACGAAGGCCGGGGCCTTGGCGACGGCGACCGGCAACATCTGACCCAGCGCTTCGGACGGGGAGACAACGTGAAGGATATTATCGGTTCCGGCCTCGGCCTGACCATCGTGGACGAAGTCGTTCGGGCGCACGGTGGAACGCTGGCTTTGACGGACAATCCTGAAGGGAGAGGAACGTGCGCCTCCATAACTTTGCCCTCGGCCTGATCACGGGACTGATTGCTCTGGCGACACCGGCGCATGCTTTTGTCGCCGAAGAAGAACGCCTGTTCGACGTCGACAATCCATCTGCAACCTTGAACATCATTTCAACTGCGGACCTCGACATCTTCTCGCCCCTTGTCGATGCCTTTCAGGAGCGCAACCCGACAGTCCGGGTGCGCTATGTCACCGCGTCCAGCAGCGAATTGATGAAAGCCCTTTTTGAGGAAAATGCCGAATTCGATATCGCTATTTCCTCCGCCATGGACCTGCAGACCAAACTCGTCAATGACGGGTTCGCCGAGCGCCATGTATCCGCCGAGACCGCGTCCTTGCCCACCTGGGCAAAGTGGCGGGACCGGCTCTTCGCCTTCACGCAGGAACCCGCAGTGCTGGTCTATTCAAGGGAAGCGTTCGAAGGCCTTCCGCAGCCCACGAACCGGGACGAACTGATAGCGCTTCTGAGGGAAAATCCCGACAGGTTCAATGGCAGGGTCGGCACATACGATATCCGGGAAAGCGGTGCCGGATATCTGTTTGCAACACAGGATTCCCGGCAATCTGAATCGCTCTGGCGCATGGCCGAAGTCATGGGACGGCTGAACGCCAGGCTCTACTGCTGTTCAAGTCAGATGATCGGAGATGTTGCCGATGGACAGCTTGCATTGGCCTACAACGTGCTCGGAAGCTACGCGGCCCAGCATTTGGAAGACCACCCGGATCTGGACATTCTCCAGTTCAAGGACTTCACGACGGTAATGCTGCGCACGGTCCTCATTCCGAAAACCGCCCGCGATACGGATCTCGCCGGGCAGTTCATCGATTTCCTGGTCTCGGTGGAAAACCGCCGACTGATTGAAGACCTGACAGGATTGCCGTCGATCGACCCGGCCGTCCTGCAACGGGAAGCCGCCTTCCGGCCAATCCGGCTCGGACCGGGACTGCTGGTTTATCTGGATCAGCTCAAGCGCAGAACCTTCATCCGTGCCTGGCTGAACGCCATGGTGCAACCATAAAATCTAAATTGCGAGCGGTTCATCTGTAATGAGCACACCGTCAGCATCGCAATAGATAAACATGCCCGGTTCGATGAGAACGCTGCCGAAGGCCACGGGCACATCGATGGCCCCGGTTCCGGCCTTGGCGGATCTGACCGGACTTGTGCCGAGCGCCTTGATGCCGAGATCAAGACCGGCCAGCAACTGCGCATCGCGGACCGCTCCATTGATCACGATCCCGGCCCAGCCGTTGTTGATAAGCCGTTCGCCCATCCTGTCCCCGAGCAGCGCCGTGCGCATCGAACCGCCGCCGTCCAGTACAATGACCCCGCCATCACCTTTGGCCGAGAACAGCTCTTCCTGAACCAGTTTTGTATCCTCGACCATAACCGCTGTCCGGATTTTCCCGGCAAAAGCGCGCTTGGTGCCGAAGTCGCGGAACGGCAACTGCACAAACCGGATCTTGTCGGGATGGGTGTCGTTGAGATCACAGGTCGGATGGAATAGCACTGAATTCTTCATGACGGCTCCTCAAGCAAGTTGGAAGGATACAGCACGGCTCCCTCCATCATGCGACGCTGTGTGCGGAAAGTTCCGGCGCTCAACGCCTCGGGCCCATCTGCACCGGCACGAACATCGGCCGTGACCGTCAGAACGCCTGACGGCGTGCCGACACGAAGGTCTCTTCCGTCGATCCCGGCGATGTCCTGAACCAGCGATCCGGGCACCTGCGCTGCAACCGCCGTACACATCCCGCCGGTTAGCGTGATGGCCCGGTGGAAATTGCCCATGGAAACGAGACGAACATTGAGATCGTGCGTTGTCTTCTCATGACTTGCCCCGTCAAGCGACGTGAACTGCGCGGCCGGCCCGAGCATCGCCACCTTCGGATTGGAACGCTTCACGTCTTCCGCCGTATCCGCCGTGCCCATGGCGATGGCACCTGCCCTGCGGACAGCCTCGATGCGCGTCATCAGGTCCTTGTCGCTGTCGAGATCGCCCGGCTGTTCCGTTGCCGTCCGGCCAAGATCGGACGCACGCACGTAGACAACGGGATTGGCGGCATCGACAAGCGAGGCCTTGATCGTTCCCAGTCCCGGAACAGTCAGGTCGTCAACCACGTTGCCTGTCGGCAGAAGCGTTCCCGTGGCCGCACCGCCTGGCGTCAGGAATTCCAGAACGACCGGCGCTCCGGTTCCGGAAACGCCCGGAATGGAAACGTCCCCCTCTTCAACGGCCTTGCCGTCTTGGACCGGGAACCGGCTGTGATAGATGCGTTTGGTGTTCGTGTCGTAAATCCGCACGAGCGCATCGGTCTGCCCGAGTGTCAGCTCGACCATGCCTTCATCGACCGCGAAAGGACCAACACAGCTCGCCATGTTGCCACAGGCCGACCCGTAGTCGGCAAGCGGTTCGTCGACAGCGATCTGGACGAATGTGTAATCGACATCGGCATCGTCGCGATCAGACGGCTTGACGATGACCACCTTGGACAGCGACGACAGCCCACCGCCCATCCCGTTCAGCTGTCGGCCATAGGCGTCGGGGCTGCCAAGCACATGCAGGAAGATCCGGTCGCGTACCGCCCCTCCATCCGGCAGGTCTGCGCCGTTGAAGACAACCGCCTTCGATGTCCCTCCGCGATAGAAGGCGGCACGCAAGCGGTTTGGCATCAGGCCGCTCCTTGAAGGAAGTTGCGGAACGCGCGCGGGAGAAGACCGCCCTCGGCGAAAGTCGCACGCTCACCGTCATTGTAGAGCCGCAGATCAAGCGGTGTCATGTCGTAGCTGCCGTCTTTTCGATGCACTGTCAGCATCGCCCCTGTCAGATCCGCATCGAAGTCGATGTCATAGGTCTCACTGCCATTCAGGCCCAGCGTATGGCGCGTGACACCTTTCGGGAAGCAGAGTGGCGCAATGCCCATATTGACCAGGTTGGACCTGTGGATGCGTTCGAAGCTTTCAACGATCACGGCCCGGACCCCCGCGAGCCAGGGCGCTTTTGCTGCTGTGTCGCGCGATGAGCCGCAGCCATACTCCTTGCCGCCGATCACAACGAGTTTCTGCCCCCGCTCGAGGTAAGTCTCGATCGCCTTGTAGATCGAGGTGACTTCCCCATCCGGTTCAATCCGGGTCCAGGAACCTTCCTTGTCCGGCGTCATCTCGTTGCGCAGCCTGTAATTGGCATAGGTCGAGCGCACCACAACATCCGAGCAGCCGCGCCGGGTGCCGAAGGAATTGAAATCGCGCGGCGAGACGCCCAGCTTTTGCAGGTACTGACCCGCCTCCGATTCAGGCGTGATGATGCCGGACGGCGAAATGTGGTCCGTGGTGACGCTGTCACCAAGTATGACCAGCGGCCGCAATCCCTTCAGGTTACTCAGCGGTGGTGTCTTGTTGTCGATCTCTCGCACGAACGGCGGAAACGAGATGTAGCTGGACGGCACCCATTCGTAGGTCCCGTGCCCTGCCTCAAGCGCATTCCAGTGTGTGTTCACGTCGCTGATTGCTGCATAGTTCGTGCTGAATTCCTCCGGGGTCACGAAGGCCTGGACGATCTCCGTCACTTCATCCGCCTTCGGCCAGAGATCTGACAGCATCACCGGATTGCCCTCCTGATCGGTGCCGAGCGGCTCCGACGTGATGTCCTTGAGGATCGTCCCCATCAGGGCGTAGGCGACCACAAGCGGCGGCGAGGCGATCATGTTTCGGGACGCGAGCGGATGGATGCGCCCGGCAAAGTTCCGGTTGCCGGACAGGACCGCGATGCCCTTGACATCGTTTTCCTTTATGGCCGTTTCATGCGCCGGGTCGAGCGGGCCCGACATGCCGTTGCAGGTTGAACAGGAAAATGCGGCCACTTCAAAGCCGAGCGCGTCGAGCGAAGTTTGCAGGCCGCTATTTTCAAGGTACCCGGCAACAACCCTCGACCCCGGTGCAAGAGACGTTTTGACGTGAGGGGGAACCCTCAGTCCACGGGCAACGGCATTGCGTGCCATCAGGGCCGCCGTGACCATGTTGCGCGGATTGGCCGTGTTCGTGCAGCTTGTGATGGCGGCAATGATCACGTCGCCGTCGCCAATGTCGTGGTCCTTGTCCGGCACGCTGACACGGCGCACGGTTTCACCTTCCAGCTTCAACCGGTCGCTGGCGCTTGCCAGATCGATACGCTGCTCGGGGCGCGAGGGGCCGGACACCGATCGGCCGATACGGCTGAGATCGAGCTGGACGACCTCGTCATACTCGATTGCCGGATCAGCGCCCTTGACCCAAAGATCTTGCGCCTTGCAGTACATCTCCGTGGTGCCGGCAGCCTCGCCACGGCCCGTGTCACGCAGGTATGCCGTCGTGCGCTCGTCGACAGGACAGAACACCATCGTGGACCCGTATTCGGGTGCCATGTTCGCGATTGTCGCCCGGTCCGCCACGCTGAGCGCGCCGTATCCGGGGCCGAAGAGCTCGACAAACGTGTCAACGACGCCGAGCGCGCGCAGTTTTTCAGCAATCACCAGTGCGATGTCTGTCGCCATGATGTCGTCAGACGGGGCGCCGCTGATTTCAAGACCGATCACGCGCGGAACGTTGACAGGCGTGGTCTCGCCGAACAGCACGGCCTCGGCTTCCAGGCCCCCGACCCCCCAGCCCATGATGCCAAGTGCATTGATCATCGGTGTGTGACTGTCGGTGCCCAGGCAGCAATCGGGAATGAGAAGACCCGGGTCTTCGTTCGAAGGCAGGACGGTCTGCCCGAGATACTCAAGGTTCACCTGGTGGCAGATGCCGCCGCCCGGCGGCATCACGCGCAGGCGCGGGAACCGGGTCTCACAGGCTTTCAGGAATGCGAACCGCTCTCGATTGACCTCGAATTCGCGGTCCATGTTCTTTTGTAGCGCGAACCTGTCCGCCCAGTGATTGATCGACATGGAGTGATCGATCACAAGATCGACCGGCAGGCTCATGTCGACGCTCATCGGGTCGCCGCCCTGCTCCTCGAGCAGGTTGCGCATCGCCATGATGTCGATGAGGGCCGGGATGCCCAGCATGTCATGAAGCAGCAGTCTTGCCGGCCGGAAGGGCACAGCCTCGCCATTGCGCGCCAGCACGTCGAGCGCAGCCGCTCCCTCGGGCGAATGGCGCACCGCATTCTCAGCGAGAAGCCGCAGAGAATAAGGCAGGCTCCGGTATCTTTCGCCAAGAATGCCGCGATAGTCTGCCGCCAGAAATGATGAATTTGCGATCGGATGGGTACGCACTTTGCCTCTCCTCGGTTGATACAAAGCTAGACAGTCAGCGGGGATTGCAGCAAGGTGCTTCTCGCACCGTTTCACCTGACAGAACGCAAATGGCAATCAATCGTACTGAATCCGTCGAAAGGGCACTCTCGATCCTGAGCGCTTTCTCGACACAGAAACCGGTCATGACTCTCGCGGAAATCGCCGAGGAGACAGGTCTGCACAAGAGCACGATCCTGCGCCTGACCAATTCCATGCAGATCTACGGTTTCATCCAGCGCGATGACGATGGCCGCTACAGTGTCGGACCGAGTGTCTGGCGCCTCGGTCTCATCTTCCGGCGGGACTTCACCAAACGTGAACATGTTGCGCCCTCACTTCGCATTTTGGCCGAAGCAACCGGTGAGACCGCATCATTCTATGTACGTGTCGGTGATGAACGCGTTTGTTTATACAGGGAAAACTCGCCAAACCTGCTGCGCTTCCACGTCGAGGAAGGCATGCGTCTGAAGCTCTCGACCGGAGCGTCCGGTCTGGTTCTGCGTCACTTCTCGGGGGACGATGTTGGCGATCTCGGCCACTTCAACAGGAACGGGACTGTCAGTACGGTTGGCCAGACCAATCCCAATATCTCCTCTGTCTCGACACCGGTCTTCAAAAACACCGGCGAGCTGGCAGGCGCGCTCACCGTCTCCGGCCTTGCCACCCGGTTTGACGAAGAGGCGCGGGCCAACGCAATCCCTCTTCTGGAGAGCCTCGCCAAGAGCCTCATGGCTGCAGACTGAACGTTTCGCCTGACAGAATGCATTCTACCACAACTTGCCAATCGACAGGGCTCAGCTTAGTCAGATGCACATGGCAACCGAACCGGAGTTCGCGAAGATGATGAACCACGAAATCAACAAGGCGTTTCGGGAACGCCTCGCGCGCGGCGGCGCTGTCCTGATGCCGGGCGCAGCCAACGCCCTGGCCGCGCGGGTCATCGACGGGCTCGGGTTCGAAGCGGTCTATATCTCCGGCGCGGGTCTCACCAACACCTATCTCGGCATGCCGGATCTCGGGTTCATCTCGCTGCCCGAAATCGCGCAGCACTCGTCGGCAATCCGCAACACGACAGACCTTCCGATCGTTGTCGATGCGGACACCGGTTTTGGCAATGCGCTTAACGTCGCCCACACCGTGCGCACGCTTGAACGTGCGGGTGCAAGCGCCATCCAGCTGGAGGATCAGGTCAATCCGAAACGATGCGGGCACTTTTCAGGCAAGGACGTGGTTGACCTTTCAGAAGCGCGCAGCCGTATCAAGGCCGCAGCCGATGCACGCATCGATCCGAACTTCCAGATTGTCGCCCGCACCGATGCCTGCGCAACACATGGCTTCGATGCCGCGATCGAACGCGCCGAGGCCTTCATCGAAGACGGCGCCGACATTACCTTCATCGAAGCGCCGCGCAGCCTTGAGAATATCCGCGACATCCCTGCCCGGCTCCCCGGAACACCGCAATTGATCAACCTAGTCGTCGGCGGCAAAACACCGATCCTTGATTTGTCGGATCTCGACGCGATGGGATTTGGACTGGTCCTTTACGCCAATGTCGCGCTCCAGGGGGCTCTCAAGGGCATGCATGACGCGCTGGCCGTGCTGAAAACGGACGGCCGCATGGACGAAGGCGACCTCGTCGCAAGCTTCGAAGTCCGCCAGAACGCGGTCCACAAGGATTTCTACGACGCTCTGGAGAAAGAGTATGCGGTCGACTAGAACAGTTTCGCTTTCCGAGCCGGAATCACGCCGGCATGCTAGACTTCGTTGTTTGCTTCGCGCCATTCAGAGGGTGTCTGGTTTTCCCACTTTTTGAAGGCGCGAAAGAAAGACCCCTGATCCTCGTAGGCCAAAAGGAATGCAATTTCGGAAAACTCCAGTTTCGGCTGAGACAGATACTCTTTGGCCAGCTCGCGTCGCGTTTCCGACAGGATTGTCTGAAAACTGTAGCCTTCTTCGCGAAGGTGTCGTTGCAAGGATCGTTCGCTGACGGCCATGTCCTCAGCTATGTTTGCCAGGTTCGGTTTGCCGCCCGTCAGTCGCCGGTGAAGATGCCAGCGTACTTGCTGAGTGTATGAGCTCTGTCCTTTCGAGTTTTCTGCCAGACGGTTCTCTAGTGCCGTGTCCAGCATTTCGAGCAGTTCTCGGTTGTACTGATTGAATGGCAGATCGAGATCATTGCGACGGAACACGAGGCGGGCCTTGCGGGTATTCCATTTGATCGGGCAGTCATACCAGTCTTGCAGTTTTTGGCTGCGATCCCGGGTAAACTCGATCCTCTTGGGCGTGACGTTTATTCCTGTGCAGACCCTGGCCATGTTTACAAAGAACGCGAATGTCGCGTCGATATGCCCGTTTGGGATAGGCGTCTTCGCCGTTGGGAACGACAGGGAAATACTGAACTCACCCCCGTCGTCGGACAGTTCAAAGACCTCTGGTGCGGAGAGTGCTTTGTATCGCGCCATGCGGTGTATCGCGTCCCCAAAATCCTTCGCATGGAAAAGAACGATGAAATTTGGAGGCAATGCTCCAGTGTTCGTTTGAACAGCGAGATCGTGCGCGGCATCCTGCCCACCCAATGCTTCGACGGCACGCCACAGGTCAAATGCCTGATCGGTGGACATGATTGCCCCGTCCGCACCAAGGGCGATCGGGAGCTTGGCTTCACTGATAATCGCTGAACGCTTAAGCCCAATCGCTTCGGCCGCATTCCAGAACTCGTCGGTGCATTTCACTCGATCTTGCGTCATGTCCTGACTCATTCTTCAGCCTTGTCTGATCAATCAAAACACAAATACGGATGCAGTTCACGCCAGCGCTATCGCAAATCGCGCCATATCGCTTGAACAAACCCACGAAAGCCGCGCATGTGCGGCTTCCAGGTCTGCGTAGCGCGAAACCGTTGCCGGGCCGCCCAATCAGCACAGACCAAGGCGAGGCAGAGGCCAAAGAGTGGTGACCTCCGCCCAATCGTTTTATCGGTTGAAGAACGCAGCCACAGCGTCAGTCGATGCTTTCACGGCTTCAGGCTTATAGTAGAAATCCACGTGAGAGAATTCGTCAAAGGCCAGCTCTTCATGTTCGTTGGTCAGCTTCTCTATGAAGGCAGTCGAGCAGATCGCCGTAACAGCGGTTGTGCCATAGACGGTTAGCGTTGGCTGCGTGATCTTGTCTGCATAGGCTTCACAGATCGAAAACAGCGATTGCATGGGCTGATCGCCGATGTGCATATTTGTGTAGTTGGGAACCGCAACCGGGCCTTTGGCGCCATCACGACCATAGTAGTCATAGGTTTCCCCTGCCATCGGGTTGATCCCCAGATCAATGAAATCCTGCCGGGACATCTCGTCGTTGAGGCCGAAGGGCGCGACGTAGTCTGGTTCACCGGTTTCATATTGCTTCTGCATCGAGGCGTTTGCGGCATCGATAATCTGGTTTGCCATGTCGCGATCAGTCCACTGGAACGCGTCCGAGGCCATCATGCCCGACACCATGGCAATTTTCTTGATGCGGTGGTCGGTCACCGCTGCCGATGCAATCGTCTGGCCGCCTTGACAGACCCCCAGTCCGTAGATCGTCTCAACGAAAGGCAGCGTTCCCAGATAAGACACCGCGTCCCACGTGTTTTCGATCAGGCGGAAATTGTAGCGCGATTGCTTGAACTCGCCCGGCAGTGCGGGGCTGTCGCCCATGCCAAGGTAGTCAAAGCCGAGATAGATAAAGCCGCGTGCGGCCATTTCTGGTCCATAGGTTGCGGGGATCTGGTCTTTGACCTGAGGGAACGGACTGGCCCCCACAATAGCCTTGTATTTTTTGTTCGCATCAAAACCTTCGGGAAGGTAGAGATCGCCCGCCAAGTCCACGCCGAAAGACTTGAAGGTGACTGCGTTTTTGCCAGCAGAAAGTGTCATGGTTGAATTCCTCAGTTGGTCTTGACCCCTTTCCAGCTAGATACCAACACTGGCCCCGCCGATGCCGCCAATCTATAAGCAGAACGCGCCAAACTCTGATCCGCCATAACGGACTTGGTCAACGCTGCACGCGACGGGAAAGATCAGAAAGCAGTTGTAGAATTCATTGGCGGGGACGTTGGCAAAATCCTCAAAACCGACCCACGCAGTCGATTGATCGTCTTCGAAGGATGCCCCCGAAAGCAGCTATTGGCGCTCGCTCTTAAATGAGTGCACGCCCTGGAAGCCCCTAAAGAAAAACAGGACCATCTTCGCAAAAAGCAGCCCGTCGCACCGAAATCCTGGGCCGGTTACTCCAGGACGATCTGTTCGAGCCTCGATGCGGCATCCTGAAGCTTCGGCAACTGGGTGATCAGGCTGTCAATGTCATGCCGCTGCCTTGGCGCGTGAATGGACAATGTTGTCATCAAGCGTCCCCTGTCGTCCCGGATCGCAACGGCGACGGCTGTCATGCCGTCCATGAACTCCTCGTTGTCAACCGAAAATCCGCGTGTCTTCGTCTCCGACAGCTCGCGTTTCAGCGCCTCGGGTTCGACCAGCGTCTGATCGGTCCGCCGTTCCAGCTCGACCGATGACAACAGCCGGTCGAGAACCGAGCCCGGCAACGTGGACAGATACATCTTGCCGCTTGCGGTGCTATGAAACGGCACCTGCGTTCCGATCGGGAGCTGAATGCGCAGGGGCCAGTGGGTTTCGACACGGTCCAGATAGACCATGCCGTCGCGCCCGGGGGCCGCAAGGTTGCAGGTCTCGCCCACTTCCGAAGCAAGATCGCGCATCACCCGCAGGCGCTCTGTCCGGATGCGCTGGGACGACAACGTGTTCGTCGAAAGCTTTCGCATCCGCTTGCCCGGACCATAGGACCGCCCGTCAAGGCTACGTTGCAGGAACCCTTCGGTTTCGGCGGTATGCAGCAGCCGGTGAACGGTCGGCTTCGGCAATCCGACCAGTTCGCAGAGCGTGGAGGGCGCGACCGGAACCCCGGCTCTCGCGACCTCCTCCAGAATGACCAGCAAACGCAGGTTCGTCGGTATTTTTCCTGCTTCTTCTGTTTCGTGGTCGTCTGACATTTTCGGCAATCATCGGTTCGGCAGCAACATCAACGCCAGTTCAGGGGTCAGGGACACGACGATCCAGACACTAATCAGCGCAAACAGGTATGGAACCGTATAACGAAGTAGCCGGAAATAGGGAACTCCCGTGACGCCAGACGCCACATAAAGGTTCAATCCGTAAGGCGGCGTAATGAAACCGATGGATGCACCAACCAGGAAGATCACGGAAAAGTGGATCGGATCCACCCCGACCGAAGCCGCGATCGGAGCCAGGATCGGCGCGAGGATAATCGTGACCGGAAGGCTCTCCAGAACCATGCCGGAAACGAACACGATGATCATCGATGTGAACAGGACTGCGTGATAGCCGCCCATCGACGTGACGAAATCGCCGATTGTCGCCTGCGCTCCCAGAAGCGACAGGATCTGCTGCATCACGACCGAGATAGCGATGAGCGGTGCGAGAATGCCCGTGATCTGGGCCGAGCGGATCACGATGGAGGGGACTTCCCTGACGGTGAAGCCCTGAACCACGAACATCTCCGCGTAGCTCTTTTCGGCGACCGGCCGATCTCCACGTTTCCCCAGGATCTTGTTGAGCGGGTAGCTGACAAAACCGGCGAGCATGCAGAAGCCGACAGTCACGCCGGCCGCTTCGGTCGGCGAGAACTTGCCCGTGTAGATGCCCCACAACACCAGCCCGATGGCAAAGAAGCCGAGCCACGCGCCGAAAGCGGTTTTCAGGATACGGTTCAGCTGGAAAGGGATCAGGAACCCCCACCCGTTCAGGCGGCAGATGATCCAGCAGGCCACCTGCATGCCGATGACCATCAGTGAACCGGGGATGATGCCCGCGACAAACAGGTCGGAGATCGGCAGGTTCATCAGGAAGCCGTAGACGATGAAGATGATCGACGGCGGAATGATGATCCCGACGGTACCGCCGGCCGCAGCCGTTGCCGCCGAGAAGCGTTCGTCGTAACCACCCTTGACCATTTCCGGATGAAGCATGGATCCGATGGTCGCGGTCGTTGCCGAATTCGATCCGGAGATCGCGGCGAACAGTCCGCAGGCGCCGAGTGAGGCCATTGCCAGTCCGCCCCGCAGCCAGCCGAGAACGGCATAGGCGAAATCCGACAATCGTCGGGCGATGCCGGAGCGGTTGATCAGGTCTCCCGTCAGGATGAAGAGCGGCATTGCCAGCAGAGCAAAGCCCTTGTTGAAGACGTTCAGAAGCTCCGCGCCGAGATTGTCGAGCGTCAGGCCGAGCACGAACGAGCATCCGATGACCCAGTAAGCGATGACCAGCAGGACCGGAACACCGATCATGAACAGGACCGTGACACTGATTGAGATCAGGGTAACCCAGGTTGCGTCGGTCATCAGGTGTCCTCCCCGATCACGGCCTGCTTGATCAGCGGCTGATTGGTGCGCCAGTTCCGGATGTCGTCGAAGAGGTTTTCAAGCACCCTGGCCGCAAGCATGAGGAAGGACAGCGGTGCGGTGATCAGGAACCACCACTGCATGACGTTGTCTGTTCCCAACACGATCTGGAAGTTCGAGGCGGAAAGCGCCGTCAGCCTCAAGGTCGTGACGAGAACGATCACCGCGAAGATGAACCAGAGCAGAGCATCCAGGCAGAGACAGGCCATCTGTCCCCAGCGCGGCATGATCGATCTGAATTCGGAAAAGCTCAAATGTGTGCGCAGGCGCACGTTAAAGGCCGCGCCGAACCAGGTCATGATCATGAACAGAAGCGGCGGGATGGTGGTGGACCACGGCTGCTGGTTCGCAAACACGAAACGGTCGATCACGCCCCAGAAGATGATGAAGGCGATCGCGAGGTAGCTCCACACCATGATGGTGCGCTCCAGATGCCGGTCGAGAAAGGGTACAAGCCGGTAAATCAGGACGATGAGCAAGCCGCCGACCAACGTGACAAAGGCACCCATGATCCAGGCGGCCTCCGATTTCAATGCGTTGCGGATTTCCCAACTGTCTTGTGATGCTAAAGCGCTCAGGATCGCGCCAAGATCCGACCAGATTGCCATCTGCCCCTCCCTGTTCCGCCGGTTTTCCCGATCTGAAGACGAATAGGGCTGGCGCGTAGGTAACGCGCCAGCCCGGTCAGCTCAAAGGGTAATCAGCCTTTCCACCAACGCCGTGGCTCGACGTTTTCAGGCTTCATGTCGGCCGGAATGCGGCGCGCGATGTCGTAGATTTCCTGGTAGGTGTCGATGCCACCGGCCCAGCCGTTCAGACGATCGCGCCACTCCTGCCACAGCTGCGGCTGGAACTCGGGCGAGCACATTTCTTCCGCGAGCTTGATCTCGCTGTCTGGCAGGAAGGCCGGACGCACGTTGTTCTCGACAAAGATTGTGTCCGGCAGCTGCGGATCGGAGAAACCGACCGTCTTGACAAGTGCAGCCTCGTTGGCTGCCTGAACGTGTGCCTGTGCCCAGTAGGCGGATTCCATGACGGCGTCCTGCAGATTGCCTTCCAGGCTGTCAAAGACACTCGCCGACATCGACGTATGCTCCGTGCCGCAGAAGAACTTGAGGTCGACCGACTGGCTGACGACCGGTGACATGTTGGCGTATGCCACGGCACTCGCCCAGGTCTCGGCGCCATCAATCAGGCCCTGCTTCAGACCGTCGAGCGTTTCTTCCCAGGCCACCGGAACCGGGTTCAGGTTGAGCGCCTTCATGGCGATACGGCCAAGCTGGGTTCCGGTCACACGGTTCTTGGTGCCGAACAGCTGCTCAAGTTTCGTGACGGTCGGACGGTCTTCCCATCCAAGACCCAGCTGGATGCCGCGCAGTTCGCAGTGGCTGAACAGGAATTTCAGGCCATGGCGCTTTTCAAGCGGATCACGCAGGATCTTCTGCGATTCCGGGCTGTAGAGGAAATAGTACTGGGACGCCCGGCCCGGGAACATGAACGCATAGTCCAGAACGTTTAGGTAAGGCGCACCGCCTGCCGAGTTCTGCGTCGAAGCGGCGTAAATGTCGATGATGCCCTGCTGTGTCTTTTCCACGCAGGAAAGCTGACCGCAGATCTGGTTGTCGCCGATGAACTCGATGCGGATCTCGCCGTCCGTGCGGGCTTCCAGGTCCCGCGCAAATTCAAGCGCACCGGCCCGCTCGATCAAGAGGTTCCGGGCGTTGAAACCAGCCGCGCCGAACTTCAGCGTGTGCTTGGCCGGCTTGGAAAAGCGCTTGTCGTAGGTTGATTCTGCTGCCGACGCGAGGTTGGCAAGGCTCATTGCACCGCCGAAGGTACCCGCTGCAAGCAGCGTCGAGCTCATCCCGTAAGTACCTGCAACGCGGAACAAATCGCGCCGAGAAATCCTGCTTAGTTTATTTACCACACTCATTGCTTCCTCCCAGTTCGCAATTTTTGAGACGTTTTGTTTCAAAAAAGGCTAGTTTATTTTGTCCTTTTTGCATAGGCTTTTTTCAAAGAAATAATTGGGAGACCAAAAATGGAGGCAGATTTCGTCGTAATCGGGGCCGGATCGTCCGGTTGCGTTATCGCCAATCGTCTTAGCGAAAATCCCTCCAACAAGGTCATCCTGCTGGAGGCAGGTGGCCGGGATATTAACCCGTGGATCCATATCCCGGTCGGATATTTCAAGACCATGCACAATCCGTCGGTCGACTGGTGTTACAAGACGGAACCCGATCCGGGGCTGAATGGAAGGTCGATCGACTGGCCGCGCGGCAAGGTGCTTGGCGGATCGTCCTCGCTCAACGGCCTGCTCTATGTGCGCGGGCAGAAAGAGGACTACGACCGCTGGCGTCAGATGGGAAACGAGGGCTGGAGCTGGGACGACGTCCTGCCTCTGTTCAAGCGCTCGGAAGACCAGGAACGCGGCGCTGACGAGTTTCACGGAACGGGCGGCCCGCTCTCCGTCTCGAACATGCGCATCCAGCGGCCGATCTGCGATGCATGGGTGGCCGCCGCGCAAACGGCGGGATACCCCTTCAATCCGGATTACAATGGCGCCACCCAGGAAGGCGTCGGCTATTTCCAGCTGACCACGAAGAACGGGCGCCGGTGCAGTTCCGCAGTTGCCTTCCTCAATCCGGCACGCACCCGCGACAACCTGCAGATCATTACCCACGCACTCGTCAGCCGGATCAACCTGGATGGCAAGAAGGTCACAGGGATCACCTACCGTGACAAATCCGGCGCTGAACAAACGATCACGGTCCGGCGCGAAGTCATTCTGTCCGGTGGTGCAATCAATTCTCCTCAGATCCTGATGCTGTCCGGCATCGGCGATCCGGACCAGCTGCGCCAGAACGGTATTGATCCCGTGCACGAACTGGCCGGCGTCGGTCAGGGGCTTCAGGATCACCTGCAGGCAAGACTTGTCTTCAAATGCAACGAACCGACGCTCAACGACGAGGTCCGCAGCCTCTTCAATCAGGCGCGGATTGCGTTGAAATACGCCCTTTTCCGGGCTGGCCCCATGACCATGGCGGCAAGCCTGGCGACAGGTTTTTTGAAAACACGGCCGGAGTTGGAAACGCCTGATATTCAGTTCCACGTCCAGCCATGGTCGGCCGATTCGCCCGGTGAAGGCGTGCACCCCTTCTCGGCCTTCACCATGTCGGTATGTCAGTTGCGACCCGAAAGCCGTGGCGAGATCCGCCTCGACGGCCCCGACCCCCGCAGCTATCCGAAGATCATTCCGAAATACCTGTCAACGGAGACCGACTGCCGGACGATTGTCGATGGGGTTAAGATCGCCCGCAAGATCGCGCGCCATGCGCCGCTCACATCCAAGATCGCCGAGGAATTCCGCCCGACGGCGACCCTCGACATGGAGGATTACGAGGGAACGCTGGACTGGGCGCGCCAGAACAGCGTCTCGATCTATCATCCGACGGGGACCTGCAAGATGGGAACGGATGCCGGCGCGGTGGTCGACCCGCAATTGAAGGTGCACGGGATCGACGGTCTGCGCGTTGCCGACTGTTCCATCATGCCCGAGATCGTTTCTGGGAACACCAACGCGCCCGCCATCATGATCGGCGAGAAGGCCTCGGACCTCATCCGTGCGAACGCCGCCTGAAACAGTTGAAACTGTAGCGTGAGTTAAGCTTCTGTTTCAGGGGACTACGCCGTCGCGCCGCGCGTGTTCGTCTCGTGGATCTCGATCAGGCCGGGTCCTTTCCGGTCAGCGAACTGCTGCAATGCTGAGGCAAGCTCGTCCACGTCGCTCAGCCGCATGGACGGAACTCCGTAAGCTTCGGCGATCTTCAGAAAATCGGGTGCGGAAGGCGTTACGCCTTCCGGCTCGATCCCGCATTCGATCATGTAAGTGCCGATCTCGCCGTAGCCGTCATTGTTCCAGACAACAAATATGACGTTCGCCGCGCAATCCCTGGCAGAGCCGATTTCGGCAAGCGAGAACTGGAACCCGCCGTCTCCAACCAGGCAGATAACTGGCGTATCAGGCTCGCCCAGGCTGGCACCGATCGCGGAAGGCGGTCCATATCCGAGCGCCCCGAAGCCGGTCGCCGCGTTGAACCAGCCTTTCGGTCGCCCCGCCTCGAAATAGAGGTTTCCCGAATAGATTGCCTGGGTGGAATCGCCGACAATGATGCAGCCCGGCAGCGCATCCCTGATCGTTTCCAGCACGCCGATTTCAGCCTGCATCTTTGGCGTCAGGCCAGACTTGACCGCGTCCCGGCACGCCTGTGCCCGGGCAGCGCCGTCTCTGTCGGCTTTGCTTTCTTCGAGCTGAGGCAGCAGATCGTCCAGCAGCAAATCCACGCTCGAAAGCATGCGGAGAGACGCGGCGGGACCACGCGTCAGTTGGTCCGGATCAATATCCACCCGGACAAGATCGTTCAATTCCGGGAAGCCGCCATCGGCGTACATGTCGTAATCCGTCTGTCCCATCTGCGTTCCAAGGGCGATCACGGTGTCGGACGCCGCCAGAAGCTCACGGACCGCGGCAAGGCTCGGACTCGCAGGCACGGATAGCGGATCGCCGGCAAGCAACCCCCTGGCGTTGACGGTGGTCACAACCGGTGCGTCGATGCGCTGCGCCAGTGCCCTGATCTTGGCGGCAGAAGATATGGCCCCGCCGCCGCACAGGATCGCGGGCGCCTTCGCGCGCTTGCATTTTCCCACCAGCACGGCGACATCGGGCGAGGTCGCACGCGGACCGCTCAGTTGTGTCGCCGATGAAGCTTCCACCTCGATGGGATTGTCCATGACATCGGTCGGGATTTCGATATGCACCGGCCCGGGCCGTCTGCCCTGAAGCACCGTAAACGCCCGCTCCATCACCGCCGGCAGGTCGCGCGGTTCATGCAGCGTGTGCGTCATGCGGGAGACGCTCGCCATCGTCGCCCGCTGATCGGGCAACTCATGCAGCCAGCCTTCGCCGTGTCCGAGGCTTGCCCGTGCATTGACACCAGAGATCACCAGCATCGGTATGGAATCCTGATAAGCCTGTCCCATGGCGGTGATTGCGTTGGTCACACCCGGCCCGGTAATCAGAAGCGCGACCCCCGGTTTTCCGGTGATGCGCGCGTAGCCATCGGCCATGAAACCGGCCCCCTGCTCGTGGCGCGGTGTGACATGGCGGATATTGGACGCCGCGAGCCCCCGATAGAGTTCAACGGTGTGCACCCCCGGAATACCAAACACGACGTCAACGCCATTGGCTTCAAGAATGTCGATCAGCGTCTCGCCGACCGTTTTTGTTACGACGCCCATTGATGCGTGCCCTTGTGTTTGTCCAGGTTGTCGGAAAATACTGCGATCCGGTCCAGGGCTTCCACCAGCACATCATCCGGAACCGTGAGGGACAGGCGGACAAAGTTCACCGCCTGATCACCGAACGAAGCACCGGGCATTACGGCGACCCCTTTCTCCTCAAGTAACTGCTCCGCGAAGACACTCCCGTCCAGTCCCGTCGCACCAACATCGATCAGCAGGAACATGCCCGCCTCCGGCATCATTGGCCGCAACGCGTTGTGCCCGCCAAGCCGGTCCATGATCAATCTTGCGCGCCTTGCATATAGCGCGCGCATACGCTCGGCAGTGTCGAACTTCTCTGTCAGGGCCTTGGCCGTCATATCGGCAATAAAGGGTTGTCCGCCAAACAGCATGGTTTCGGAGACGGCCAGAAGGCGTGTACAGAAGTCCTCGGGTCCGACGGCCCACCCAGAGCGAAAGCCCGGCGCTGCATGCGACTTCGAAATGGAGGAGACGACGATCGTGCGCTCTGCGAGATCCGGCAGATCGAAAGGCGATGCAAAGTCGCCGTCGAAGATCAGTTCTTCATAAACCTCGTCGCAAACGATCCAGAGATCATGCCGGATGCACACCTCACCGATCGCCTTGAGTTCTTCCTGCGTGAGCGTTGCCCCGGTCGGGTTGTGCGGCGTGTTCAAAAGCAGCGCCCGGCTTTGCGGCGTCACGGCTTCTTCAAGATCGCCGGCCTGCAAATGAAATCCGTTCTCTGCGCGCAGAGGCACAGGCACCATCGAAGCTCCTGTCGCCGCGATCACGCCTTCATAGGTCGCATAGAGCGGGTCGCACACAAGGACCGCGTCGCCGGCTTCCACGAGACCGAGCATGACTGCAAAGAGCGCGGTCTGCGTACCTGGGAAACAAAGAATGTTTCCCTCACCGACGCCTGCCTGCCTTTGACCGTATTTTTTCACAAGCGCGGCAACGACACCTGGCTCGCCGCGCCCGTTTGAATAGCGCGTTCGCCCTTCCCGCATCGCCCGGCTGGCCTCATCGAGCAGCGCTTCGTCGGGCCGGATATCCGGTTCGCCGATGGTCAGCTCAATGACGGGAATGCCCTTCGCCGCCATCTCGCGCGCCTTCAGGTGCACGGCCCATTTACCCGAACCCAGGTGGGCCAGCCGGTCGGTAATCGACGCGTATCGCATGGTCATGTCTTTCGAATTGGAGGAGAGATGTTTGCGTCCAGGGCAACCCCGCCAAGCAAGGCTTCTACCGTGCGGATCGCAATGTCGGATAAAGGCGTGTCTGCAAAGAGTTCACCCGCCAGCGTGCCTTCAAGCCAGAGGCCGTCGATCAGCCCGTTGATGGCAATGGCAAGCTCCCGGCAGGTTGCCGGATCCGGCTCGCGTTCCGCCTCTTTCAGGACATCCGTGACGAGATCTTCCAGCACGGACCGGAACGCTGTGTAGCTCTCCAGGTGAATTTGCGCGAAGACGGGGTCGACGCGAACACGGCTGATGAAGGCTGCCCAGAGAGACAGCCGTTTCGCATCAGCGACGGGTGTGCTCAGATTTGCCACAATGAACGCACGCAACCTGCCCCGCGCGGTCGGATGGACACCCTCGGCTGCATCCATGACACCGCCAATCAGACCGGCCATCAGGTCGCGATAGGCGGCGTGAAGCATCTGATCCTTGCTGACGAAATAGTGGCGTATCAGTCCCTGCGTGACACCGGCCCGGGCCGCGATTTCGCGCACGGTTGCGTTTTCCAGTCCACTCTCGGCGATGCAGTCCAGCGTCGCGGCAATGAGGTCCCTGCGCCGGTCAGCCTCGCTGGCGCGATGAAACGAACGGCGGCTCATCCAGGTATCTGCGCACGGCCGGACAGCGAATGAGGCACACGCGCATACGCAGCATTCAGTGCATCTGCGCTCCAAAACGCGCGCTTGCCGTCGCACAACATCAGCAAAACGTCCTTTGTGAATGAAGTCGATATTCGATCTGGATGCCACTTATTATACGCTTGAATAACAAGCAGGCAAGTGCAAAACTGCACCTGACATTTGGATCGCACTCCTTGGTAAAGCAGGCGGAACACAGATCCCGCCAGGAAGAACCAAGCCAATTCGCAGTGGAGAGAAATGACCGCCCAGCCCCTGAACAGCGACCAGGGCCTTGTCGCGATGCGGCGACGGCTCCATGCCATCCCGGAAATCGGCCTGTCGGAATACAAGACCTCCGACATCGTTGCAGAAGAGCTGGCAAGGCTCGGCTACCAGGTGACACGCGGGCTCGCAAAGACCGGGATCGTTGCGACATTGCGAAATGGGGACGGAGAAAGAAGCATCGGTCTCCGGGCCGATTTCGATGCGCTGCCGATCGAGGAAAAGACAGGGGCGGATTACGCCAGCACTCATCCGGGCTGCATGCATGCCTGCGGGCACGACGGCCATACGGCAATGCTGCTCGGAGCGGCTGCCATGATCGCCGAGAGGCGACAGTTCAACGGCACCGTTCACCTGATCTTTCAGCCGGCGGAAGAAAATTTCGGCGGCGCCAAATTGATGATGCAGGACGGCCTTTTTGACCGTTTCCCCTGCGATGCCGTCTTCGGCCTCCACAACGAGCCTTCCCTGCCCTTTGGCAGCTTTGCCTTCAGGGAGGGAGAAATGATGGCGGCTGCCGATGAATGCAGGATCACCGTTATCGGCAAGGGCGGCCATGGCGCCGAGCCGCATCTGGCCGCCGACCCGATCGTGTGCGGTGCGAGCATCATCATGGCGCTCCAGACGATCATTTCACGCAACACGCAGGCATCACAGCCTGCAGTGATCACCGTCGGCACATTTCATGGCGGCAATGCCAGCAACGTCATTCCCGAGCGCGCCGAGATGTGCCTGACCGTGCGCGCGCTCGATCCGGCTATCCGCGACGACCTTGAAGACCGGGTTCGCACCGTTGCCGAGGGCCAGGCTGCGAGCTACGGCATGAAAGTCGAGATCGAGTATGAGCGCTTTTATCCGCCGTTGATCAATCCGAAAACCGAAACGGATTATGTGCGCGCGTTCGCAAAAGGGTTTGCCGGCAAGGAAAAGGTCCAGGACATGCCGCACCCGATCATGGGCAGCGAGGACTTTTCGTACTTTCTGGAAGAAAGACCCGGCTGCTATTTCCTGCTCGGAACGGCCCGAACCGAAAATGACCCGCCGCTGCATCACCCTAAATATGATTTCAACGACGACGCCCTGCCGATCGGTGCGGCTTTCTGGACGGAACTCGTTGAAGATTTCCTTTCTCGGGACTGAAACCGCGCGACTGGTGCGCATCTTCACGCAAGGTGAGAACCTGCCGAGAGACGAACAACCCGGCACGGCTGTGGAGACAAGACCACAATGTGCCGGAACCAGCCGATTTGATCTGCCAAATTGAAAAACTCATAAATAATAATGAACAGAATACAAGTTTCCATAAATATAATTGAAAAAGTGATTGAAATCACAAAGCAAATTTTGAACACTAATATTTAAAAGTGATCAAAATCACAATAATATTCGATAATTATTACTTTGTGATATCGATCACGCTAAAATTTATAGATAATAATTCTTTAGTGACGCACATCACTACAGATTAACCAAAAATAACCCAAGGTCACTTTGTCACGAGACGGTTACTCCTGGAGCTGACCGGCAGATGACGGGGGCTCAAAGTTTATACATCGGACCGATTGTCCGGCATTCCCCCCAATTGATTTTCTGGCCGTTTTCACGGTCTGACAGACAATTTCAGCGGCTATTGGTCGCTGCAGTTTTGCGTGTGTTTTGAACTGGATGCGGGCTTGCGAAAACCTGCCTCCCGAACAGAGACCGCCGGTTCTTCGAGACCGTCGGAACGGATACGTGCGGCCATTTTTTAATACGCGCCGCCTGCAGGAAAGAGAACTGAACTATGAACGTGAATATTGATACGCATGAACATGGTCTGCCGGACTTTACCCTGCTGGGGGAAAGCCTTGCGCTGATGGCCCACTGCGACCTTTACCGGTCCCGCAGCATCGACCAGTTCGGCGCCCTGATCCTTCCGCCAATGAGATTGGGCCAGTTCAGGATATGGCGTCGCAGCGGCGTGGCGGTCGCCCTGGCGACATGGGCCTATCTCGACGAAAAGACCGAAGCAACCGTCCTGGAAGATGATGAGCCTCTGGCTCCGGAAGACTGGGCAAGCGGAGACCGGCCCGTGGTCATGGATCTCGTTGCCCCCTTTGGCGACGGCTTCGCGGCGTCACGGGATCTGGTCCGGACGATTTTCCCCGGCATCGCCTTCAAGGCCGTGCGCCGTTCCCCGGAGGGAGACGCACGCCGCATCGTGCAGTTCGCAGGCCTGACCGCTGACGGACAGAAGATTGCTCCCTCTTCTCGGCTTGCCGCCTGATTATCAGAAAATAACTCATTTTAACAATAGCTTGGACAAGGAATTAGACCCATGGGTAGTTCGAAAAAATCAATCCACCAGACTTACAAGCTTTACGGCATCAGCGTTTACAAGAATGCCGGCAGCGGCAACGACAAACTCTATGGCTATGCCGCCAAGAGCCACCTCCTCGGCGGCTCCGGCAACGATACGGTCTATGGCTATGGTGCCTGGAACAAGCTGGATGGTGGATCGGGCAATGATCTCATCAAGGCATGGGGCGCGACCAACTACCTCTATGGCGGCTCGGGTCACGACCGCATGTATGGCTACGGCGCCTACAACTCCATGTCCGGCGGATCCGGCAACGATTCCATGTACGGCTATGGTGCGACGAACAAGATGTGGGGTGGTTCGGGCCACGATTACATGAAAGGCACCGGCACCTACAACTACATGAGCGGCGGCGATCACAACGATCGCATCTACGGCCACGGTGCCCGCAACGAGATGTATGGCGGCAACCACGACGACAAGCTCTATGGCTACGGCGCATCCAACAAGATGGACGGCGGCGCGCATAACGACAAGCTCTACGGTTATGGTGCCCACAACGACATGTATGGCGGTAGCGGCAACGACTATCTGGAAGGCTGGGGCGCGGTCAACAACATGCGCGGCGGCAGCGGCAACGACACGATCAAGGGGCGCGGCGCGCTCAACAACATTTACGGTGAAAGCGGCAACGACACGATCGAGGCCATCGGCGGCGTCAACAATGTCCACGGCGGCACCGGCGACGACACCATCAAGGGCATTGGCGGCACCAATGTCCTGAGGGGCAACGAAGGCAACGATACGATCACCGCCGTCGGAGGCGTCAACACGGTCTTCGGCGATTCCGGCGACGACTACATGGTCAGCGCCGGTGGCGTCAATGTCATGTTCGGTGGAACCGGCAACGACAAGATGATCGCAAGTGCCCTTCTGGCCACTAGCCAGAGCGGTGAATCCGGTGACGACACGATGGTCGCCGTCAGCAATGCGAACCTCCAGTGGGGTAACGATGGCAACGACACGATGGTTGGCATCGGCAATCTCAACATCCAGTCCGGCGGAACCGGTGATGACCTCCTGCTGGCAGCCGGGCAAACCAACGTGCAGCTTGGCCAGGACGGCAAGGACAAGATGTTTGCCATCGGCAGCCTGAACGTCCAGGTCGGCGGCGACGACGAGGATCTGGCCGTCGCTGTCGGCAGCACAAATATCCAGTATGGCGGCAACGATGCCGACATTCTCGTTGCCGGCGGCGGCGCTAACATTCAGATCGGCGGCACAGGCAACGACTGGCTGATCGGCGCCGGCAAGGGCAACGTCCAGTTCGGCGCGGAGCTCTGGTCAACCATCCCGGACGGCGTCGACCTCGCCGGCTTCGATCTCGACGCGGCCAAGGACAAGCTTGCCGACTATGCCAATTCCGAGGGCACCGACGGCACCAATGTCATGCTGGCGGGCGGTGAATTGAACATACAACTCGGCGGAGCGGAAACCGATATCGCCATCGGAGCCGGCAAGGGCAACATCCAGGCTGGCGGCGGCGGCACCGACGTTCTGCTCGGCGGCGGCAAGGGCAACCTGCAGTCCGGCGGTGACGGCACCGACCTGATGATCGGTCTCGGCCGGGTCAACGTCCAGGAAGGTGGTGACGACACCGATGTCATGATCGCTCTGGAGCGCGGCAAGGACGCCGGCGTCCAGCTGCAGTTCGGCGGCGATGCGACCGACTTCATGATCACCCGTGGTGGCGACGGTGAAGCCGACCCCTTCAAGGCCTTCGTCGATCATTTCAAGGACAAGCTCGCCGACAAGCTGAATGAGAACAAGGACGAGCAGGAAGAAGACAACACGGACACGGAGACCACGACACCCGGGAGCGAAACCGGAACCTCCGAAGCCGACGACACCAAGAAGCAGAGCCTCAAGGAGAAAATGCTGGAAAATGCGCCTTCGTTGAACCTGCAGTTCGGCGGCGACGGCGGCGATCTCTTCAACACCGGCGGTGATCTCGGTTTCCAGATGGGCCAGGAAGGCAACGACATCTTCCTCGGTGGCGGTTCCTTCAACTTCTCCTTCGGCGGCACTGGCGACGACCTGATGATGATGACCGGCGAAAAGACCAATTTCGTCTTCGGTCAGGACGGCGGCGACTGGTTGATCGACACCGGCGCATTCTCCGACCTGTTCTGGTCGGCCGTGTTCCCGCAGCTGACGGATTTCGGAACGGGCGACAGCTCCGATGCCGCTTCCCTGCTGCCCTTCGACACGTCGGTCACGGACACGCTGTCCGAACTCAACGGCAAGGTCGACGACGTCAAGGCTTTCCTTGATGCGGTGAACCCGCTGGACGAAATCGTTGAAGCGGTCGGTGAGGTTGTCGATGAGGCCAAGGAAGCGGTCGAGGGCATTCACGACACGATCACCTCGATCCTCGACTATTCCAAGACGCAGTATTTCGGCGGTGACGGCAACGACTTCCTGACAGGAGGCGAGGCTGGCGGCGACGCGGTCGGCGGCAAGGGCGACGACACCTACCTCTTCACCTTCGGTTCGACCGGTGAAATGGATGTCGATGAGGCCGGCCTCGACGCAGCCCGCGAACTCGGCGACTTCGTCGGCTTCGCCAGCGACAAGCTGGACGCCATTTCCGGCGGCGGCGGCGGTTCGGATGTTCTGGAACTGCGCAATGCCGGCGACATGGATGCCAGCGGCCTCAGGTTCTTCGTCGAAGGCGGCAAGGATCTGGTGATCGAAGGGGACGGTGCCAGCGTCCGGATCAAGAACATGCACGAGGAAGCCACCAAGGTGGAAACGCTCCGCATCGTTGGCGACAACGGCACGCAGGACATCAACATCGGTGCGGCCTTCGACGACGGGCTGTTCGTCTTCACCTGGACGAACCGCTCCGGCGACACCGGCATCGAAGCTCTCGATGACTTTGAAACCAGCTTCGACGATCCGAATGCCGGCCTGATCGATTTCGACGGATATTTCGGTGCATTCAGCGCGGAAAGTTCGACCGAGCAGGCCTTCGCGGCTGCCTTCGACGGCTGGATGGACACCATCGTCGATGCCGGTTCCAGCCTGCCATTGGTCGGCGGCGCCATCGGCACGGCGGGCGATCTCGCCGAAAGCGTCTTCGCCTTCCAGACCCCGGAAGTTCCGGACGAATTCAGCTTCCTCTGATCGACGTCCATAGGTGACGAAGAATGCAAGCCACGCTGCCCCCGCAGCGTGGCTTTGCTTTTTTTGTCCTAGAGAAGGCTGTCGGCGATCTTCTGTTCCGCGGCGGTATTCGCACGGCGGAAGATCAGGGTCACCAGTGTCGACGTGATCACGATGAAGAGGGAGTAGAGTGCGCCGACCGCCATGATCGGTTGCTGCTGTTCGCCCGGAAAAGTCAGCACGATGATCGCAATGCCGAGCGGCGCATTCTGGATCCCGGTTTCCAGCGCCACGGTCCGCGCATTGCGCGGATGCAGCTTGAGCGCCCGCGCGAACAGATAACCGATGGTGATACCGAAGACGCCGAGCATGATCGCAACGAAATAGGTCGACGGCGCGGTCGTCATCAGGAACTGCCAGTTGCGCGGGATCCAGGAAATCGCAATGAAGGCAATGAAGACCAGCGCGAGCACTGACCCGAAGAACTCCGTCACCGCACCGGCATTCGCATTGAGCCGCCTGAGGGTCATGCCGATGGCAACCGGCACAAGCAGGATCACAAGCGTCGCGATGATGTTCTCACGCGGGATCTCAAGGTCGAGCGCGGAGGCATAGATCAGCAGAACCAGCGGGATCAGCACCACGCCGAACACGGTCGAGGTCACCGTCATCAGGACTGAAAGCGCAAGATTTCCCTTGGAAAAATAGGTGAAAATGTTCGAAGTCGTGCCGCCCGGCATGCAGGAGACAATCAGGAGGCCGATCGCAATCGGTGCCGGCAGCGAAAGGGCGATCGTCATCAGGAAGCCGATCAGCGGCATGAAGCCGAACTGCGACACGACCCCGATGCCAAGTCCGTAGGGCCGGCGCAGCGCCAGCAGGAAGTCGCGCGGCGTCAGCGATGCCCCCATGCCCAGCATGATGACGAAGATCATCGCCGCCAGAAGGGCCTGTTCCAGAGGTCCGACCATGGCTTACTTCGCCTCGCTGTGTTGCGCCTCTTCGGCACGCAGGTCTTTTCGCAGGATTTTTCCAACAATCGATTTCGGCAGCTGCTCGCGCACAGTCACCTCCTTGGGCACCTTGTAGGCCGTCAGGTGTTTCTTGCAGTAAGCCCGAATCTCGGCCTTCTCCAGTCCCTTGTCGGTCAGGACGACGAAGGCTTTCACCGCCTCCCCGGTCGTCTCGTCGGGCACACCGATCACCGCTGCCTCGAAGATCCCCGGATGCGCGGTCAGGCAGTCCTCGACCTCGTTCGGATAGACATTGAACCCGGAGACGACAACCATGTCCTTCTTCCGGTCGACAATGGTGAAATAGCCGTCCGGGTCCATCACGCCGATATCGCCGGTCAGGAACCAGCCGTCGCGGAAGACGCCCTCCGTCTCCTCCGGCTTGTTCCAGTAGCCGGACATGACCTGTGGTCCCCTGACCGTGATCTCGCCGCGTTCGCCCTGGGCAACGACATTACCGTCTTCATCCTCGCAGCGCATGAGCGTTGACGGCAGCGGAATGCCGATCGCCCCATCCCTTGCCTTGCCGATCGGGTTGAAGGACAGAACCGGCGAGGTCTCTGTCAGCCCGTACCCCTGAACAACTGGCCTTTGTGTCACCTCTTCCCAGCGCTTTGCCACGTCGCTCTGGAGCGCCATGCCCCCTGCGGAGGCAAACTTCAGATGCTTCGGCGGACTGTCGCGAAACCAGAGCTCGTTGTTGAGCCCGTTGAAAAGCGTATTCACCCCGCTCATCCAGGTGATCTTGTAGTTCTCGAACGCCCGCTTCAGGTTGCTCAAGGGCCTCGGATTGGGGATCAGGATATTGCGCCCCCCAATCCAGTAAAACGCCAGCAAATTCAATGTGAAGGCGAAGATGTGATACATAGGCAGCGCCGTCAGCGCGATCTCCTTGCCCCGCTCGAAAGCGGGGATCATCTCCAGCGTCTGCTCCATGTTGAGAATGAGGTTGCGGTGGCTGAGCATCGCGCCCTTGGCAACGCCGGTCGTGCCACCGGTATATTGCAGGCAGGCAGTGTCGTCGGGTGCGACCTGCTGGTGATAGGCATCAACCTCGATGCGCTTGCTGCCGAGCTGCGCCCGCCCGGCGTCAAGCGCGTCCGGAAAGCGGATATGCGAGACGTCGATCGGCTGGACCGACCGGTCCCAGTATCTCTGCACCAGGCCGATGATCCCGCGCGGCAGGACGGGAAAAAACTCCGCCACCCGCGTAACAATGATGTTCGGGATCGGATGCCCGCGCGTCGCCGCCGGGATCTTGTCGGCAAACATGTCGACAATCACCAGCGCCTTGGGTTCGGCATCCTTGAAC
>JGI12316J15310_10000041_pt78 | contig 39802 bp, 26 predicted proteins | sample MarCyaLeptolynsp_FD_15310 | JGI IMG/M metagenome (IMG submission 15310)
CGGCTCTGCCGGCTCGGGTCCCTCTCCCCGCTTTGCACCTCGTCGAGCCACGCGTCGGGGTCGGAGAGGCCGGTCGGATCCCCTACGGCCGCCCTCACCTCGACCCCGGCGCGCACGGCCTCGCGCGCCCCGTCGTGGTCCCCCGTTCGCCATCGCGCTGCCGTGAGGAGGCGATACAGCGACATGACCATCTTCGGCGGGATGTCGGCGGTGCCGGCGACCTCGACCGCCTGCTCCAGGTGCGTCAGGGCATCGCCCGGGCGGTCGACCTCGAGAAGCAAACGGCCGAGGTTGTTCTTTTCGCGGGCAATGTCCACCGGCTTGGGGACACTGGTCGATTCGTCGAGCTCGGCGACGATACGGGTCTGAATCTCCAGCGCGTCGGCCCAGCGCTCGGTCCGGAGGTAGAGCGCCGCGAGATTGCTGCGCGCGATGTGAAACGGCTCGCTCCCCTCCCCGGCCGACTCCCGGGCGATGTCGATCGCGCGCACGAGGTCGCGCTCCGCCGCGTCGAAGTCCCCCCGTCGTATCTGGCGAAGGCCCCGATTGGACAGCATGCGCGACAGGTTGGCGCTGCGCCGCCCCTGGAGGGTCTCGTAGGCTTCGACCAACGCCGTGTCGCGCTCGATCGCGCCATCGAGATCACCGACTGCGGCCAAGGCGTTCGCAAGCGTTCCGGTCATCTGCAGGACGATGGTGTGCTGCGGGCCCAGTCGCTTCACCGCGTCCGTGGTCAGCGGCTCGAGAAGCGCGACGGCGGCCTCGGCATCCCCGACCGACATCAGGCCCCACGCCGACCAGTTTTGCAGCTCGAACCGCTCGGAGATCGGCAGAGCACGACTGTGTTCGAGGGCGACACGCAGCCCCTCGGAGGCGCCACGCGTCGCGTCGTAGTCGCCGGCATACACGCCGAGAATGACGCTGCGGCTCAGCAGTCGTGCGCGCGCCTCGGGTGGCGAGCCCGCGGCCTGGACCAGGCCCTCAGCGCGCCGATACCAGGCTTGGGCTTGCTCGAGGTCCCGAATCTGCAGGAGGTGCAGGGACGTGAGCGCCCCCGCGGCTTCGAGGGCGAGACGATCGTGCCCTACCGCCACGGCACCGAAGTAGGCCTGTTCATAGCGCTGCGCTGCGTCGTCGAGGCGCTCGAACATCGCCGCGACCCGACCGCGCATCAAACCTGCCTCCGCCACGACCGGATCGAACGCCACCTCGGTCGCGGCGGCCAGCGCCTCGTCGGCGACCTCGACCGCGCCATCGCGATCGCCGGTGAGCAGCAGGGCCCGAGTGCGCTCGATCTGCGCCCGAAGGCGCTCCACCTCCCGCGCGTCCTGGGCGTTGCTTGGTCGCAACACGGGCCCGGCGAGCTCGGTCTCGAGCCGACACGCGTCGGCCCCGGGCAAGCTCATCACCGCCTGAGCTGCACGAGCTGGGGCGACGTCGGCATCGCCGATGACCACCTCGACCGTCGCCTCGAATCGTCGGCGATTGCGAGACAGGCAGCTCATCGTGCGGTCGGCAGCCTTCGACTCCTCGCCCTCCGCCTCGACCGCGGCACACGCCTGCGCGTAGTGCTCGCCCCATTCTTCGGCGAGCGCGTCCAGCTGCGTCAGCGCGAGGTCGGCGACCGGGGACGAGGCCAACTGTCCCGTCAGTTTCTCCTGCACCTGTCCACGTCGCGCCTCGCTCCACATCGCCTCCCGGTGCGCGTCGGGATCATCGCAGCCGCCGGGCGTATCGCCGCCCACCACTACCAATCCAAGACCACCGAGCGCGGCCACCACGATGCCGCCGAACAACAACGCCCGCGACCTTCGACCGGGCTCGACCGCGGCAAAGACCTCAGCCATCGACTGGGGTCGATCCGAAGGGCGCGCCGACAGCCCCCGCCGCAACAGGTCCATCACTGGGCTTGGTAGTGCCTGCGGGCCGGAAAAGTCGACCGTGCCCTCGGCCTTCGCGGTGTACAGCGACACGAGGTCGTCACCGTCGTGCGGCACCCGCTCGTACAGCGCACGGTACAGCGACACGCACCACGCATAGATGTCGGTCGCCGGCGAAGGCTTGCCGTCGGCGAAGAGCTCCGGCGCCATGTACCGCGGCGTACCGACGAAGGCGTGGCGCCCGGTGATCGTGCTGACGTTCGACCACGAGGGCTCGCTGCCCTGCACCACGGTCACCGCCTCCGCCAGCCGCTGCAGCGCGTCGGCGTCGAGCCCCCGCTTGCCGTCGTTCGAGGAGCCGAGCTCGACCGCATCCTCGGGGATCGGCCGTGCGAGTCCGAAGTCGAGCACCCGAACCCGCCCGTCGTCCGCCATGATCGCGTTGCTCGGCTTGAAGTCGCGATGCACGACCCCCGCCTCGTGTGCGGCGTGCAGACCCCGGGCCGCCTGCGCGAATGCGTCGACAATCGCGGCCTGCGTTCGCGGCTCGGACAGCCAGTCACCCAGAGTTCCTCCCGACAGCAGCTCCATCACGATGAACACGTCGCCGGTGTCTTCGAGCTGGCCCGCGTCGAACACATTGACGACGTGCGGGCTCGACACCCGCGCCATCGCCTTGGCTTCGCGGATCATGCGGGCGCGCGACGTCGCCAACGCATCGGCACTCTGCCCCGACAAGCGCAGCAGCTTCACCGCCACGAGGCGCTCGAGCTGGGGGTCCCATGCCTGGTACACCACGCCCATGCCGCCGGCGGCGATTCGGTCGCGCAGCTCGTAGCGCTCGGCGAGCCGAACGTCGGGCTTGGTCCCGAAGAGATTCGCCAGCACGTTGGACATCGCCCGGTCCTCGCGGACCGGATCGAGCGTGGGCACCGACGCTTCGACGGTCGGCTCTTGGCTCTTTCGCGAGCGGTCCTCGGTCACGGGGACTCGCCCGGCCCCTGGAGGTGCTCGCGAATCGATCGCACCCAGCCGTCCATCCCTTGCACGGTGCTCTCACGCAGCGCAGCGGGGATATCCATGTTGCGCACCGCCTCGCGGATGAGCTCCCGCGCACGCCACAGCCGGCTGCTGACCGTGCTCGTCGGAATGCCGAGCACCTCGCCGATCTCCGCGTTGCTCAGCCCCTCCCAGTAGTGCAGCTCGAGGGTGATCTGCAGGTCGTCCTTGAGCGTTCGCATCGCTCGCAGCAGGACCTTGTGCTCCTCCCGGGCCGCCGCCCGGGCGCTCGGAGAGGTCAGCTCAGCGGCGCGCGAAGCCTGGTCGTCGACGACGTGGCGCTCCTGTATCGCGACCTTGCGACGATGCATCAGCGACTGGTTGTGCGCGATGCCAAAGAGGTAGGCGCGAAAGCTGCCGTCGGATCGAAATCGATCGCGCTGCGTGAGCGCGAGCTCGAAGGTCTTCTGCGCGATGTCTTCGGCCGCGTCCCCGCTGCGTCGCACGAGAAATCGAAACACCGGACGAAAGTGGCGCTGGACCAGCTCGTTGCCCGCTGCTCCGTCTCCCTCTGCCCACTGCTGCAGCAGGGTCTCGTCGGAGCTCGCCACCGGCACCAAAGTAGTATCGAGCGCCGGCCATTTCAAAGCGCGACGGCGAGCGGAGCCCATTGGCCCCGCCCGCCGCCGTAGGTGCCCGATCGTGGGTTCGACCGGGCGTTCGATCAGAAGCCGACTCCGTTGCGCCCGAAGACCGAGTCGATCGGCGGACCCGTCGAGACCTGGCCGAGCGAGACCCACCCTCGGGCCCCCGTGGTCACGCTGCCTTTGCTGAGCGTCACCCCGAGACCCACGACGAAGTTGTCTTCGACGACGCCGAAGCTCACCCGCGCGCTGACGCCAACCCCGACGATCGGGTCAGTCACCTTGGCCACACCGTCGACGGTCGTGCCGATGGGGGCGCCGGTCTCTTCGTCGACGAAGACCGAGCCTCCCACCGACAGCAGGCCGGGCGCGGTCACGGACGTCACGATCCGCCCCCCGCTGGTCTGACTCACGGCGTAGCTCGCGGTCGCCTTGCTCACGTTCACGCCGCGACTGGTCGCAAACGACAGCGTGTCTTGCTCCGTCTCGGTCGCGGCCTGCGGGTTGGGCGGAGAGGAGCTCGCGCCGTCGGCAACCCCATCGGCTGCCGTCCCCGCGCTTTCGGTCGTCGCGTCCTCGCCGGGACCGCCTGCTTCGCTGCCCGCGTCGCCACCGGAGGCTCCGCCGCCGTCGGCCCAACCGCTTTGGTAGCCGGCGCCCTCGTCGACCCCCATGCGCCCGTCCGGGTCGACGAAGCGCATCGGGTTGTTGTTGGCGTAGGCGTAGCGATTGAACGAGTGGATGTTGTGCTCGACGAAGTGCACGGGATCCACGGACAAGAACCGCCCAAGTTCCGCCGAGTACCAGCGGTTTTGGTGGTAGGTCAGGCCCGTGGTCGGGTCCTCGAGGCGACCGGTGTACCAGGCGCCGCCGCGCGGATCGGCGTTGGTGTCTACGAGTCCCTGGCGCTCACCGTAGGGCGCGTACTGCTCCGTCGCGAGCAGCGATCCCGCCGCATCGAAACCCGCGACCACCGAGCCGAGCGCGTCGGTGACCACCGCCGCGTCTCCGCTCGGGCTCATCGCCCCGATGGTCTTGCCCGCGAGACTGACGAGCTCACGAATCGGCTGGCCATTGTCGTCGTACTGACCGATCCACTCCCCACTCGCCGCGTGCACGTAGTAGGTCGTGACGTCGTCGTTGCGTTGACGGACCAACAGGTTGGCCCCGTCGTAGTCGAACCGAACCGTGCCCTCGGGTGTGGTTGCCACCCGCAGACGATTGGCCCCGTCGAACTCCAGCTCGAGCCCCGGTGCGCTGACGATGTTGCCGCGCTCGTCGTAGCCCAGGCCGACGACGCGCAGGTGCTCGTCGATGTCCCACTGCGAGGCATCCCCGCCCTGGTCCCGACGCACGAGGTTGCCCCGGCCGTCATATTCGTAGCTGCCCGGCCCCCAGTACCCGTTAGCGCCCACGAGTCGCGAGACGCCGTCGTACTCGAGCTCCACGTCGCGCTGCGGCGCGGTCGGATCGTGAATCCAGCCGACGTTGCCGAGCCCGTCGTAGTCCTCGTAGTGCAGGTCGACGTACGTGCCGGCGACACCGCTCGTTCGGATCGCGACGATGCGCCCGCGAACGTCCTCCTCGACCGAGGTCAGCACGCCCGACGCGTAGCCGAGCTCCGCCGGTCGACCCGACGGGTGATAGGTGATCGAATCAACGAACGGCGCGACCGCGGTGGGTCTCCCGAACGCATCCGGAGCCAGGCTCACGGTTCGTCCGCTCGGGTACCGGATCGACGACGGCCGACCGAGCTCGTCGCGCTCGTAGTCGACCACGAGCTCGTGCCCGTCGATCGCGATCGCCTCGCGCTCGAGGTTGCCGATCGCATCGTACTCGTACGAACGAACCGCCGTAGGGTTGGCGATGCGAATCAGGTTGCCCACCGCGTCGTAGTCCGACGACACCGTCTCGCCGTCGGGAAGGGTCGTCCGTACGCGACGGCCGAGCTCGTCGTACTCGTGCTGCGTGGCCACGGTGCCCTCGACGCCCTCGGAGAGCACGTTACCGACCCCGTCGTACGACCAACGCGTCCAGCCGACCTCGGGGTCGAAGCGTCGCGCCAGACGGTGCTGCTCGTCGTACTCGAAGTACCGCACCAGTCCGAGGTTTTCCCCCTCGATCTCCTGCACCACGCTCGTGACCTGACCGACCGGATTGCGACCGACCACAGTCACGATGTCCTCCGGAGACTCGATACCGATGAGGTAGCGCTGGTCCGGGTCGCCGTAGGACGCGAAGTGGCGGACGGTCGTGTATCCCGCCTCGTCGAGAATCTCGACGCGATTGCCCGGAAGGTAGGTGTAACGCCGCTCGCTTCCGTCGGCATGGCCCACCGCGACCACGCGTCCCAGAGCGTCGTATTCGGTCGACGTGCCTCGAGATGCGCCGTCCTCGTCCGTCGCCGAATACGGCGCCGAAGCAAACGTTCGCCGACCGACGGCATCGTACTCGAAGCGCTCCACGATCGTCTCTTGGCCGTCGCTACGCTCACGCAGCACGAGTCGCCCGAACGGATCGCGCTCGAGCCGCTCGGAGTACTCACCGCGCCGAAGGGTCTCGACGCCGGCCGACGGGTACTCGATCTCGGCGGCGGAGTACTGCGGCCACGTGATCGACGTCGGACGATTCTTGCCGTCGTAGGCGATCGTGGTCTGCGCCCCGGCGGCGTCCTGCTCGACCGCCACCGTGCCGGTCCCGTTGACGAGCCGCTGCTCCTGCCGCCCATCGGCGAGCACGGTGCGCTGGGGCAGGCCGCGCACGTACTCCGAGTACGCGGTGACGCGGCCGTTGGCGTCGGTCCGCGTGGAGACGTCCCCCGTCCCGTGGTGGGTGAAGGTCGTCACCGTGCCGTAGCTGTTTTCGTGCACGAGATTGCCGCGCTCGTCGAAGTCCCGCCAGATCGTGCCCACGCCCTCGGTGCTCTGGTCGTCGAGGGTCGCGACGATCCATCGCTGGCGGTTGGTCAGCCAGGTCATCTCCGTGTTGCGCTCGCCCGCCGGACCGATCTCGCGCTTGGCCCCCGGGTTGCCGTAGGCGTCGTGCTTGCCGTACTCGGTGACGTACTCCGTGCCGTCGCGAACGACCCGACGGCGCACCATGATCGCGGCGTGCGTCCGGCCATCCTTGCGAGGCTCGCCGTGCGGCGCCCGAGCGCTGAGGTCCTCGAGAGACACCAGCTGTTTGTCCCAATCGAAGTGGACCTCCTCGATCGCGGTGTTCAGCGAAGGCAGGCTCCCGAGCTGAGTCGGGCCGAACACGTACTTGTCTTTGAGTGCTCCGATCAGCCACGCCGTCCCGTCGTTGGTCGTCTGCGCTCCGTAGTGGATGTACAGCGTCGTGCTCGCCGGTCCCCAGACCCACGACACCGCCCCTTCGGGCCGATCCGGGTGATACGAGAACGACCACTGACCGAGCTCGTCGTCGCCCTCGAAGGTCCGCTTGTCGTACACGACCGGGCCGTAGCCGGTCTGTTGCTCGAACCGATACACGGTACGACCGCCGCGGGGATTGATCATGGAGAAGCCACACTCGGTCGGGTCCCCGCAGTGGCCGAAGGACCACACCTCGCCGTCGGGATCGGTGACCACGAGCCGCTGCCGCTCCTGCGGATCGGGGGCCGAACCGCAGCCCTCGTCGTTGTCGGTGCCGCCGGCTTCTCCGTAGCCTCCCTGGCGCAGCTCCAGGCAGTCCCCGTGGGCCCCGCGCCGCAGCTCGTGCGCGTAGGTCCACCGTCGCTCGTCGCCGGTGACTTCATCGACGGCAACGACGGCCGATAGTCGAGACATGCCCGCCTTGTCGGTGTCGTACTCGAACGCGACCTCGCGCCCGTCCGAGGCCGTGATCTGGGTCAGGCGTCCCGCCGAGCTGTTGCGCGACCCCGGGTATCCGGTCGCCGGAGAGTCGCTGCTGCCGCCGCCCACGGGGACGCCCTCGGTCGGACGCCGATACTCGAACTCCAGCCAGTTGTCGTTGCGATCGACGATCCGCTCGACCTGCCAGATGCCCTCGACGATGTTGGTCTCCGTGCCCGGCTCGAGCCCCTCGGGTTCGACCGCGTCTGCCGACTTGGCGACCGATCCGAAGTCGTAAGTGGTGCCGTCGGGCGACCGCGCGAACAGATGCCCCTCCCCGTCGCAGTCGGCGGACCAACGCTCCCGGCTGATGTAGCGCGGCCCCTCGGAGTCCGCGTTGCCGACCAGCGCGATCCGCTGCCCGTCCGGCAAATACAGCACCGGCCGATGCCCGTGCTTGCCGTCGCACGCGTCCGTGGCGTTGCCCACCAAGCCGAAGTGCAGCCGCCAGCCTGGCCCGTAGGGCGAGTTGGCGTACCAACGACCCTTGGATGCGTAGGTGCGCGCGACCTCGAGGTCCAGCCCACCGTTGCCCGGAATGAGCAGGTCGACGTGGCGCACGAACAGCTCGCCCGACAGCGGGTCCACCGAGTCGTGCACCGATCCGAACAGCTGGCGACGCCGCGACACCGCCGAAGCGTCGTCCTCCGTGAAGTCCCGCAGCGCCGGCGGAACGTCCCGCCCTCGTTGATCGCCACCACAGCCCGCAGTCGCTGCGACCGCCCCCACCAGCACCGCGAGGCCAGCCCCACGGATGCCTTGTCCCCAAATCCACTTCGCCATCTCCAAGGCGTTGCGCCAAGGCTACGAACCGTCCACGCAAGTCGCGCACCCCGGAAACTGATGCGGCAGCCGTCACAGACTCGCGTCTGCCGTCTCTGTCGCTTCGGAGAACTCCCATGACGCGCGCACTGTCCTTGATTGCCCTGTGTTCCCTGGCACTTGCCCTCCCCACTTCGCAGGCTGCCGCCGCGCCGGGGGCCAAGAAGGCGCCGAGCAAGTCGGCCGTCAAGAAGGGCAAGCCGAAGGCCAAGAAGACCACGGTCAAGAAGAAGTCCGGCGGCAAGAAGGTGGTCAAGAAGAGTGGCAAGACGCGCACGGTCAAAGCCAAGGGTCCCGCGATGGGACGTCGTCAGGGACTTCCGTTGGTCAAGATCGCTCCAAAGGGGACCGAGTTCGACGACGACTTCAACGAGATGTTCGGTGAGATGGAGGTCAAGTCCGAGTCTGGCGGCAAGGTGAGCACGGCGGCGATGAAGAAGGGGGTTGGGCTCACGCAGGTCATCACCAACGCGGTCAGCCTCACCGCGGCACGGCCGGCGCACGGGGGGGTGTATTTTCGAACCTACAAGGGTGATTTGCGCGCCGGATATCGCTGGGGGCAGCCGCCCCGGCTCGACGTGCGGCCCGACGGCGGCGTCGTCGTGTATTTCCCACTGATCGGAAACGAGAGCGCCGACTTCAAGGTCGAGTGCGGCGGGGAGCTCCCGAATCGCGTCAAGCTGGAGACCGGCGTCGCTCACGACAGCGGCTGGTACGCGGTGAGCAGGGCTGAGTTCTCGAACGTCGGTTCGACCCTCAAGTTCATCGTGTCGACGCCCAATACGGAACGCAAGAACCCACTGTTCTCGGTCGCGCTGCGCTCGAAGGACGACTCGGAATCCTGGGCGCTCGAGTCCTGCTCGATCGAGCGGATCTAGCGGGGCAGGATGCCGGCGAAGGCGAGCTCGAGCTCGTCGAGGGTGTGGGCGGACTTCAGGCTCACTCTTCGGGTCGAGCCGACTCGGGTCGCGTCGGCGAGCAACGTGAGGCGATCCGGCGACTCGAGGCGATCCCAGAGCGCTTCACCGAGCCAGGTCGTCTCGGCGACGGCGCGGAGGTGCCGGCTCGCCTCGGCCGGGGTCGGCAACGTGCCGCCGAGCCCGAGCGCGGACTCGTAGGGCGTCCCGCCCAGCGGCGAGCTCGGCGTCCAACTCCACCGAGCGAGGCTCGCCTGCAGGCCGGAGCCGTCCGCCATGAGCCGGTCGACGATCGTGCCGACCTCGCCGCGCAGCCGTGCGACGGTCGGTGCATCGAGTCCCTCGGTGTCGAACCAGAACCCGACCAGCGGCGCAGCATCGTTGTCCCCTCCGCCGGCGAAGGAAAAGCCGTGGCTCGCCGTCGGTGTGCACGAAAACGAGTCCTCGAGGTCCTCGCGCTCGTCCTCGTCGAGGTCCTCGTCGTCGAGCCACGCGTACTCTTGCTCTTCGGTGCCCTCGGCCGTCGCCGTGAAGAAGTCGGCGTGGGGAAGGGTCGCCGCCCAACGATGCCAACGGTCGTCGTTCGTCAGCGCACGCGCCGGTAGCTCGAGCTTGGCGCCGCGCTCGATCGGATAGGTCATCACGACGTAGTCATCGTCGACGACCGCCTCGAGTGCGGCGTGCCATTGCTCGAATGCCGCCGCAACGAGCGGGGCCGCGGTCGAGGCATCGACGCCGAGGGTGACCAGTGCGACCACGTTGCGGTTCCCACCGAGCTCGAGCCGCGCCTGCAGTGCGTCGATGGCTCCGGCCGGCGCCCAGGATCGTTCGGCGACCTGCACAGCAATCAGGTGCGAGACGGTGCCGTCGTCCTCGTTGGCGCGAGGTACCGCGGCAATGTTGAGAACGCCGCGACCGGGGGCGAGCGCCCGGACCCGCAGCTCGATCTGGATGTCGCGACGATACCCCTCGGCGAGGGCACGCTCGAGCGCGCGATGGGTCAGGTGCGACTTCTCGATGTCGTTCGTCCCCGCGGCGATCGGTGCCCGCTTGAACGCCGCCGTGATGAAGTCTTCGTCGCGCTCGTCGTCGTCCTCGCCCTCCTCGTCCTCGGGGTCGACCCACATGGTCGGCGTCTTGGCGCCGTGAATGGTGTGCACCATCGACCCCTCGATCGGCTCGACCTCCTCGAGGTCGCGCTGCTGCCACCAACGACCCACGCGCGCAAACAGCCCCCGCGGCTCGTGGTCGTCCTCCCGCCACTCGGCGGTGCCGACGACGATCTGCTCGACCTCGATGAGGCCGCGCTCGAGCGCCGACCCCCACGCCTGGATCTCGTACCCTCGCGACGCGCCGCCCTCATTGCGTACCGACAGCTGAACCAGGTGCAGCTCGTCGACGATGGTCTCGGCACCGATGGCGTACGAGGACAACGCGAAGTCCGGAGGTCCGTCGAGATCCGTGGCTTCGGCGGCATCCTCGAGCCGAAAGCGAAGGCGACGAAAGCCGGCCGTGACGTCTTCGCCGGCGTAGCGGTAGCCGGTCATCGCCAGGTCGGACCATCCGAATCGCGGCGCGAGCTCGCCCAGGATGCTCTCGGCAAACAACGGTGTGCCCGACCAGGCGCGCTGGAGCTCCCCGGCCGTGCCTTGCTGCAGAAGGTCCGCCCAGCGTTCGGGGCTGCCCTCCGGCTCGGCACTCCCATCGGCGCACGGGTCGAAGTAATCCGGCGCGGAGTTGTAGACATCGATGCGTCGCCCCGCGTCGAACCGGCGCAGCATCAGGACGTCGCTGTCGTGAAGCAGCACGCCGACGGCGACGTCGCCGGTCGCTTCGCTGAGTGCCTGCGCGAGCGCGTCGATGACCTCTTCGTCCTGCATCTCGGCGAGCTCGTCGTAGACCGTGATCCAGCCGTCGCGCAGCGGCCCGACGAGCACCTCCCGGTCGCAGGCATCGCCCTCGGTCTCGACGTAGCCCGTGCTCCTTGCGGTCTCACGGATCGCCTCCACCAGCTTGGACGCCGCATCGCGATCCCGCACCCGAGCCTGCACATTGACGAACGACGCGCCCACGAAGGAGTGACGGCCACCGCCGGCCCGAGTTGCGGTCACCCGAGCAAACGCTCGGGCCGCGGCCTACAGCACGACGTGCCCCTCGCTGTAGCGAAGGACCAGTCGTGCGTCGTTGATGTTCGTGGTCTCGTCCGAAGCCACGGTCACGATGTCGGCAATGCCGTCGCCGTCGAGATCGCCAGCCGCCACGGTGGGCGACCCCTCGGGCAGGTCGAACACCTGCGGCTCGGCAAACTCGCCGTTGCCGAAGCCGATGGCGACAGCGACCGCGGCCGACTCCGCGCTCGTCGCGACGATGTCGGGTTGCAGGTCGCCGTTGACGTCGGCGAGCGTAACCTGCTCCATCCACACGTCGGCCAGCTCAGCCTCGATGGTCACGGGCTCTTCGAAGATCCCCCCGGGCCCGCCGCGAACGACGGTGACGATGCCGGGAGAGCCCGGCAAGTAGCGCCCCCCAACGACGAGGTCCATCCTCTCGTCGCCGTCGACATCCCCCACGGCCAGGCCCCACGCACTCTCGGGCTCGATGTCGGGGAGCGCCATGACAGGGCTCCACGTGTGATCGCCGGCTCCGAAGACGAGACCGACGCCGAGCGAAGACACGCTTTGGGCGATGTCGACGTTGCCGTCGCCGTCGAAGTCCGCGGCGACAAGGCCGGTGCATCCGGATCCGAGCTCGATGGTGTACGGCTCGAGGTCTGGGTCGGATGGATAGACCCAAAGCGCGCCCGCGGAACCGCAGCCGATGCGATCGTCGATGCCGTCGCCGTCGATGTCGGCGGTCGTCACCTCCCCGCTGACTCCCGGGTCGTGCACTTCTGAGAAGTTGAAATGGCCCGAGGGCAACACGGGAACTTCGATGTGGCGGAACGTGGATCCGAGCAAGAGATCGGTCGGTGGCGTCCCGTCGAGATTCCCGCTCGCCAGGCTCTGGGGGGAGTTGAGGAACGAGAGGTTTCGGGAGTGGGCGGGCAGCAGGCGACCTTCGCCGTCCCCAGGGACGATCAGAAACAGCCCGCCGGTCGGCATTGCGAGGTCGAGGTGACCATCGTCGGTGAAGTCTGCCGCCACCGCGCCCGAGCAACAGTCGAACCGGTCGACGTTGTAGCCCCGCGCGTCCTGGAGTCCTCCCGCGCCGTCGGAGAGCGCCACCGAAATCTGGCCGCCCATCACGATGACGTCGTCGAGTCCGTCTTCGTTCAGATCGCTTGCTAGGATGCTTCGGTAGCCGCCGAACCCGCCTTCGACGGGGATCGGGTAGGTCTCCGGAAGCTCGAACGAGCCGTCCAGTGAGCCGTGAAAGACGGAGAGGAGCATCGACTCGGGATCTGCCGTCACGAGATCGAGGTCGCCATCGCCGTCGAGCTCCACCAGTCCGAGTGCGGTCGGTTGCCCCGCAGCGTAGTCGTTCGCGACGCCGAAGGTGCCGTCGCCGAGCGAGAGTGCGACCACGATCTCTCCTTGTTCCGGACTGAGCGCGATGGCGTCGTCGTGACCGTCCGCGTCGACGTCGGCGAGGTGCAGGCTCTCCAGCGCGGCGTTTGCCAGAGTCTGCACCTGCGTCGGAAAAAACGCTCCGTCGCCCGCACCACGCCACACCACGAGCTCGCCGAGCTCGGTCACCGCGGCGACATCGGGCACCGAGTCCCCGTCGACATCGCCCACCGCCAACGCCACCGAGGTCTCGGAACCACCCGACCCGACCATGCTCAAGGTGTTGGCCGTGTCGAATGCACCACCGCCCAGCCCGCGCGCCAGGTGCAGGAAGCCGTCCTCAGAACCGACGAGGAGGAGGTCGAGCACACCGTCGCCGGTGGCGTCGCGCACGATCGACGTCGAGCTCGGCGGGATCGACTGTTCGGCGCCCGCGACGGTCGCGACCGCGACATTCTCTCCGAAGTAGGTCTGAACGACCCCGAAGTCGGCGTGCACCACCAGGTCCGCCCGTCCATCCCCGTCGAGGTCCTCTCCACCGCCGAGCGTGTCGGCACTGATGCCCGTGTTGACCAGGAACGCGGTCCACAGCTCGCCGCTGCCCTGCCCGTACGCCAGGGTCACCGCTGCGTCGCCGTCGAAGCCGCCCATCCTCGTGGCGACCGCGACGTCGAGTCGTGCGTCGTCGTTGAAGTGACCCATGACGACCGCGCGGGGATTGTCGTGAGGGCCGAATCGGTTGACGGGAACCACCTCGGCGCCGGCGAGCGAAACCCCGGCCGAGACACAGACCGATGAACACAGCGCACCGTTGGTCCCGTTGAACGCCCCGAGGTCGCACTGCTCGCCCTCGTCCAGCGCACCGTCCCCGCAGGTGTCGAGCCCGCACTGCGCCGAGCAGCCGTCGCCATCGTCGAGATTGCCGTCGTCGCAGGTCTCGGCGGCGGTCCACACGATGCCGTCGCCGCACGTGGCCACCTGGCACGCGCTGGTGCACCAATCTTGGTCGTCCGTGTTGCCGTCGTCGCAGGCTTCGCCGGGATCGAGACGGCCGTTGCCGCACGAGCTCGAGTCGTCATCGTCGTCATCGTCGTCGCCGTCGTCGTCGTCGTCATCATCGTCATCGTCGTCGTCGTCGTCGTCGTCGTCGTCATCGTCGTCGCCAACCGTGCCGTCCGCGTCCTCACTCGGCATCTCCGAGCCGTCTCCGGCCGAGTCCGTCTCGGTCCCGGACCCGGAGCCCTCACCCGAGCCACCGTCGGGGCAACCGGCGAGCAGCAGACCGCTCGTGCAGACAGATACGAAGCCCAGAGCACGCATGGGCGGCACCCAGTGCAAACGTCGTGCCGCCTACCATCGCGTTGCTGTCGGCCAATTAGACGGTGCGATTGCCCGATCTGCGAACTGGGCCCTCGCTACGGCTTCCCAGATCGAGAAGCAGTCCGAATCATGAATCGACCGACGCGTCGTGCGAATCACCTTCGGTGATAGCCGCAAGAGGACCACGTGGCGCAATCGGGCCGCTGGTCGCGGCGACACTGTTTGCTGGATGCACCTCGCGCCTCGATGACACCGGCGACGCCAACGCCAACGACGCCACCGACGCCACCGACGACGGGGCGACGATGCAGGATCCCGGGCACATCGCCGACGCCGTGCATGCGCTCGATGTCGCGGCCGACGAGCTCTGCCCGCGCCTTACCGACTGCGGCTGTGGATACGACAGCGCCACCGCCTGCGACAACGCGATGTTGGAGCTCTTCGAAGACGACGTCGCGCTGCTCGACCAGGGCTACAAACTCGACGAGGCGTGCTTTCGCGGGTTCTTGGTGGACTTCGCGGAAGAGGGGTGCAGCGAAGTCGACCACGGGATCCCACCGGGAAGCCAGAGCACGCCGGCCGGGAGCTGCAAGCCGGTCTTCGGCGACGTCGAGGTTGGGGGTGCATGCACTACGCTCGGACTCGGCGACGACTGCGTCCCCGACGCTTTTTGCACGTGGGGGACCTGTCGGGAGAGACCGACGCTCGGCGAGGTCGGCGATGCGTGCTCCGTTTCCGATGCCTTCGACGATTCGTTCTTCGCCCAGTGCGTCGAGGGCCTGTACTGCGGCGACCGCGAGTGCAAGCGGCTGGAGTCGGTCGGAGACCCGTGTGACGGCTACGTCGCCAACGCCAACTTGTTCTGCGACAACGGAGTCGTCACCACCCGAAAGGCAGCCGGCGAGGCGTGTCGAAGCGATGCCGCGTGCAACGAGTACCTGTCCTGCCTCGACCATCACTGCTACGACGCCGGCAGCAGCCGGGGCCGGGGCGAGTCGTGCGAGGTCCACGACGATTGCACGTCGAACCACTGCGACACGTTCACGGGCACCTGCGCACGATCGTTTCTGGACTACCCGCCCAACCTGTGCACCCGGTACGGTCCCGAGCGCAAGTGGGCCGAGCGTTTCGACCCGCGGTGGTGGTGAAGCGCTCGAGGATCCTGCTCAGTCGGGCTCGCTTCGCCTTGCCGTCAGATCTTGCCGAAGTAATACCCAAGCCCGATGCCCATGAAAAAGCCGGCATGGTCACCAAACTCGAAGCCGAAGCCCGGCCCGTTCGTCGTACCTAGGTCCGCCGCAACGCCCTGCCCCGGGTTGTTGTCGACTTCGCCGTTGGCATCCGCCTCCCGACTACCGGGGACGATGCGAAAGGCCACGCCGAACTCGGGCATGATCGCGACGCGCTGACCGATCCACAGTCCGATCTTGGCGGGCAGCTCGATGTCGAACTCGAGCGGGGTGTCGAGGGTGTTGCCCATCTCGTCTTCGTCTGCGCCGAGAAAGCCGACGAAGGTCATGAAGCGCGCGCCGAAGCCGAAGTCGGCGTAGACCTGGTTGTTGCGGTCGCCCTGCATCGGGAAGAAGAAGATCTCGGGTCCGATCCCGATGCGACCCACCGTGCGTGTTTGGTTGAACTCGCCGTTGTCGTCGGTTTCGCGGTGCGTGAACGTGGCGACGCCGAACGCCGCACCGATCGTGATGCGGTTGGCGAGGTAGCCGTTGACGAACAAACCGTTGGTGCTCGAAAGCGTTCGGATCGCGCCGAAGCCGACGCGCTTTTTCATCGCCGCGCCCTTGCCCTCGACGGGCTTGGGTTCGGTCGACGCAGACGCGTCCGCGCTCGCGGTCTTCTTGCCCTTCTTCTTGTTTTTCTTCTTGCCGCCGACCTTGGCTGACGCGTCGCCGGATGCTTCTCCCGAGGCTTCCGGTCCGTCCGCGCTCGCAGTACTCGGCAGCGCGATCCAACAGAGCGAGGCGAAAGCGAACAGCGAGCCGCGAACCATGCGTTGGTCAGTATACGGAACCGCTCGCGACGTCCGGTACTGCACGCCGCTCGACGTACGCATGTGTCGGCACGCCACACACCGTGCTGCTGATGTACCGAGTTTGGTCATGCGATCGCGGCTCCGATCGACGCAACTGCGTTGGCAAGAGTGCCGATCCGAGCGCAGAACGAGGGCCGAAAGCCGCAGTCCTGGGGTCACCCAGAGGCTGTTGTGGCACCCATGCGGCGGCTAGAATGGTCACCATCGTGGGTGGCACAAGGCACATCGCCCTTGCCGTGCTTCTCGGCGGATCTCTCGCCGCGTCCGCTTCGTGCGGCAACGTGGAGGGACTCGATCCGAAGGACCCCGCGCGTGGACCAGGTCAGCTCGTCGGAAACGGTGGCCCCGTGTCCGATGGCAACTTCGCCGGCGGTGCCGACGAAATGCCTGCCGCGCGTGAAGTCGTCCGAGTGCCGGAGGAGGGTTTCTCCATAGACTGCGGTCCGGGTTGTCGCGACTACTGCGACGAGCTGGCGCTGCAAAACCCGGTCAACGTCGGAATCTGTCCCTCCATGTGGGGCGTCGGGATGTCGTCCCGCCCCGTCGATCGCGAAGAGGCATGCCGACGCCTCTACGCGGACATGGTGGGTCGCTACCCGACGGCTGCCGAGCTCGACTCCACCTGCCTCCTGCCCACGTGGGGCGAGGTGGTCATGGCGCTGATCGACAGCGACGAGTTCGTCTTTCACAACCAGCGGCGCTGGGCAGACATTCTGCTCTACAACAACCGCGCGGTGAACTTCGAGCGCGCGTACGACATGGACGAGCTCGTGGGCAAGACCTACCGCGGGCGCGTGGCCTGGGACGAGTTCGCCGCCGTCACCAGTGCGCACCCGGTGATGCTGCGTCGACGGGACACCGCCGGCGACCGAGCCGCGTTCGTGTTCGAGACGTTCTTGGGTCGCCCCCCCTACGAGAACGAACGCAGCGACCTCGCTCGCCTGTACCGCCTGTGGACCAACGGCTACTGGGAGCACCCCTACGTGGGTCGTGTGCCGGACGCATTCATCGACTATCGCTGCGTCAACGCAGACGGTGACGCCGACCCCGAGACGATCGGCGAGTGCACGAGCATTCTGTTCGGCAAGCACACGCTCACACTCACGCCCGACGAAGAGCGGATGGAGCACGACGACGAGGAGCAGGAGGGCACGATGTGGTCCGGCTTCCTCAAGGCCGACGAGTGGAAGCTGCTCCAGCTGCCCGGTCGCCTCGTCGCGCAGCAGCCCGCCTTTTGGGAGCACGCGGCCGAAGAGGTGCTCAAGCAGTACCTCGGCTACGACATCGCGGCGGCGGCACCGGAGGTCGTGCACGAGCTGGTCAAGTACGTGCTGCAGTACAACGGCGACATTCGGGCGCTGCACTACGCGGTGGCCACCTCGTTCCCGTACCTGCAGTCGACGCGCGGCCTGACCGACACGTCGTTCCCGTGGACGTACGGTCCGCTCAAGCAGATCCAGGTCGAGGGCTGGATCGACACCCTCGCGGCGACGACCGGCACGCGCCTTTCGTACTGCGACCATCGGCTGCCCCACCCCGAGGACTACGTCGGCGAAGACAAGCTCGAGGAAGCCAACAACGGCTGGGCCTACGCACTGGTCAAGTTCTCGCGCTGGGATGTCGACGAAGAGCGCGACGTGGTGACCAACTACCGCAACCTCGCGCGCACGCTGGGCGGCTGCCCATCCAACGAGGCCAACGGTCGCTTCACCACCGTCTCGGTGCTCAACACCGCCGTGCAGGAGGCGTTCGTCGCCGAGGTCTGCGGCATCGGAGACGAACGCGGAGCCGACATCGATCGCCTCGTTCCCGAGGGCCTCTCGGGCAACAGTGCGCTCGACCCCGACACCGCCGAGAGCATTGCCAACTACCAGCATCGCATTTGGCTCGGACGCTGGCCGAGCGCGGAGGAGGTCGAAGAGATTCGAACCATCGCCTCCGAGTGCGGCAGCACGTGCGACGTCGAGAGCTTCGCGCGACCGCTTTGCTTTTCCATCCTCGCCGGCGCGGAGATGCTCTTCTACTGAGGTGCCGTCATGACCGAGCGTAAGGACAGTCTCGAGACCAAGATGACGCGTCGGCGCCTGCTGCAGGCATCCGGCGTGGCGGCGACGGCCGCTGCCTTCCCGTACGTGTGGACCCCGCGAGAGGTCAACGCAACGGTGGGCTTCGGCACCGTCAAGCACCTGATCTACATCCGCCTTTCCGGCGGGTTCCGATTCCCCACCGCGTTCAACGGCAACCTGTCGTCGCAGTTCAATCCGTTCGGCACGGCAAACGGCGTGGCCAGCGGAACCGAGTGGGGCGTGGGCGCGATCCTCGGGGAGAACGAGTGGCTCACCGAAGACCTCGCGGGCCTCGGCCTGCGGCCGGTCCCCTCGTTCACCAACGAGATGGCCGTGCTCACGTGTGTCGACCACGAGCCGCTTTCCGGCAGCGCTGACGGCAACCACCAGACCGGCCTCGAGCGCTATATGACCGGCTACGTCGGCGGCGACACCGGCTTGTTCACGATGATCAACTACGGGCTGCGCGAGCAGCAGCTCATGGACCAGTCGGACGGCGTGATCAAGCTGCCGGCGATCATCATGGGCGAGTCGGGCATGGGGCGCGGCTCGGGTGAGTTCGGCGCGTTCCGTCCGCCGGTGCTGCGCGGCGACGACCTCGACCGCTTTGCGGCCGGAGCCACCGAAGCGCTGCCCGAGTGGGCACGCACGCTGTCGGAGACCCGTGACCTCCGGATGGCCGACGCGGTCAACCAGCAGCACTTCTCGAAGGTGGACGCGTACATTCAGTCGCGCGAGGCGACCAAGGCGTACGCGGAGATCTTCGCGAGTGAGGCGCTCAAGATCGGCGACGGTGGGCAGGAAGCGATCGACGGCATGTCCAACGCGGAGCTCGCCGCGATCTTCGCCGGCAACGGCACCGGTCGCGACGCGCACCTGGCCCTGCGCCTGTTCCACTACGGGTGCCCGGCCGTGTACATCGACCAGGGCGGCTACGACTATCACTCCGACGAGGAGGAGCAGCTGCCCATGCGCATCCAGGGGCTCAACCACGTGCTTTCGGGGTTGGAGCTCGCGCTCAAGCGCATGGATCATCCGGACGGCGGCAAGTACTGGGACCACACCGTGGTCGCGCTGGGCAGCGAGTTCTCGCGCTCGGCTCGTGGCGCACCGTTCAACTCGGCCCGCGGCAGCGACCACGGTGGTGACTACGCCACGCGGTTCATGTCGATGCCGTTCATGGGTGGCCCAATCGCCGCTCGCGGGCGCCAGCTCGGCAGCACCAACGCGGACGACATGGCGCCCGAGGGCACCGTGTACTCCTACCGCTCGATGTGGAAGACGATGCTCGATGCCCTGGGCGCCGACCACACCGCCTTCTTTCCCGCCGACGAACCCTTCGACGATCTGTTCATCTGATGCGCGGCTCCTACCTGCTCCTCGGCGGCTTGCTCGTGGTGCCCCTGGCCGGGTGCCGCGACTTCGTCGACTACAACAGCGGCAACATCGAGTTCGATCCGGAGCGACCGCAGGTCGGTGAGGCCGAAGAGGTCGACCCATACGACGGCGAAGACGAGATCGTGCTCGAGGCGCAGGCCCGCTTTCCCACCGGACTCGATCTGCACAAGAAGGTGATCTGGCGGACGTGCACGCCCAACGGCGGCGTGTGCCACAACAACAAGGAGTTCCCCGATCTTCGAACGCCGGCGAACTTCGCGGCGGCATTCGGCGAGTCGTGCAACGTCCAGTACGGCGAGTTCACGTCGGTGTTCGACGGCTGCGAGCGTCCGGGCGATCGCCTGCAGCTCGGCGGCGGCGGACTCAACGTGGAAAACGCGGAAATCGGGTACGTCGAGTACATTCAGGGACCGTTCGTCGATCCCGGCGATGGGCTGCCGGAGCCCGATGCCGCGGGGTTGCACATCCGCCTGGCCGAGCCCGTGTCGGGAGATCGCGACCGGGGCTACGGCGAGGCTCGCTTCGTCCGAACCTTCGTCGACGGCGGCACGGTGCAGGACAGCGTGTACGCGGACTACCGCACGCAGTGGTGGGTCGTCGAAGACGGCACGCACCTCATCGGCCAGGTGCAGGACTACCAGGTCGAAGCCGTTCAGAGTCTGATCGAGGTCGGCATCGTCGAGGGCGACGCCAACCGCAATGGGACGTTCGGTGCCCAGAATGCCGAGCCGGCGCAGCTGCTGGTGCCGGGCGATCCGGAGGCGTCGTATCTCATCGCGCGTCTTCGCGGCGAGATGTACGGCGAGCCGATCCCCGGCTCCCGCATGCCGCTGGCCAACCGCCCGCTCACCATCGCCGAGATGCTGGGCCTATTCTGCCTCGTCGAGGGCTTTCCCGACGGCGGCGGCGACGAGTTTCTCACCGCGCCGATCGACTACAAGAACTGCTCGTTTTCGGAAAACCCAGGCGACCTGAACCTGCTCGGCAACGGCGTCACCTGGGAAGCGCGCGTCAAAAAGATCTTCGAGTTCAACTGCGGTGGCTGCCACGTCGGCGAGAACCCGCAGGGCGGTCTCAACCTCGTCGGCGAGGGCGTCTACGAGCGCCTGCTCGAGCCCAGCGATCAGCTCCCGGACCTCAACCTCATCGAGCCCGGCGACGCCGAGAACTCGTACCTCTACCTCAAGCTGATCGAGGACGATCGCATCGAGGGCACGGTCATGCCCTACAACCCGCTCACGGGCGAAGGGCGGCTGTCGGAAGCCGAGCTGGCCGACATCCTGACGTGGATCTCGAACGGCGCGGTCGAGGACGAGTAGCGGCCCTTCTCATTGGATCCGTTCGATCTCGACGGAGAGGGTGTCCTCGTCGGGGGCCTTGCGGTGGTAGTCGAGCGAGAGACTCGTACGCCACTCGACTTCGACGCGGTAGTCGTCGGGGGCGTCGCCGAGCTCGAAGCGGACGATCCGAGGCGCGAGGCAGCCGCCGTTTTCGGCGAGGTCGGAGGCCTCGACATCGAAGCCGAGCGAGCCTTGCGTGCGCGACGGGAAGTCTGCCGCGAAGCGATCCGAGGGTGAGAACTCGGGGAAGTCGTACGGAGGCGGGTCGTCGACGGGCTCTTCGTCTTCAAAGTAGCTCTGGCCGAAGACCGCCGTCGCCGGGTCGGCGTTTTCGAGAGTCAGGTCGGCGTAGACGTGAGCGTCGGTCTCGAACCGACGGCCGGTCGGTCCGTCGTAGCAGAGCGTGACGGCGAACTCCGCCATGGGTCGGTCCGCCGACAAGAGGAAGGTGGGACCGTCCTCAGACTTGCTGATGACCGGAGGCGAGCAACCGCCCAGGGCAGTCGCGGCAAACGCCGCGGCAACGACAGTGAGAGCTAGGTCTCGCATGGCACTTCGGCAGTGCCCCCGAGGCACCAAGCGATCAAGTCGTTCCCCTGTCGATCGCGTGCCCTAGTCGGTTTTCTCGGCGCGAAGGCTGATGCCGTCGGCACCTAACCCTACTAAGTGCGATCACCGGGCGCTCGGTTCACCGACGGCGTGCCTTTTCTTTTTTCGGGTAGGAACGGAACCGACCTCGCGCGGCGACCGACCAGGGGTCGCAATGACGACCTACTCGATTTCTTCCGCCCTTGCCTTGGGCTTCGCGTCCCTCAGCGTGCTGCTGTTTGCCGGCTGTGCCGAGGACGCCGGCACCACCACGCCCGGCGAGCCCAGCGCGGGCGGCAAAGCAGATGACCCCTACGGCGAGGAGACCGCGTCGACTCTTTGCTCGAGCAACGACGAGTGCGGTCAGGACCAGACGTGTGATCTGTCCGTGTGTCGCACGCCCGAATGCGCCGATGGCCTCGACTGCCCGGCGGTCTGTCTTGGCGAGTGCACGGACGCGATGATCGATCCGGTCCTGTGCGAGCCGGGAACCTGCGGGGAAGGGCAGACCTGCAACTTGGACACGTGCTTCACGCCCGACTGTCCGGTCGGCCTCGATTGTCCCGCGGTGTGTCTCGGCATTTGCCAAGGCAGCATCACCGACCGCGGCGACGGCCATCGCTGCCTGGACGACGCCGCGTGCCTCGTTGGCGACGTCTGCGACCTGTCGGTGTGCGAGCAACCAGAATGCGTCTTCGGCGACGTCTGCCCGACCACGTGCCTCGGCAAGTGCGTGCCGCCGCAAGACGACGATGGTGGCCTGTGCCTCGACAGCAACGCGTGCGATGCCGACGAGTTCTGCGACCACAGCGAGTGCATCACCCCCGACTGCCCCGAGGGACTCGACTGCCCCGCCGTGTGCATGGGCGTGTGCTCCGATGCGCCCGCCCCATCTGGCCTGTGTCTCGTCCCGGAAGACTGCACCGATGGCCAAGTCTGCAACCACGACGAGTGCCACTCGCCGGGGTGCAGCGATGACCTCGCGTGTCCCGCCGTGTGCTTTGGCGAGTGCGAGTCGCCGGCGCCCGGGGTGCTGTGCGAGAGCGAAGACAACTGCCTCGCGGACGAGTACTGCGACCACAGCGAGTGCCACGTTCCGGAGTGCGACGACGACCTGAGCTGTCCCGCCGTCTGTCTGGGCATGTGCACGCCGCAGTAGGGCTAGGGGGTGCCCCTAGTTGCCGTCGGCCGGAGGCGGACGAGTTCGCTTCATCGCATCGTCCGCGGCGTCCTCGACCTTGTCGAGACGCTCGGCCAGCGCGGCGCGAGCTCGCGCCAAGCGACTCTTGATCGTGCCCGGGGCAACCTCGAGCACCTGGGCGAGCTCCGCGACGGAGAGCTCCTGCCAGTAGTACAGCTCCAGCACCGTTTGATGATCGACCGAGACGTCGCGCAGCGCCTGCAGCAGCAAGCGCTCCTCCTGCCGCGTCTCGGCGAGGCGGCTGGGGGTAATGCCGAGCTTGGTCACCGACAGGCCCCGCAGATCCTCCAGCCGCTCGATCCGACCACGGCGGCGCCAGTGCTCCACGAGCTGGCGCCGCGCGATCGTCAGCAGGTACGCCCGAAACGATGCGCGATCTCGGATCTGGTCGTGGCGCTCGACGGCCGCCATCATGGTGATCTGAACCAGGTCGTCCACGTCCTCCACCTTGTTGAAGAAGAAGTGGTACAGGCTCTGAAAATGACGACGCAGAAGCTCGTTGCCAGCGGCGGCATCGCCATCGCGCCACGCATCGAGCAATGCGGCGTCGGAGCCACGCGTCATCGCGGCACAGTTAGCACGAGGGAGGACGACTGCCCATGAGTGGTCGGCTCCATGTCGACGACTTGGTGGATGTCGCCTGCGGAGCGGAGCGCGTCATCGAGGGTCAGCGGTGCTTTGGACGTGTCGCTGCTGCGATGTTCGGACAGCCCGCGCGAGTGACCGTCGGTCGCTATGAGCTGCTCGATCGTCTCGGCGCCGGCGGGTCTGGGGTCGTCTATCGCGCCCGAGATCCCGAGCTGCGCCGCGAGGTGGCCCTCAAGATCGTCGGCGTCCGATCGGTATCGGCGAGGCAACGGGTGATCATGGAAGGCCAGGCGCTCGCACGGGTCGTGCATCCGGCGGTCGTCACCGTCTACGACGTCGGCGAGACCTCTGCCGCGAGGCTTGCTCCGTGGGTCTCCGGATCGCTCCGCTCGCGTGCGAACGCGGCGTACGTCGTGATGGAGCTCGTCGAAGGACCCACGCTCGATGAGTGGGCGAGCCAGCGGACGGCGGACGAAGTCGTACAGGCGGTGGCGGCGGCGGCGCGCGGGCTCGCGGCTGCCCATCGGCAGGATGTGGTGCACGGGGACTTCAAGCCCTCGAACGTGCTCGTGCACGACGGACAGCCGCGGGTGATCGACTGGGGCCTCTCGGTTGTGGGACGGCACGGGGAGACTGGCCAAGGAACGCCGGAGTTCATGGCGCCCGAGCTCGAGCATGGACCGGCGACGCCGGCCACGGATCAATACGCGCTCTGCTGGGCGTTGCAGCAGCTCGTCCCCTCCCCTCCCGAGCGAGCTCGGCTCGTGATTCGCACGGGACTGCAGACCGATCCGAACCGACGGTACCCCTCACTGGACGCCGTCGCGGATGCGCTCGAGCGCCGCGAGTATCGGCGGGCCGCAGTCGTGGCGATGGGCGTCGTTGCGCTCGCTGGTTGGGCGGGGACCGACTCGCCCGCGACGCCCCAGCCAGAGTCCGCGGCACTCATCCCGATTGCTTGGTCGGACGCTCGTCGGCGGGATCTCGGGGCCCTGCTCGGTGCGCGGCTCGAGCCGGCCCAGCCGATCCTGGCGAACGTCGACGGGTGGGTCGAGCACTGGGAAGCGACCCACGGCGAGACCGATGCGCCGCCTCGCCGACAGTGCCTGGCGGCGCAGGCACGGACCTTCGAAGCCGCGCTGGAGATGATCACGGGGTCGAACGCCGACCCCAAGCTCTCGCCATCTCGGATCATCACTTCGCTGCCGGTACCCGAGCTTTGTGCGATGGCCCCGACCGAGTGCATCGTCGGTAGCGAGTCCGCCGAGGCATCCATCGCCCTGGTCCGCAGCGCGGCGCTTCTCGAGGGCGGCGATATCGCGGCGGCGAGCGAGCTGCTCGAGGCTTTGGTGCTCGACACCGAGGTCCACCGGCAACCGCTCGCACACGCTCGCAGCGTGTACTGGCTCGGGCGGGCGCGCGCACTAGAGGGCAGCGCCGAGGCCCGCTCGCTCGTCGAGCGCGCGTACGAAGACGCCAGTCGCTGTCGCGACGACCAGACCGCAACGCTCGCCGCCATCCAAATGGTGTGGTTGCTCGGCGCCGATCGGCTCGAGCCTGGCTTCGTGGAGCACTGGGTCCGGCAGGCCCGGACGGCACTCGAACGCGCGCCCAATCCGACGCACGAGGTCTGGTTGCTACGCGGGGTCGCAGCCTCGGCAAGTCTCAGCGGCGAGCACACCAAAGCGGTGGAGACCATCGAGCAAGCGCGTGGTGTGGTGGAGCGGGCGCTGGACCTGGAGTCGCACGTCGGGGCGAGCGTGCTGAGCGACGAAGCCACGATTCGCGTCGTCAGTGGCGACCTCGAGGGGGCTGCTGCGCTGCATCGGCGCGCACTCGCGGTGCGACGCAAGCTGCTGCCCGCGGGTCATCCCGACGTCGGAACGTCCCTGATCGGCTTGGCCCAAATCGCCACGAACCAGGGCCAACACGACGAGGCAGTCGTCCTGCTGGAGCAGGCCCGCGACGAGTACGACCGCTCCATTGGTGAGCATCATGTCTACTCGGTCTTGCTCTTGCTCAACCTCGTCGACGCCCACCTCGAGGCCGACCAGCCCAAGCGAGCGCTCGAGCCCGCACGTGCCGCCGTCGAGCAAGCGAAGACCCACTCGCTCGGGCAGGAGATGCTCGCGCGTTGCCGGTATGCGCTCGGGCTGGTGCTGACCGCGCTGGGCGAAGACGAGGAAGCCCAGCAGGTGTTCAACCGGGCGGCGATCGGCGTGCCGCCGACGGCAGCGCCGGCCCTGGTGAGAGCAATCGAAGAGCAGCTCAACGCCGTGAACGACCGGACCGGTCGGTGAGTCACGCTCGCGACGATGGCCGGGTGAGCTGGCCGCGCTCGTCGAGGACTGCGATCAGTGGACGAGCGAGGGGCTCGGGCCGTTCGCTATGAAGCTCGACGCAACCGAGATGCGGGCGACCAAGTCGGGCGCGCTCGACCAGTCGATAGCCGGGCTCGATGCCCTGGCGGCGGCACAGCGCTGCCGCCAGCGCGGGGCGAGTGCTCATCCGCGTCGCGGCCAGATGCAGCACGCCCGACAGATCGGACTGCGCGAGCGCATGCACGCGCTGCGCCGCGTCGGTCGACCACACCGCCGCCCTCGCTTCACCATCGACGACGGTCATCGGAAGTCCTTGGCGATGTCGATAGGCCAGCCAGTCCCAGAACCCGACCCGGCCGTTTCGTGAGGGACCGATCGGAAGGGCAACACGAACGACCAGCGCATCCGGGCGACGAGCAAGCACGCGCTGCTCCGCCTCCACCCGACTCCGTCCATAAACACCGAGCGGATCGGGCGGCGTCGACTCGACGTAGGGCCCACCGTCGCCGGAAAACACGTGGTCGCTCGAGCACACCACGAGGCGCGTCGAGCTCGGCAGCGCGTCGAGCATCGCCGACACGCCGTCGACGTTGATCGTCCACGCGAAGTCTGGGTTTTCATCGCAGCGCTCGGTGTCGCAGATCCCCGCGCAGTAGATCACCGTCCGTGGTGCCCGAGCCGCGAGCACCTCCCAGTCCGCCGGCTTCTCGACGTCGATGCGAAGCCAGTCGGACGGCGCCCGCCCGTGCCGGCTGCAGGTCGCGACCAGGCGGGCGCCTTCGATCGGCGTTCCCGCCAGCGCCGACCCGAGCACCGACGTCGCACCGACGATCCACGTTTCGGCGTCTGCCACCGGCAGCAGCGTACTTGGGTGTTGCCGGAGCCGCGCCCGCCTGCCTCGTCGGCCACCTCGGAGGGGCGGATCTGTCCAATCTGGAGCCATTTCGCCGAACTATTTGGCGAAATCGGGCAAAAACAGCGTTCGAGATCCACGCCGGTGTGAACCACAGTGTCCTACAACACACTACACAACTATGCGTAGGGGACTCTTGGTCGGGACTGTCGCGCTGTTCGCGTGCGGTGGGAGTAATAACGGTGATATGGGCAGCCTGGAGTCCGCTGGGGGTAAAGCGGACGAGGCCATCGCCTGCCCAGACGCGCCGATCACGTACCAGAACCCCGGCGATGATGCGGACGTCGCGCAGCGGCTGGCCGCGCTTCAGACCTACGCCGACGGGCTGATGCTCGCGCAGACCTGCTCGCTCGACGAGTCGTTCGCCGAGCTGGGCCTCGGTGGCACCCAGCGCCTCGACAGCTACGAGCTGGTCATCGGACCCGACGGCTGCCTCGACGACACCCTCGACAGCGACGGCCAAAACGAGGAAGCCGTCCTCCAGGTCGAGGCCGTCGTTGGCTTCATGTCCGAGTTCCATGAGGACATGCTCGGCCGACGCACGCACCTGTTCGACAAGGTGCACGTCTGCCCCAAGGACACCTACGACGCCGACCTGCAGCTCGACATGGAAGCCAAGCGCCTCGGTGTCGGCACGTCGTACAGCCTGCTCGGCTTCGGCATGGCGCCCGGCGATCCGGAGAAGGTCCACACCTGGTGGGAGGACGGCGAGCACATCGACGGCTACGAGTCGGTCGAGGCGTGGAACGGAGAGTTCTGGGTCGATGGCACCGATGACCTTTGGGCCGTGCTCGACCCCATCGGTGAGCCCCGCATGTCGCTTCGCGACGAGCTGCAGATGCAGGCCGACGCCGCCGCCACGCAGCTGTCCGCGCTCGAAGATGCCGAGACGCTCGACGAGGACGAGGTCGCCAAGCTCATCATCGCGACCGTCAACAACGACACCGAGAACCGCAACGTTCGCACGTGCGCGCTCGGTGTGCTCGAGAACGGCTCGGGCCGCGACGCCGAGGAGATGGTTCAGAAGTGGCGCACCGCGCTCGACAAGCCCGGCGGTTGGAACGCGCTCGCGGAGACGCTGATCGCCCAGGTGCAGCCCCCGAACGCAATCGCCAGCCACTCGGTCGCCAAGCGGTGCGCGACGGAGAGCTTCGGCAACATCGAGCTGCCCCACATCGCCGTTCGCGACTACCTCATGGAGGACGTCGGCGTCCTCAGCAACTACGTCAAGACGATCAAGGACACCGACGAGTACGAAGAGGGCTCGGTGAGCTGCGCGTTCGAGGTCGACGGCGACTCGGTCGTCGCGACCGCCAACCACGCCATCACGACGATGGCCATCGACCACGCGCTGTACGAGATGGACGTGGACTGCGACGACATCGCGGTCGAGGAGCCCGAGCCCGAGCCCGATGAGCCCGCCCCTGGCGACGACGATGACGACGGCGGCGAGCCCGACCCCGATCCCGCCGACGATGGTGGTGACGGCAGTGACCCCGATCCGGATCCCGGCGACGGTGGTGACGCGGATGGAGACGGTGGCGATCCTGGCGACGGCGGCGATCCGGATGGCGGAACCGAGCCCGACGGCGACGGCGGCAAGGAGCCCATGGACGGCGACGGCGACGGCGACGGCGATGCGGATGCTGGCGACGATGGAGACACCCCGCCGGGCGATGACGATGATGACGACGCTCCGGCGGACGACGGAGACGACGACGACGACGACGATGACGACGATGACGACGGGGACAACGACCCCTTCGGCGACGACGGCAACGACCCCTTCGGCGACGACGACGACGATGACGACGACGACGACGAAGGTGGCGAGCCCCTTCCTCTCCCCGGCGTGGACGAGCCCCAGGACACGGAGGGCGGCTGCAGCGTGGGCGCTCCGTCCCGCAGCACCGGGACCTGGCTGGCGGGTCTGTTCCTGATGCTGGGCTTCGCCCGGCGCCGCCGCAGCTGACTGATATCCTCGGGAGGTGCTCCCTTCCGAGATGGGACGCCCCACGTGCTGGCACTGCCAACGGCCAGTCGTGGGGTGTATCTGCGATCTCGTCCCTCGGATCGTCCAGCGCACGCGCCTGGTCATCATCCAGCACCCGCGGGAGCGAAAGCATCCGTTCGGGACCGTTCGGCTCGCTCGTCTCGGGCTCGACAACGTCGAGGTTCGCGTTGCCGACCATGCTGGGCATCGGCGACTGTCGTGCCCGGGCGCCCCGATTGAAGACGGCGCCCTGCTCTATCCGACCCCGGAGGCCGTCGACATCGCCGCGCTGACACCGGCACCTCGAACTCTCGTCGTCGTCGATGGCACATGGTCGACCGCGCACAAGCTCGTGCGCGACACCCCTTGGATCGCGGCTCTCCCGGCCGTCTCGATTGCCCCACCTCGACCCGGCAACTACCGGATTCGCCGCGCGCGCGACCCGAGCCGACAACTCTCGACCATCGAAGCCATCGCCTACGCGCTGCAGACCCTCGAGGGCCGTAGCTTCGCCCCGCTACTCGAGGCGTTCGACGCAATGGTCGACCGACAGCTGGCTCTCCAAGATCACTGCTCTGCGACCTGAACGTCGCGTAGCCAAGTACGCACGTCGTCCGAGCGGTCGCGCAGTGGGTCGGAGACCCGGGCGAAGTCCGCCGCTGCCCCCTTCGCGAGCTCCTGCGCCCGATCTTGCTGACCCTGCCGCGCGAGGGCCCGGGCGAGCGCGAATGCAGTCTCGGCGCGAAGCTTCGGATCGGGTTCGTCGCGACGAAGCACCGCCGCCCGCTCGAGCAGGCGGACCGCAGCGTCCGTGTTGCCCAGCGCGAGCTCACTGCTCCCGAGGCCCGTCAACGGAAACGCGAGATCGGCATGGTCCTCGGGCAGCAGCGTTTCGTGCAGCTCCAGGCTGCGCTCGAACGTCTGCTTGGCAGCTCGAGGGTCCCCAGCGACGATCGAGAGCTCACCGGAGCGCACGAGATTGAAGGCAGCCCGCCGGTCCGCGGAGCGTCCCATCGCGGTATCGACCTCGATGGCCTCGTCGAAGCGGCTCCGCGCCAGCTCGAGCTGGCCTTGGCACATCGCAACGTCACCGAGATGGCGCAGGGTGAGCGAGACGAGCCGATGGTCGCGACCAAAGGCTGCCTTGCGCAGTGCCAGCGCCCGCTCGAATCGTTCGCGCGCCTCGTCGTGTTGCCCGAGGTCGTGCAGAGCGAGCCCGATGTTGTCGATCGTCGTCGCCACCATCGGGTGATCGGGGCCCTGCGTATCCTCTTCAATCTTCAGGGCACGCTCGTAGTAGCCCAGTGCTCGCTCTGCCTCGTTGCGCGCGTAGTGGGTCAGCCCGAGGTTGACCAAGGGAATCGTCAGACGCGGGTCGTCGGGAGCAAGCGCCGCCTCGCCCTCCTCCAGCGCGCGTGCGTGATAGTCGAGCGCTTCGCCGAGACGCCCCGCGGAAAAGAGGATCGATCCGGTGGTGCTCAAAATCCCCATCAGGCGAATCGGATCCGGGTCGAGCGCGTCGTACACCGCCATGGCATGACGTGCGTGCTGTAGCCCTTCCTCCCATCGCAAGAGCTTCGAACCGACCACCCACGCCAGGCGTGTCCACGCACGCGACTGGGTATTGCCGTCACGAGCCGCCTGCGCGGCATACAACGACTCGCGCAACGCAACCTCGGCGTCCTCCGGGTTGCCCTGCCGATCTTTGGCCGACCCCAGCCAGTACATCGCTTCGCCCAACACCGCAGGGTCGTCGAGCTCCTCGAGCGTCGCGACCACGCCTTCGGCTTCGACGCTTGCATCCTGGTAGCGCCCTGCCTCGTACAAGGTGCTGACGCGTGCGAGCCGGCGGCGCGCCTCGTCACCCCTTGCGCGTGTGTCGGGATCGTCCGGACGCCGAATCCCGGTGGCCCCTTCGTCGAGCGTTCGACAGCGTGCGATCTCGCCGAGTCGTCGCGCGGCCCGAGGCAGTCGAGCGACGGTCTTTTGATCCGCGTCCTCGGCGAGCTCGACCAACGTCCGCAGCTCCTCGAGCCGATCATCAAGGCAGGCCATCCGCATGCGCATCACGGACTGGGGCTGCTCCAGCCTCACGCGCGTCGCTTCACAGACCTCGCGGCGCGCGGTCCCCCATTCGGATGCGTACGCGTCCACACTCGCGGACACGCGCTCCCAGGCCGGGGCAGCAAACGGCGCCCCCGTCGCCAAGAATGCGCCTTCACCCGCCGCTCGCCGCTCGTCCGACCACACGCTTCCCAGCGGCGCTTCGACGTCGGTGCATGGCTCCTCGGCCCCGGTGGCGAACACGCTGCTCAACCCAACGACGGCAGCGACGCCGGCCACCCAGACGAGTGGCCGCCGGGGCGCGACCTGCCGCTGCAGCCCATCGAGCAACGCATCCATGGTCGGCCAGCGTTCGTCTGGCTCGACGGCGAGGCCTCGAATGATGACGTCGTGAACGCGCGGCGGGATTCGGCGATCGGAAACGGTCGAGATCTCCATCGCCTCCTTGGCCCGAGCCAGCATCTTGGCGGTGCTTCCTGCAAACGGCCGGTGGCCATACAGCCCCTCGAAGAGTGAGACGCAGTAGGCGTAGATATCGCTGCGCTCGTCCGCCGGCCGCCCACGATGCTGCTCGGGCGCCATGTAGCCCGGCGTCCCCAGCACTGTCCCGCCGCGCGTCAGCTCGACATCGACGGGTTGTGAGCCCGATTGGGTACCGCGGCTCTCTGCGGCCTGCGGCGCACTGACGAGGCCGAAGTCCAGGACTCGTACCCTCCCGTCATTGGCAACCAATACGTTGGCCGGCTTGAAGTCGCGGTGAACGAGCTCGGCCCGGTGCGCCGCAGCGAGCCCTCGACCCGCCTGCATGAACACCTCGACAACCGTTCGCCATGGCCGCTCCTCGGTCATCCACTCGCGCAGCGTTCCGCCTTCGACGAGCTCCATCGCCACGAATAGACCTCCGCGAGCGAAGCCGACGTCGTGCACGGCGATGACGTTGGGGTGCTGCAGCTTCGCCATGGCCTGCGCCTCGCGTAGCAGCCGCTGCCGCGCTTCGTCCTCGTCGCCACGACCATCGGTGCGGATGCGTTTGACCGCAACCATGCGCTCGAGGTCCGGGTCGTAAGCCTGATAGACGACCCCCATCGCGCCGGAGCCGAGCTCGCGCATCACGACGTAGCGGCCGAAGTTCGAACCCGGGCTCAGCACCGAGCCTTCGACGCCAGGCCCCTCGTCGTCGTCCCCCGCGACAGTGGCCTCGAGGTCGGCGTCCGTCCCCACCGACCCGACGATATCAGGTGCCTATTTGGCTTCGGGAGGCGAGTCCCAGTCGGCGAACGCCTCACCCTTTTCGCGAGACAGGATGTCGATCGCAGCCGCGGCTCCATCACCGGCAGAAATGATCGCCTGACTCCGACCCGGCCGAGCCAGGCGTCCAACGACGTACGCGCCTTCGACCGCCGTATGCCCGTTTCGATCCGCCGGGACACCGTTTGTTTCGTCGTGCGCGAGCCCCAACGACTTTGCCAACCGCGGGCTCTTGCCCTCGGAGAGGATCAGGTACTTGGCGCTGACCTCGGCACCGGACTCGAGCTTGACCGAAAAGCCCCCCTCGGCCTTGGCGACGGATTCGACGCGGGCTTCTTCGATCGTGGCGCCCTGATCGATGACCTGCTTGCGCGCGATCTTCTGAAACTCGCTGCCGTGAATGTCGGCAATCCCGAGGTAGTTGTACAGCTGCGCCCAGTGCATCGCCGTCTTGTCCTGCCCGTACACGACGACCTTCTTGCCGTTCTTGGCCAGGAACAGGGCTGCGCTCAGGCCTCCAGGGCCATCCCCAACGACGATCACATCCGTCATGGCGCGGGAGTGTAGCCGATCAACTCAAAGCCGTGACTCGAGCAGATCGGCGACCTCGCCGTCCTTGGGGAACCGGTTGACCTCGTACTTGGAGAACACCAGCTCGCCGTCCACTTTGACGTCGAAAATGCCCCGACCGCCCTTGATGAGCCGCGCCTTGATTGCGTGTCGCTGCTCGAGCTCGGCAACCAACCTGGTCGCCTTCGGCTTGTAGTTTCACATCACGCAGTATTCGATGGTGACGTCCATGCGAACGAAACTAGCACCGCAGTGCCGTTTCGCCGCTGGTCGAACGGTTGGTAGGCGCCGGGCTGGCGCCACAACCGCAGGGTGTGGAAGGGCTCGTTAGAACCCGAAGGCGTCCATCGTCGAGTCGTTGGCATCGAGGGACAGGGCTCGGCTCGCCTTCTTGCGCGCATCCGGGCTCTTGCTCTTCTTGGCCTTGGCGATGCCCTTGCGCTGACTCGAGATCCGGGCGGCGGACGCTTCCGCGCGTCGGCGGTCGGAGGCTGACGTGGACTGCTTGGCCTGAGTGCGCAATCGCTTCTCGGCCTGAGCGAGCTGCACCTCGGCCGCGTCGAGGTCACCGAGATTGAGCTGCTGCGACGCCTGCTGCGAGAACGTCGACGCCTCGCGCATTGCGATCAGCAGATTGGTCCGCCCGTTGGGATTCTTGGCGACGAGTGCGGGATCGTCAGTGAAGTGAGCGGCGAGCACCGCCTCCTGCATGCGCGAGAGGCCTCCATCGTTCGGATCCTGGAAACGCAAGCGAACGGCGGCGAGTGCCTTGCGTCCCTCGGTCCCGTCGTGACCGGTGCGCGCGCGAACGAGAAGCTCGCGCGACTGGCCACCGAACATCGTGCCCAGCGGCACGACGAGCTTGCTCTGCGACCACGTTCCCTGCGCGATGTCGGTCCCGAGGATCTGCACACCCGGTGCGGCTTCGATCTCGATCACTGCATTGGCAGCCGCAGTGGACTCGAGCAGCGCGACCTCTTCCTCGATGATGCTCGGCAGCTGCTGGCTCTTCTCCACGTGGTAGAGGCGCCCACTCGAGCGCAGGGCCAACTCGTTGAGCGTCTGCTCGTCGTAGTCCAGTCCGACGCCGAGGGCGGTCACCTGAATGCCCTGATTGAGCCCCACCTGGGCGACGTTGCCCAGCTGCTTGGGCTCGGTCGGACCCACCGTGGCCTTGCCGTCCGAGATGACGACGAGCCGCCGCACGAGGTGCGTATCGGGCGTGCCCCACATCTGATTGGTGGCCGTCGTGAGGCCATCGTGCATCGCCGTACCGCCGCCCGCGTCGAGCTCCTCGACGATGTTGAGCAGGTCTCGGCGGGTCCGATCGTCGATCACCGTGCGAGGAACGAGGACCTCGGCGTAGACCGAGAAGCTCACGAGCGAAACGATGTCGCCATCTTCCATCTCGTTGATCAGCCGTCGTGCGGCCTCTCGGGCGTGCTGGATCTTCTTGCCGCGCATCGACCCCGAGGTGTCGACGGCGAGGGTGAGCGCGGTGGGAACGTGCCCACCGATCGACTTCGGCACATCGACGAAGACGCCGAACATCTGCTCATCCTGACCGATGAGGGCGTACTCGCTGGCGAGGGAGGTGGCGACCCAGGGGCGATTGGGGTCGACTGCCTCCTCCTCTGCGATCGCGAGGGGCTCGGTGCCTTCCTCGGCAGGGGCGGCTTCGGTCTCGGAGACCGGCGCGGCTGCCGAGGCAGGTGGGGTGGAAGCCACGGGCTGCTTCGAACAGCCGACAGAGGCAAGGCACAACAGGGCGAACCCGAACGTCAATCGAGGCATCACGCATCTCCCCATGGTCACGGCACGCGACCAGCGAGGCAGTTACACGCACGACCCATCGAAGCGGTCTGGCGCTGGGATGAATTCGTCGCGCGGTCGACGCTCGGACGTCAGTCGGCCTTGTTGATCGAGCAGCTCGAGAGCGCCCAGGCTCGAGATTTCCCCGTGATCGAGGCGCCATAGCTCCCGGGTTCGTTCGCCTGGATGACGAACGTGACGTCATTCCAGCCGGGTCTGGCGTTGAGCTCTGCCCGGCCCGCACTCGTCCGGACGACCCAGTTGCCCACCCCTTCGGATCCGGCGAGAAGGCTGCAACTCACCACGAACACGCCGGCCTGTGCCGCGTTGACCCGAACGAGCGCGCCACCCTCCTGGCACTGCGCGGACCCGTTGCAGCGCCGGGTGAACACCGCCCGGGCGCTCCGGCTGTCCACGATGTGAGGTCGGTAGAAAGACATGCTTGCGCGGCCATTTCGCTTCGGCCGCGTGGGACTGAGCACTGCCCAGTTGACCTCCGTGATCTCGAGCTCGCTGGCTTTGGACAGCTTCGCCTTGGTCATCTTCGGCGGCTTCGACGAGGCAAGCAGCCGTTCGACGGCCTTGGGCTGGGCGACGAGGGCGGAGTCCGAGGTCTTGCCCGGCGCCGGGGTGAACTTCGCGACCTTTGCCTGCTTGCTGTGGCCCTTGGACTTGGTGACCTTCGAGCTCTTGCTCTTGGACTTCACCGTGGTCTTGGTGGTGACGGGCCCGGGGGCCAAGGCGAGGGCAAGCAGGGACACGGCAGCGGGAAGCATTACGTTCATGGTCGGACTCCAACCTGGTCGAGACAGCGCCTTCGATTTGTGACGGCCAGGCGGTGCTGTGACGCGGCTCACTCCTGCCCGGTGCGACATTGGAGGGCAGGGTCGGTCCTCGCGTCACCATGACCCGAAACCGGCTTCTCTGCCTTGTTCTGCTTCCCCTCTTCGCGGCGGCGACCGCCTGCGACATCTCCGTCGACGACGGCGACTCCGGTGGCGACACCGACGCGAGCGACGACGACGATGACGACGACGACGACGACGACGACGACGACAAGGATGACGACGACGACAAAGACGACGACAAAGACGACGACGACGACAAAGACGACGACGACAAAGACACGGGCGACGATGACGACGATGACGACGATGACGACGATGCCGTCGACTGGGACTGCTATTGCGACATCGAATGCGACGGCGACGTGATCGCGTGGAACGAGCTGGTGTGCAGCGACCCCGAGACAATCGAAGTGGCCGTCGATCTCGCCGTCGCCGCCTGCGCCATCGAGGCGGAAGACAGCTGTTTCGAGTATGAGTGCTTCTGCGAGTGTGAGAGCCTCGACGAGGCCTGCGGGTGAGCGCCCACGCCCCCATGACTGACGACTCCACCCCGACCGATCCCTACGCCCGCGCTCGTGCGCGGTGGCCGGGGCTGGACGTCTCGCGTGAAGCCTTCGAGCATCACATCGCCCTCGCGGCGCCGGCGGACGCACTGCACGTCGAAGACCTGTACCTCGCACTCGCGTGCGGGCGCGGGGACTCGGCGGCGCTCGAAGCCCTCGAGGAGTCGGTCCTGTCGCAGATCGGTGGGCCCCTTCGCTCGCTCACGCCGACCGCAGAGTTCGCCGAGGAGGTTCGCCAACGACTCCGGACGCGACTGCTCGTCGGCGAGCAGCCGACCATCCTGAAGTATCGCGGCCGCGGTCCACTCGTGGCCTGGGTCAACGTCTCTGCGATTCGGCTCGGACTCACGCTGATCGAGGCACAACGACGACAGCAAACTCGAGAGGTCGGCCACTGGTCTGCCGCACTGCTCGTCGCGGACACCGGCGATCCAGAAGTCGACGCGTGCAAGCGCCAGAATCTCGAGGCCTTCCGAGCGGCCCTCACGGAGGCGTGCGAGGCTCTGCCCGAACGAGACCGTGCACTGCTGCGCATGCACTTTGTCGATGGACTCGGCATCGATCGAGTGTCGACGATCTACGGTGTTCATCGAGCCACCGCGGCCCGCTGGATCGTCAAGGCCAAGGACGCGCTGTCGGCTGGGGCTCGGACGCGCCTCTCGGCTGCGCTGGGGGTGACCGACAAGGAAGCGGAGACCGTCGCCCGTTCACTGCGCAGCCAGATCGAGTTCGGTCTGTCGCAGCTGCTCCCCGAAGGACCCTAATCGCACGTCGCGCCCGGCGTTTTGGGGTTGCCCCCGGCCACGCCGCGACTACGCTGCGCACGCGCATGTCCGCCCCAAGCTCGTGCCTCTCGGAAGAGGCGGTCTGCGCATTGGCCGAAGGGCGACTGCCTGCGGACGAGCGCGAGCGGGCCCTTCGCCACATCGAGGGGTGTGATCCGTGTCGAGTGCTCGTTGCCACTTTCGGCGCGAGCCTCGACGCGGCCCACGAAGAAAACGTCGACGCTCGCTACCAGCTGATCGAAGAGCTCGGGCGCGGGGGCATGGGCGTCGTCTACCGAGCCCACGACGCGCTGCTGCAGCGGGACATCGCCCTCAAGCTCATTCACCCGGGCTGGGCCGGCGATGCCGATCGCCGGACGCGCCTGATTCGAGAGTCGCGGGCGATGGCGAAGCTTCGCCATCCCCACGTCGCGCACGTGTACGACGCCGGCGAGCTCGACGGTGAGGTCTTCTTCGCCATGGAGCTCGTGGAGGGGCAGACGCTTCGGGAGTGGCTCGCGGCGCAGCGATCGCCCGAGGAGATTGTCGCGTGCTTTGTCCAGGCGGGGCGCGGACTGGAAGCGGCCCATGCCGCCGGCATCGTTCACCGCGACTTCAAGCCCGACAACGTGCTGATCGACGCTGAAGGTCGGCCGCTGGTCACCGACTTTGGGTTGGCCCGCGCCACCGACCTGGCCACGCAAGCGGACGACGGAGACAGCCCAACGAGCTCCGTAGTCACGCGACCAGGACTCGCAGCGGGAACCCCGGCGTACATGGCCCCTGAGCAGCTCGAGGGCGGAGCGGTGGATGCCAAGGCCGACGTGTTCGCGTTTTGCGTGGCGCTGTGGGAGGCGCTCTATGGCTTGCGCCCATTCGTCGAGGATTCGGTCGCTGCGCGGCAGCAAGCGATCGAGGACGGTGCTGTGCAACGTGGGCGCGCGGTTGGGCCCCGCAGGATTCGAGCGGTGCTGCGCGAAGGTCTGCGCGCCCGTCCATCCTCGCGCATCGAGCTTGCGCGCTTGTTGAGCGTCCTCGAATCGCGGCCTCGCCGGCGCCGACTCGCCGTGGCGGCGGGGGTCGTCGGCCTGGGCTTGCTCGCGGCGTTGCGGAGCGACCCTCAGCAGTGCCCGGAGCCACCGTCCATCCGATTCCAAGGCCGAGACGACTTCGAACAGATCCGAGCCCGTCTGCTCGAGCGGTCGCCGACCCGCGGCGCGCTGCGGTGGACCGAGCTCGAGCCACGCCTGCTGCAGGCCCGAGGACAGCTCGACGAACGCCACGCTCGGGCATGCCGTACGGATGAGCTGGACGACCCCGCGGTCGTCGCTCAGCTTCGGTGCATCGAGCTCGAGACGCGCGTTCACGAAGCGCTCCTCGACATTGCCGGTGAAGGCAACACGCAGGTGCTCCACGCGCTCGAGGGGTCCAATCCGTTCGATCTGTGCGAGCTCTCCAGCCCCGAAGGGCTACAGGCCGAGTTTGGAGCGCCGTTGGAGATCACGGGGCACGATGCACTGGTTCGAGCGCTCGCGATGAACTGGGGTGAGTTCGACGACAGCGGGCCGATCGACATGGCCGACCGGATCCAGCTGCGATGGCTGCGTCCGTCGAAGATCGTGCAAGCGCGCGCGTTGATGTGGGACGCGGTTCGGCTCGATGCCCGCGGGCTGGAGATTCCCGCCGCCGAACGATTCCGTCGAGCGTATGCCCTCGTCGAGGGTCTGCCGGTACCACACCTTCGCTACGCGATCGCGATCGAAGGTGTCGAGCTCGACGACAAGATCGACCACGAGCTGTGGCACGGCCGGGCCAGCGAAGCGATCGAGGACATGGACCCGGGTCGCGGTCGGGATCGCGCGGGCGCTCGTTTGGTGCTCGCGGATGCCACAGACGCGGCCCTCGAGGGCGACCTCGAGCTCGCCGAGAGCAAGGCACGCGAGGCGCTCTCGCTCGCGGAGCGCTCGGCTCCGTCCCTCGTATGGAAGGCGAGTCACCTCCTGAGCCTGCTCGGCGGATCCGACATGGTCGAGAGTGCATTCGATCTGTTGCGGATCGCCGACGATCAATTCGGCATGCGATCGCCGCAATCGTTCCAGGAGCTCTCTGTAGCCATGCCGATCCTCGCGGCGGAGGGTCGCATGGCCGAGGTGTACGAGATCGCGGACGAGGCCCTCGAGCGAGCCTCGGCGACGCTCGTGGAGGACAGCTCGACGGCTTCGAACTTGAGCGACGCGGTGTACATGGCGGCGCTCATGTACGTACGGGACGGCAGGCGCCAAAGCGCAGAGCGGGCCCTCGAGTTGGCGGAACAGGCCCAGGCGGCCGTCCCCGGGCGACTCCCCGAACGACGAGCCGATGCATCCTACCGCTGCGGGGTGCTGCGTGCGCTCGAGGCCGACGGCGCGATCGAACAGTGCCTGACTGCGTGGCGACTCGTGCGAACCATGCCCGGGCGCTACGTCTACTTCGCCCTGCTGTCTGGGCTCGACGCCGTCGTGCTGCTCGTCGACGCCGGCCGGATGGACGAGGCCTACGAGGTAAGCCGACAGATGGACGCCCTGCCCGTCGTGGGAACACTCCGTGCTCGAATCGCCAGGGCGTACGTGGCGGTGCACACCGGCCGATACGAAGCCGCACTCGTCGCGCTCGAGGGCGGCGACCCCGAGAGCGCGCCTGGCTATCCGTTTCAACCCGAGGGCTACGCCGCAATGATCGAGCTCATACGAGCCGAGGCCACGCGGGCCCTGGGCGACACGGTGGCCGCGGCGAAGCTTGCGGACGCCGCACTGGCCAAAGCCCCACCCACGCACATCGCCGCGACGTGCCGTCTTCATGGGCGCATCGCGTCATGGCGCAGCGAGAGCCTAGGGCGCTGACCCGCGGAGCCACGCCTGCACGAACTCGACGAACACTCGTACCTTCGTCGGGGCCTGGCGGTGCGGCATCAGGGCGTACAGCGGCGTGCTCGCGGGGACTGGCTTGGACCGCGGTAGCAGACGCACGAGCTCGCCTCGGTCCAGGGCGTCCGCGGTCAACCACTCGGGCACGAGCACGATCCCCATGCCGGCCACGGCCGCGGTGACCAGCGCCCCACCGTCGAGTGTGACCAAGGGCCCCTGCACGCGCACGTCGACGCGACGAGAACCGGACTCGAAGCGCCACGCCGTAGGACCAAGCGTGGAGCGAAACGCCAGGCAGCTGTGGTTTTCGAGGTCCTCGGGTTTGCGTGGCCGACCGACGCGCGCGAGGTAGTCCGGTGAGGCGCACAGCGAACGCCGCGTCTCTCCGATCTTGCGCGCGACGAGCGACGAATCGCGTGGCCGGCCGATTCGGATCGCGAGGTCCAACCCCTCGCCCACCAAGTCGACGACTCGGTCGGTGATGAGCATCGCGACCCTCACACCCGGGTGCTCTTGGTGAAACGCCGCGATGGCCGGGACCAGGTGCAGCCGCGCAATGCTGGCCGGGGCGGTCAGACGCAACTGACCGGCGAGCTCGCCTTCGGGAGCCGTGACCGCCACGGCTGCGTCGTC
>JGI12316J15310_10000041_pt118 | contig 39744 bp, 28 predicted proteins | sample MarCyaLeptolynsp_FD_15310 | JGI IMG/M metagenome (IMG submission 15310)
CGAGCTGCGATGGCGCCTCGTTGCTTGGCTCGAGATTCCTTGGAAGCGCAACCTCAAAAAGGAGGTTGCGCTCTCCGTCAATGAGCCTCGACCCAAGGCACCCGCTCCGGCGCCGCCGACGCCTCGACCACCTGCTCCGCCACGTCCCAAGGTCGCACCGATCCCGCGACCGATCGCGCTCCCTGATGGCTGGCTACGCGATCTCGGCATGAGCCTCGACGACATCCAGCGCTCGGGCGGCGTGCTCATTCATCAGTGCGCACGCCCTCCGGTCGAGCCTGCGGTGGTGATGAAGACCCTCGCCCAGCACCCCGACGTGGACGCGGAGATCCTGCAGTTCTATGGGCTCATGGACGGCATCGAAGTCATCGTGGGCCGGCCGACGCAGCCCAAGCCGGAGTACGAAACCGTACGGATTGCCCGCGAGATGGCCAAGAAGCGGGGTCCCTGGCTCGGCATGGGCGGCGAGCTCTACTCCAGCGAGCTCGGCGATGCGCTCGACGACGAGTTCGGCGATGACGTCACCGTCCTCGAGATCCCGAGCTTCGCCGAGATGATCGACGGCCTCGATCTCTTCATGACGTGCGGCGACCAGTACATCGTGCACGGTGGCATCGTGTTCGACTACAGCGACTATCTCGGCTTGGTACACGGCGATGAGATCCGCTCCTGGGAAAGCCTGCGCGACAGCGAAGAGCACCCGTACGCAAACCACTGGGAGGACTACCTCCCGCTCCTCGAGGAACGCGAACGCGCCCACAACAATCGCTGGTGGGTCGTCCGCGGAGACGACCACGCCGCCTGCCTCGTCAGTCCCCCGCTCCTCCTTCGCTGGTCGGAGTTTCTCGCCTACGCCCTGGACCACCTCGCAGGACGCTAGTCCGCGTTCTGCGGCCATCGTTTGGTGGCCAGCGACCTGTTCAAGATCCAGGCGGGACGAGCCAAGGATCTTGCCGACGTTGAGCGCCTCCTAGAGATCGATCTCACCTCAGCGCGCCGGCTCCACGGCATGATCGACGTGTCGCCCGCGGGTGTCACCGCTCGCCTCCGTGAGGTCGAGATGCTGAGGCGCACTTGCATCAAGCTCGCCCGCCTCCGCCGCCCGAAACGAGACTCCGCGGACTAAAACCCCGCGTGAATGGCAGTGCGGCGGCGACCATCGTCGTCGAACGCTTCCCAGGTGACGGAGTCGATTGCTTCGATGACCTCAAAGACGCTCTGTTCGCCGAACGACGCCTCGAGCAACTCCCCGAACTTGCTCCCGCTGAAGCTGCCGTAGCTCAGCGCGCGCGGGGGGACGGTGACGCCCGGCGCGTCGGCGCGAATGATCTCGCGGCTCAGCTCCGGCGACGTCGAGATGACCAGATACTCGTCGTAGGCGAAGTAGTGGAGCTGAACGTCGCGTCCCGCTCTGACCTTCGTGCCCGAGCGCAACCGGAGTACCCAGTCCAGGTTGACGATCCGCGTCGGCCCACGCAGGGAGAGGTTCTTTCGTGAAACGAGGGGGGACGTCTTCTCGCGCCGGAGGCCCAATGCGACGTGGTTGGCGACCGATTCGACCCACGCCATCGCGTCCTTCATGCGCCGGGGTTTGCCTACGATGGCGATGGCCGGAATGCGCGTCGTCATCTCGCGGTCGTCTGCCTCGAGATGCACGGTCCCCATGTTGTCGCGGTCCCCGAGAACTAATGCGAAGCCGGGCTGGAAGTACGCCGCGCTGTCCTCGATGAGACGCTGTCGGACCGCTCGCAGGTCCTCGTAATACGTGCTGACCTTCTTCTCGAGCCGCCGGCTCGCCTCCTCATCGCCCTCACGCTCGGCCCGCATCTCGTCGCGGAACAGATTCCTCTCGAACCGCACCATTGCATCGAGCAAGACGTCCGCGAGGCTGTCGGTCGTGCTGAGATGCACGGCGGCGTGCCGGCGAGGGACAACCTTCGCCAAGGTTCCGTTCGCGATCGGCTTCGCTGCGGGTGCGTCATCGACGACCGCCTCAGCATGGATGCCGTCATCACGAAGGTCGATTCTCAACTCTCCGCGCCCGCCCAGCGTCTGAACGGTCCGAAGCACGAGCGCGAGGTCGGCTGCGCCTCCGTAAGGGTCCCCATCCTGCCAGGCCTTCCCCGCCGCCGTCCCTCGCCACTCATCCATGAGTGCATCGGTTTCACGGGCGAGCTCCGAGGCGCGGGAAACATCCCACCGGGCCCATGCCAGCAATGCTTCGGGGTCGTCCTCCAGCAGCTCTGGGTCCGGCGGGTCTCCCTCCGCCGAGCTCGAGTCCTGGCGCGGTCCGAGCTCGACGACCAGCGCGTTGTCATCGGCGCGAAGCGAAGCGACGACGTCGAGGCGCATCGCGGCGTCCACCAACCGCGACTCGATCGGATCGCTGGCGCCACGAAGGACCGACCAGTCACGAAACAGGCGACTCAGCCCTTCACGATCAAAGTAGCTCGCGACCGAAAACGAAACGACGATGCGTTCGTCACTGTTCTCCACCAGGCTCATCCACTCGGGCAACGACGCCACGGCCGACCTCGCCTTGACCATCTGTCGCGAGACCGCAGCCTCGTCCATGAACTCGAGCCACACGACGAGATCTGGGACCCGAAGAGCCTCGAGGTCCTCGGCAATGAGCGACTGCAGCTTGGGCAGCTCGAGCTCGAGGCTGCGTTCTCCCGCGTCGCCTGCCCCCTCGCACAGTTCAATCAATGTCGCCAAACGGTTCATCCGCGTCGCGCTGACGAACAGCTCGTCGTTCGTGGCGACCATGAGCCCGGAAGGCACTTCGGCTTGGCGTTCTTCCGGATCCCCAATGAGCGACCGAAAGGCAGGTACCCGGCGGAACCGACGAGCCGCCACGACGGGATCGGCAACGAAAAGGATGTTGTCGTGCTCTGGCCCGAGGTACTCGAGGAAGTCGAAGGTCGGTTCCTCGCGCCGCTCTGCCAGGTCGTCGTCCGGCGAGTCCCAAATGAGGGCTCGCAGCCCGAATGCCGCGAGCCAGATAACGCCCGCCGCACCGGTCAGGAGCAGGACGAACCGGATACCCCCACGCATGCCCGCAACCTTGCCCTCGCCTCAGCCTTCAGCGCTCCGGCGGCTCGGTCCCAGAGTCCCGCAGCTGGCAGGTCTCCGGATCGAAGTGCAGCCCCGGCCGATCCGGAAGGTCATCCACCGGCAGGACCTCCGGCAGCTCGATCACTCGGTTTTTGCGGGCCTTGTTGCGGAGCATCGAGGCGTACGCGTGGAGGTCGGCGACGAGCTCGGCCGGTGGGCGTTCGGCGCATGCTCGGGCCATGGCCGAGACGCGGGCGGTGGGGTCACGGGCTTCGGCGCTCAGGTTGTCTCGTAGTTCCTTTGCCGCAGCAGTGTCGACGTCACTCAGCGCGCGGAGAACCGCGGCTCGGATCTTCGTCGGCGTGCGCTCGTCCGCGGCCACATCCGGCACGTACTCGAGCAGGCCGCACCGCGCTTCCGAGAAGACCGGCCGCGTCAGGTCTACTGCGAACACGGCTCGTACGAATGCTTCGTCGATGACCCCTGCCTCGACCAGTGCATCGACGGCGAGGTTGTCGATCGACGAACGGTGCGGGTACGCGAAGTCGAAGATCGTGTCGATGATCGGTTCGTCCGCATCGGTGAGCAGCGTCTTGTCGCAGAAGGTGTCGATCCGCTGGTTCGCACTGCTCAGCACTTGGTGGTAGTCGGTCAGATCGATCTTGATCGTCTCCGGGCCGACCATCCGGCGGGCAGCCAAGAAGCCTCCGACCGGCAGCTCGAACTTGCCTGCCTCGCCCGTCTTCGCCGTGGGCGGTGAAGGCGACTGCGCAGCCGTGCTGAGGTTGATCTCCTCGTCGCAGAACAGCGGACGCAGCAGTCGCTTCAGCGGCGCCTTTGCCCGCTGATGCTCGATGCGCTTGGCGATCCACGCGGTGTTCCCAGCGACGATCGCCTCCTCGAGCTCTTTGCCCGCCGGACGAAAATCAGTCACCGCACCGTGGGAGCGCGAGCCGAGCGACTCGTACTTCTCGAGCATGTCGAGCACGCCCTCGGTGGTCGTGCGCCCTTCCCAGTGCAGCCACGGCGGATCGAGCTCTTTCATCACGAGCCCACCGCCCACGTGACACGCGGCGCAGCGACGCGCACCGTCCGGGGCCATGCCCTCGAGCATGTCGAACGAATCGCCGTGGTAGCGCCAGCGCCCTTCTTCGTGCGTGTAGAACCGAAACGATCCCGTCTTCGGGTCGTAGCCCATCATCTCGATGACGTCGGGCAGTTTGTCTTGCACCGTCGCCAGTGGTGCCAGCGACGCGAACAAGCCGTACGCCGGACGTCCGCCGCAATTGCGCTGCACGACGCCGCGAAAGATCGCGACCGGTTTGTCGGCGCACTCGTCCATGCTCCCGTCGGGCGTGCCTCGCATCTGCGCACGCTCGGAAAGCAGAGTCGTACGCACCGGCGAGAAGCCGTCGTCGACGCAGTCGCGGGCATCGACCTCAGCCAGGACCTTGGCCACATCGTCGAACGTCTCGGGGCAACCGCTGGCCAGCACCAGCCGCGACACCGGGTCGCCGAAGTCACTGACGTCGACGGTCGTCCCTTTGCCGCGCGCGTCCACGACGTCGCAGGGCACTGCGACCGTCGCTTCCTCCGGCACAGCCGCCTTCGACTCGGGCACGACCTCCGAAGTGCGGTCTTTGCACCCAATCACCAAGGCGACGAGCGCGAGCGGCCAGGCTACTTGCCTCATCGAGGTGGCAAGTGTAGCCGGCGCATTTTGCGATCCTTTCGTAAGCTCGGATCGGTAACGATCGTGCAAGCTGCGCCGGGCCAAAAACGCGCGCTATCCGCGACGTCCAAAACGCTGTTTTCGGCGGTATTCCTCCGTAGAAGTGAACCGCCACTACCTGGCACGCACATTGCTGTATAGATAGGGTGCCTATGTAGGCGCTTGGAGGACGTCCTCCTACCGGGACGGCAGGGAACCGTGGCAAGCACTGAACGCATCGACTCGACGAAGACCGTAACGCCGCCGCGCGAGCTGCCGCGAACCGGTCCCGTGGACGAGACTGTCGACGTGCCCCCTCAGGCCGAGTGCGTCGACTCGGAACCCGAGGACGAGGGCCTCCCGCTCCCCGAGCCCAACTCGCGCATGGGCCGGTACGTGCTGCTCGACCGCATCGGTCAGGGCGGGATGGGCGTCGTGTTCACCGCATACGACCACGAGCTCGACCGCAAGGTCGCGCTCAAGCTGCTGCGCGTTCACAAGAACCAAGCCGAGAGCGTCACCGAGGGCCGCGCCCGTCTCGTTCGCGAGGCCAAGGCGATGGCTCAGCTCGCCCACCCCAACGTCGTCACCGTGCACGACGTCGGCACCATCGACGGCCGTGTGTTCGTGGCGATGGAGTACGTCGACGGCCGCAACGCACGCAGCTGGATGCTCGACCGCAAGCACACCTGGAAGCAGGCGCTCGAGGTGTTCAAGCAGGCCGGGCGCGGACTGGCGGCGGCGCACGAAGCCGGCCTGGTCCACCGCGACTTCAAGCCCGACAACGTGCTCGTCGGCAAGGACCGCCGCGTGCGCGTCACGGATTTCGGCCTGGCCCGTCCCTCGGCGACGGTGGAGCTCACCTCGCGCTGCGAGGGTGGCAACACGCCCGCCGGCGACGACCTGACTTGCCCCGGCAAGATCATGGGCACGCTGGGCTACATGGCGCCGGAGCAGACCGACGGTCGGCCCGTCGACGCCAAGATGGATCAGTTTGCGTACTGCGTGGCGCTGTTCGAGGCGCTTACCGGGCGCCGTCCGTTCCTCGGCCGCACGCGCGACGATCTGCGCCAAGCGATCAAGGACGGCGACATGGAGCCTTGGTCGACGCGCAAGCGCAAGAACGACACGCCGCTGTGGCTGCGTCGCATCGTGGAGCGCGGGCTCGAGGCCGACCCAGCCAAACGCTGGCCCTCGATGCACACGCTGATGCAGCAGCTCCAGCGCAAGCCGATGCGGCGTCGCTGGGCGGGCGCTTCGGCGGCCGCGATCGCGGTTGCCGGTGGCGTCTACGTCACCGCACTGGCGACGGGCGCAGGTGCTCCCGCGCAGTGTGAAGGTGCCGAGCAGCACCTCGCTGGCGTCTGGGACGACGACCGTCGCGAGCTGACCCGCGACGCAATCCTCGCGACGGGGACTTCCCACTCTTCCGATACCTGGGATCGTTTGCAGGGCCGCCTGGACGACTACGCCGACTCGTGGGTCGCAATGCGCACCGAGGCCTGCCAAGCGACCGTTCGGGGCGAACAGTCGGGACAGCTTCTGGACCGCCGCATGGCTTGCCTCGACCGCCGCCTCGACGAGGTGACCGCGCTGGTCGACGTGCTGGCCGAGGCCGACGACAACGTCACCGATCACGCAGTGTGGGCCGTCTCGAGTCTGCCGCTGCTGTCGCCGTGCGCCGATGCGGACCTCCTCGCCGCTGAGGTTGCCCGCCCCAAGGATCCCGAGCACGCCGCTGCGGTCGACAAGCTTCGCGCCGAGCTCGCCCGTGCACAGGCCTACGGCCGCGTCGACAAAGCCGACCGCGGTCTTCAGATCGCGGTCAACGTCGCCAAGAAGTCCGAGGCGCTCGACCACGCTCCGCTGCGCGCCGAAGCCCTGCACGTGCTCGGTCGCATGCAGGCCGGACTCGGCCAGGACCGCGCAGCCGAAGACACGCTCTCCGAGGCCGCAATGATGGCCGCCGCGCACGAGCACGAGACCGTCGCGGCCGCCGCTGCCACGGACATGATGGCCGTCGTCGGCACCGAGGGCGGCGACTACAAGAAGGGCCTTCTGTGGGGCTGGTATGCCGAGTCCGCCGTGCAACGCATGGGCGATGGCGGTGTGCACGAGGCCGATATGCTCGATGGCCTCGGTGAAGTCATGGCGTCCCACGGCAAGCTCGAGGAAGCGCGTTCGCACTTCGAGCGCGCCGTCGAGGTTCGCCGCAAGATTCTGGGCGAGGACCATCCCACGGTCGCTCGCTCGCTGTCAGCCCTCGCTGACGTGTCCCGTCAAAGCGGCGCGCTGGAATCGGCTCGCCGTCACTATGAAGCCGCGCTGGAAATCCAGGAGCGCTCGCTCGGAAGCCTGCACCCCGACGTGGGCACGCTGCTCTCCAAGCTCGCCTCGCTCGACCCCAAGGGCCGCGGCACCCCCCACAGCCACCACGCCTCCCCGTAGAAGGCCGCCTCCGAAGGGGAGAGCAACCCATCGGCACCGCGTTCCTGATCGAGACCGGGACCGAGACGCAGCCATGGCTGTGCCACGCCCCGACGATGCGGACCCCGACGTCCATCGAGAATACGAGCCACATCTACACCGCGACGCTCGCTGCCCTCGTCAACATTCACCGGCACAATCTCCGGGCTGAGCAACCCATCGAGTCGGTCGTATTCCCCGCCATGGGAACCGGCTTCGGTCGTGTGAGCCATTCGGAATGCGGTCGACAGATGGCGGTGGCATGGAAGCACTATCTCAGGCCATCCGGGCGACCGACCTGGGACACGATCACCAAGCGCGAGCGTGCGATCTGCTACGACGGAGAGCAGAAGGTCGTTCGGCTGTAGAGAGCACGCACGCCGAGGATCGGTCGGTGATCTTGCCCCTTCTTCCCCTCGAGTCCCTAGGGATTCCCCTCGATGCGGCGTCCGTCCCCGGGCTCGAGGCTGCGGGGATTCCATCAGCCGTTAGAGGGTCGATCGGACTTTGTCGCTGCGGCGACAAAGACAATCGGCATCGCTCCCGTATCCTGCATTCGTGCTCCGTCGTTGGTCCCCGTGCGTGTTCACGGGGGCGGCCGTTGCTGTGCTCCTGATCGCTTCGAGTGGGTGTACGCGCAAGCAGGCCGTCCCTGCCCCTGTTCCACCAGACCTCACCAGCGCGACGCCTCAGACGAAATGCAGCGTTCGACGAAGCGCCGACAAACCGCTTGTCGTCGAATGGCCGGCAGCGGATCGAGCGTTTCTCGAGGCTCAGGCCCAAAGCGGTCTCGTCGCAGTTCGCTACGAAGGCTGTGAGATGCAGCTGCTTTCTGGCTGCCAAGTGGGCGGGACGTACGAGTACATGGCGCTGGGGCGCAAGCAGGAGCGCGTCACGATCCACAACGAGGACGAGCTCTACGCTCGACTTCCCGTCGGTGCCGCATCACTCGAAGGCAAGCTTGCACGGTTCGGAGCGCTCCACGTCGACATGACGATCGTTGGGCGGAAGCAGGCGACCCGACACGTGTTCGAACGTGCCGAGCTCAACGGTCGTTGCGACGATGCCACGCACGTGCTCACAGGTCTGACGTTGGGGGCGTTCTCCCTCGTCACCGGGGCGTCTCTCGACGCAGATGCATCAGCCAGCTTTGGAGGCACCGCCGCAGGCGGTGAGATGACGCGACGCAGCGAACTGCTCGCGTCGGACGGAGACCCCACGCAGTGCGATGCCACGACCATGCTTGGTACGCAGATACCAGACTGCTCCGCGGTGCTGCGCGTCGAGGCGATCCCGCTCGCCGCTCCGCAGCCGAGCAGTGCCCCTGCTGCGATGCAAAGACCCAGCCCACCGCCGGTCGTCGCCCCGCCCCCTCGCAATAAAGACAAGAGCGAAGCACTGGCGCGCAAGAAACGAGCGGCCCGCGAGAAGCAGGAACGCCGCCGTCAGAAGACTGAGAAGGAGAAGGCGATGGATCCGGTCGAGCGCGAGCGTCAACGACAGCGTCGGTTCGCGGCAGCGTGGCGAGGCGTCGGCATCGGCGCCAGCATGCTCACGGGCGGCTCGTTGGGGCTGATGGCCGCTGGTGCGGCGCTACTGACTCAATACAGCAACGATGCGAGAGATCCGGACTTCGTCGAGAGTGCCTCCGATCGCACCCGTCGAGAGACCGGGACGCGGCGCCTGTCCCTGGGAATCGCTGGGACTTTGGGATTCGGGGCACTTGCCGCCACTGCGTTTGGGATGTCGTGGCGCCTGCGTCACGACGTGCCACCGATTACGGCGTCGGTGTCCCGGCAATTCACGGGCCTCTCGATCTCGGGTCGGTTCTGAGAGTCCGCTGCTCTAGCCAGACGCGATCGCGTCGATCACCTCATTGATCGCTCGCCGTCGATCCGGCCGGGCCTTCCCGGCGATTCGTCGCAGGTCTCCCACCGCATCGTGGCCCCAAGCGAGCAGCGCATCCCGGGCGCTCCGTCGCTCTCGTGGATCGCGGTGCCACAGCCGCTCGACGATCTTGGGCAGCGCGGGCGCATGCCGCCCGTGCGCGAGCGTCTTGAGCAACGACAAGACGACATCGCGCCGGGTCTCCATCTGCAGGACGCGGTACGTCGCCGCGAGGAAGTGCTGTCCCGGCGCGACCCGGCGTAACGCTCGCAGAGCCGCACTGCGAACGGCGGGGCGCGGGTCGGTCACCAACTCGCCCATCGGATCGATCGCCCGTTCCCCGCTGCGGCTCAACGCATGAACGGCCCGGACCACCAGGCCGGGAGCAAGGCTCGCATCCCGCACGAGCTCGACCAGCTCTTCGAAGCTGGCGTCGTTGATCGGATCGAGCGGCTCGTCCGCATTCGGCGATTCCACCGGCGCTTCGCGACGAAAGTGCTCGGCTTCCTCCGGTGCCTTGTCCTGCACGAGGCGGGCGTAGACCTCGACCGACAGCGAACCATCGAGCCGAACGAGACGCGCCAACCGAAAGTCGCCTGCGCGTGCGCGCTCCCAAGCGATGGGAAGCAGTGCCGCCGGGCACCGACGGATCAAGGGCTCAGGCCACGCCTCGCCGGCCTCCCACGCCTCGACCCAGCTCGGCATGAACGCGCGCCGCTGGTGTGGATCGAGATAGCCGACGAGAAGCTCGCCATGCTCGCGTGCCCCGGCGGGCCAGGTCTCGAGCGCTGTCGCAATCTGGGCGAGCTGCTGGGGGCCCAGCGGAAACGGACGCTCGACGAACGATGCGAGCACACGCGACGCGGCGTCGGGCACCTCCGCCCATTCGAGCAACAACCCCGCCGCACGCGAACGTTGACCGGAATCCTCGCCGCCGAGGCGCTCGAGCAACACATCCAGATCCTCCGGCGAGTGCGGCACAAATCGCGGCTTTTCGATCGAGGCGCGCCGGGGCACCGCCGTCACGCCGAGCCGCAGATCCGCCGCCCACTGTAACCATCGCCCTCGGTCGTCCTCCTCGAGTGCATGCCAGCGCGGAGCCTCGTCGCGGAGCTTCGTTGCCCACTCGGGCTCGCCCCGCGACTCGGGAGGGATCTGCAGCGCCTCGCGGAGCAACGCGGTGCTCTGCTCGGCGTAGTCGGGCGAGCCTCGCGATACGTCCAGGAGGCGTCCCAGACCGTCGAGCGTGATCACGGCATGGAGCCGCATCAGCATGCGATACCGGAGCAACCCGCCCCAATGCGGATCGGGCGGCAGTGCCCACAGCACCTCGATCGCTCTGCCCCGCCACCGCGGGTCCGAGGCCAGCGGCATCACACACCGGTCGAGCCAACCGCCGACTTTACCCGCAGGTGCCGATGCGTTCCGCGATTCGATCAGCTCGAACACGCCGTCGACCAACTCGCGGTGCTCCGCCCGGCAAGCGTCGAGCAGCAGCTCGACTGCAACCCCGGGGGCTTCGGCATCGTCGCGCAGCCATCTCAACCACTCGGCGACGCACCGCCCCACCGCCCTGACACACGCCTTCTCCGTCTTCGGCTCGCATGCTTCGACCACCGCGAGCGCACGCTCGACCGAAAACCCTTCGATCCGGAGGCGCTCGATCGCGGTCTTGTCCTTCACCTCCTTGGGCAGCAGCCGCACCCGATGCAGCGCCGCCGCAAGGTCGTCCGCGTCCCCGTCGACGAGGCCCACCGCGCCCTCGAGACAGGCCTGCAGCAGCGATTGGCTTGCCTGGCCCGAGCCGTCTGCAAGCCGTACCGCCGTCGCGATGGGCATCCACCCATCGAGCGCCTCCCGCAGCAACTCGCCCCCTCGCTGCTCGGTCTGATGCTCGAGCGCCTCGACGAGCACCGCCACCTTCAACGGCCCAGCCGCGCGCTCGAGCGCCTGCCGCAGCATTGCCCGAAACGCAGCGTTGTCGTGAGTCGCGAGCCAGTGCACGAGCTTGGGGATCGCTCGCGGCGTCCCGATCGCTGTGAGCGCCTCCGCAGCTGCCTTCTTCACGCCCATCTCGCGATGGTCGAGCGCGCGCAGCACGAGCGGCTCGGCCCACTGCGCCTCCCATGCCGTAACTGCTCCAAGCGCCTGCACCGTGAGGCGCGACTCAGAGTGCTCGACGAGGCGACACAGCGAGAGCTCCAGCCCTTGCGAAGCACTCCCCGCTTCCACGATCGCCTCGATCGCTGCCCGCCGCACCTCCCGCTGGGAGTGCCGCCAGTACGGCTCGATCGCCCGCAGCTCGGCGCCGGACGGCGCATGACGGGCGACCATCTCGAGCAACGCAACGATCACCGGCGCCTCGGGCTCCTCGCCCAGCCAGTCGACGATGAAGCGCAGCAGCAGGTCGCGCCCCGTCTCCGGCTCATCGGAGATCGAGCGCCGCACGGGCCGCCCCACGTCGACCAGGCTTCGGCCGTAGCGATAGATCGCCTGCTCGAGCTCGGGCAGCTCCAAGCGCTTCGCCACGAAGTCGCCACCGAGAGCTCGACGCACGCAATCTACGACGCGCTCGCGAAAGGCGAGCTCGACGTCGCCCATGCGCGCGGCATCTCGAGACCCGCACAGCAAGGCAAAGCGATCCGCGGGCTCGATCGGTCGCTCGTCCACGCTCTCGCCGGGCAACTCGACGAGCAACGTGGCGGCAACGGACTCCCCGGACCGATGAAACTTGCCTGCGAGCAGGCCCGACTCGTGCGGACCGAGCCCACGCACGAGCTCTTCCGCCAGTGCCCGGCGGTCTTTCGAGAGCGCCCACAGCACAGCTACGGCCGCGTCACGCAGTGCTCGCGGCCGCGAGGGTTCGGCGACCCACTCTCGCAACCGGAGCACGGTCGCCTCGCCGCCCTTGTACAAGAGTGCCGGAAGCACGTCCTCGGGCAGGCGATCGAGCCACGACAATAGCGTCTGTTCCGAGCGCCCCGGTGACTGTCCCGTTCGTCCAACCGCGCGAACGAACGCCACCGCGATCGCAGGCTCGCGTACCTGCTCGAACAACTTCGCCAGCAGCTCGTGCGCTGCCGGGTCGACGCTCTCGGCCAACAACGCTGCCCGCCGCTGCCAACGACGATCGTCGAGTGGCAGCTTGCCGAGTACATCGGTCAAGGCGCCGCGCACGATGTGGGTGATCCGAACCAGCTCCTCTGCTGTCCAGTCCGTGTGTGCGTCGAAGCGCTGCAGCACAGCGTCCAAGTGCTCGGCGCGAACGAAGACGCCGTACCGGTGCGCACGCAATAGAAACGCTCGCACGCACCCACCAAAGCCGATTTCGGGCAAACTCAAGACGCGCTCGAGATCGGCTGGCGCTGCATCATCGGCCAAGGCCATGACGCCCGCCGCCCGAATCGCGACAGACTGCGCGTCGTCATCGACCAGGGCGCGAAGCGCCTCGAGCTCCCCGAGACTCGACGCGGCAGCGATCGCCGCGACCACCACGCGCTCCTCGTCGGACTCGAGCGCAGCGATCACGCGCTCGATTCGACCGCGAGCATCCACCGGCACGAGGTCGGCCATCCAACCGGAGGCGACCAGCCGCAGCGCCTTGGCTCGAACTTCGACGTCATCGTCGTCGAGCAGCCGCGCGATCAACCGATAGGCCTCGCGTGGCCCGATCGCCAACCCAGCCACGACCGCCTCGACGTGTCGGATCGCCACCAGTCGTAGGCGCGCATCCGCTGCGCCGGCCAGCGCGGCGACAAGTGGACGCGGATCGACCACGTCCACAACCGACAATCGATGCACCGCGGCAAGCAGGGTGTCTTCGTCCAGGTCGCGGACCCCGGCCGCCGCGTCCGCGCACAGCCAAGCGCGCACCCAAGGCACGCGCACCTGCCGGTCGAGCGCCGCCAGGTCACTCGGGATTGATGGCCGATACCGCGCCAGCGCTCGCGCGATCCCGCAAAGTGCCAGGCTTGTCTCCGCGCGCAGGTGGCCGACTCGCGCGGGTATCGCGGCCGCCAGCGTGGCGAGGGCCTCCGGATCACGAGCCCCGGGCAGCGCCTTGGCCAGCGCGTCCAGCTCACTCAGGACCTCACCCAGCGGCCGGTCATCGGCCTCCGCCAGCCGAGCCAATGTCGCCAACCCGCGTTCCACGGCTCCGCAGCGTACCCCAAGATCCCCGCAATCCATCTGCCTCCGATCCCTGACTCATTGCATGAGAGCCGCGCACGTCGCGGAGATTGGATGAAGGTGGGTCATGAAAGTTCGACGGATTGTTTCGGTGTTTGGGCTCGCGGTTGCCGTTTCTGCCTGTGTTGCGGAGGAAGGAGGCCCGCGTCGCGGTGCCGCCCCGGGCCTCGCACGGCTCGACGACGACGCCTGCCACCAGATTGAGGAGTGCCGCAAGCTCGCCCAAGCGTGCGGCGACAACGAGGAGTGCATCGAGGCACTCAACCGCATCGTGACCGATGCCGAGGGCAACGAGACGACCATCCCCGCCGCCATCATTGCCAAGTACGCCGCCGCGCAGTGACGCAATACCGTGCCGTCCCGTCGACGGGTTGCTACGATTCGTTGGTGGGCGACGAGCGTGAGGAGGACCGCCTCACCCTCGGCGACGAGGCCACCCTGGCGATGGGGGCCGAGGTCGTGCCGCAGGGTGAGCTGGATCGGATCCAGGCGGTTGCCCGCGGACGTCTGTTTGGCGGCGACAGCAAGCCGGCCAAGATCGGGCGCTTCGAGGTCATCGAGCGCCTGGGCTCCGGCGGGATGGGGATCGTCTACGCCGCCCGCGATCCTGACCTGGAGCGCAAAGTCGCGATCAAGGTGCTGCGGGGCACCTGCGTTGGCGAACGGGCTCAGGCGCGCATCCTCCGAGAGGCCCAGGCGATCGCAAGAGTCCGCCACCCCAACGTCATTCACGTCTACGAGACCGGAAGCCACCAGGACGAGGTCTACCTGGCGATGGAATACGTCGAGGGGCAGACGCTTCGGCAGTGGCAGGATGGACGCGAGCTCGACGAAGTTCTCGCGGCCTACCGCGCGGCGGGTCGTGGCCTCGGTGCAGCGCATCGGGCCGGCCTGACCCACCGTGACTTCAAGCCCGACAACGTGCTGGTCGACGGTGAGGGTCACGTGCGCGTGCTCGACTTTGGGTTGGCACGCGGGAGTGGCTCGGAGCCCACCGAAGACGGCCTGCCCACGCAGGAGGATCCATCGCTGCTCGACTCGCCGATCACGGCCACCGGCACGTTGATGGGAACGCCGGCGTACATGAGCCCGGAGCAGGCTCGCGGCGGGCACATCTCACCGCGCGCGGATCAGTTCTCGTTCTGCGCTGCACTGTGGGAAGCGATCTACGGCACGCGGCCCTTCGCGAGCCAGGAGCAGGAAGACTTCATCGCGGCCTTGCGTGATGGCGTGGTACCCGACTCGCCCCCGGTCGACAAAGCTCCGCGGAAAGTCGAGCGCGCGCTGCGACGCGGCCTGGCCCACGAGCCCTCCGAACGCTTCGAGTCGATGGACGATCTGCTGTCCGCGCTGCCAAGGGATCACCTCGAGAGCCGACGGCATCACTGGCGCCTCGCCGGCATCTCGACGGTGCTCGTGCTCGGATTCGGCGCGCTCAACGGCATCCGAGCGGGCCAGCTCGACGACGACACCCGATGCCCCGACGCGGCGCGTTATCTCGACGATGTCTGGGACGAGGCATCACGCAAGGCACTGAAGGATCACTTCTACGAGCACGAGCAGCCGTACACGGACGTCGCGTGGGGACGCACGTCCGAGGCACTCGACGCACACGCGGATGCCTGGGTGATCGCGTACTCGACGACTTGCGATGCTCTGGTGAGCACCGACAATCGCGACCCCGAGCTGCTCGAGCAGGGAGCATGCCTGCGTTGGCGACTCGAGGAGCTCTCGACCACGATCGAGGTGCTCACCAACGCCGACCCGCTGCTGCTGTCCGAGGCCACGTCGATCGTGGCTCAGCTTCGCCTGGTCGACGAGTGCGAGGATCCAGCGACCGCACAGCAACTGCTACGCCTGCCCGACGACCCCAAGCAAGCGGGCGCGGTTCAAGAGCTGCGCATGCGGATCGCGAGCGCGAACGGCCGTATCCGTGCCCGCGAAGAGGCCGAGGCCCAAGAGGCGCTGCAGTCGGTCGTCGATGAAGCCCGCGAGCTGGACCATCAGCCGGTGCTCGCCGAGGCCCTGCTCGCCTTCGGCAACGCGCACCGCGAGAGCGATCGGGATCTCGCCGAGGCTTCGATGCGCGAGGCGATCGACGTGGCCGGTCAAAGCGGGCACGACGTCGTCGGGGCGGACGCGTGGCTGTCGCTCGTCGAGCACCTGCACGCCGAGCAGCAACGCATGGAGGAGGCCGCCGCGCTGCTCCCGGCGGCCCAGTTTGCCGTGCGTCGCGTGGAAGGCCCGCGTCGGCGCGCGCGGGTCGAAGCCGTTTGGGCTGGCTTGGAGCTCCGGCGAGCCAACTACGACTCGGCACACGAGCACTACGCCAGAGGAATCGAGATCCTCGAAGCGGCGAACTACCACGACGACCCGCTCTACGCCGGGCTGCTGTCACGCGTGGCCGGCGTCGAGCTCGAGCGCCTGAATTTCGACACCGCGCTCGAGCTCGCCGAAAAAGCTCTGGAGGTCGCCGAGTATGTGCACGGGCCCGGGCATCCGGCCACGCTCGGCCCACTGGCGAATGCCGCGGGGGCCCACGTCAAGCTCGAGCACCTCGAACAGGCGCGGGCCTACTACGAAGAGATGCTCGCGGCGTGGCGAACGGTCCACGACGAAGACAAGACCACCGCGTTCGTGATCGACGTGCTCGGCGTGGTGGACGAGCGCGAGAACAAGCTCGACGACGCACTGCGACGGGCAACCAAGGCGCTGGAGATCCGACAGCGCGTACTGGTTCCGCATCACGTCGAGCTCGGGGCCTCGCATCACAACGTCGGCAACGTGCTGCGTCGCCAAGGCAAGCTTGCGGAGGCACGGGAGCACTTCGCGAAAGCGGTGGAGATTCACACCAAAGGGATTGGGGCAGAGCACCCGCTGGTGGCACAAGCGCTGACGGGCATGGGTGAGATCGATCGGCAGCTCGGAAAGCTCGAGTCGGCCCACGACGCGCTCGAGTCTGCGACCAAGGTCTTCACGAAGGCGTACGGGGCGGAGCACCCACAGACGCTCGAGGGGCACGTCTCACTCGCGATGGTGGACGAAGATGCGGGTCGTCACCAAGAGGCGCTCGAGGGGTTCGAGGCGGTGCTGAAGACGCTGGGTGACGCGAAGGCCGCGGCGACACGCGCTCGCGCCGAGTTCGGCAAGGCACGGGTCACCATGGCGCTGGAGCGCGACCCCGCCGACGCGGCCCGGCTCGCGGCGGCCGCCGAGACGCACGCCCGCGAGGCCGAAGACGAGATCCTTCGGGCCGACATTGCCGCCTGGCGCGCAGACCTGTGACGTCCTCGCGCGACGTGGCGATGTCGCATGCGACGGTCGGACCGATCGCCCGTATTCGACCGAATTCGGGTCTTGCTGGGTTGGCATCGCGTTTGCTCTGACCACGAGCATGCGGCTTCGCGCGCTGTCCATCTTCGCTGCCCTCAACCTCGTCGCCTGCATCGATCAGGAGCCCCAGGACGAGCGCCCGTTCGTCGGGGATGATGACGACGACGACGACGACGATGGCGACGACGACGACGACGACGACGACGATGGCGACGACGATGACGATGACGACGCCACGCCAGACGCCGACCGCTCGCTGCACGCCTCCCACATGCTGGGGTCCACCCTTCAGGCCGAAGCTGCCGACAGCGCAACCCTGACCACCGAAGCCGTCTGGCTCGCGAGCCAATCCGTCGGTACCGGCGCGGTCGTGACCACCGGCACGCTGACCCAGTCCGGACAGTCTGTGTCCTACGCCGCCCAGCCCAATGATCGCCTCGTGGTCGAGCTCGGCGACGGCAACATGGTGGATATCTGGGTCCTCGCGATGGACGGCGACTTCAGCGGATCTGCGAGCAACTTTCGCGAGAGCAACCACGACCTGCAGTACCGCGTCGCCGTCGCCGATCGCATCGACATGACCTTCACCTCCCAGCGCAACGGTGGCAACTCGGCCAGCGCCGCAGAAGGCAACGTCGTGCTCGAGGGGGTGACCTACGACTGCAACGTGCAGGGCACCGGGACGTACTACTTCGAGGCCGACACCACCGGCGTGCACTTCCTGGACGACGCCCAAGTGCAGGGACGAATCACCGGCGCGGGCTTCGATCTCGACGTCGACGAGACGTGGCACTTCGAGCTCGTCAGCACCAACGACGGTTCGGCCCAGGACGCTCGGCGCACGATCGACAACTCGCTCGACCTGGGTGGAACCGTCTTCGACTTCGTCGACATCGAGATGCAAAAGGCCTTCAAGGACGGCTCACCGACCGAGATCGACACCTATTGGAACGCCCAGGGCACGGTCTTGCGCAACGGCTCGGCCTACGGGCAGATGCGCCTGGACGTCGATGTAGCCCGCGTACGCTTCGTTCTGGATACGCCCGGCGGAACCGTGGAGCTCGAGTCGCACCTCACCGGCTGACGTTCGGTATAAGGGGCGCCATGCGTTTCGCCGCCGTGATGTGCGCCCTCCTTCTGCTCCCCGCGTGCAAGGACGACAAGTCCGGCGACAAGAAAGCTGACGCCAAAGCTGATGGCGGCGGCGCAAAGGACGATTCGAAGAAGAAGGACGACGGTGGCGACAAGGCCAAAGCCGACGGCGGCGATGCGAAGGCGGACGGTGGCGGCGACGACGGTGCTGCCGATGGCGGCGGCGACACGCCCCAGCTGACCACCGTCAAGCCCGTCAAGCTCGTGCCTGAGGCCGCCTCGATCATCGCCGGCTTGGACCTCGCCGCAGTCGTCGCTGGACCCTCGTGGGCCAAGACCAAGGAGAGCCTCGACGCCGACGCCAAGCAGGCGATCGAGGTCGCAACGAAGTGCAAGGTCGGACCGGAGACTTGGAAGGTCGCGGTCATCGGTGCAGACCCCACCACCGAATCCGTCGCGATGGTCCTCGGGGCCACCGGCATCGGCAAGAAGGAAACGCTGGACTGCATTCACGCCGAGGTGAAGGCCAAGAACGGCCAGGACCCGTGGACCGCTTCCGCCGACGGCAAGACGCTCGACATGGGCGACGGCGCCGGGCACATCGTCACCGACGACATGATGGTGTTCGCCTCGAGCTCGTGGGGTGACGCGGTCAAGGAGCTCACAAAGGGCGAGGGCCACGCCGCCGCCGACGGAGCGCTCAAGTCGCTCGTCGAGCGGACCGATGCAGCCAAGCACGTCTGGTTTGCGGGCCGCCTGCCCCCGGACATCTCGGGCATGGCCGCGCTCGTCATCGGCAGCGCAGCCAAGGACTTCTCCGGCTGGATCGATCTCTCGGCCGGACTCGAGCTTTCGGTGATGGTCGGGGTCGACGACGCAGCGACGGCCAAGACCACCCTCGAGACGCAGTGGAACGAGAACAAGGCCGGAGCAGCCGCCCTGGTGCCCAAGTCCGTCATCGACAGCGTCAAGATCGGCAACAAGGACGGCGCTCTCACCGTGACCGCGAAGGCCTCGGCCGCGGACGTCGATGCGATGAGCAAGTCGCTCGGCTCGATGCTGCCCCCGATGTAGAAGCATTCGGTGCTGGTGCTACCCTCGCGGCGTGGTCACGCTGCCGAGGCTCCTTTGCGTCCTATCGCTGTGTGCAGGGTGCCCGGCGTCCCCCAAACGGGCCGAGGACAGCGCCGCAGCCCCGCGGCAGCCAGCCAATCCCACGCCGAACAGCCAACCTCGAAAAACGCGGGTGAGCGAGGGAAGGCTCTATCTTCCGCTCTATTCGCACATCTACACGCGCGATGGATCCGCGGACGACCTGGCCATCACGATCTCGGTGCGCAACGTGAGCACCGAGCGCGCACTCGTGCTGGAGTCGGTGCTCTACTACGACACCTCCGGCAAGCTGATCGAGAACTTCCTGAAGACGGAGGCTGAGCTCAAGCCGCTCGAAACGGTCGAGTTCTTCGTCCCCACCGATGACCGCCGGGGCGGATCCGGAGCGAATGCAATCGCGGCCTGGCACGCCGACGCGCCCGTCCTGCGACCACTCGTCGAGGCAGTGATGGTTCGGGCGGTCGGCGCCAACCAAGCGTATGCGTTCTCGACGAGGGCGCTCGAGATTCCCTACGACGCGCCGATGCCCAAGCTGTAAGCCGAGCCGGTCGTCGGTGTTATCATCGGTGTCGTGGCGGACGAGTCCGAGCTGCTTGCTGCGTGGAAGGACGGGGACCTCGCGGCCGGCGAAGCCCTGTTTTCCGCCCACGTCGACCGCGTCTCTCGGTTCTTCTACAACAAGGTCTCCGAGGGCATCGACGATCTCGTCCAGCAGACGTTCCTCGCGTGCGTCGAGAGTGCGGACCGTTTCCGCGGAGACTCGAGCTTTCGGACGTTCCTGCTCGGGGTCGCGCGCAACATGTTGCGCCGTCACTACGAAAAGCTCGGGCGCGGCAAGCAGATCGGCGACCTCGACGCGGTCACGATTCATGACCTGTCGACCACCCCGAGCATGGCGGCCGAGCGCAACCGCCACCACCGTGTCTTGCTCGAGTCGCTGCGTCGCATCCCGATCGACAGCCAGATCGCGCTCGAGCTGTACTACTGGGAGGACCTCAACGCTCGCGAGATCGCGGAGGTTCTCGAGGTTCCGCTCGGCACGGTCAAGACCCGGCTGCGAAGAGCCAAGGAGCTCCTCAGAGCACAGGTCGTCAAGATGGGCACGGCCGCGCCAACCGACCCGACGCGCACCGCCGACAATCTCGAGGGCTGGGCTCGCTCCATCAAGGCGCAATTGGGCACCGGCGAGCCACGGTAATCGTCTCCTGGAGCACAGTCGTGCGCGTCGGCGCCCGTGGTTGGCATTGGCCCGACAACGGCTACTATGTCGCCGACGATGAGACTTTCGCTCGCGCTCTGCATCGCCACCACCCTGCTCTTGCCGGGGTGCTCGAAGGATCCTCAGCCCACCACCACGCCCGCCGATCCGGCCGCTGGCGGGCTGACGCCGGATGGGACTCCACCCGCCGACGAGGGTGACGGCTCTGCAGACGGTACCGACGCCGGCGATGAAGGCGAAGGGGGCGATGAAGGCGGTGGCGACGGCGGAGTCGATCCCGTCGATGCTCCAGTGAGCTCGGGTCCGATCACCGACGAGTACGGTGCCGTTGCGATTGCCGAAAACCCACGCGCCGAGGTCACCGAAGCTTCGACTTGGGCCAACGTCAAGCTCGAGATCCGCACGCCATCCGGCAAGGTGTTCAAAGACGGCGGCAAGGCATTCCCCTTCGATCAGCTCACGCGGATCGACTTCGACTTCGAGGGGATCACCCACACGTTCCTGCTCGACGTCAGCCCTCCCGGCAAGAGCAAGGCTGCGCTCAAGCTGACCTACCTCGCCGGTGGCGAAGAGGTGGTGCGCAACTACGGCTTCGACGCCAAGCTCAAGAAGCGCGAGGTGCTGCGCTTGGACGACGGCACCGCACTCGCGCTCACCATCGGCAAGAAGAAGATCCAGCCGCTGCCGCAGGAAGAGCGCGAGAAGCTCGAAGGCTCGGACGGCAACCGCGACCCGCTCAAGGGCGCGACCGAGAAGTAGCGTCGTAGACGAGGTAGCGCAGGGCCTTGCCGTCGACGCAGGCGTCGCACGGCGGGTATGTGCTGCGCTTGGGGTACTTGAGCACGACGTGGCTCCGCGCCACGCGTCGGCCGGCTTCGATGAGCGCGTCGGCGTCCGCGTCCTCGTGGGCAACGCGACGAAGCAACGCAAACCCGGGTGCCGCCGGCCGCGGGCTGTCGAACATCGGATCGACGATGACAACGTCTGTGCTCGCCGGGGGCATTGCGGCGAGTTGCTCGAGCGCGTCGCCGAGCGCCACCGACAATCGGCCCGCCGCTTCCGCATCGGGGCCAGAACCTGCTGTAAGCCGCACTAGGCCCTCTTCGAGCAGCGAATACACGACCGGGCTCGCTTCGAGTCCGCGCACGTCTGCGTTCAAGAGGGCCGACGCATGCAGAGCATCTGCGGCGAGCCCCATCGTGGTGTCCACGATCGAAGTGCAGGGGCCGTAGTGGCAAAGAGCCCGGATGAACGGGTGTTCGCGGCCATTCGCCCGTTTGAGGGTCAGCATGCCGAGGTGGACGAACAAAACGTCGTCCACCGAACGCAACTCGTCTCTTGCTCGCCCGGCAACGTACGCAACCTCGGCACCGTGCTCGACGAGCAGGTCGGGTATGCTGGCCACTCGCTGCACAAAGTTCACGCGGCAGCGACGCGCGACCAGCTGAGCCCGCTCCAAAACTCGCGTTGACGGGTCGACGGTGGTCGTGATGAACATGAAAAGATCGCGAGCTGCGAGCGGCAGACCAATGAAACTCGACTATCGAATCTCTCTAGCATGTGTATCCCTTCTTGCCTTCGGTTGTCCTGCCGACGACGACGGGGACGGCGACGGCGCGGGATCGTCCGACAGCGGCGGCACGACGGTCTCGATGACCGACGACGACGATGACGACGACGATGATGACGACGACGACGACGATGACGACGACAACGGCACGACCGCTGGCGACGACGACGACGACGACGACATGGACACGACCGCCGGGGACGACGACGACGATGACGACATGGGCACGTCGACCGGCGACGACGATGACGACGATGACGCCTCGAGCTCCGGCGGCGGCATGGGAGCCACCGTCACCGGTAGCGTGACCCGCTCGGCCATGCCCGGCATCGGCCAGGACGCGATCGGCGACATCTACCTGGGCCTGCTCGTGTCTTGCGACCAGGGCGCCGACAGCGTTGCCTCGACCGTGGTGATGGACGCCGATTTGTCCGGCGCCGGCGCGAGCGTCGACTACACCATCAACGACGTCCCGGACGGCACCTACTACCTCGCCGGCTTCATGGACGACAACGACAACGCAGACCCCAAGGATCCCGACGCCGACCTGGGTGACCTCGCGGCCGTCGACGGCCTCGGGCCTGGTTGCACCGAGGTGACGGTCGCCGACGGGATGGACGAGTCCGGCGTGGACATCGACTTCAACCTCGTCGTTCCTTTCTGAGCGACGAGAGCTGCGTCATCGGCGCAGCAAGAAAACCTGACGGAACGCGCGACCCAGCAACAAGCTGGGTCGTGCCGTTTCGGAGCATTGACGCGCAATCTCAGCGGCTTGCGATTTTTTTCGCCGCGGCGGGATGGATCGGAGCCGCTGCCCGCAATGGGGTCCATGACCTCGTTCGCAGGACGGAGAGACCGGGCACGCTCGATGCTTGACCTCGCAGACCTCTACCGGCGGCAACGCGCCTACGTACGGGGGAGCCTGCTGTCGTGCGGCGTCCCCGGCAATGCGCTCGAAGACGCGATCCAAGACGTGTTTCTCGTGCTGTTTCGCCGAGCCGACGACTTCGATCCCGCGAGGGGAACCGTGCGGGCGTGGCTGTTCGGCATCTGTCTGCGGGTGGCCCGCAAGCACCGTCGCAAGCTCAGTCGGGCCGCGGAGATGGACGAGCATGCGGTCGACGAGGCGATTCCCGACCCCGAGAGCTACGCCTCCCGGGTTCAGGCGGCGAGCCTCGCGGACTCGATCCTCGACCGGGTTCCGCGGGAGCAGCTCTCGGTCCTGGTCATGTCGGACGTCGAAGAAATGACCGGGCCCGAGATCGCTGAAACCTTGAGCCTGCCTCTGGGTACCGTGCACAGCCGGCTCGCGCGGGCTCGGCGGCGCGTCGACGCGGAGGTTCGGCGACGGCGGCAGGACACCGGCGTCGAGGCGCGCCCGTGGTTTGCGGTGCTGGCCATCGATCTGCGCAAGGCGTTCTCACCGGGCCCGCTGTCGACCGCGGCATTCGTCAGCATGCGAACGCTGCAGACGATGGTGATCGCGCTGGGGCTCGCTGCCGCCGCCGCCGTCCTCTTCTGGATGCGGGCCGAAGGCAAAGCCGAGGAGACCGACGACGGGGCGAACAGTGCCGCAGCGAACGACAAGTCGGTCTTACCGCTGGACCCGCACCGCTTTGGCAGCGGGCTCGACGGCTCGGACCGCGATCGACTCACCAACCTGACGTCGTCGATCTCCGGGACGATTCACCACAACGGCGGAGGCGGCGTCGCAGCGGCGCAAGTCTGCGCGTGGCTGCAGGCTGACGATCTGCTCACGCCCGAGACGCGACTCCCCCGCTGCGTGAAGGCCGACGGCCAGGGCCGCTACGAGCTCCGCACGTTGATGCCCGCGCGCTACCGAGTCACCGCCGTCGCGAAGGAGTGCCTGCCGGGGCAATACGCGGACGCGGAGGGTCTGCCAATGCTCGCGCTCGGGCGAGACGACCAGCGTGCCGGCGTGGACATCGTGCTCGATGCGGGTGGCGTTGCCTTGCGGGGCACGGTGACCGACGTCATGGGAGGAACGATCGCCGGCGCGGTCGTCACGGCAAAGAGTACGGACCGCGGCAACCCGATCACGGAGGGGAGCTGGGGCACGCGTCCGCCCGTCATGGGGCGGACCGACGACGAAGGCGCGTTCGAGCTCTGGGTGCGCCCCGGGACGCTGCAGCTCGACGCATCGGCGGATGGGTACGCACCTGGTCGCGCGCTGGGGCTTGCGCCCGGGCTGCTGGCGAGCATCGTGCTGGCCCCCGAATCGGTCCTCGCGGGTCGAGTCATCGATCGGTCTTCGGGCGACCCAGTCGAAGGCGCGCGCGTTTCGGTGGGTGGAGAGCCGCTCCCTGGAATGCCGGTGCCGTCGACGTTCACCGACGCCGAGGGACACTTTCGCCTGACCGGTCTGGAACCGGGTCGCTACCGGCCGCTTGCAACCGCAGCTGGACGCCTTGGGGATGCGCAGCGAAGCGTGGTCCTGGGGCTCGGAGAAACGGTCGAGGACATCACCGTCTCGCTCGTGGCAGCGCCTGTGGTGACGGGTCGCATCGTGGACGCGAAGGGCGAGCCCTGCTCGCAGGGAGCCGTCGCGTTGCAGGGCAAAGCCAGCGGCCGAACGCTTGCCGAAACGACCGATGGCAACGGCAGCGTGGTGTTCGATGCAGTGCTGCCCGATAGCTACGACGTGCTGGTCGCCTGCGTGGGGCAGACGACCGAAGGACCGCCACCGACGTTGACGGTCGCCGATACGGACGTGCGCGACCAACAATGGAAGGTCGTGGCCGGCGTGACGATGTCCGGACGCGTCCTCGATGCCACTGGCGCGGCGCTGGCGGATGCGGAGATCAGCACGTACATCGCTGGGCCCGGCGCGGGCGTGGCCCACGGAGCTCGCACCGACGCCGGCGGTACCTTCACCATCAAGGGACTCGGTCCTGGCAACTACACGGTGCAGGCCTCGCACGACGACCACGGCGAGGCGTCGAAGGTCGATGTTGCGGTGGCCAGTGACGCGGTCGAGGTCGAGGTGCAGCTGACCGAAACGGGAGCGATCGAGGGCACCGTGACCGACGCCGACGGACAGCCGCAAGCGGGTGCGATCGTCCGGCATCGAGCGCGACCGTACCGAAGCGTCGTGGCCAAAGACGACGGTTCGTTCCGCATGGCGGGCATGCCGGCGGGAACGTTCACCCTGATGGCTGAGCGCTCCACCAACGAGGTCTCGACGTCGGGCACGGTTTCGGTGACCGCGGGCGAGTCGAGCAAGCTCGCGCTGGTACTGCCGGCATCGAAAGGCGTGATCACGGGGGTGGTCAAAGGCGAGGACGGAGACTTGGTACGCGACGCGATCGTCACCACGCTGCCCGACGCGGTCGTCGACGGTCGCGGGCGAGAGCAGGGGATGCGTCAGCTTCACGGTTTGGCCGGGTTCGGACGCGACCGAGCGCCGGTGCTCACCGATGCCGACGGCCGCTTCGAGGTCCCCGTCTACGCCGAGGGCACGCACACCGTGCTGGTCCAGCGTCGCGGCGGCGGGGAGATCCAGGCAGATCACGTTGCCGCGGGCTCGCATGTCACGCTCGAGATTCCCGCGCTGGCATCGATCTCCGGTCGCGCGGTGTCCTCAGAGGGGCAGGGCGCCAAGGCGCTCGGCATCCGACTGCGCAATCTCGCCACCGGATCGACGCTGACCGAAACGTTCTACATCGACGACGGCAGGTTCGAGTTCGGCGACCTGGCCGCGGGCAAGTACGAGCTCGTCGCCACGTCCGAGCAGGGGCGAGCGCGCGCGGAGGTCGAGCTCTCCGCAGGGGAAGCCACCGAAAATCTCACCATCTCGTTGGTGGGTGGCGTCACCGTGCGCGGCAAGGTGCTCGACGTGACGACCGGCAAGCCGGTGGAGGGAATGATGGTCCTCATGGGCCCGCCGGAGGAGGACATCAACGAGTTCGCCGCCAAGGCGGAGCGGGCGATGGTGTTCCAGAAGAAGGGCCATCGGACCGACGAAGCTGGCGAGTTCAAGCTGTCCGACGTCTCGCCGGGCGCTGTCCGAGTGATGGTGATGTCGGAGAAGCTCGGCAAGGACAAGTACGGCATGGCCCTGTTCGCGCTCGGCGATGCGGGACTCGAGCCGGTCAACGACATGGATCCGATCTACATCGCGCCGATGCCGGGTGGCGTCGATGGCAAGTACATCCCCACGGGGATCCAGTTCGCGAAGAGCGGTCCGTGGTGCTCCGATGACCCGACGGTGGCCGAAGTCGCGGAGGGCAGCCCTGCCGCGCGCGCAGGGGTCCACAAAGGCGACTTGGTCACTGCCGTCAACGGGTACGACGTCACCGGGAAGCGCTGCCACCTGGGGCCACGCCTCGCGATGCTCACCGCTGACGCCCCGATCCGGCTGACGATCGGCGGCAAGGAGCTCACGGTGACCGCATCGCCCTAGGGCACGGACCGCTGAGGGCCCCGGGTCGACCGGTCGTCGAGCTATCGACGGCGCGACGGGTCGACCCGGGGCATCTTTGCTTGCGTGTCTCGCAGGGCCAAGGTGGTCGCCGCGATCGTGGTGGCCACAATCGCGTGGTGGTCGTCGCTCTCGCTCGTCGTCGACGCGTGGAGACCTCCGCGTGAAGAGCTCGCAGACGGTCTCCAGACCGCCCTCACGCGCCGGTGGAACGCACAAGAGCTCGACCCGTCTGCAATCGAGCGGGCGCGCAACCCCGAGTGGGACTTCATGTCGAGGACCTTCCTCGTGCTCGCGCTCGCCAACGATGCGCTGGCGCGACCCGACGTGGCCACCGCCAATCTCGAGGTCATCGACCGCGTCCTCGAGCGCACACTCGTCGAAGAGCGTGACCACGGCCAGCGCTGGTTTCTGCTGCCGTACGTCGACCGCGCACCGTTCGTCGACAGCAGCGGGCGCTCGGTGTTCGTGGACGGTGAAATCGCCCTGATGCTGGCAGCGCGCAACCTCGTAGATCCTGACGAGTCGTTTTCCCGCGAGCTCGCTTCGCGCGTCGAGCTCATCGAGGCTCAGATGAGGCGCGGTCCATTGCTGTCGGCAGAGAGCTACCCCGACGAGGCTTGGGTGTTCTGCAACACGACGGCTCTCGTCGCGCTGCGTGCTTCCGACCCGGTCCTGGGTACCGATCATCAGCCGTTCGTGGACGAATGGCTCGCGATTGCCCGCGAGCGGCTCCTCGATTCGAAGTCGGGCCTGCTCGTCTCGAGCTTCACCCACAACGGCAAGATTCTCGACGGGCCGGAGGGGTCGACGCTATGGATGACCACGCACAATCTACTGCTGCTCGACCCCGAGCTTGCGCGCTCGCAGTACGAAGCCGGCAAAGAGGCACTCGTTTCGGGGTTCGCCGGCTTCGCCTGGGCCGGTGAGTGGCCGAGCGAGTCTCCCTTCGCCGACCGACAGTCGCTCGATGTCGACTCCGGCGGCGTCATTCCGCTGCTCGACGCAAGCGCGGGTAGCAGCGGCATGTTGCTCCTCGCCGCGGCCGCGTTCGACGACGACGAGCTGCTGGACGCACTGATGCGCGCGCTCGAGCTCGGAGCCTTCCCCGTCGAACACGGTGGCGGCACGGAGTACGCCGCCGCGGGCGTCATCGGTAGCACCGTTGCGCTCTACGCCCTTCGCGTCGGACCCCTCTGGGACCGCATCCAGGAGACTTCCGCATGAAAACCCGTTATCGCGGTCTGATCGTCGTCCTCCTCGTCGCGCTCGTCCTCGCCGTCCTCCACGCCCTCGGCGTGCGTCGATCGACGTCGGTACTCGCCGGGATCGCGACTGATCCGATCGACGCCACGCTCGCGCTGGGCTACATCGCCTGCTGGTTCTTCACGATCTTGATCGCGCCGATCGTGTTCTTGGCCAAGCTCTTGCTGCGCCTGGATCGCTACAATCGCTCCACGGTCACGGACACGATGTCCTCGACCGCCGGATAGTCGAACTCGTCTCCCGGCGGAGCAACGACGCCATCCTCGGACGCGCCCATGCCCGGCTCGGTTTGGTTCACGGGCTGGTTGTCGCCTCGACCGGGCTCCTCGTTCACTTCGGTTCCCGCGTCGAGCATGAGCACCACCGGGTGCCCCAGGCTCGACAACGGCAGGCTGTCGACCGCAACGAAGATGTCGTTGGTCTGGCCGAACATGCTGGCCAACGTCAGGTACTCGTCGGACATCGCCACGATGGCGACCTCGACGCTCACCCCCGGGGCGATCGGCCCGTCGTCATAGGACACACCGACTTCGGTCGCGCCGAAGATGCCGATTGCCGAGACGGCGCCGTCATCCTCGAACGCCCGGAAGAGCGGTTGGCCGTCACCGTCCTCTGCGAGTTGCTCGAGCTCGGGGCTCGCTGCTGCGCCCACGTCGAACAACGCACCCGGCTCGCCATGCACCGCCCAAATCCCGGGGCTCAGGCCTACGTCCACGCCATCGAGCAAGCCGGGCGTCGACCGGTTGGTCACGGTGATGCGCAGGCTGAGCTCTTCGACTACATCGCCGCCGTCGGTATCACACGCCGGCAACGCTGCGAACGCCAGCAAGGCCATGCAAGCCGACCTCACGATCGGCAATACCGCAGCGCCGTCCACAAAGTTACGCCAACTTTCTACGAACCCGACTGCAGTCGAGCGAAGTGCAGCGTGGTCGCACCAGGGTCGTCGAACCACGCCCACACGACGTCGGCGTTGGCATGCACGCGGAACGGGTCGTCCCGCCGACCCCACGACGCGATATCGGTGAGGTCCTCCGGCCCTTCGAGAAAGGCCCCCGACGCGTCGATGCGTCCGAGCATGTGCTGGCCGCCAGCGTTCCAGCCCACGACGTACTGCTCGGCGCCGTCGTCGGCCGGCTGCCAGCGCGCGATCGAGGCGTCGTCCTCGTTGCCCGGCGTATTGGTCAGCCAAACGACCGGGCCCGGCGTCATGCCCCCGCCGATGAACGACAGCCCGATGTCCTGATTCATCGTGGCGGGGTCATAGGACTGCTGCCCCAGAGACGCCGGGTTCTGGTGCGCATTGAACACCAACGCCCATCCCGACGGGGTCAACGCCGCGCTACCGAGCTCGCCCGCCACCGATCCGTTGCATCCGGCGTCGACGTCCATGACGTGTCCCGCCTGGTGGTCGAGATAGATGCCGCCGATCGCGTTGGTCGAGAAGTCGCCGCTCGTGCCGGGAAAGCAGTCGGTCACACACGCGGGCATGAACCCACCGCCGCCCGCATTGAAGCGCAGCAGATTGCTCATGCTATGCGAGCAACCCCATGGCCAGCCCGTCGACTCGGTGCCGGTTGCCGCCTCCACCCACTTGAGGGTGTCGCCCTCATGCCCGTCGTTGGAGTGCACGTGGTAGTAGGCACCGTAGGTGCCGTCTCCGTACTCGAGGCGGCTGTCGCCGATACCGAACTCGGTCGGGGTGTTGGCTGGATTGGTCAGCTCCGTCGAGGAGAGCTCGGAGCCGCCGAGGTCGAAGCGCCGCACGTAGATCCGCTCGGCCATCGGGTCCCACACGAGGGCGCCGAACACTTCGTCCGATTCTGCTGCGAGTCCGCGTAGCTCGAGGCCGCTCGCCAGCGACAGTTCCGCGACCAAGGAGTCGTCGGGAGCCAAGTGCGCCACCGTGGACTCGATCCCCGCGCCGCTGCCCGTCGTGTAGCCCACGAGCGTGTCGCCGCTGCCGAGTGGGATCGTGAACACCGGGGCGACGTGCAGGGGGCCTGTTCCCCAGATGCGCCAGTTGCTGACACCTGCTTTGACCCCAGCGCCAATCATCACGTCGGTGACGAGCAGCCGATCGAGCAAGGGTCCATCGACAGGCTCGCCGGTCGAGCCGTCGTCGGGACCATCGTCGGGACCGTCGTCGGGACCATCATCGGGACCATCGCCCGGACCGTCGTCGGGACCATCGCCTGGTCCATCGCCTGGTCCATCGCCGGGACCATCGCCGGGCGCATCACCCAGCCCATCCGCTCCATCCGCGCCATCGTCCGACCCCGCTCCGCCGTCGCCTCCTTCTGCACCTCCCAGGTAGCAACCCGTGGAGAGAAAGAGCGCGGTGACGAAGATGAAGTGGGGACGCTTCATGGCTCAGGGATCCGGTTGCATGCAGATGTAGTCGAGCACGCAGGTCCACCCTTCGGGGCAGTCCAGCGGACCCGCGCAATCGATGTAGCACTCGACGCCGCCGCCCATGAACGCAAAGTCGCAGGAGACGGTGCTCCCCGGCGGTCCGTCTGGGCAGTCGTCGTCCTCGACGCACTCGGTCGGGAAGCACGTACTCATTGTCCCCGACACCCCGCACAGGGCACCGTCCGGGCAATCGCTGACGTCGTTGCAGCCCTCGTACACCCCGTAGGGCGAGTTCGAGTGCGCACACACTGTGTTGGCGAAACACTCGAGGGTACCCGGGCACGCTTCGCCCCCCTCGCAGCTGATGAAGCACTCGTCTCCTCCGCCGCCATCCGCATCGCCACAGACGACGTTGGCCCCGGGAGGTCCAGGCGGGCAGTCGCAGACGTCGACGCAGTCGAAGATACAAACGCCATCATTGCCGCCGAGGTCCAAGCACGAGGAGGTCCCGCTATTGCAGTTGTCCCCCATCACGCAGTCGGCATAGTCGCCGCTGCCCATCGGCACGCAGCCGGTGTCGGAGCTGCTCGTCGATGGATCGCCCGTGCTCGTCGACTCGCCGGGCCCGTCGCTCGTCGACGTGGTGGTCGACTCTGACTCGGTATCGCCCGCAGTATCGTCCCCCGCGGTTGTCGTATCCCCCGATGTCGTCGGTCCAGGCCCGTCGGTCGATGTCCCTTCGGTGGCGGTGACGCCTTCAGTGGTCCCGCCGGTCGTGCCGCCGTCGGTGCCTGTGGTGCCGTCGCCAGACCCTCCACCGGTCATGGTCATGCCGGCCGTCGTCGTGCCGGCCGTCGTCATCGGCGGCAGCGTGGTGGCCGTACCGCCGCCATCGCCGTCCGAATCGCCGGCATCATCGAGGTTGGCCTGGTTGAGACCGGGACATCCCGTCCCTGTCAGCAGCGCCGTCCCCAGAAACAGGGCTCTGATAATCCTAAAGCTAGCGGGCCATCGGAAGAATCCGATGACCTGCCCTCTATCTTCACGGCCATCCGGAAAGCGCCGTTCCTCGTCCACTTCGTGATCGAGAAACGACTTTTCCGATGGCCTGTTGGAACGCATCCCCAAGACGAGAGCGTATCACTACGAGCGCCGAATCGACGCTCGCAGGAACTCGCACCTCACCCCACCGGTGGTGGCGGGGGCGGCGGCTGGTCATGGCAGACGCCGATCTCGAGGATGATGTAGAGCAGGATGAGCTCCTGCGGCGTCAGCCCTTCATGGGCGAACTCCGCGGTGTGGTAGGTGCTGAACATCATGCGCCCACAGCCGTACTCGGCGCTGACGGTCATCGGTCGAGTGTCGCTTGGGCTACACGCCAAACAGGGGCCTTCGACCCACGGGTGATGCCCGACATCCACATCGTTGCCCTCTTCGTCCTGCACGATGATGGGCGGAATCGCGTCGATGCCCGACCAGTTGTCGACCAGCTCGACCGAGGGCAATGACAGGAGGTTCGGATTGCCACCGCCGATGTCCTTGAGCGGCATGGGCAAGGCATCGAGCCACGCGAGCAGGTCCGGGTCGAGCACCGTGCCCGTCGTGTCGTAGTAGTCGAGATCCGGTCCGCCCCACAGCGGGTCCTCATGCATCGTCTGGTAGTTCGGGAAGACGTCGTAGAGGTACTCGTTGGACCAGTCGGTCACGTACCACTTGCCGCCGTCTTCGACCCACTGCCGGATGTTCTCGATCCGCAACTGCGTCAGCGGACCCATCCCTGTGTTGGCCAAGCACGGCACGAAGATGATGTGGTAGTCGCGCATCGCGTTGAGATCGTCGAGCAACGCACCACCCGAAGGCTGGTCGAACACATCGAAGGTCTCCGACCCGTTGACGAGCGCACCGTTGGCGACGTCGCCCATGCCGATCTTCGCGAGGATGTCGTGGATCGCGTCCGTATCGGTCTCTACGACCGCGATTCGCGGGATCCACTCGCCGTTCTCCGGGCTCCAGCGACCGGGCAGACTGCTGTCCGCCGCCGCGATGGTGTTCATGCCCTCGGTGATCTCGATCGGGGTCGAGCGCATGAACTGCCCCTTGGTGACCACGAGGTTGTAGGTACCCGTCGTGGCCGGCAGCTCGAACGACCCATCGGGATTGCTGAGCACGAAGTTGGAGTCGCACGGGACGCCGACGCACTCGGCACAGTACGTCTCGTCGGGGATGCCGTCGGGCTCCTCGGGGGTGTAGTAGACGAGCGCGCCGCTGATCGGAATCTCGAGGTTGGGCGCGTAGACGGTGCCGGTCAGCGTGGCGTTGGGGGTTGAAGGATCGCAGTCGCCACCCGCTTCGTCGCCGGCGCCATCGTTGCCTCCGGCGACGTCGAGCTTGGGCCCGTCGTCGTCGTCGTCGTCATCGTCGTCATCGTCGTCATCGTCGTCGTCGCTCGTGCCGCTGATCCCGGGACCCGTGACCCCGGTGGCAGACATGTCATCGCTGCGGGACTCCTTGCCGCAACCCGTGAGCACCACGATCAACGCCGTCGTGAAGCACAACCAAAACCTGTTCATCGCACCCGTCTCTCTCTCCAACCCCGCGCGCAGTGTACCTGGATGGGGTTGCGTGTCATGTGCTGTAGCGCTCGCGCAGACAAAAATGCGGCAATGGCTGCACTTCCGACCCCGCTTCGTGCATCGCCCGCCGCAGCGCGATATCACCACTTGCGATGGCGCTCGTGTTCAAACCGTATCGCGACCAACGTGTCGACTGGCCGCGTGCGGGGCGGCACGTGCTCGCCCAATACGATGACGAGGCCGTCATCGTGTACCAAGCCTATCGCCCGTCGATCGGTCACTTCGCGGCTGAGCACGGCTTCTTCGGCGGCGCCGACTTCTCTTTTTCGCGGATGAGTTGGATCAAGCCCGGCTTCCTTTGGATGATGTACCGCTGCGGCTGGGCTTCGAAGGCGGACCAGGAAGTGGTGCTCGCGCTGCGGCTGCGGCGCTCGTTCTTCGACGACGTCCTTCGCCGAGCCGTCCCCTCCACCTACTGGTCCGAACGCTACGACAGCGAAGAGGCGTGGAAGCAGGCGGGGCGTCGCTCGGACGTTCGACTGCAGTGGGACCCGGACCACAATCCCTCGGGAGCGCCCCAAACACGTCGCGCGATTCAGCTCGGTCTGCGCGGCGAAACGCTCGCTGGCTTCAAGGGACCCGCGCTCCTCGGCGTCGAAGACATCACCGGCTTCGTCCGAGCCCAGCACGCCAACCTGCGAACCGACGCCCTGCAAACGCCCCACGAGCGCGTGTACCCGATCGCGGACCCGGACTTGCGCGCGGCACTGCGCCTCGACGACGATGAGGGCGCATGACCGAGTGGTACGCCGACGAGGGCTTCTGGGCTCGCATCTCCCCGTTCTTGTTCTCGCAGGAGTCGTTCGAGCGCGCCGAATCCGAAGTCGCGCAGCTCGTCTCGCTCACCGGCGTCAAACAGGGGGCCGCACTCGACTTGTGCTGTGGGCCAGGACGGCACGCCGTACCGCTCGCCAAGCACGGCTTCACCGTGACCGGCGTCGACCTCACTCCTCACCTCCTCGAGCAGGCCAAGACGAGGGCCGACGAGGCCAAGGTCTCGGTCGAGTGGGTCGAGCAGGACATGCGGGAGTTCGTGCGGCCTGGCGCGTTCGATCTCATCCTCAACCTGTTCACTTCGTTTGGTTACTTCCAGACCGAAGCCGAGGAGATGAAGACCCTCAAGAACATGGTCGAGTCGCTCTCCGATGATGGGGTTGTCGTGATCGATACGCTCGGCAAGGAAGCGCTGGCGGAGCGGCTGCATGCGGACAGCCCGCCGGTCGAGGAGCAGGACGGCGCACTGCTCATCCAGCGGGTCAAAGTCGAGGCCGACTGGTGCCGGGTCAAGAGCGAGTGGATCATCGCCACCGACGACAAAGTCGACCGAGTGCACTTCGACCATCAGCTCTATTCGGGCAAAGAGTTGCGCGAGCTGATGAACTGGGCCGGTCTGTCTGACGTCTCGCTCTATGGAGACATCGACGGCCGCCCGTACGGCCCTGGGGCCCGCCGTTTGGTTGCTGTCGGGCGCCGCTGAGCTGCTACGATTGGGCCCCCGGTGGCCCGCGAAGACGACATCCCGACGTTGCTCGGGCCTGGCGCCTCGGGGTCGGACGACGACCTCGGTTCCAGCGACACGAAGCTCGTTCCGTCCTCCGAAGACGAGCTGGACACGATGCTCCAGCGCAGCGCTGCGAGTCATGGGGCTTCTGTCTCGGGGTTCGACCGCACGGTTCCCGGGCACCTCGAGCAAACCGCACCGGGGAGCGGCACGGCGCTCGTACGCGAGCAGGCCGCGGCCAAGCCAGGCGACAAGATCGGCAACTTCGTCGTCGAGAAGATGCTCGGTCGCGGAGCGATGGGGGTGGTTCTGCTCGCCCACGACCCGGAGCTCGACCGTCGCGTCGCGATCAAGTTGCTTCGCGTCGACGACCAGGACGAAGGCTCTCGCATTCGCCTGCTCCGCGAGGCCCAGTCCGCCGGCGGCATTGGCCACCCCAACGTAGTCGCGGTCCACCAGGCGGGCACCCACGAGGGTCAGGTCTACGTCGTGATGGAGTTCGTCGACGGCGGAACCCTGCGCGAGTGGATCGAGGAGGAGCCCCGATCGTGGGAGGAGATCGTCGAGGTGTACGTGCAGGCGGGGCGCGGCTTGGCGGCCGCGCATGCGCTCGGCTTGGTCCATCGCGACTTCAAGCCCGACAACGTGCTCATCGGGGTCGATGGCCGCGTTCGCGTCTCGGACTTCGGCTTGGTCGGGCGCTCGGGGGACACCGTCGAGAACGTGCCGACGCTGCGTTCGTTCCGCTCGTTCGACGAGAGCATCGATCGGCTCACCCAAACCGGCACGGTAATGGGCACGCCGGCGTACATGTCCCCGGAGCAACTATCGGGCGAGCGCGTCGATCCGGCGTCGGATCAGTTCTCGTACTCGGTGGCGTTTTACGAAGCGCTATACGGAGAGCGCCCATACCGAGGGGACACGCTGGCTCGGATCGTCGCCTCGATCGCCACGGGGGAGGTCGAGGTGCCGTCGAGCGACGTGCCGACCTCCGTCCGCGATGCGCTCGTAAGGGGCCTGCGTCCGACGCCGTCCGATCGCCACGAAAGCATGGAGGCGATGCTGGATGCACTCGCCGCCCATCGGGCGCCCCCGCAGCGCCGAGGAGCGGCTGCGGCTGCGGGCGTCGCCTTGCTCGGTCTGGGCGCCGCCGGGGCATACTTCATCGGCCCGACGCGGGACGAAGCGCCGAAGGCCTGCCCAGACGCGGACGAGGCGTACGGCTCCGCGTGGAGCGACGAGCGGCGAGCCGCGGTGGAGGCCGCATTCGCCACCAAACCCACGGGCAGCGAGATGTTCGCGGTGCTCGATCGCGAGCTCGCGGCGCGCCAGTCCGAGTGGATCGACGCGTGGACCGGCGCCTGCGACGATCGAAACAGCGGCAAGCAAACGGACGCGCTGTACGAGCTACGGGTCTCGTGCCTTCACGCGCGGCGCGACGAGGCCGACGTGTTCTCGGAGCTGCTCACCGGCGACGACGAACGGCTGCTCGACGGAGCTCTGTCGGGCGCCACGGCGCTGATTCCAGTGGCCGCCTGCGAGGACGTGGAAGCACTCCAGGCCGTTCCGCAGCCAACCGACGATCAGGCGAACAAACTCGTCCCGCTGCGACGCGAGCTGGCCCGCGCGCGAATCCTGCTGCTCGCCGGTCGCCACAACGAGGTCGCCAAACTCATGGCGGATCAGACCCCCGCTCTGCGCGAGGTGGGGTTTGCGGCCGATCTTGCCGCCGCACTGGAGATCACGGCGCGTGCCCAAATGCAGGTCGCGGAGTACGACAAAGCCGAGGCCAACCTTCGGGAGGCGATCACGCTGGCCGCCGAGGCCCGCGCCCACGCCACCGAGGCGCGTGCGATCGGGACCCTGATCTTCATCGTCGGGCAGTGGCAGAAGCGCTACGACGAGGCCAACGGCATGCTCGCCGCCGGTCGTTCCGCAGCCGCCCGCTCATCCGACCCTCGTGCGCTGTCGTACCTCGAGGCCGGGATCGCCAGCCTGCACATCGTGCAGGAGCAGTACGAGGAGGGAGATGCGGCGCTCGCCAAGGTCATCGACACGCTCGAGAGCCTCGAACGTCCGCCGCCGGACGAGCTCGCCAACGCGTACAGCAACCGCGCCGACCTCCGCGCTCGGACCGGTGACATGGATGCGGCGCTGGCCGATCACCAGCGCGCAGTCGCGATCGTGGAAGAGGGACTGGGCCGAAAGCATCCCTTCTACGGCGCGTTTGCCATGCAGTTGGGCATCTCTCGGCTCAACCGCGAAGAATACGACGATGCCATCGCGTCCTTTCGCGACACCCTCGCCTCGTGGGAGGCCACGTACGGTCCCAATCACTCGAGCTGCGCACTCGCGGTGCAGTACATCGGCATCGCCCAATCGCGAGCCGAGAGGCTCGCGGACGCCGCGAAGACTCTCGAAGACGGCATTCGCCGCCACGAAGCCTCGGATACCGCCGACGATCGAGGACTCGTCACGCTCGTGGACAACCTCGCGCACGTCCGCTGGAAGCTCGGGCAATGGGACGCGGCGAAGAAAACCTACGAGCGCGCGCGGTCCATCGTGCTCAACACGGCCGGCGAGGACGACCCGCGAGTGGCCGGATACGACCAGGCTGTCGGCGCCGTACTGGTCTCCGAAGGCCGGTACCTCGATGCGATCGAGCCCTACGAGCGCGCACGCACCAGGCACGTGACCCGAGTGGGTCCCAAGCACCCCGACGTTGCGGCCGCCTCGGCGCACCTTGGGCTGGCGTATCTGCTCCTCAACGACTGCCAGACCGCGCAAAAGCACTTCGGCGCTGCCCTGCGCATCCGATCCGATCTCTCGGTGGCGCCCGACGACGGGCTCGCGCTGATCCTGGTGGGCTCCGCCCGTTGCGATCTGGCACGCGGCGAGATCGATGCCGCGCGCGAATCCATCGAGCACGCGGCCAAGCTCGCTTCCGCGACCGAGGACGACGAGCTTCGGGCCGAGCTCGAGCTGGCCCAGGCTGAGCTGGCCTGGAAAAGCGGCGAGTCACAGAGCGCTGCCGATGGAGCACGCACGGCCGCAAAACGCCTGCGCGACCTCGGAACGCCCTACGAGCACCGAGCCAAGGCCATCGAAGCCACCATCGAGGCATGGCTCGGCGAGATCGCGGACTGATCAGAGCGGGATCGATGGTGTAGAGTGCGTCGCGATGACGGACGACGCCGAGTCGGTCACTCCACCCCAGACGGGTGCGAAGATCCGAGCCGTCGGGCTCATCGTCTTGGGGGTTGGCCTGCTCAGCCTCTTCACCGCGTTGTTCATGAACAACAACTCGGGTCAGCCAATCGCCCAGAACCTCCCGCCACTGGGCGGCACGATCGGGCCCTATGACTTCGAGGCCGACACCGTCCTCGACATCGAGGTGCACCAAACGTTGCAGAAAGAGGGCTGGGCGTTCGTGTCGGGGGAGCTGCTCAACGCGGACGAAGAGACCCTCTTCGGCTTCGGCGATGAGCTGTGGTGGGAGACCGGCAGAGACTCCGAGGGCTACTCGTGGAACGAGTCGGTCCGCTCGTACGGTCTCAAGATCACCGTGCCCGAAGCGGGACAGTTCTTCTTCGACTTCTCGGTGGAGGCGGGGCTCAAGGGCGCGTCGCGTGCGGCCCCGGGTGCGGCGGCTGCGGCGCCCAAGCCCGAGACCTACCTGTCGGGCATGACCGTCAAGATCACGAAGAAGGCCGGCAGCGGACTACCGCACCTCGTGTTCGGAATCTTCGCGGTGCTTGGCGGCATCGTTGTCGCGGCAATCGGCAAGGCACGGCAGCAGCGCGAAAACCTCGTCGCGAGCCTGAGCTGAAGTCCCACATTGTCTTCGGTCTTGGGTAGTCAGCGGTAGCCGCTGTCGGCCAAAGGCGTACCCGATCCGGTACGCCCGAGTTCGCCCGATCACACCTATAATCGAAGGTGGGGAAGAATCGGATGGGCCGGTCGCCGCGAAAGAGGACGCGAACCGATCGATGCCAGGACGAAGAGCTCGAACCGGGCTCGGTCTTGGGTCGGTTTCGGATCGTGCGTCACCTCGGCCGCGGCGGGATGGGGGCCGTCTATGAAGCCGAAGACACCCGGCACGAACAACGTGTTGCGCTCAAGGTCGTCGCTTCGCTGAGCGCTTCGGGACGAGCGCGTTTGCTCTCCGAGGCGCGCGCCCTCGCTCGCGTCAAGCACCCGAACGTTGTGCTGCTGCACGATGTCGGCCTCGTCGATGATCGTGTTTTCGTCGCGCTCGAGCTCGTGCGCGGTACCACCCTCGCGCGCTGGCTTGCGGACGAACAGCCCGCCTGGGACAAGATCCTCATTCACTTCGTCGCTGCCGGACGGGGCCTCGCAGAAGCACATCAGGCCGGTCTAGCCCACGGCGATTTCAAACCATCGAACGTGCTCGTTGCGACGGACGGCCGGGTCCTGGTATCGGACTTCGGTCTTGCGCAGTCGATGGAGAGCGAGACCACGGTGACCGGCCGCAGCTCCTCGTCCTCCTCGACGGAGAGGCGTCAGCGCGTCGTGGGAACGCCAGCCTATATGGCGCCTGAGCTCTTTCGCGGCTCGATGAAGGGCTCGGCGACCGATCAGTTCGCGTTCTGTGTCGCGCTATACGAGGCGTTTTGGGGCGAGCACCCGTTCGGCGGAGGCAGCTGGGAGTCGGTGGCCCGGAACATCACCGAAGGGCAGATGCAGGCGCCCCCGCGCGACAGCACTGTGCCTCGGCACATCCGCCGGGCTGTCCTCCGAGGTCTCGCACCACGACCGCGCCAGCGTTTCCGTTCGATGGATCAGCTGCTCGACAAGCTGACCAGTCCCCCTCCACGCGGCGTCCCGCGTTCGGCGCTGGCCCTCGGTGGGGTCGCGCTCGCCGGCACGGTCACGCTTTCCTTGGTCGGCCGCGAGGAACCGTGCGGTGGTGATGCCGACGCGCTAACCGGCGCCTGGAACGAAGAGGCACGGGTGCGCTTGTCGGCCGCCGTCATCGACTCTGGCCAGGCCACCAAGCAGTCGTGGGCGGGGATCGAGCAAGCGATCGACGATTGGGCTGCGACTTGGGCCGCGACGCGGCACGCCGTCTGCGAGGCGAACGAGCACGCACCAAACGACGCACAGACCAGGGTCGATCAGTTGACTTGCCTCGACCGAGCGAATCTCTCGCTCACGGCGCTGACGCTCGTCCTCGAAGAAGCGGACGACGTTGGGGGCTCACCGAGCTCCGGCGTGGCGGGGCTGCCGGCGCCGGGAGACTGCCTGACCACCACCGGCTCGGTACCCCCCATCGACGATGCCCAGACACGGGCACTGATGCTGGACTTCGAACGCGGCGCCGCCCTGCACCGCACCGGGAACCTGGGACGAGCCGACGCGATCGCGGTGGACGTCGCCGAGCGAGCGGAACAACTGGCCAACTGCGAGGTGGCAACGAGGGCGCAGGTCCTGCAGGGCCAGCTTTTCCGCGAGCGCGGACAAGTCGACAAAGGGATCGGGCAACTCCAGGCTGCGGTGGACAGTGCCGCCGAATGCGGTCGCAACGATCTTCTCGCCGAGGCAACGCTCCTGCTTGCCGACACCATCGCGCGTCGCGGGGCCAACGTCGAAGCGGCGCGCACGTGGTTGGCTCGCGCACGCGGCATTGGCCTGGAGCTGCCGCGCGGCACCGCGAAACACCGACTCTTCAACGCTCGCCTGCTGATGATTCAGGCGCGTGTCGACATGCTCGTGGGCGAACAGGATGCGGCGGAACGCAACCTCGCGGAGGCCAAGGCTCACGTTCCGGCCAAGGGCGATGCTGCCGTCGTCTCCCGCGAGGCCGGCACGCGCGCGTCGATCCTCGAGCTGGAAGGCCAGGTGCTGCTGCGCCGCGGCCGATACCCGACGGCAGGCTTGGCGTTTCAGGA
>JGI12316J15310_10000468_pt1 | contig 39744 bp, 24 predicted proteins | sample MarCyaLeptolynsp_FD_15310 | JGI IMG/M metagenome (IMG submission 15310)
CCTCCATCGGAAAGTCCATTACAACTTACGTTGCTATCCACTACTGTTGAAGATACCATAACAGCTGGTTCTGTAACTGTAGCAGATGAACTAATGGTACATCCATTATTATCTGTTACCGTAACGGTATAGGTGCCTGCCATCACTCCACTAATACTAGAAGTGGTCGCAGAATTACTCCAGGAATAAGTATAAGGAGAGGTTCCACCGCTTGGTAAGATGCTACATCCACCATCGGCAAGGCCATTACAGCTAACATCTGTATCCACAACAGCTGTTCCGCTTAATGCAGTTGGTTCAGAAATACTTACCGAACTGCTGTCTGTACATCCATTGGCATCCGTAATGGTAACCGAATAAGTTCCAGCAGCTACTCCGGTAATAGAAGCAGATGTTCCTGCATTACTCCAAGAGTAGGTATAAGGCATGGTTCCTCCAGTAGAAGATGCAGTAGCACCTCCATCTAAGAATCCGTTACAACTTACATTGCTGTCTACAACAGTACTGGATATCAGTACTGTTGGTTCTGAAACAACTACAGAAGAACTATCTGTACATCCATTGGCATCGGTAATGGTTACACTGTAAGTACCTGCCATTAAACTAGCGTTATTCGCAGTAGTTGCTGCATTACTCCAGGAGTAGGAGTAAGGAGTAGTTCCTCCAGTCGCGCTTGCAGAGGCATCACCATCGCTGAGTCCATTACAACTGACATCGGAATTAAGAACCGAAGAAGCTACCAATACAGCAGGTTCATTTATGGTTGCTGAACTTGTCGAAGTACAGGCATTGCCATCAGTTACTGTTACCGTGTATGTGCCTCCTGATTTATTAGTTAAAGAAGTACTAGTTTCTCCGCTTGACCATGCGTAGGTATATGGAGTAACTCCACCAGAAGCAGAAACGGTGATTCCACCATCTCCTGCTCCGTTACAACTTACATCGCTATCTACAGTCGTAGTAACTACCAATAATGTAGGTTCTGATACGGTGAAGCCACTGGTAAATGTTGCTCCATTTGCATCAGTAACTGTAATGGTATAAGTTGCAGCTGTGATGTTATTCAAATCCTGAGTTGTATCTGCATTGCTCCAGCTATAGGTATATGGTGTTACACCACCACTTACAGTTACATCAATGGACCCATCATTAAAACCATTACAAGTAGCATCTGTAGGAGTGCCACTTACGTTTAAGGCTCCAGGCTCAGTTACTGTTGCAGAAGTATTGTCCGTACATCCATTGGCATCAGTAACAGTTACTGAATAAGTGCCCGAGAACAGACTGTTGATATCTTCAGTAGTTGCTGCATTCGACCAATTGTAACTATAAGGCATGGTTCCACCGGTCACAGAAAGATCGATAGATCCATCATTGGTTCCAAATATGGTCACTGCTGTAGAAGTCGTGTTTAAAGACAATACTGCAGGTTCTGTGATGGTAGATGAACTAGAAGAAGTACATCCATTCGCATCTGTAATGGTTACCGTATAGGTTCCTGTAGCAACTCCTGTAATACTAGAAGAACTTGCTGCATTACTCCAATTGTAGGTATATGGCATCGTACCACCAGTGGCAGATGCGGTTGCTCCACCATCGATAAATCCATTACAACTAACATTGGAATCAACTACCACTGTTGCGACAAGAAGTCCAGGTTCTGTTATTGTTGCGGAGGATGTATTGGTACATCCATTTGCATCTGTAATAGTAACCGTATAGGTTCCTGCAGAAACTCCAGTAATACTTGCAGAAGTTGAAGAATTACTCCAAGCATAGGTGTAAGGCATAATACCACCCGATGCAGATGCTGTAGCACCTCCATCTAAAAATCCGTTACATGTCGCATTGCTATCCACAACAGAACTTGCGGTTAGAGCAGTAGGTTCTGTGATGGTTACACTGATGGTATCTGAGCATCCAGCATCATCTGTTAAGGTTAAGGTATAAGTGCCTGCCATTAAAGAATTAATGGCCGCTGTATTGTCACCATTTGACCAAGCATAAGTATATGGCATCGTACCACCAGAAGCTGTCGCAGAAGCAGATCCAGTATTGTCTCCATTACAAGCCACATTCGTGCTAGAAGCAATACTTACTGCAATTGCAGGATTAGCAATAACAGCAAAACTATCTACTTGGGTACATCCCCATTGATCCGTAACTGTGACATAATATGTTCCAGAAGCCATCACATTGATGGAATTACTAGATGATCCATTGGACCAATTATAGCTAACAAAACCTGTATTCGCCATAATGGTAGAGGAATCACCAGCACAAATGGAATCTGTTCCACTTAAACTCAATTGCATTGGATGCCCAAAATTGGCTCTCAATAATAAAGAACTAGGGAATCCAGCTCCTTCAAGCGTTGTCCATCCTGTTCCAGTATTAAAGAATGCCGTACTGTCGTTGAACTTGTTTAAATCGTATCCAATTGTAATGTTATTGAAGGAATTTTGTTCAATTGCAAAATAGTAATTGCCTGCACTTAAAATAGTATTACAAAAGTTAACAGTATACCATCCGGCGCTAGATAATACAGCATAATTTGATGAATCAACTATAATTCCTGGGATACCATTGCTGTCGTTATAAATTAATACTCGAGTAGAGTCTCCAAGTGTTGGATTGGCCAAAAAGAAACTTGAAGAGGTAACAGTATCCCCTACTTGCATCTCAAATAATTGCGCCAAAGTAATTGCAACGCCATTTGCACCAATACCATTGGTAAATGAACTATCATCTCTAGCATATATGGTATCTGAAACCACAATGGTATACGAAGAACTATCATTATTGGTGACTGTATCATTCTCAGTGATACTTACAGTCAAATCAATATCGTAATTTCCTACAGCCGATGGCAAGAACGTATTGCTAAATACAAATAAACTATCATCAGAGCAATCTGCCATGTTACCAAGGTTAGCAGTTTGTATGTTACTGCCATTGGAAGTTAGATTTAAGGTAACATTGGAATTTGTAGTTAGACCTCTATTACTAACCAATCCTTCAAAACTGTAAGTTGTAATCTGATTTAAAGGAGTTTGGCAATAGTCAGTAGGTTCAGTCTCCAATTCAGCACTTGCATCGGAGAAGGTAAGCGCATCAAAAACTTCAAAGTCATCAATTGCCATATCCGAGGTAAAGATTCCACCATGTCTGCTTCTAAATTGAAAGCGAACATTCCCGGTATATTTACACAAATTGACTTCTCTTGATAACCATGGATCAGCTTGAACCGTTTGTTGTTGTCCAAGTAAAGAATCCAAGGCTGTCCAAGTATTTCCTCCATCCGTGCTAATGTCCAAGAATAAATCACCCATAGTTGCACCATGCATGTGGTACCAGAATCGAACAAATGGATTGGTCAATCCACTGATATCAATACAAGGACTCATTAATTCCATTTCCTGGCCCGCTGTACCGGAAGAAGTTTCCGTGAACATATAAATTCCTCCAACACCAACGGTATGGTCTACCAATGGTCCCGTTCCTGTGGAGTTTTCATTGAAACCAGAAGCATCTTCTGCCTCCCATCTTGGATCCGTTGTTTGGTTACCTAGCCATCCATTACTTAATACACCATTGGCTTCATTGCTTAAAGATTCAAAATCTTCAAAATAAGGGGCAAATATTCCAGTGACTACCTGTGAATTCGCAGTATCATTGGATTGGTCAGGATCTCCTGTTACACTTGCAAAAGCTTCTATATTGTATGTGTTTGTTGAACTTAAATCAACAGTAGATGGGAAATGCAAGGTATCAACACCATTAAAAGGAATGCTCAATCCGGTAAATAAATGCGTGGTAAGATTCCCTCCATTAATTGCATATCCTGCACTAATGCTATCTACTAGGGAAGTACCTAAATTTTTAACTACCAAGGAAACTTGTTCCGCAGAAGATAACCCACACATTAATCCGCTAGGTTCTACTGGCGAGACTATGGCCAGAGCAGCAATATTATTCGTCGCTACAAAGAATTCAATTGCCCCAATATCCGGAGTAGTATCTCTAGGTAGATTAAAGAAATCAGAAGTTATTCCCAAATTGGTTCCAGCATCGTCTAATGAAGATTCATTTGGGGTATAATCTCCATTTGCAATATCAATATAAAGAGGATCTACGGAGAAACTATTTTGGTCGTAAGCACTGGTATTAGCGGTTTGCCAATTGGCAAAAGAAGCATAATTGGTTGTGCCAAATCTTCCTACATATTGCAATCCACTACCCATGCTATTGACAATGATATCATTGTAATCAGAGGTAATGGTAGTTCCAGTAGCATTCAAATACATTCCATGTTTTTGCCCAGAACCACCTCTAGTTATGGAGATTATATTGTTTCTAAAATCTAGATTAGAAGCAGTTGTGGTTTGGTAAAAACCGCGAGTAGTACCCCCAGTTGCTGCGGTATGGTCTAATGAAATAGTATTGTGGAAATAATGCTGTCCATTACTACTAAAATTATAGATTGCATAAATGGTTCCATTGTTATTGATGTCATAAATAAGGTTATTTCGGTAAATATTTTCATCCGTAACATCCGCATCATTAGAAGTAGAATACAATACATAAGTGGTACTTGTATTTGTAGGGGAGCCACCATGAGAATTGTGGAATTCATTGCGTTCTACCAAAGTGTTTTCCGTTTTACCTTGGGTGGTAATAAACTGCGTCGTAGTAGAGGATGTTCTGGTCGGTCTAGAGAAATCATTATCAGTAATGATTGTTCCATCCGCTTCATCCAAATAAATTCCATATCGATAAAAGTCTGTACAAGTATTTCCACTAATGACATTGCCAACACAACCAAGGCCTGTACCAGTACCGTTCAAGTAAAATGCTTGGTAAGGGGATCCAGAGGCTCCACCTAAAATATCATTATCGATAAAGGAGCTATAATTGGTTCCTGTTCCATCAGTGGTTGTGGAAGTAATGGATCCACTAACAATGACTCCACCTGCATTGGTAGATCCAGTACTTGTAATGTTAGATAAATCGATGGTACAATTGGAAACGGTATTGCTATCTGAGGAATTCATGAAATGGAATGCCCAGCCATAAGTTGGACTACCACTTTTAACCACAAAATCGTTGATGGTAATGTGTTTTGCGCCATCAAACCCAATGATTCTCTTATCAGAGAAAAGTGGAGTATAAGTAATTTCTTCTCCATTTCCATTTATGGTAATGGTATTACTTGCACTGGCACCAGGAATTGCTGTGAATATTATCTGACCATCAAATGGTCCTGCTCCAGTTTGTACATTTACTATTAGCGCACTATCTACCCCACAATTTAATAATGCATTGACAACACCTTCCATATCTTCAAAATCACCTGTTGGCCCAACAGTAATTATACCTTTTAATGGGGTACATAAAAATGCTTGAAGGGTATCATTGGTAACATCATCATCGGAAAATCCATTTGGTACAGTAGTATAGAACTCCAAATTAAATATGCCGCTTCCAAAGTTATAGGCGCCTAACAAGTTGTTGGTATCTGAACTATCAGTAGGCAAACTACCCGTCCAACTCATGGGAGTTTGCATTGCTCCATTTACACTCCAATTGATGGTAGCTGATTTTAAAGTATCTATACCGAAATTTTTAATAGTAACTTCTATATTCTGAGAGCCAGAGGTAATTGTCGGTCCCATTGGTAAGTCCAATTCTGTTATCCCAGCATCATTAATTGGAACATCAAAGATTCGTATATCATCTAAAGACATATCACTTTGGAAGCCGGTTCCTCTTACTCCTCTAAATCGGAATTTTACACTTTTACCAGCATAAGCTGCCAAATTGTGTGTACTCTTTAACCATGCAGCATCTCCAGTTAATTGTTGTTGACCAACTAGTGAAACCAAAGTAATCCAGCTTCCATCGACATTGATTTCTGCATGTAATGACCCCATATTTAGGCCATACATGTGGTACCAAAATTCAAATGCTGGATTGCTCAAAGCACTCAGATCAACACATGGGCTTTCGTAAATGTCTTCTTCCCCAGTTGCACCACTGGATGTTTCCATATAAATGTATTTTCCTCCTGCAACTCCTTCAGTCGTATGGTCATAAAATGGACCAGTACTGCCGGAATTTTCATTGGCACCAGTTGCATCCTCTATTTCCCAGCCAAAATTCCCTAATGTAGAGGAGGTAGTCCAACCATTTAATAATATCCCGGAAGAACTGACAGCTTCTGCTTCATGATCTTCTAGTCTAGGAAAAGTTGTGATTTGATTGGTCAAATGAGTAATAGAGACCATGAAAGTATCATTACTGATATCTTGATCTCCTGCCAGAACAGTCCACAATACCACATTATTTACCCCTGGAGTAGATAGATCGATCAATGAATCTAAGGTAAGGTGTAAGGTATCTACTCCAAATACAGTATCCGTTGTAAAACTCTGAACAGTTGCAGTACCTCCATTAACAGTAAACCCAATGTCATAGTTAGCCTGATTGTTAATTCCAAAATTCTCAACAACTACTTCCAATACCTCATTGCCCAATCCGCAACCATCATTCGGTCGAATAACACCAGAAATACCAATATCCGTAAGTGATTTGTCTTTGATGAAAACATTGTCGAATGCAAAACCATCTCCTAATCCACCTCCATCAGAGCCAAATAGAACACGCAAACGAACACTTGATTGTCCACCTAAACCAGTTAAATCATGGTTGGCATTTACCCAACCACCGCTACCAGAACCGAAATAGCCAGACCAGCCATCGCCACTAACGCCATTGTTAGTAAATCCATTGATGGTACCATCAGAGTACCAATTCGTTCCTCCGCTAGTTGTAGTTCCTACATGAGTCCAAGTAACACCATCATCAGTAGAACTTTGTAATGCTGCTCCATCCCAGGAGGTTTCCGATTCCCACCATACGTCCATGCTAATTTCGGGAGCACTTAAACTGGTAAAATCAAAGCAAGGTCCCTCCACATAAGACAATTCACTAGCATTATAAAATCCAGTTAGGTTTGTAATCCATGAATTTACTCCTCCAGCGGCAGAATTTATGGTTCCATTTGCAGGTGTTCCCAAGGCCCAAGAGCTATTGGTGCCACCAGCTATCCAACCCCCATTCCCTCCTTCAAAGCCTTCACTGTATGGATAGGTATCAATCAATGGTGCAACCGTGACTATTCCTGAAGCAGTATCATTCGAATTGTCTGGATCTCCTGCATAATTGGTAGCTACGGAAATGGTATTGTCACCAACTCCTCCAAAGGTCACTTGAAATTTATAGGTTGCTGAATTACCAGCCTGTATGCTATCTGTAAATGTGCCTCCACTTACAAATGCTCCACCATTTAAGCTGTATACAATAGGAATATTTAAAATGGTATTTGCCCCTGGATTGTTTAAGGTGATTTCAACAGAATCTACAGCAGCAGAGTCGCATACAGAGCTTGGTCCATCAATAGAAACAACACCTGCATCATTAAGTGGTTTTTGACGAATTACAACATTGTCAAAAGCAAAACCGTCTCCAAAACCTCCACCATCTGCTCCAAAGGTCACTCTCAATTGAACGGAAGAATTTCCTCCCAATCCAGTTAGGTCATGTTGGGCTGTTACCCAGCCACCACTGCTGTTGGCACCTGTTCCTGTCCATCCATCTGCTGGAGAAACAAAACTGTTAGCACTAAACCCATTGATGCTGCCATCGTTATACCAATTGCTACCTCCACTAGTGGTACTTCCAACATTGGTCCATGTAACTCCATTGTTTGTGCTTGATTGCAGATTGGCTCCATCCCAGGAGAACTCTGAAGACCACCATACATCCATTAGGATTTCAGGATCACTTATGCTTGTAAAATCAAAGCATGGGCTCTCTACATAGGATTGTTCGTCTGCACCGTAATTACCAGTTAGATTGGTAATCCAAGAATTAACTCCACCTGCAGCGGAATTTATGGTTGTTCCCGCAGGTGTACCCAATGCCCAAGTACTGTTATCACCCCCTGGTACCCAACCACCATCACCTAATTCAAAGCCTTGGTTGTAAGGAAAAGTGGAAATGATTGGAATATTAACGATAGATGCAGTTGCGGTATCATTATTCGGAACGGTATCCCCTGCATGGGCAGTCCATACTTCTAAATTGTGTGTTTGAACCGCAGATAAATTAGCCATAAAAGAAAATGAGGTTGTTGCACCTGCTGCCAAAGGACCTGGAAGTGTTCCAGCGGAAGTAGCAGTACCTCCATTCAAGCTATACATGATTGGAATATTGGACTGAGAAGCAGTTCCTATATTCTCTATGGTTACTGTAATATTTTGTGTTGCTGTTAACCCACAAGAATCTGGTGGACCGTCAATAGAAGCAACTCCAACATTATTTGGAACTTGAAGAAATGGAGTAAAAGTGTAATATTCATTGTCAGAAGATGCTGTACCACCAGTACCCATAATTACATTAGGCGAACCAGCAGCAGAATTAATACCAGTTCCTACACTTATAGCTGTGGTACTATTTTTCTGAACACCTATGGTGGCAGTACAATTGTTGCTCTTGTAATTAAAATCTACCACACGGATAACATTAGTAGTTTCTTCCAATACCAAGGTAAAGTAAGAGAAGGTCATTGTGCCTAATCTCATGGAATAAGCCATGATCTCAAATTCTCGATTAGGGGCAGTACCTCTGGTAATTGTCCACCAATTGTCGTTGGTACCTCGTGCAGAGCTTGGATTATCTTCCCACCAAAAGGCGATGGAGTTGTCAGGAACTGCAGCATTTGGTAAGGTAAGATTGGTGTTTAATGCAGTAGCAACTGCTGTACCTGCCAAAGTGGTATCGAAAGAAAGTAAACCGGTTTTGGTAATGATAAAATGTGTTACCGGTGTACCAAAAAAATCGAAATTAAAAGGTAAGGCAATTGCGCTACTCCAATAATTGGTTGTTGAACTTCCTCCCGCATTATATGCATGTACATTGGTCATTCCTGTGGTCGTAAAATCAGAGAGTGTTCCCCTTAACCCAGGGTTGCCAACGTTAACGGCAGAATTAGTTTGTTGATAAGAAGTTTGAGCATTGCCAATTAGGCACATGCATAAGATAATTGTGGTAGATATTAATTTTCTCATGTTAAGCTTTAAATGAACGAAATGTTAAAGGCCCTAATGTATATTAAAAAGATATTAACCTGCAAATGTTAATAACAAATAATCTATAACAATATGATTTGTAGGTAAATAAATTTGCATTGTGGGCTGTAAAATGGAGCTAGATTATATAAATTTTGAAGCTTAATAAGCAAATAATGTAGTCGAACAGCAAATTTTTATCGTTCAATTTTGCGAATTTCAGCCATGAAATGAACATTCTTTTTTGTAAGGAGATCGGAAATTAAATATTAGTGATTCCCAATGGAGAAAATTTCCATGGATTCTTGTTTCCCTCTCAAATTAATTGCCCCCAAAGCCTGCAATTTAGTTTCATTAGTTGATTTAAGTCTCCTTTCAATGGACTTTGAAAGTAAGAGGTCAACTTGATAATCTTTACATAATCCTTGAATTCTTGCTGCTGTATTTAAAACATCTCCCGTATAAAAGATCTCCTTTTTCATGGCACCAATTTGTCCTGTGGTTACTGCTCCAGAGTGAATTCCTGCTTTGAAGTCAGGTATTAAATTGTACCTTTTTTGGAAGTAATCTGACCTTCTCTTGATCGATGCTTTCATGCTATAAAAGCATTCGATACAATTATTGTTTTGAAAACCCTGATTGAAATTCCATGTAATCACTATTTCATCTCCAATGTATTGATAAACTTCACCATGGTGTTTAATGATGGCATTGGTCAAACTATTGTAATAGTCTTGTAAAAACTGGAAATAAGTTTTATTTCCTAATTGTTCCGCAATTGTGGTAGAAGACTTCATGTCCAAGAACATAAATATTCTTTCTTCTTCTTTGGGCTGATGGTATTTACCACGAATGATGTTGGTAAATACACGATGTCCAATATTTTCACTAATCCCAGCATAGATCAAGCTCAGAATTAAACTAAATCCAAGAGATATCCCAGTACTAAGGAAACTGGTACTAGCAAGGAATCGTAAAAGCTTTAACCAAATTTCCTTCTCCCAAATTGCCAGTTGAAGTTCTATCGTGGCAGCTATCGGATATAATATAATTACGGCAATAAATAAGACCAGGGTATAGATGAAGAATTTGTATATAATTTTCTTGAAGAAACTTATGCTTTTAAAGTGTTTTTCCAACCAAATAATTTCCATTGCACCAATGAATATGCCAACCATAGCAGAAGCAAAACTTGCAAATAGAAATACTGGAATACTCAGGTCAATTTGCGTGTCTGGGTCTGGATTGACATTGCCTGTAGCTAAGGTTTCTATTACCAAATTATACCAGCTCATTATTAACCAGATCAATCCAAAAGGAAGTATGCGAAATAAATTGCGTTTGGTTTTAGGATTCATCATTGGTTATGAATGAGTGAAACGTTTACTTTCTTTTGAATAGTTCGATTTTTTTCAATTTCCCCTTTAATTCAAAGTCGCCTAAACTTTGAAAGTTAGCTTGTAATTCTGAAGGCATATTTTCTATCGCACTTTTAGAGAGAAGCATGTCTTGAGAAAGAGAGTTGCAAAGTCCTTGAATTCTTGCTGTTGTATTTAATACATCACCTGTAAAAGTGATGTCCTTTTTGATTCTTCCTATTTCTCCTGTTGCTACTCTTCCACAGTGAATACCAGCTTTAAAAGATGGAAACTCCCCATATTTCATTTGATAATAGTCGGATCTGGAAGTAAGCTTATTTTTCATTGCATCGAAACATCGCAAGCAATTCTCAATGGTTTTACCCGCTTCTAATTTCCAACTAACAACTACTTCATCTCCTACATATTGATATATAATTCCATTGCTTTCCAGTATGGGGTCAGATAAATCATCATAATAATCTCGTAACAAATCAAAGTATTTGACATGTCCTAAGTTTTCAGCAATAGTAGTAGAGGACTTCATGTCTAAAAACATGAATGCCCTTTTTTCTTCCCTAGATTTTTGATATTTCCCCGTGAAAAAATTCTTGACAACTTCTACACCTAAATAATCGGTAAACTCAGCATACAATAAGGAGATTATAATTAAGCAACATATGTAAATCTCGATGGACCAGAAAGCCCAATTGAAGAAGAAATTACCTATACTTTCCCATAATTTGCCATTTGTGATTCCAACATTCAGATCAATCATGTTATTAACCATCGAAGTGATTAAAAGGAAGGAGATCATGGAAAAGAGGTAAATGGAAGTCTTCAATAGGATTTTAACTAAGAAGCGTCTTTTCTTGAATAGCTTGGATAAATAGGATATCTCAATCCATCCCATGCTTAATCCAAAAATCAAAGATGCAATTGCAGTAACCAATAAATTTCTGCTAAAGCTATAATGATTGGTAGTAGATGGATAAAATGAACTTTCCCCAAGAATGCCTTTTTCAATCAGGGTATAAAGCAGGCTAAAGAGCATCGAAATAATACCAAATGGAATTATTTTTTGTAGGCTTCTTTTTTGTTTGGCATTCATTGGAATTACAACTCTTTCAACGAATATACAAATTCGAAACTGTCTCCAATTTAAATGTTGAATTCAATGTATGTAATTGATAAGTTAGATTAATCTAACTTTGTATATTTGCACTGCCTAAGAAAAGTCCTGCATGGATCTAAAAAAATTACAGACTTTATTATTATTCACTTTTGTTTCCTTTGTTTTGATTGCGCAATCCGGATCCATTAAAGGTTTGGTTGTGAATAGCAAAGGTGATCCTGTACCTTTTGCCAATGTTTTTATAGACCAATCAAAATTAGGAACATCTACTAATGAGCATGGTGAATTTGAGATAAAGGAAGTACCAATTGGCAAACAATTGGTCATTGCTCAATTCATTGGCTTTGAAAGGCAGGTCAAAGAGATTCAAATAAGTTCTACAGGTACGTTTAACTTAAACTTTGAACTTCAGGAAGGCAGTACTTTGTTGGATGAAGTTGTCGTTACTGGAAGTTTGAAGAAAATGTCTAAATCGGATAGTCCTGTTCCTGTAGAAGTTTATTCCGCAAAATTTTTAGAGAATAATAAAAGTCCTTCCATCTTTGAGTCTTTACAGAATGTGAATGGCGTTCGTCCACAATTGAACTGCAATGTTTGTAATACCGGAGATATTCACATCAATGGTTTAGAAGGACCTTATACCATGGTATTGATTGATGGCATGCCGATAGTGAGTGGATTATCTACTGTTTATGGTTTAACTGGCATTCCTTCTTCTTTGATCGAAAGGGTGGAAGTAGTTAAAGGACCAGCTTCTACCTTATATGGATCTGAAGCAGTTGGTGGATTAATAAATATCATTACCAAAAGGCCAAATAATTCCCCTTTGTTGACAGCAGATGTTTACAGTTCTACTTGGGGGGAAGTGAATGCAGATCTTGGTGCCAAGTATAAAATCAACGATAGAATAAGCGCATTGATTGGGGTAAATTACTTCAATTACAATACGCCCATTGATAATAATCAAGACAATTTTACAGACCTTACTTTACAAGATAGAATATCAATTTTCAATAAATTTTCTATGGATAGAGAAGAGGGTAGAGAATTTAATGTAGGTATGCGCTATGTTTATGAAGACCGTTGGGGTGGTGAAATGCAGTGGAATCCGGAGTTTAGAGGAGGGGATTCCGTTTATGGTGAAAGCATCTATACAAGCCGTTGGGAATTATTTGGCAACTATCACTTGCCGATAAGTGGTGAGAAGTTAAATCTGCAATTCAGCGCAAATGGTCATGATCAAAATTCCGTTTATGGCACCGATGTTTACATAGCCGATCAAAGGATTGGTTTTGGGCAATTGAGTTGGAATAAGTCAATTTTTGAGGGTCATGATTTTCTATTCGGCGCAGCTTATCGATATATCTATTATGATGATAATACTGGAGCAACATTTAAACAAGATAGTAGTGGCAATAATCCATCTCGAACCCATCTGCCCGGAATTTTTGTTCAAGATGAGATAACACTCAATGAGTACAATACACTTCTATTGGGCATGCGATATGACCACAATAATGTCCATGGTAATATATACTCTCCGAGAATTAATTATAAATGGAATTCTAAGAACGAGAGAACCATACTTAGGTTGAGTGCTGGAAACGGATTTAGGGTTGCCAATGTATTTACTGAAGATCACGCAGCGCTTACAGGTGCTAGGGATGTTGTCTTTGAGGACGAATTGAAAGCAGAAGAATCTGTGAATGTTAATTTGAATGCCGTTCAGAAGTTTTATACCAAAAATGAAACTTATATCGGATTGGATTTTACTGCATTTTATACCTCTTTTTCCAATCGAATTGTCCCGGATTATGAGAGTAATCCAAACCAAATTATCTATTCCAATCTAGATGGTACAGCTGTTTCCCAAGGAGTCTCATTGAATATAGATATAGTATTTAAAAACGGACTTAAGTTATTGGGAGGAATAACCGCTATGGATGTTACTTTGGAAGAGAATGGGCAAAGGCTAAGGCAATTATTGACAGAAAGTTATTCCGGTGTTTGGAACATAGAATATACTATTCTTCCATGGGATTTAAGAATTAATTATACTGGAAATATATATGGTCCTATGCGACTACCATTATTGGGACCAATGGATCAAAGGGATTCACATTCCCCTTGGTGGAGTATTCAAAATATCCAATTCGGCAAAAGGATAAATAACAATTGGGAAGTTTATGGTGGAATCAAGAATATTTTAAATTTTACACCCCCAAGAAATAGTATAGCTAGATCGTTTGATCCCTTCGATAAACAAGTACAAACAGATACAGAAGGCAATGTGTTATCTACAACGAATAATCCAAGTGCATTAAGCTTTGATCCAACCTATGTTTATGCTCCAAACCAAGGAGTAAGAGGATTTATTGGTGTTAAATATACCTTACATTAATGCTAAAGTCTATCCTTTCTTTGTTGTTCGGTTTGCTTTGTTTTGGCGGTTTTACTCAAATCAATTGGAAGAGTACTGAAAGCATAGAACAGGAATTCCAAAATCGACCAAAATATATAATGGTTTATATCCATACAGACTGGTGTAAGATTTGCAAAATGCAGGAAAATACTGTTTTTGCAGATGACAGTTTATCCCAAATGATTAACGATAGATTTTACCCTTTAGAGCTAGATGCGGAAACCAAAACCCCTGTGATTTTTTTTGGCAGGAGTTATGCTGCAGCTACTAATAACTCCCATCATGAGATGGCTAGATATTTTGGAAGTATAGATGGACAATTAAGTTTTCCGACAACCCTAATATTAGATTCTAGATTTCAAGTGGTATTCAGAAAGAGTGGTTTACTTAGTAAGGAAGGTTGGTTTGAGCTATTCAGAGAATTGTAGTTTGTTGCTATATAGCAAATTTGATACTATAACTTAAGCCTTGCTCTCTTTCAGATTTCATATCTATTTTGGCCTCAATTTGTTGCGCTAAGACTTGGATTAATTTCATTCCCATATTTCCTTCTTTATTTGACTCATTATTCAATCCTTGGCCATTATCTGATATGTAAATTGATACTTCATTGACATTTTTCTGAATAAGAAGAAGAAATTGGGGATTCTCATTCGACTCAAATCCGTGTTTAAAGACATTGGTAATTATTTCATTCAATATCAATCCACAAGGCACCAAGAGATCTATATTTAATTTAAAATCATCAATTTCTATTTTCTTTTCGTATTGAATGTTGTGGTTTGAGTAAGTTGAAGATATGTTGGCTATTAATTCTTCTATATAGTCTCTTACGTTTAGGTCTCCGCTTGTATCCGTTAGGTATAGTTTTTCATGCACTAGGGAAATTGCATCAATTCTGCGTTGAGAATTCTGAATCACCTTATTTAATTCCTCATTATCCAATTCGGAGGATTGAATGGACAATAGGCTAGAAACAATTTGTAAGTTATTTTTGATTCTATGGTGAATCTCTTTGAGCATAAGCTCTTTGATTTCAGCCTCTTTTCTTTTATTGATCTCAACGGACACCACCATGAAATAATCTAGATCACCATCTTCCTTAAATATTGGGGAAACGGTTGATTCAAACCACAATTTCTTTTTTGAAGCACTGTACAAATAGCCTTCATGAATAGAAGTCTTCCCTGTGTTTTTAACTTGATCCAATGTTGAACGCATGCTATCACTAAAATGCTTTGGATAAAATTCTAAGGGAAATTGTTTGCCATAATAGAAGTTGATATCTTCAATCTCCAATGCACAAATCCCTGCATTACTCATATATACCAGGTTATAATTTGGATCTATCACTTTTGTGCAAACAGGAGAGTTTTCTAACCAAGCTTGGCTGCTTTTTTGAAAATCATCTAATACTTGATTTCCTGTCTTAGGTGCGCTAAGATCAATCATTTTGGTGGTTCTTAGGAGTAGCTAATTTAAAGAATATTTAGGTATAGCCCTAAAACAAAGAAGCAGAGTATGTCAAATACTCTGCTTCATGCTTAACCAAAGAAACTAGAAACTCTTAAGGCAATAGTACTTTATCTATTGCGTGAATTACACCATTGGTGCCTTGAACATCTGTAATGATAATGTTTACAGTTTGTGTCATTGTTTTTAATTGTGCTCCATTGCTTAAATCAATGGTTACATTACCGCTTCCTAGCATACCAATAGAAGCCCCATCTAATGGTCCCAATTCACTCGACTGTACATTACCCATTGCATATACATGATATTTAAGCACAGCATCTAAGGTGCTAGCAGGAATATCTGCTATATTATTCCAACTGCTTTGCGTAGCCAATAAATCAATAAATGCCTGATTGGTTGGAGCAAATACTGTGATTCCCTGCGTATTTTTTACCGTATTTACTAATCCAGCGGTTGAAAGAGCAACAACTAAACTATCGAATCGCTCATCATTTATTGCCAATTCAGTCACATCTTTATTCGTTATGATGTCATCAATAATGTGAATTACTCCATTAGAAGCATCGACATTCGCAGTAGTTACCTTCGCTTTGTTATTGATCATTACACCTTGTTTGGTATTTACTTTAATAGATGTTGCATCCATATCCGGAGATTCTGTGTTTAAAGTTGATGCATACATATTATCCATTAAGTCGCCAGATTTAACTTTTGAATTTAGTACATGATATAACAATATGTTGGTCAATGCAGTATTGTCTAAATCAGCAATACTATTTACACCTGGTGTTGCAGCTATAAAAGAAGCAAATGCTGCATTTGTTGGAGCAAATACGGTAAATGTACCTGGGTTTTGGAAGGTGCTTACCAATCCTACCTTGCTTAAAGCTACCACTAAACTATCTGTCTCCCCATTGGCTATTGCAATATCTGCAATGGTTTGTGCCGGTGGTGTAGGAGTCGGAATTACCGGAGCAGGTGTTGGATTTGCATCATCTGAATCATCATCAGAACATGCGTTAAAGGTTGAAGAAATAAAAATACTTGCGAGTATTAGCGTTAATAATTTGAACTTTTTCATAATAATTGTTTTGCATGAAACAGCAAGGTTTTTGTTTTGTTTAACAAAATACAATAAAAGTTAAACAAAAATTATTACGATAAGATAATCAGCTAATTATAATTGAAGAAAAAATTAAAATCTAAGAATTCAAAATCTCATGACCTTCTAAGTTGCTAATCCCCCAATTCTCAATTTCTTCTTTGGACCATAAATCAGGGAAGAAAATTCTCTTTTGATATTTTGGGTGCATATACTTTTGCCATTCGCTTCCTCCAGTAGCTTCTGCAGGTTTATCACCACTATTTAAGTATTTGCCTGCGGCATTGTAATGAGCCATTACCCATAAGACATTTACAGTATGGTCGTAATGACGCATGGCATTTCTCAATTGAAGATCTTGTTGATCTTCCTTGGGTAAGGATTTAAACTTGGAATATAAATTCAAGGTATTGTAGGTCTTCATGAAAACTATAAAATCATCCATATACCGCTCTTCAAAAAAGGTCAATAAGGTTGATTTTTTTCCAGTTTCATAATCTTTTCCAGCTGCTTGCCAATACAAGTGGTCATAAGCATGACTAAATGGTGTATCTCGATCTATGGTTGCTCGAAATCTATTGTCAATCAGGTTGATAAGTTCCGTTGATGCAAACTCTATCTTGCGGTATTGAGCACTTTGGAATCCACTGGCAGGTGTTAAAGTATCTCTAAATTTCATGTATTGGGCTACTTCCATGCCATCGCCCATAATTTCAAATGAAGAGGATAACATGTCAAAGTATCGACTAATTCGATCTAATCTTTCTGCAAAAAAAGAAGTAGTTAGATTGGGGTGAAATGCAACTTGTTCAATTTCCCACAAGATCATTTTAAAAAGCAATTCGTTGATTTGATGATAAATGATAAATACCATTTCATCTGGAAGCGTTGTTCTTTGGGTTTGAAGATTTAATAAAGCATCCGTTTGTATGTAATCCCAATAAGTCATGGGTTTAGAATACAATAAACCTTTAAGGTGGGTGTCTACATCCTGACCAATTTGATCGTACTTCTCTTTTAATGCATTCAGTATCTCTTCTCTATCTTTTTCCATGATTTAATCTTTATATATGCTGTGGATGAGCTCATCCACTTTGTCCTCTTCAAACATTTTCTGAATGTCGTGATTGGCCATTATCTCTTTCATTTCTTTATCCTGTTTTTTGCCATCTGCCCATGCTTTAGAATATGGAATGTGACTAAAGGATACTTGAGAATATAATGGGATGTATTTTTCAGGGTATAATTGTTCGATTCTTCTTTCAAACTTCTTTTGCAACAAAAATTGAGGGTCTGCCACATAATCGCGCATCACATGATAGTTATGTAGAGACAAATCTTGTACACCATCTCCTTCCGGTTTTCTTAGCACTTGATATTCTTCGAATACCTTTTCCCAATCTTCTTGGTGTTTTTGCATTAAATCCCACATTACACTACAATCTTCAAATCCTGAATTCATTCCTTGACCATAAAAAGGAACGGTAGCATGTGCAGCATCGCCCATTAAAGCGAATTTGCCAGCAGTCCATGGGTAACAGCGAATAATTGCCAAAGAAGATAAAGGATGATCTTCCCAAGCGTCAGCGACATTGGGCATTAAGGCATAGAAATCCGGAAACGTAGTTTTAAAAAACTGATCCACATCTTCCTTGGAATTCAATTTGTCGAATGCTTGTTCATGATTATCATGCGGCATAAACAAGGTGCAGGTGAATGAACCATCTTCATTGGGTAAAGCAATCAGCATAAATCGGCCTCTAGGCCATATGTGTAAAGTGTTTACTTCCAATTTATATGTACCATCTTCATTGGCAGGAAGTAAAAGTTCTCTGTAGCCATCTTCGATGTATTTTTGGCTATAGTCAAATCGATCTAACCTTTGCATGGCCTTGGTTCTGACTGCCGAAAAGGCACCATCGCTAGCAAAAACAATATCAGATTTAAGCTGTGATTTTTCTCCACTTACTGTGTTTTCCAGATAAACTATACCTTCATTCAAATCGGCATCTATGCATTTTTCATTGAATCGAATTGTTGCGTTGCCATACTTCTCTGCGATATCCATCATTTTACAATTGATACCTGCTCTTGACACAGAATAAATGGCTTGTCCATCTTGGCCATACGGCTGGTAGGTCAAATTGCCTTCCATATCATGCATGGTTCTCCCATGCATCGGTATTGCAATGGATTCGATTTCTTTTTCTACACCAACTGTTTTAAAGGCTTTCCATCCTCTTACAGAAAGGGCTAAATTGATAGATTTTCCAGCGGATATATCCGTCTTGCGCAAATCCTTTCTTCGTTCTACAATGGTTACTTTATATCCTGCTTTGGATAAATATACTGCCCATAATGATCCTACCAATCCTGCTCCAACAATCGTTGCCGTTTTCATAATTTATCTTGCTTCTATTTTGAAATTCGAATGTACGTTAATTCTATTTTTTTAAGAAATGAATACAAAGTATCTAAAGCTTTGTTTCAATTTATATTTGTAAAGTAATTACTCACAAATAAAACAAATGAAGAATATTCTTGATGATGATTTGTTGTTGAAGTCCATTTTCGAGAGTTCTGTGGATGGCATCATCATCATTAATCGAAGTGGAATTATTGAGAGTATAAATCCTGCTGCTTGTAAACAGTTTGGATATTTATCCAATGAAGTAATAGGTAAGAATATCAGTATGCTGATGCCAAGTCCTGATCGGGAAAAACATGACACTTATTTATCCAAATACCACGAAAGTGGTAAAAAGAATATCATTGGCATAGGCAGAGAAGTAGAAGGACTGCGAAAGGATGGAACTACCTTTCCTTTTAAGCTAAGTGTTAGTGAGATTATATATCAAGATTCAAGTATATATACTGGATTTATTCACGATATCAGTGACCAAAAACAAGCAGAAAATAAGTTGCTAGAGTTAACGAAAGAACTGGAACAGAAAGTAAGGGAAAGAACAGAAGATTTGGCGAAAGCGATTGAAGATGTTCAGGCAGTAAATACCAATTTGAAACAGGAAGTAAGGCGCAGAAAACAAGCAGAAGAAGATGCACAGAAAGCCTTATTGAAAGAGTTGGAATTGGGAGAATTGAAATCGCGATTTGTGTCCATGGCATCTCATGAATTCAGGACTCCTTTAACGGGAATTCTATCTTCCATTTCGCTAATTGCCAAATACAATACCCAGGAACAAGAAGAAAAGAAATTGAAACATGTTAATCGGATTCGTACTTCCGTACAAAGTCTTACAAACATCCTCAATGACTTTCTTTCTTTGGATAAATTACAAGCAGGTAAGATTGAATGCAATCCTGGACTATTTAATCTACAATGGTTTTTGGATGATTTAATGGAGGAATTGGAGCAGGTGAAGAAAGCAAATCAGGAATTGATACTAGAATTGAATGGGGACTATAAAGGAGACTTCTATTCAGATAGAAATATATTAAAGAACATCTTGTTAAACCTCCTATCTAATGCAATTAAGTATTCTGAGGAAGGGAAAAAGATATATCTCAAAGTTGACGTAAATAAGGAAGAGATTAAGGCTGATATTATTGATCAGGGTATTGGTATTCCAGAGCTTGAGCAAGAAAAATTATTTGAACGATTTTTTAGGGCTAAAAATGCTTTAAATATTCAAGGCACCGGTCTTGGTTTAAATATTGTCAAATCGTATGTAGAATTATTGGGAGGTTCTATTAGATTTGTTAGTGAGGAAAATATAGGCAGTACGTTCAGCATAAAAATCCCAAAGTTTGAATCTTAGTTTTCATGAAAAAGAAAATACTTTTTATAGAAGATGATGAAATAATCCGTGAGAATACCGCGGAAATTTTGGAAATGGCCAATTATGAAGTGTTGGTCGCCGATAATGGAAAGCTTGGTATTGATCGAGCCAAGAAAGAGAAGGTAGACCTGATTATTTGTGATATCATGATGCCGGAAATGGATGGTTATGCTGTCCTATATATGCTTGGCAAAGATCCGGAGACATCTACTATACCCTTTATTTTCTTGTCCGCTAAGTCTGAAAAAAGTGAAGTGAGAAAAGGAATGGCCTTAGGCGCAGATGACTATATCACGAAACCTTTTGAAGAGATGGAATTGTTGGAGGCTATAGAAGGTCGGTTCAAGAGAAATGAATCTCTGAAAAGGAATTTTACCAAAAACGTCGATGGCCATAATCAGTTTATTGAAGCTGCAAGAGGATTAATGGGATTGGAAGACCTTATTGTGGATAATCAGATTAAAAAAGTAAAAAAGAAAGAAAGCATCTATTTTGAAGGTGAATTTCCAAATGCACTTTTTTTTCTTAGCAAGGGAAAAGTAAAAACATATAGAGTACATGAAGATGTCAAAGAATATATAACTGGGATTGTTGGAGAAGGAGAGTATTTCGGTTATTTACCGATTATGGAGAGAAGAGCCTACGACGAATGCGCAGTTGCCCTGGAAGATACAGAGCTCTTTAAAATATCAAAGAAGGACTTTATGGACTTGCTAGAAAAGAATAGAGATGTTTCTGCCAAATTCATCAAAATGATTTCTAATAACCTGATTGATCGAGAGAAAAAACTTCTGAGTTTGGCCTATGATTCTGTTAGAAAAAGAACTGCAAATGCTTTAATTGAATTGGGCAAGGATTTGGAAGAAGGAAAAGAGAGCATTGATGTTTTAAGGGCAGATTTGGCAAGCATGGTTGGAACTGCTTCTGAGTCTGTGATCAGAACCCTTTCCGATTTTAAACAGGAGAACTTAATTGAGATGCGGGGCAAAGAGATTGTAATTAAAAATCTAAAAGGCCTTCAATCAATTTGGTAAAAGTGGTTGAGCACCTAATAATTGTCAATTTCTTTTCTAAACCTTTCAATCAGATTTTTCTCTCCAGATGTAACCACACCAAAGGCCCTAGCAACTTTTTCCAATACTGCTACAAACTCCACCTTCATATCGTCAGTTAAATAGTTGCTGCATATTTCTATTTCCTTCATGGCCATTTTATAAGTATCCTCTATGTCTAAGCGATTGTTTTTCTGGAGAATATGGAAGATGATTTCAGAAATATTAAAATCGTAATTATTACTTTTTGATTCTTTCACTACAATGTCATGTAATTTATTTCTCTCTTCGAAATTGATTTGTCCATCTGCCTTTGCAACAGCAAAAGCCAATTCACCAAGTGCGTAGTATAATCTTTCTATTCCTTCCATTTTTAAATATTAGTATGCATAATCAACATTGGTATTTCGGTGTGCATTGCAATTTTCTTGCTAATACTTCGATGAAATAACTCATGAAATAAGTTTCCTTTGGTGCTAACCATTGCGATTAGGTCAGGATTATTTTTTTCGATATAAGTCTCAATAGCATTTACGGTATTCGTGTTTATATCAATATTTAAATCGTGTTTTAAGTCAACTAAATGCAAGTCGAGATCATATTTAATAAATGTGCTATGCACATCGAGGTCTTCGGGAGATTTTGCCACATAAAGCGCATGAACTTTACTATCATGTTTCTTGGCCAAATTGGTTAATGGACTAATATCTAAACCATCGGATTGTAGTTCAACATCTGTAGTAAACAATATCTTCTCAGGATGCTTATACTCGGCATGTTCAGGAACAATTATCATGGGGCAATCTACCTTTTTAATCATTGTTGAAGCAATGCTTCCAACCAATACTTCTGCCAATCCGCTTGATCCTTTGGTTCCCATTACCAAAATATCGATTTGATTTTTTTCGATAAAGGAATTTGCAATATCTACAATGGCACCAATTTCAAAATAGGATTCTATTTTTCCCTTTAATAGAGTGAAGGTTGAATCTATACGACTTTTCTCTTCTTTAAATTGTTCTTCAGCATTGTTATGACTCAAATCATTATAACTGAAATTTACTTCTTGAGAGGCATTTGGAATGTAGAAAGCATGAAGCAGTAAAAAGGTTGTATCCTCGCTATCGAACATCGTGATAGCGTAATCTGCAGCATTCTTTGCATTCTCTGAGAAGTCTGTTGGTATCAATATCTTTTTCATTTTCTTATTTGTTGAATGTTGAGACCCCACAAGCTTTATAGATGGGACACCAATTGATTAAGCCGGTTATTAAAAAAACAAATCCCAATAACCCCCACCAACTTTGGTAATAATATCCAAGAACAAATGCGATAATGGCTAAAATATATCGAACGAATTTATCTGCTCTACCTACGTTTAGTTTCATAATAATTAACATTAATATTCATTTGTAAATTTTCTAAATCGAGCTCTTAAAAAGGATGATTCGAATCAATTTGCAAACTGACTATAATCACTATGTTTAATTGAAAGCAACAGATGAAAAACAATTGTAATATTCAGTAAACAAGGTATATATGATAAATAGATAATTCTTGTTCAACTGACAATTCTCATATTTTTTGTCTGGACGACCACTTAATTTTGATGGCTAAGAAATTTCTTACATCGAATTGAGAACTAGGATTAAAAAAATACTTTGCCCTATAGATTTCAGTGATGCGGCAATCAAAGCCATATCATTTTCAGCTGAACTAGCAAAAGCCATGGATGCTTCAATGACCATATGGAATATTCAAGAAATCCCAATTATTGAAGGAATGTCCTTTAATAAATTATTAAAGGATAAAAGCCCAAAAGAAGAAAGGGAGCTAAATGCCATCATGAATGAATGGAGTGAAGAAATCAAAGAAGAATATCAAATTGAATGTATTCCTTCATATACCCCAAATATTAATAGTTTAGACGAAACACTTTCCCATTATATCGATGGTCAAAATTTTGATTTAATAGTAGTTGGAACAAACGGTGTAGGAGATAATCACCGCTTCTTTTTTGAGCATTCTAGTTACAATATTTTAAATAGAACAAAATGCCCAATATTGTTCGTTCCTGATACTTCCAATTAGGTATGCAATTTTATAGCACTAATTTTTAACTGCCTCTGCAATTAGATCTCTGATAAACTGTTTTAGCAATTCTACCTGGTCTTTTCCCAGACTTTCACCATATTTTCCAGCTTTATTAGCAGTAAGCATAAATAAAACTGCTACTGGAAAGGCCCACAAAGTAGGGGAGTATTCATCAAGCATCCATTTGGATACACCAATTGAGGAAACGAAGAACCCAATAATCCCCAAAGAGAAATAGATAAAGACAAAAAGTGTCCAAACCTTTGGTCTAGGACCAATTAAACCTGCAATAATACTTTGACCTTTATTTTCATCATCCTCTTCGATCCTGAAGTTTAGTTGGGGCGACCAGTAATGAATTTCATTGTCATGAATGTCTAGTATGATGTGATTGTCAATTACTTTCCCTTTTATTTTATTCTGTTGTTTAAGCTTCATTTTCGCCTTTTCCAGTAAATCTTCTTTTGGGTGATTTACATTCAGCTTAAATCTGGGTCGAATATGTGTAATTGAATGATCCATTTGGATCTAAAGATAAAGTAAAAATTGCCGATTTACCCTCAATTTCATTTAGGACTTTTAACTTTTCTCAATTAGGTTCAACCCTTTAAAGGCTTAACTTTGTCGACTAAATAAAGAGGTATGAAAATCAATAATGAAGTAATAGAGTTTCCAATTGTTGGGAAATTGAGTTTCTTCAAAGTGATTGAGATCTTGAAGGAGCTTAAGAAAAGTGAGGATGAAAATCTTAAAACTTATGCAAAAACATTATTGAATGAAATAGAATCTGTCCCAGAATTTATTGATGGTACAGAGGATTTTTCGCTCATTGAGAAGCATAGAGAGTTGATAGACAAAATGATGCGTTTCCTGTTTCCACCTGCATTAAGTTCGAATGAGATCAAAGGTGCTGCGCCTCCTTTTGACATGAATTTCTTTTATACCTCGGAAAGGTTGAAGAACATCTTTGATGCTGCTGGCAAAGGAACCAATATGGATATTGTTGACTTTAATGTCGACTTGATGTATCAGATGGGCTGTGCAACTATATTGCAAGGACATTATCAATATGAAGTAAATCTTAGCGTTCCAATTATCGTAGAGCTAGCAGATAAATCTGGAGAAATTAGATATTACCGCAGTGCATTCAATGCGGATCTAATGGAGATATCACCAACTGAAAATTCGAAGGAGGTGACTTATGAAGATTATCTGGAATTGATGGACAACTTCCATGATATAGATTTATGGAAAGAAAAGATACCACCTAACAGTTGGGTTGTTAGAGGTTTGGGTATAGTCAACTTGATGGATATTACGATCGACCAATCCATCAATTTAATGACTTCAAACTTATTGGAAGGAAGTAATGATTCTTTCGAGAAAGTGTTGGAAAACATTAGAAGTTTGTTGCGAATAGAAGAATTAGATATTGCATTTATTCGAGCTGATCACAATACCTTGTTTTCTGTAAAGAAGAATAAGAACTGGAACATCATGATGAATGGTGTAGAGGAGATCAGTTTTAAAGAAGGTTTTTGTAAAGGTGCTAAAGAGTGCATGTTTGAAAATCACGAGGCCTTTTTACTTTCTACTACGGCTGGTTATATCCAACATGCGGATACCTTATTGGCTAGACAACTCAAGGAACAAAAATTGAAAAGCTATTTAATTACACCATTAGAGTATAATGGCGTATTATATGGATTCCTAGAATTGGCTTCAAAGAAAGAAAGAGCATTGAATGGATCAATAATTGAAAAATTAAAATTGATTACTCCAATTCTTTCGATGGCAGCAAGTAGATTTTCGGAGGAGAATAGAAACAAAATAGAAGCGATCATTCAAGAAGAGTGTACTTCTATACATCCATCTGTGAAATGGAGATTTGAGAGAGCTGCTAGTGAATATTTGGAAGCGGAAGAAAGTGGACAAAAAGCTTTTTTCAAAGACTTGGTATTCCCAGAGGTATATCCACTTTATGGACAAATAGATATTCGCAGTTCTTCTGCTTTGAGAAACGAAGCGGTGAAGCAAGATTTTAGCAATCAACTTTTAGCGGTTAAAAAGATCATTGAGGCTGCATTGAGTATTGACGATCTTCCGGTATATGATGAATTGATATTCCGTTTGGAAGAATTTCTTGAAGAATTTAAAGGGGAGCTAGTTGAAGGTAGTGAACAAAGAGCGCTTGGATTTTTAAATACGGAGGTTTATCCTGTTTTTGATCATTTAAGGGCTACACACAGCAGTTTGCGTAAAAAAATAGATCAGTACAAAGAGTCTTTGAATTCTGAGACGAAAATGATTTATGCGAAAAGGAAGGATTTTGACGAGAGTGTAAATCAACTGAATGCTTTGATGGCTGAATTGATTGATGAAAAGCAAGTGCATGCACAAAAGATGTTCCCACATTATTTTGAGCGATACAAGACGGATGGTTTAGAGTTCAATTCTTATATCGGCCAATCAATAACAGAAAAGAGAGAATTTAACCTAATATACCTCAACAACCTTCACCTTTGGCAATTGAGGAGTATATGTGAAATAGAACAGGCGTTATACAAGCAAAGAGAATCCTTGCCGGTTCGCCTTGAAGTAGCATCTTTAATCCTAGTTCATAATACACCATTGTCGATTCATTTTCGAATAGATGAAAAAAGGTTTGATGTTGAAGGTGCTTATAATGCCAGATATGAGATAATCAAAAAGCGGGTCGATAAGGCTAAAATTAAAGGCACCGAAGAAAGAGTTACTGGATCTGGTAAAATAGCCATTGTTTATTCTAGTAAGCAAGATGCAAACGATTACTTAAAGCACATTAAGTATTTAGAGGCAAGAGGGTATCTCGTCAAAAATTCTACTGAGGATGTTGAACTTCAAGACCTTCAAGGCGTTACTGGATTGAGAGCACTTCGGGTATCCATTAATTTTGAAGAGACAAAAGCTTCGGAGGTGAATATTGATGAATTGGTTAAGAATTTAAACCCCTAATTGAAATCCTTAAGGCAATAGCATTACTTTAGTCGCCGTGAATGGTGATCTTGAAAGTCGACTAAAAACTGCGGTTGTGGTTCTAAACTATAATGGTTTGGAATTACTCAAGAATTTACTTCCAAAGACCATAGCGTTTACCCTTCCTAATGAAGAAACCCAAGTAATTGTTGCAGACAATGCATCAACTGATCAATCCGTAGAATGGTTGCAACAGAATCATCCTAACATCCCATTAATTCAACTGGATGAAAATCATGGCTTTGCTGGTGGTTATAATAAAGCCTTGGAACAGATTGATTCGGAGTATTATGTCCTTTTAAGTTCGGATGTTGAAGTAAGTGAAAATTGGTTGCCTCCTCTCATAGAAGGATTAAAACAAAGAGAGGAACTTGGTGCTTGCCAACCAAAAGTTAAGTCTTATTACCAGAGGGAGCAATTTGAATATGCAGGAGCATGTGGTGGATTTATAGACTGGATGGGTTATCCATTTTGTCGTGGTAGAATCTTTTCTAATATTGAAGAAGATATGGGCCAATATGAAGAACCGATGGATATTTTTTGGGCTTCAGGATGTTGCTTTGCCATTAAATCTAAAGTTTGGCGAGAATTGGGAGGCTTAGATGCAGATTTCTTTGCACACATGGAAGAAATTGATCTTTGTTGGAGAATTCAAGGGATTGGATACAAAATAGGTGTATTTCCCAATTCAGTTGTCTATCATATGGGAGGTGAAACCTTGAGTTACAATAGCCCACGTAAATTGTACCTCAATAGCAGAAACAACTATGCGATGTTGTTTAAAAACTGGCATTCAATTCAATTGATATTAAAGTTGCCTATTAAGATAATTATTGATCTCTTTGCAGCCTTTTATTTACTTTTCGATAGAGGACCTAAAGCCTCAGGAGCAGTACTTAAAGGACAAATGCATTTTTTATTGCGACTTTCGCATTGGTACAAGATAAGATTGAATACAAAGAGGTCAGATATAAAGCCTAAGGGTCTGTATAATAGAAGTATAATTGTCAGTAATTTTCTTCTGAGAAGGAACTCTTTTAGCAATCTTAAAAAAGAACAATTTAGTTAATCAACTTCTGAATGAACAAGGATAACTTACTTAGTCAAACACTAATTGATGAATTAGAAAATATCATTCAGAAGAATATTTCCAAAGAAATTGTTCCAGGGAAAGATTTAATTCCTGCTTCGGCTCCTACCTTAAGTAGTCAAGATATATTTGAAGGGATAAGCTCTTTGCTCAATGGTTGGTTAACGGAAGGGGAGTATTGTAAGAGATTCGAGAAAAAGTTAAAGAACTACTTTGGTTCGCATGCTGCATTGCTTACCAATTCTGGATCTTCTGCAAACTTATTGTCTATTTCTGCACTCTGTTCACCAGCTTTACGAGAAAGAGCTTTGAAAAAAGGAGATGAAATATTAACAATAGCAGCTGGATTTCCAACAACCATCAATCCAATCGTTCAAAATGGCTTGATTCCAGTATTTATGGATATTGATCCCACAACCTACAACATACAGATTGAAGATATTGAGTCTGCAATTAGTGATAAAACCAAAGCCATCATAATTGCACATTCCTTAGGAAACCCATTCAATTTAGAGGTGATTTGTGAAGCGGCCAAAAAGCACAACCTATGGATGATAGAAGATAACTGTGATGCCTTTGGAGCAGAATATAAATCGAAGAAGACCGGTAGTTTTGGTGACTTGTCTACCTTATCTTTTTTTCCAGCGCATCAAATTACCACTGGAGAAGGTGGAGCAATAATTATCAATAATCCCAAACTAAAGAAGATCGTAACAAGCTTTAGAAATTGGGGAAGAGACTGTTGGTGTATCGCAGGAGATGATAATACTTGTGGTAAAAGGTTCGATCACCATATGGGTGATTTACCTCATGGTTATGACCACAAATACGTGTTTAGTCATTTGGGCTATAACCTCAAAATGACAGAATCACAAGCCGCAATTGGTACTAGTCAAGTAGAGCGAATTGACCAGTTTGTGGAGGCAAGGAGAGAAAATCATGCCTATTTATTCGATCGTTTTAAGACCCTCGAAGATTATTTTATTCTCCCAAAAGCAACTGAACATTCGAATCCAAGTTGGTTTGGGTTTATGTTGACTTGTAGAGAAGGAGTAAACCGCCAAGAATTACTTCAAGAATTGGCAAAAAGAAAAGTAGGCACTAGACTATTTTTTGCTGGAAATATCACCAAGCAGCCTGCATATCAAAATGTTGAATACCGTATTCATGGAAGTTTGAGTAATACAGATATGGTGATGAACAACTCTTTTTGGATAGGAGTATGGCCAGGATTATCCAAAGTTCATTTAGACTACGTATTTGAATCTGTCAGAGATTTTGTTCTGGTAAAGCAGGATTAATCCTAACTGTTAAATTTCTTGAACAACAAATCATCAGAATTTACCCATTCGTGAAATTGCTGATTTAGGATTTGCATCTCAGCCTCGAATTCTTTGGTGAATTCTTGATCTGTATTGTAGATTTCATTCATCAATATGGTCAATTGATTGCTAATTTCAAAAGTCTTTGAATAACTAATTATTTGATGTTGGGGTACAAATGAGGTCAGCCATTTTACTTGTGACATTGTATTTGTCATCACAATTCGAATGATGTTTCTCCAATCTTCAATTCTACCGTTTCTATGGTATAATTTGGCAAATTTGGAATAATAGAAATCATAAGGAATCCTATCATTGGGCATCAATTCCATCCATTTATCCAATACGGCATTGGATTGTTCAAAGTCATTATTATTGGTGTAATATTCAGCCAAATCAAAGAAGAGTTGTCTATACATGCTCTTGTAGAAACTCTCATTCATTGAATTCAAAAAGTCTGGATTGTGCATCAATTGAAATTCTTGCATCAATAATTCATTTATAACATCGGAATCAATAAGTGAGTTATTTTCATTGGTTGTCTCTATAGGCAACAATTGATTCACCATACCCTTATTGAGGAAATAATTCTCAAGGCCCATCCCAAACTCAGAGAAACCAGAATTTGAAAAATAAACAGCCTTATCAAAGTTATTCTGATGAAGCAAATCCATCATTACAATATCATTGACCGTATAACTGTTTTTTCGAAGTTCCCAACGAATTTGTTTTACAAATTGAGCATCGTATTCTTCAGCTTTTATATCCTTTAAAGACTCGGCAGATAAATCCACATCTAATTTGAAAAGGGTAGTGGGGAATTCTTTTTTGTTTTTAGTAGAACTGATAAAGTCTAGGAATTTGCCAACTTCAACATGAGATTTTAGTTTATCTGATTGCTTTAATGGGAAAGGAGTATTTACTTCTTTCTCATAAAAAGATCGTGGAATATTCAATTGCAGGGCAGAAGCTTCATTAAGCTTGTATTCTAATCTTCGGTTATACCATTCCAGTCCCAATAAATTATAGTCGATTACCCGTATATCTGTTCTGTAATTCTCGACTTCTTGCATATACCAGATAGGGAAGGTGATGTTGTCTCCAGAAACGATAAGAATACTGTTCTCATCACATTGATCCAAAATTTGTGTGGCAATGTTTTTAGCCATCATATCCTCCGATCTATCGTGATCATCCCAACCTTTGCCTACCATAAGCAAAGGAACTGCTATGAAACACAGTGCGCTGATTGCTATGGCTTTTTGGTTGTTTTCCATCTTAAGTTTTAAAAGATGAAATAGTCCCAACACACCCAATCCAATCCATATACAGAAGGCATAATAAGCACCGAGGAAAATATAATCCCGTTCCCGAATTTCAATATGAATAGGCAATTGATTGATAAAAATGGTGATTGCTACGCCAAAAGCCAGAAAGAATATCGCCGATACAATCAATTCAGATTTACCATATTTATACAAGAAAAAAATGCCAATCAATCCCAATAATAGTGGTAAGAAATAATAATGATTCGAACTTGGGTTATTTTGCATAAAGTCTGGTCTGAGATCTGGACTACCGATCCTTCCAGAATCAATAAAGGATATTCCAGATTGCCAATTACCATGCATTGGATTACCTGTGCCCTTGATGTCATTCTGTCTTCCAACGAAATTCCACATGAAGTATCTAAAATTTAGCCAGCCCAATTGGTAATTGAAAAAGAAAGCAAGGTTTTCACCCATAGTAGGCAATCTTAAGCCTTGTCTTTGTCCATTTACGATAACATTGATATTAGATTCTTTGCCATTGTAATCTATCCATCTTTGGTAACCACTTACATTAGCCTGCTGATTGTTCCACATTCGTGGAAATAACATTAGGGATTCATCCACATAATTCGGAACACTTTTTTTGCCATCATTAACGATAGCATATCTATTGCTTTTCTCTTTATATGCATAAGTAGGTTCCCCATCAATATATTCTTGGTTGCCATCACGAGGTGAATTGAATGACGGCCCTTTGAATAAGGGTAAGTCAGAGAAGCCGAATTGATCGGATTGAATGTAATTCAATAAACTAATGATATCTTCTGCATTATTTGAAGTAGGTGTTTTTGCATCACTTCGCAGCACAGCCATGGTATATGAGGACCATCCTAGACAGTATACCATCAATCCAAAAAACACCAATTCGTAAATCTTTTTCTTCTTTGACCTTGCCCAGTAAATCCCAAACGATAAGAAACTTAAAAACATAAAGATTCCCAATAATGTCCCAGAGTGTTGAGACCAAGCCCATGAATTTATAGCGGTCAATTCCATCCAGATCAAGAACTTTAAGACTCCTTGAACAAACAGTCCATTAAGTATAAAAAATGAGGCTAGAGCGATCGCAAAAGCTGCCGCAATTGTTTTCCAATGCAGTTTGTATTTTTTCAAAGCAATAAACATGGACAGTGGAAACAATATGGCAAGATTTAAGATATGCACTCCAATGGATAGACCCAAAAGAAAAGCCAATAAGATAAACCAACGATATTGACTATTTGGATTCGTTTCTTCATCCCATTTTGTAATCGACCAAAAGGCCAAAGCCATGAATAAAGTCGATAGTGTATATACCTCTGCTTCCGTAGAAGAAACCCAAAAACTGTCACAGAATGCATAGGAAAGACTCCCTATTAATGCGGAGAAAAGGAGAATCCATTTATTTTGATTTTCTGCCAATTGTTCATTTTGCATTATTTTCTTGGCAAACCAGATGATTAAATGAAACAAGAAAAACACAGTTAAGGAACCACATAAAGCAGAAAATATACTCGCCCCAAATGCAATTAGATGTGTAGGAAAAAGCGCGATAAACAGCCTGCTAATTAAGGTGTAAAGAGGTGCGCCAGGGGGATGTGTAGCCTGTAATTTTATACTGCTAGAAATAAACTCTCCGCTGTCCCAAAACATTACGGATTGTTGTGCAGTCAAGACATAGACTATGAATGAAATTGCAAATACTAAAATTGCACCCCACTTTTGATAAAAGTCTAAATCCCGATTAAGCATACGCTCACAATAATAACAATTATGTATGAACGTATGCTAGTATTTTTTAATAGAAATTGCCTTTATCGATTAGAATTGTAATCGATACAATACATCTGGAAAAAATCCAATCTGTTCAATGGAGTTTATCTCATCAGTTACCTCATTGTATCTGCGGACAAATTCATTTCGTCGGTCCAATACATTTTGAAAATCTATGAAGAACTGATGAGAAACTTTCTTCTCACTATTCAATTGAAATCCAAATTTAACATCCCAACGGAAGTAGTCATCATACCGTTGACTATACGCTTGTTCCTCAAACAAAACTTGTCTACCCGCATTGGCTCTGGTTGCTTCTAGGTTAATTGGTGTGAATGGATTTCCTTGGGAGCTTGTAATCTTTGTGTCTAAAGTAAATGCATTTCTTTTCGCTTTACCAACTTTCCACTCTTTTCCTGCTAATAAATTACCAACCAATTGGTTGTTGAATGCAGTACTTCGCTCAATCCCATCACTTCCTTTGTAATTCGATTCGTAAATAGATCCAGTAGCCAATAAATAGTATCCTTTGCTAAAGAATTTTTCAATTGTAAGTTCTATCCCGTAATTGGAAGCTGTTCCCTCATTTACTAGATCTCCTCTCTCATCGAATATAAAATCTGCTCCTTCGTTGATGATGGAATAACTGCTTGAAATCCGCTCAACAGGAATATTAAAGATGTCTTGATAATAGACTTCTGCCTTCAATCTCCAGTCACTTCCAAAACTTCTATCATAACCAAACACATAGTGATTACTTCTCATAAACTCAAGATCATTATTGCTTGCGATTGACTCTCCATTGGCATTAGGCTCTTCTAATAAAAGAATAGGTAGAGGGATCATTTGAGAATGCAATCCATAAGCTAAGCTTAAGCGTTGATTTGGTCTAAATTGCCAACTTATTGCAGTTCTAGGTTCTATTGCCAGGTCTTCAGTGAAATCTAAATACTGTGTATGCAAACCTAATGTCAAGCTAATTTCATCGGTGAATTTGTATTCTCCTTGAGAAAAGGCTTGTGCAAGGAGAAAAGATTCATTTATTTTTCGAACGGTTTGAAAATAATCGGGTATGCCATCTTCATTGGCATCTGGAATGTTTACTCTTCTATCTCGATCTTTATTGGAAGCATCAAGATCAAACATCTCAATGGTAGTTCCACTTCGTAAACTTAATCTGGCATTGTATTTTTTATTCAGTACAGAATTGATGGTATATCTGTTTTCAATGTCTTTTACTTTTACGGCTCTATATTTATTAATGGTTTCTCCAGAAAAGGTTTTGTTGTAATTATCTTGATCATACCTTGTTTGTGTTGTAGAAACACCAACGGATGTTTTTAGATAGGAGGTGGGAGAAATTCTCGATACCAATTTAAGTCCGATTAATCCCAAGCCTGTATTCACAAAAGCATCTTGAGCAGGATTGGCAAATAAATCTTCTTCATCAATTTCATCTCCTAAGAATTCTATGCTACTTATTCCACCCAAACCAAACATGGATAACCTACCTAAAGGAGTTTCTCCTAAATCTGCTTTGAATGATAAGTCCTGATAAAAAGGTGTCGCCGAGGTACCAGTTGCTGCTAAACTTGCTATCCCATATCGGTATGAGGCAAGAAAAGAAGTTCCTTTTTCTTTGTTTAATGGACCTTCTGCCATAAATTCTAAGCCACTAAATGCACTCATTTGTGCAGTGAACTCTGTAGTCTGATTGTTGCCATTTCTCATTTCTATATCGAAAACGGCTGCGTTTGCATTTCCGTACTCAGCTGGGAATGCACCTGTTAGAAAATCAGATGTCTTCAATAAGTTAGTATTTAAAGCACTTACAGGCCCGCCAGTTGTTCCCATGGTGCTAAAATGATTGGTGGTTTGTATGGGGATTCCTTCTATTCGCCAAAGCAGTCCAGTAGGAGAATTTCCGCGCACCACTATATCATTTCTGGAATCATTTGGTGCGCTAACACCAGCAAAACTACTTGCCAATCTGGCTACATCATTTCGTCCTCCGGAAAATCTGGTAACCTCTTCCAAGCTGAATGTTCTAGCGCTAACCTTTGCCAATTCATTATTTGGTAAATCTTTTTTGCCCTTGGCAGTAATTACTACTTCCTCCAATTGCTCCACAGACTCTTCTAACTTTAACTCTAAGACCACTTCTTTTCCGGAAGTAACCAAGACGTTAGGAACAGTTAAACTTTTATAACCAATAAATCGCACAGTTAAATTTTGTCTTCCTACCGCGATATTCTCTAAAGTAAATTCACCATTAATATCGGTCGAAGTCCCTTGTATAGGATCTGAACCCAAAACAATGATTGTCGCTCCAGGTAAGGGATAATTAGCTTGTGCATCCATTACTGTGCCTCTTATAATCTGAGTTTGAGAAAAGAGACAACTGAAGCTGGAGAGTATTAGGATTAAAAGCAAATTCAAGGATAACTTTTTCATGGTTTTTGTTTTTTGTGCAAAAGAAGTTCCCCTATACATTCTGAGTCCTAAAAATCTAAGTGAAACGGAGAATATGAAGATTCAAATGGTATTTATATCAAATCGGCTTTAAAGCTAATTTCAACTGCTTTAAACGCAAAAAGGCTTGGCTTAAACTTTATTTCATGGGATTAATACAGAAAGCATTTAATTTTGACAAAAAGTAAAGAATGCGTTTAAAGGAAAGACATGCTAGATGGATTGGAATACCTGTATTGACGGTTTTTCTTTCTTTTATTTTTTGTCCAGACCCTTTTCCTAGCCTGGCCATAATTCTTAAGTCTGGTGCATTTGTACTAACATTTTGGCAAGGACTCTACAGTATCATTATTTATTTCAGAAAGAGACTTCCTAAAATCAAGCAAACCAAAAAGAGAATAATTTACTCTGTAATAACTGCAGTCGTTTACATCATCGGTGCAGATTTAATGTTGCGTTCATTTTTTACTTATTTCTTTCCAGAATTGATGTGGAGTATTGAGTCCTACCCTATGCATGCATTAAAGAATATATCTATCTCCTTCATGGTAGCCATGGTCTATGAATTGACTTATTTCTACTACAGATGGAATCAAGCCAATTTGGAAACAGAAAAACTAAAAACTGCGCAAACAGCATCACATTTAGAATCTTTAAAAAATCAAATCAGTCCACATTTTCTCTTTAATAGTTTAAATACACTTGCCGCCATTATCCCAGAGGATCAAGTGCAGGCTGTGAGATTTACGGAAAGATTATCAGATGTCTATAGGTATATCCTGCAATACAAAGACAGAGAAGTGGTGAGCTTAAAAACAGAATTGGATTTCATCAAATCCTATTTGTTTCTGTTGAAAATACGGTATCCTCAAAACCTAACAGTAGAATATAATATAGCTGAGCCAGCTTTGAAAAAACACATCGCTCCATTGACTTTGCAAATATTAGTTGAGAATGCAATCAAGCACAATGTGATTTCAAAGACGGATCCATTAACCATTGAAATTTATACCGATAAGGATGCAAACATCATTGTTAGAAATAAACTTCAATTAAAATATATTGCTAAAAATTCAACCAAAACCGGATTGGAAAACATCAAAAAGCGGTATCAATATTTAAGTGAGCAATCTGTTCAAGTAATTAATAATGGTAAGCAGTTTTTAGTCTATATACCATTAATCAATTTTGATGGAGAAATAGAAACAGCATTATGAGGGTATTGATAATTGAAGATGAAGCACCAGCCTTTAGAAGGTTACAAAGGATTCTAGAATCACTTCGCTCGGATATTGAGATTATAGATGTTTTAGATTCAGTAGTGGAGAGTATTAAATGGTTTACTGAAAATGATCCTCCCGATCTTGTTTTTATGGACATTCAACTTGCCGATGGTCTAAGTTTTGAAATTTTCGATTCCGTCGAAATCGAAGTGCCAATTATTTTTACAACAGCATACGATGAATACGCTATCAAAGCATTTAAGGTCAATAGTATAGATTATTTACTTAAACCGATAGATGAAGAATTGTTGCATCAAGGTTTAATCAAGTTTGAAAAGCAAATGAATAAGCCAAGTACTTCTAAAGAATTGAAAGAAATTTTGCATCAAATACAGCCAGAGGTCAAGGAATATAAATCTAGGTTTTTGGTCAAAAGTATGGAGAAGTTAATATCAATTCCCATTGAAACTGTAGCTTACTTTTATACAGAAAATAGCCTCGTTTATCTAATGACCAAATCAGAAAAGAAACATGTCTTTGATAAACCCTTAGATCATATAGAAGCGCAATTGAATCCAAAAGATTTCTTCCGATTGAATAGACAGATATTGGTCCAAATAAACGCCATAAATGCTTCTTACGCTTACGACAAAGGAAAGATAATGGTCGAACTTACCCCCAACTTAGGATTGCCAACGATAGTCAGCAAGGAACGTTCATCGGAATTTAAGAGGTGGTTAGACTTAAACTAAAGACTTAATCTTTTCCATGTCCAATCCAGAAATAATATTTAGGATTAAAATAATAAATACCATAGCTAAGCCTTCTGGCATCATAAATAGGTGAAAACCAACCATACCTATGGAAAGTGGTAAATGCAATAATGCACCCAAGAATCGATACTTTGGAATTAAAAGTAATATCCCACAGAGTAGATGCGCAAAGGCAACTAAACCCATCAAACCACTTTCCCGCATGCCCACTATCATCTCAATTCCAGGATTCATTTCTTCCGGAGGTGGCAATTCAAAAAAGTGTACAAAATAATTTCCTCCAAAGAAGATTAAGGGAATTGCCAATAGAATAGCTGCTATAAGTCTTGCTGTTTTCATTATTCAAAAGATTTAATATCCATTCGAAGATATAAAATGAATGTCTTTAAGCAAACCGAAATTAATGGTCAATTTAGCAAAAGCTTCATGTTCACTTAACTTTTGAATCAATAAAACATGATTATTTTGTAGGTTCATTTAGTTAATTCAATGTGCTATTAAATAGCGACTTAGGTGCTGAAACTAAAAATAAAAAGCTTGAATAATTACATAGATAGAGATATTAGTTGGTTGTCTTTCAACGAGAGAGTATTGCAAGAAGCAGAAAAAGAAAATAACCCGATTATTGAAAGATTAAAGTTCTTGGCAATATATTCTTCTAATCTGGAGGAATTTTATAAGGTTCGTGTAGCAAGACAAAGGAGGTTTGCTTATGCAGAAATCAATAAACCCAATAAATTTGGGTTTCGTCCAACGGAAATATTAAATACCATATACCGAACAGTTGATAAACAGCAACAAAAGTTTGGTAGAATTTATCGCAAATCCATTCTACCTGAGTTAAGTAAACAAGGATACCACATTGTCCAAAGTCCAGAAGATCCTGAAATTATAAGTGCCGCTAAATCGATTTATAAAACCGTAGAACCCTTCATTAATATTGAGAATATCAGTAAAAAGGGTGAGGTATTCTTAAAGAATCAGATGAACTATTTGTTGGTGGTTACTAAAAAGAAGAAAACACCTTATCGGTATCATTTGGTAGAAATTGATCCTGACAGAATAAGGAGATTTCATATTCATCGTGTTGGAGAAGATACTTTTATCTTTTTGGTTGATGATATCATTCGGTTTGGTATACAGCATCAATATCTTGATGAAAAGTTTGTAGAATCCTATGCCCTCAAACTTTCCCGAGATGCTGAATTGTATTTAGAAGATGAACCAATTGAAAAAGATTTAAAGCAGAAAATTCAGGATAGTTTAAAGAAAAGAGAATCAGGAGAACCTTCAAGATTATTATTTGATGAAATGATTCCTTATAAATTTCTAAATGAAATCATGGATAAAACTAAGGTGGATAGGCAAGCACTTATACCTGGAGGTCGCTACCATAGATTTTATGATTTCTTCGAATTCCCTAAACAGCCTAACCCTAAATTGTACTATTCGGAAGAGAAATCGCTTCCTTCATTGACAATACAGGCGGAATTGCCAATCTTAGAGCAGATATTGGAGAATGATATATTCCTAGCTTTTCCATATCAGGATTATAATACCATAGTAGATGTAATACACGAAGCCAGTATTCATCCAGATGTAAGTAGTATTCATATCACCCTTTATAGAGTAGCAAACGATTCCTTAATCTGTCAGAATCTAGAGAAAGCAGCCTTGAAAGGAAAGCAGGTAGTAGTTTATACAGAGCTAAAAGCAAGATTCGATGAAAGCTCAAATCTCTATTGGAATAAACGATTAAAAGAAGCTGGTGCTATTATTTATGATGAGGTTGAAAACTATAAAACCCATGCTAAGATATTTCAAATACAATTTACCGATGGGCATCGGATAGCACATTTGGGAACAGGGAATTTCAACGAAAAGACAGCAAAAGTATATACCGATTACTCCTTGCTAACTTCCAGCGAAGACATCAATGCAGAGATATCAAATGTATTTTCGTTTCTAACCGCGAAAGTCAAACATTATCAAACCAAAGCATTAATGTGTTCGCCCTTTGGTCTTCGCAATCAAATTGTAGAATTAATCAATCATGAAATTCAAGAAGCCAAGGCAGGGAATGAATCCTATATGATCTTAAAAATGAATAGCCTAGAAGATACGGCGATGATTGACAAACTGTATGAAGCATCGTCAGCGGGAGTTAAAATAGATTTAATTATTCGAGGAATTTGTTGCTTGAAAGCTGGAGTGAAAGATCTAAGTGAAAACATCAATTTGTATAGTATAGTTGGAAGGTATTTAGAACATGCTAGATGTTTTTATTTCTATCATTCAGGCAAGGAATTGATTTATTGTTCCTCTGCAGATTTAATGAAAAGAAATCTAGATTCCAGAGTAGAAGTTGCTTTTCCAATTAATGAAGAGAGGTATAAAGAATTCCTCAAGACTTTTTTAATTCTTCAATTAAAGGATAATACAAACAGAAGAATATTGAATGCGAAATTGTTGAATAATGTTCCCCAAAAAGATGATGGTGAATCTAGAATTGATGCACAAAAAGATATTCGAGAATTGATTGCTAAATACAAGCTTTAATTGTCTTGTATTTATCTTTTAACTGAATTTAAGAGCGTATTTGATTGCTTTTTTTATTCTTGACTTAAATTAGCCCTTTGCATTAGCACATGTTGATTAAATTCTTTTTAGTTGCCTTGAAAATCTATCTTTTGATTGGACTCTTGTTTGGATTGTATTTCAGTTGGAAGGGTGCAGTTCAATTAGATTCAAGTCTCAAACAAAGCCGTTGGACATTAAGACTGCTTTTTTTGCCTGGAGCTTTAATTCTTTGGCCACTTCTATTGCTCAAATTGATGAATAAGAACAAAGATGCATAGTAGACTAAGAAATCAGCATTTATTCTTTTGGCTTGCAATGCTGCTAATTCTAACGCTTAGTTTGTTTATTGCATCGCCATCGAATTATGAAAACATAATATCTAAGAAATCGGTCCAGTACGATTCTAAATATCAATCCATTGGTGACGGTATATATCTTGGTGTACCTAAGGTAAATGAACAGTCTATATTGTTTGATATAAAGGTCGAAAGACCCATAGCTTCAGCCATGACAAATCTTTATCGAAGAGATGTGCAAGATCAATTGCATTGGGTGGGCAGAATAGATGGCAAAGGAACTTATCAATTTAAACTTCCAAAGACAGAAATTAAGGGCT